>OBQO01000002.1_pt1 | contig 86132 bp, 92 predicted proteins | sample 1494361 | NCBI WGS metagenome assembly OBQO01 (sample SAMEA3340641, study PRJEB22092) | marine metagenome | biome: ENVO:00000447; feature: ENVO:00002042; material: ENVO:00002010 | collected 2014-06-13T10:00:00+00 | depth 2 m
GGACGAGTTTGTAATGATTATGGTCAGTGAAGATCAGGCCATTGAGTCATTTAGCGCAGCCTATTTTGAACCCGGTCCGCCAGAATCTTATGTCCTGATTTTTGAGGTGGACGCTTTTGCGGTGTGCGGGGCCTACGTGAGCTTTGCTCTTGCTGAAGAAGCCGGCACGGTTGCCGACATAGCGGTCGAACTGCAGCCAGATGGCAGCTTCTTTGTGGTGCAGGATTTTGGTGAGTTTGGCGTGCAGGGTCAGAGCTACGAGCTTGAAGATGGTTTTTTCACAACTGTTAGTACTTCATTTGGGGACGAGATCAGAACCACAGCGGTTAGCTATGGAGCACCAACCGCGAAAAATTACCAGATTCTTGAAACTGCATTTCAAGAGTTTTTTGGCTAGTGCTTGCCTAAAAGCCCAGCAATCGAGTTCATTGCTCCACCCAGCACGGCTGGGATTCCTCCACCCGGGTGAACAGAAGCTCCGACCCGGTAGAGCCAGGGTCTAAGAGGATTCTTGTATTGCGGGTTATGGAATGGACCGGACTGCCAAATTGGTTTTGTTGCTCCATAGAGAGCACCTCCCGGCGCTCCCCAGCTGCCGAAATACTCCGGGTCTAGAACCAGGTGGTCTTCGAACTGGCTAACGATTGATTTAGAAAGCCCCATTTTCTTTGAGATTCTTTCAACTTCGTTTTTTACCCAGGGGTGATTGATGTCGTAGTGCTTGCCGTCGGCTGGGGCTGTTAGCAATACTGCGACCGTTGGCTTGTTGTTTGGATAAATTTCGTTGGCTTTGTAGTAGTTCACGAATGCCATGGTTTGTTTCGGCAATTCATTTGCCTCTAATTTTTGGTACAGGTCTTGTGGTTCATCTGGCATCACAACCGAATGGGTGACAGTTGATTCTGGCAACGGGCTATCAAGCACCGCGTAGATTGCTATTCCTGAGCAGGACCTGGTTCTAGCAGGCGATGCCTTTTTCCCAGTCATGAGGGCTTCTAGCACCTGTGGATCTAGTGAAGAGACGATGTAGTCGGCGGCATAAGAGCTGGTTTTTGTGGTGATCTGCCTGCGTGAGATTTTAGTGATTTCTTCTTCGAGTTTGATGGTCACACCTGCTGCTGTTGCAAGCTTGCCAAGTGATTGGGCAATTTCGTTCACGCCGCCGACTGGAACCCTGATGCCATCGGTTGCCATCACCGCAGTCATCGATGCGTAAAGAGCAAGAGTCCTGTTCGGGGCGATGCCTGCGTTTAGGGTGTGGATCGCAATGATGTCTTTCAGATCCTGTGGCAACCACTTGATGGCATTTAGATACCAGCTGGTGGTGAGCCTGAATCCATATCGCTTTTGCAGTTTTGCAAGCGAGGGAAATGCCCTGGGGTCAAGTGGCAGTTTGGTTAGCAACTCGGTGATTGGTCCGGTAAGCGGAGCATGATCTTTTTCAAATCGCTGCCAGGGCTCAGACCACTTGTGGTCTGGCTTTACAGGCAGGTCAGTTATTTCATCCTTGTAGTAATACCTGCCAAGTTCATTTAGTTTCACAAATTCTAAATCGGCAATCTGGCGGGCTGTCTTTGGCTGCTTCTCGCCCAGCTTGTCATAGCTTGCCAACAGCTTTTCCCAAACACCGGTGAAGGTGACAAGGGCTGGCCCGGTGTCCATGATCTGACCGGCTACCTCTACCCTTCTGGATTTACCGCCCAGCCAGCTGTGTCTTTCAATCACTGTCACATCATGACCGGCGCGGGCTAGTAGTGCAGCGCTTGCAAGGCCAGAAAGACCAGCCCCTAGAACAATTACTTGGCTCATTGTGGGTAGAGGCCAAAGGTTAGGCCGGTGACCAGCTGGATGCCGGCCACAGCCCCTGCAACGTAGGGGAAGGCGATTGAGTATTTATAAAGATCATGGGCCTTTTTGGGCGTTGGATCTTTATAGATACCAATCACCAAATACGCAGCTATCGCAGCGTTAGCAATTGCAAGTGGGATGTTCACCAGCGCAAAGAACACTGTCGAAACTGCCCACCAAAATGTTGCCCAGTGGGCGGTGTTTTTTGGACCCAAGTGAACAGCGGTTGTGATGATTCCGGTGTCGCTGTCCTGTGGGATGTCTTGAATCGCGTCATACGCATGCTTGGCAATTGACCAGGCCATAAGCCCAATTACTGCCAGCCACATTGGCTCCTTGGAAAGAGCCAACGGCACAAACGCCAGAGGAAATGCGTAGTCAGTGTTTGATAGCGCGTCCAGGTATTTTCTGGCCTTGAAGCGCAAGGGCGGTGCCGAGTAGAAAGTAAAGAACAAGCTGTAGGCAACCATCCAGGCTGTTGCCTGCCAGGGGAGCGTGAGTGCGAAGTAGATAAGGAAGGGAATGTTTGTTGCCAGCACCGCTATCCAAATGGGTTTTACCTCATTTGGATAGATGTGGGCGCCCTCATAGCTTCCCTTGCGGGCATTTATGTTGTCGGTTTCCTGATCAAAGATGTCGTTGATTCCGTAGATCAAGAGGTTGAAGGGGAAGGTTACCCAGATCAGGATCGGGATGATCTCCCAGGTCCATAGAAAACCCGCCAACCACATTCCAGTGATGGTTGTCCCGATTGTGTTAACCCATAACACCGGACGCGAGATCTCAATTAGCCGCTTCAGCACTCTAAAAGCCTAGACGGCTTCACTTGATTCAAGGGCTGGTTAGAGAAGTTGGCTACCAATTAGACTGAAGACAATCCAAGGAGCCGAATGTCTAACCGCCAGGTCAAGCCAAAAACCGAGGGCTGGACTCAGAAAAAAGATGAATCCGGTAAACCTTTACTGCAGTTTGCCGAACCCAAAAGAGGTAAGCCCCCTCTTCACCTAGCCGACATTGAACCTGCAGATCGCGGAGCAACGGTCAAGGATCTAGGCATAGAAGCCTTTAGAGCAAAGCAGCTTGCAACCCACTATTTCACCCACTACACCTCAGACCCTGAAAAGATGACCGACCTGCCAAAGGCAGGTCGGGAAGAGCTTGTTGGCAAGGTGCTGCCAAGAGTGTTGACTGAAGTCAAAAGACTGCAGACTGACGATGGCAAGACAATCAAGTTTTTATGGCGCTTATTTGATGGCGCTCTGGTTGAGTCTGTTCTGATGCGCTACACAAACCGCATCACACTTTGTATTTCTTCTCAGGCCGGCTGCGGCATGAACTGTCCTTTTTGTGCAACTGGGCAGGCAGGACTGGTTCGCAATATGTCAGCCGGCGAGATTGTGGACCAGATCGTGCGCGCCAACGAGGTGATTGCGGCAGGTGGCCTGGGCAAATCCAAGCATGAAGATGAAAGAGTAAACAACATCGTCTTTATGGGCATGGGTGAGCCATTGGCAAATTACAACAAGGTGATGAGTGCAATCAGGACAATGGTTGAGCCACAGCCAAATGGCTTGGGCATGAGCGCCAGAAACATCACTGTGTCAACGGTAGGTCTGGTTCCTGGAATCTTGAAGCTTGCCGATGAAGACCTACCGCTGACTTTTGCCCTGTCTTTGCATGCCCCGGACGATGAGCTTCGGGATGATCTCATTCCAGTGAACTCGAAATGGAAGGTCAAGGAAGCACTTGATGCTGCCAGAGAATACTTTGACAAAACGGGCAGACGAGTGTCTATTGAGTACGCCCTAATCAAAGACATGAACGACCACGGTTGGCGGGCAGAGCTACTAGCGGAGAAACTAAACGATTACGGCAAGGGCTGGGTTCACGTGAATCCGATTCCACTGAACCCAACACCCGGGTCAGTGTGGACAGCATCAACCAAAGAGCAGACTGAAATCTTCGTTTCTACCTTAGAAAAAAACGGAATTCCAACAACCCTGCGTGACACCAGAGGCAAAGAAATCGATGGTGCCTGTGGTCAGCTTGCTGCTGCAGACTAGACACATGACAATACTCAAATTTGGCCTTGATACTTTCGGCAATGTGTCCGTTGACGATGATGGGAATACTCTTTCGGCAGGTCAGGTAATTCGAAACGTTCTAGCTCAGGGCCAACTAGCAGATTCACTTGGGCTTGATAATTTCAACATTGGTGAGCATCACCGTGACGACTTTGCTGTCACTGCCCCTGACACAATCCTGGCTGGCCTTGCAACAACAACTAAGAAGATCACACTTGGCACCGGGGTGACTGTGTTATCGAGCGAAGATCCGGTTCGGGTCTATCAGCGATTTGCAACGATAGACGCCCTATCAAATGGCCGAGCTCAAATCACTGCCGGCAGGGGGTCTTTTATCGAGAGCTTTCCACTCTTTGGTTATGAGCTTTCTGACTACAACGATTTGTTTGAACAAAAATTAGAACTTCTTGTGGAGCTACTAAAAGAGGAAGCGGTCACCTGGTCAGGAACGGTTCGAGCAGGGCTAAACAATCAGCAGGTTTATCCAAAAACTGAAAGTGGAAAGATCCCGCTTCGAGTTGGTGTTGGCGGATCTCCCGAGTCTGTGATTCGTGCGGCCAGGCTAGAGATTCCGATGGCATTGGCGATCATTGGCGGAGATCCTGCAAGATTCGAACCATTCGCCAGGCTATACAGGGAGTCATTGGCAAAACTGGGCGTAGCGCAGTTGCCAGTTTCAATTCATTCACCTGGTCACGTTGCTGAAACTGACGAGCAAGCCGTGGAAGAAGCATGGCCTGGCTATGAGGCCTCTTTTGGGAAGATTGGTCGCGAGCGAGGCTGGGCACCAGCAACTAAAGAGGGTTTTTTGTCCGAGGTGAATCACGGATCTATGTATGTCGGGTCCCCGGAGAGTGTGGCAAGCAAAATCGTGCATGCGCTCTCGTCGGTGGGGGCAAACAGATTTGACCTGAAATATGACATGGGGCCATTGCCCCATGCCAAATTGATGCGATCCATCGAGCTTTATGCAAATGAGGTTGTCCCCAGGGTGAAAAAGGCCTTGGAGGCCAAGTAGTTCGCGGGTTTTTAGCCAGCTTGCTCCCCTGGTGAATCTTCAGGTTTGTTCGTGAATGTTCGTAAATGTTTGTTTGTGACCATTTCGTTATCGATTCGGTGATGTTTGGCCAATTTGTGTAGCTAGTCTTTGATGATAGTTACCAAACAGGAGGTTCAATGTTGAACAAAATAACCGGTCACGAAGTTGACCGTCGACTACTTCTCAAGGGTGCAGCTGCCGGTGGTTTAGGTATTGCTGGCGCAACGATGTTGGCAGGATGTGCAGCTGATGCAACAGGTCCAGTTAACTTCGGTGTTCGTACCGTTGATGAGTCACCAAAGGCACAGGCTCAGGCCATCATCGATGCATACGTTGCAAAGACTGGCATTGAAGTTACAGGTAACTTCACTGAGTCAAACGCTTTCCAGAACAACCTTTCCCAGTACCTACAGGGAACTCCGGATGACGCTTTCCAGTGGATGGCCGGATACCGTATGCAGTTCTTCGCTGACCAGGGCCTTCTAGAAGACCTAACCCCAGCTTGGGACAACATCGGAGACCAGTTCTCCGACTCATACAAGATTGCTTCAACCGGATCAGATGGCAAGCAGTACTTCTTGCCACAGAGCTGGTACCCATGGGGCCTTCACTTCCGTAAGTCAATGATGGAAGAAATCGGCCTAGCCGCAACTGACGTCTACAACTGGGACGACTTCATGGGAGCTCTTGCAGAGCTCAAGGGTCAGGGCCTAATTGGTCTTGCAGCTGCCGACAAGGGTGGCTGGGAAGCAATGGGAACCTTCGACATCTTGAACGCACGTATCAACGGATACGACTTCCACGTTGACCTGCTTGCAGGCCGCGAGAAGTGGACCGACTCAAGAGTCAAGGAAGTATTCCGTCACTGGGAGCAGTTGCTTCCATACCAGAACACCAACGTCCTAGACCTTGAGTGGGATGGCGCAATGCAGTTGCTACTGCAGAAGCAGGCCGGATTCTTCATGTGTGGTTCATGGTTCGGAGCAAACTTCTTAGAGCAGAGCCAAGAAGACTACGACGACCTAATGATCATTCCGTTCCCAGAGATCAACCCTGACCACGCTCGCAACACAATCGACGCTCCTTTGGACGGCATCTGTGTTGCAAAGAACGGTGACAACCTCGATGGTGGAGTTCAGTTCGTTGAGTTCGCAGCTTCAATGGAAGGTGTTCAGGCACAGCTTGATACCGGTATCCCATTGACCAGCGCAAACAAGGGCCAGGACACTAGTGCATTCGACGGTTTCCAGCAGCAGCAGCTTGCTGTGATGGACGAGGCTCAGTACATCACTCAGTTCCTAGACCGCGATACTCGTCCGGACTTTGCTGGCCCAATTGTTGGACCTGCATTCCAGAGCTGGTTCAAGGACCCATCTTCAACCGACTCGATCCTTGAGTCACTGGAGAGCCAATGGAACGCCCTAGCTCCGCTATAAAGCGAAGCTAAAGAAATTCAAAAAGAGTAACTGATGAGTAGTGCGGTGCCTCTTGAGAAAAAACCTGTAAAGGTGACAAAACTCAAGAGACGCCGCACTTTCTCACGAACAGACCGCCTCACCCTCGGCGTATTCATTGGGATTCCAACTTTTCTGCACGTTGCCCTGGTTTGGTTCCCAGCGCTAGCAACCATTTATCTTTCTTTCACCTACTGGACCGGTATCCATATCGAGGACATCCAGTGGGCAGGTTTTGCCAACTACGAGAACATCTTTTTCAATACCCCAATTTTTTGGGACGCCCTTAGAGTCAACGTCGTATGGCTGGTTTGGTTTGGTGTTATTGCAACACCGCTTGGCATATTGCTTGCCTACCAAATTGACCGCGAGATTCGCGGTCACAAGTTTTACCAGTCCGCCTATTACCTACCGGTAGTTCTTTCCTTGGCGGTTATCGGTGTTATCTGGAACTTCCTGCTTCGTCCAGATGGGCTAGTAAATGGACTGCTTGGACTGGAGATCAGCGAAGCTGTTTCATTCTTTGGCGATGATCGCTACAACATCTGGGTGATTTTGACCATGGCTTCTTGGCGCCACATCGGCTACATCATGCTTTTGTATTTAGCGGGGCTTAAGGCAGTGGATGCAACTTTGCGAGAAGCTGCGTCTATTGACGGTGCTACCGAGTGGCAGACATTCAAGAAGGTTGTATTCCCGGCGATGAAGCCGGTGAACATCATCGTGATTGTGATCACAATCATCGAGTCGCTTCGTGCCTTCGATTTGATCTACATCATTTACGGGTCCTCCGGTGGCTTGCCCATTTTAGGTGTCTTGGTTTTCCAGAACATCGCCGGTGAAGGTGCATCGATGAAGGGTGCTGCCTATGCGGTTATTTTGTTCTTGCTTTCTATCGTTCCGATTGTCAGCTACCTCCGCCAGCAGTTTAAGGAGGACGTCTCGTGAGTGCGACAGAGAACCGTGTCGACAAAAAAGCAACCGAAAAAGCAACCCAGGCTGAGCAAAAGCTAAAGCGTAGTCGTGGAGCACAGGCCGTCAAAGACCGAGTAATTTCGATATTCATTGGATTCTTCGCACTTGCTTGGCTGTTCCCGATTATCTGGACTTTCTACTCTTCACTTCGCCCATATAAGGAAATCCGCGCCGGCGGTGTGCTGTCGTTTCCAAAGGAGTTGAACTTCAATAACTACTTTGAAGCCATCAGCCGCATGGAGCTACCAACCTACTTTTTCAACACAGCGCTGATTACATTGCCCGCCGTGTTCCTGATTCTCTTGCTTGGCTCTTTGATGGCTTTCGTGGTTACTAGGTATTCGTTCAAGGCAAACGTTGCATTGCTATTGCTGTTCACTGCTGGAAACCTCTTGCCACCGCAACTGGTGTTCATTCCGGTGTTCAAGATGTATTTGGCCATTGGTGATTTGGTCGGCGATAGAAGATTTCTATATGACTCGCCCTTCGGTGTGATTCTGATCCACGTTGCCTTCCAGATGGGCTTTGCAACCTTTGTGCTGAGCTCTTATATGAAGACCATTCCAAAGGAGATCTCTGAATCTGCACTGGTTGATGGTGCTTCGGTGTTCACCCACTTCTTCAGAGTCATGCTGCCACTTCTTCGCCCACCACTTGCTTCCCTGGGTGTTCTCATGACCACCTGGATCTACAACGACTTCTTCTGGGCACTGGTTTTGATGTCCACCGATTCCAAGCGGCCGATCACTTCTGCCCTTGGAAGGTTAACGGGAGAGTTTGTAACCGACTACAACCTGCTTGCCGCCGGCGCAATGATTGCGGCGTTGCCGACGTTGATTGTGTTCTTTGTGCTGCGCAAGCAGTTCATCTCAGGTCTAACCCTCGGTTCAACAAAGGGCTAGCGGCAAGCTAGCTGTTTCTAACTAAAACCTTGTCGTAACCGCGAAGCACGAAGCTTTGTCTTCGAAGGGGCTTGTCCGCAAGCTCCAGGTTCCCAAAGCGCTTAATTAGTGCCGGCAGTGAAACACTCATTTCAATTCGTGCCAATGGTGCCCCGATGCAAAAGTGAATGCCGGCGCCAAAACCGATGTGGGGGTTTGGGTGTCTTGAAAGATCCAGCTCATCTGGATTTTCAAAGACTGCGGAATCCCTGTTCGCACTGCCAAGCAAGGATGCAATTTTTTGCCCCTTCTTGATTGTCACTCCGCCAATTTCGGTGTCTTCGGTTGCGGTGCGCTCAAAAAGGTGCAGCGGCGCATCGAAGCGTAAAAACTCGTCGACTGCCGTTAGAGCCAAGCCATCTGGATCAGCGTTTAGCTTTGCCATTTGCGTCTTGTTCTCTAGAGCCGCAACCATCCCATTACCGAAGCCATTAACAGAAGCCTCGTGGCCGGCGTTTAATAGCAATACGCAGGTGGCGATAAGTTCGTGGGTGTTTAGTTTCTCACCCTCTTCACGAACTGCCGCCAAGTCGCTTATTAGGTCTGTGCCGGGGTTTGTCTGTCTTTCAAGCATAAGTTCATGGACATAGGCTGCAAACTCGTCGGAGGCCTGCTGAGCGGCTTCCTGGTCGGCAATTGAGGGGCTAACCTCATACATCTTCACAATCGCCTGTGACCAGGGCCTCAAAAGGCGCTCGTCTTTTTCTGGAAAGCCCAAAAGGTGGGCAATAACTTTGACCGGTAGCGGCTCAGCGAAATCAGCAATTAGGTCAAAGTGACCTTGGTTTAGATGCTTCTGGGCTGCTTGATCAAGGAGGCTTGCTGTTATGCGTTCGATCTCTGGCCTGAGGCTTTCAATCTTCTTGGGGTTAAACGCTTTCATCACCAGTGAGCGAAGTCTGGTGTGCTTCGGTGGTTCGGAATCGAGAATCGAATCGGAATGCAGCCAGTTGAAACTTTCCCACTTGCTCTCGGGAGTTTTTGGATCGAAGATTCTGCCCAGCGTTCTATTTCGAAGAACTGCGCTGGCATCTTTAAAGCCTGCGGCTAAGAACATGCTGGTTTCTTCATGCCAAAACGGTGCTCCTAGTTCCCTGAGTTTTTTCAGAGCTGGGTAGGGATCATCTATAAAGGCACTGTCGTTGAAATCAATCATTTGGCGTAAGTTTTATTTGGTCGATGTCTAGCCGCTCGGCATGGAACTGGTTTATTTTATGATCGGTCGGGTAGCCAATGGCGATGCCGCAGAGCAGCTTATAGCCGCGGGGGATTTCGAACTCTTTCCTAACAGGTTCTGCCCAAAGAGCACTAGCACCCTGTGCGCAGGAGCCAAGGCCGTGGGCATGGGCCGAGAGCATCAAGTTCTGCATGAATAGCCCAGCATCAGACACTGAGTATTCACCAAGGCCCGAATGAGTAAAAATGAACAGTGAAACAGGCGCGCCAAAAAACTCGTAGTTTCTGCCCCATTGGGCTTGGCGTGCTTGTCGGTCATCGCGGCTTATGTCGATGAAGCCGTAGAGATCAGCACCAACTTTTTGCTGCCTAGGCTTTAGGTCTTTGGGGTAGGGCCTGAAAACTCGGTAGTCGCTTTTTGGTAATCCGTAGCGAGTGATCAGCAGTTTAAGCCTCCCCCAGATTCCAGAATTTAGAGCATCCGAGGCGGCTTTCCAGCGGTTTAGAAATTCTTTCGAAATGCGATCTCTGCGCTCGCCCGTTGCTATGCCGACCATGAAGGGCCTGGTGTTAGACCACGACGGCGCTGTCATGGCATCAGCTATCAGCTGGTCAATTAGTTTTTCTGGAACGGGCTTTGGGAGAAAGTCTCTGGTGGTTCTTCTGCTTGCGACAAATTCAGAGAAGCCCGTCGAGTCCATGTTTTTGGTCACCGATAAAGGTTAGCGGTAGTTGGCGAACACTCCAGGTAATAGCGCCCCAACAATCAGCATCACAGGCAAAGTTGAAACCAGCACAATAATCTGGACTAGTTCCCAGTCAATCTTCTTTAGCATTTCATTCCCCTTCGACTTCAAGCTTATGACCAAAGCAACAGAAAAGCCGCCAGGGGATTCCCTGGCGGCTTAACTGTTACGGATTAGTTATTGACTAGTCCTTGTACTCGCTCTTTGCAAACTCTGCATCGTCAGCAGCGCTCTTGATACGAGCGATGGTGAAGATCATGAGTCCGAATAGACACTTAGCAAGGATGTCAGCAATGGTGTAGCCGGCTTCGCGGAGAACGAATGATGTCTCGTCGAATCCGGTTGCGTTCATGCTAGCGATGAACGCGATTGGGTAAACACCCCAGGTTGCAAGAAGAAGGAGACGTAGTTCCTTGATCTTCTTTACAACCCCGGCTGGCTGACGGTCAAGGCTCTTGCCAAGCTCGACGAACAGTACGTAAAGGATGTATAGGAATGGGATGGTTGAAAGTAGACCCCATAGTGATGCATCGCCATCGTAGAACACGTTTAGCTGTGCATCTCCTGGGTAGCCAAGGCCGATCATTAGCGCGGCTGCAGGAACAAGCCTTACCAACATTTTGGTCTGGACTGCGCGAGCCAGTGCTAGAACAGCAACGGTCTCAACCAGTAGTAGTGGAACTGTTAGGAACCAGTCGACGTAGCGGTAGCCGACGTTGTAGACGACTCCCTCAACTGCTTCTGGACCAAATGTCTCATTGAAGCTGTCGAACATTCTGAAGTAGTGGTAGGCAGCAATTGCTGTAACTGTTCCCGAGACCATTACGGCCATGCGGTAACGAGGCAATACGCGCTCACGTGCTACGAACAAAAAGATTGTGGTGAACAACATGCTCGCGATGCCCAGCGAGAACATGTTGTAAAGGAGGTTATATCCTTCATAGCTCATTTGTTTTTTCCCTTTCGGTTTTCTTTTGTTAAAAAGCCCGCTACGTAGAAAATTTCGGCAGACATGAATTATCAACTCTGCCGAAATAGCCCATCGATGCGCACTTCACTAAACAATTACAACAGAAAGTTGTCTGGGAAAATCCTGATAAATGTAACAGTTTGGTAACGGCAAAAACTAGTAGCCGAGGTGCACCGTTCCAGAGAGCAGCTCTTCCGGAGTGCCGGTGAAAGTGAAGGCAATTTCTTGTCTGCCCTTGGGGCTGAAAGTCGCAACCTGGTTTGCCATTTCCACAATTTTTCCAGAGCTGGAACGCAGCACCAGTCGAAGCTCCCGGTCCCCGTTTAGCTGACCATGGTTTAGAAATCTCATGGTCACGGTAGTGAACCATCGACCTGTGGTGATTTGAAAGTAATCCGGATTTGGGATCAGTTCGAGACCTTTGAGGCTGTCAATTTTTTCGCATTTAGAAAGTTCGCAATAGGTAATTTGGCGTTCGTCCAGTTGAGTAATCTGCACCCGGGGCAGCACGGTGGATTGAATAAAACTCAAGAGTGACAGTGTCATAGCCGCCGAGATAAGCAGGCTAATAAGGATGCTAACTCGCTGTCCCTTTTGACTGAGCAGCCAAGGTCTTTTCAAATCCGACTCCTTAATCTGCCAGGAATCAATCTACTGCGTCGGCGCCCTAAGTTAGCCTTGGACAGTCTGGAGATTACCAATGAGAATTAGCAAAACCGTAGCTGAAGCACTGGCCGCCGGAAAACCAATTGTGGCACTTGAGTCAACGATTATTTCCCACGGGCTGCCTTACCCTGCAAACATCGCGGCTGCAAAGCAGTTCGAAGAACAATTGACTGCAGCGGGGGTTGTGCCAGCAACGATTGGCATCATCAAAGGAGTTCCAATCGTTGGGTTGAGTCCTGATGAGCTGGAGCTAATTGCAGCTGAAGGAACGGCTAAGGCTTCGGTCAGAGACCTGCCTATCATCGCCGCCAAAAAGATCAACGGTGCAACTACTGTTGCTGCCACGGCTTTTCTTGCCGCTAAGGCCGGCATTAGAGTGTTCGCCACCGGTGGTCTCGGGGGAGTTCACAAAGGAGCCATTGATACCTTTGACGAATCAGCAGACCTCACGACCCTAGCCACCTCACCGGTAGTGGTTGTCAGCGCTGGAGTGAAATCAGTATTGGACATTTCTGCCACGCTTGAGCGCCTGGAGACACTATCGATTCCACTGGTTGGCTTCAAGACTGACATCTTCCCAAGCTTCTGGCTGCCGACCAGTGACTACACCCTTGACTGGAGTGTCGGCTCTGCCAAAGAAGTGGCAGATATCGTGGCAAGTCAGAATGAGCTTGGCTCAAAGGCTGCTCTGCTGATTGCTAACCCGGTTCCCGAGGACCAAGCTTGGAACCAAAAAGATCATGACCGTGTCCTTGAAACAGCCTTCGCCGCCGCCAGTGAGGCTGGCGTCAGAGGCAAGGCAGTCACACCATTTTTGCTCAGTTACATTGTCGGAGCTTCCGAAGGGGTGTCCCTGGAGGTTAATCTTGCCCTTGTGAGGAATAACATTTTTGTAGCCGGGGAAATCTCAAAGGCCATCTCCGGGGAGGGGTAGAAATGAGAGCACTGGTAGTTGGGGACATAATCCAAGACATTCTGGTAATGCCCGAAACAGCGATTACTAATAACGATGACAACCTGGCAAAGCTTGAGGAGCGAACCGGTGGCTCGGCGGCAAACTTTGCCGTGTGGCTTGCCACCCTGCAGGTCGAGACTCACCTAATTGCCCGAGTGGGTAAGGGCGATGGCAAAAAGTTCTCCGCCGAATTCAGGACCAAAGACGTCATTGCCCACCTGCAGGAAGACCCTGAGTTACCAACTGGAAAAATTGTTGCGCTGGTGGACGGCGATGACCGAACGTTTTTCACAGACCGCGGAGCAAACCAGAACCTACTTCCAAGCCTTATCCCGGTGGAAGCCTTTGGTGACTTTGTTTATATCTCTGGTTACACGGTTTTGTCGATTGGCACCGAGGGTACCCAAACACTTATTGCACTTGCTCAGAAGCATGGCGCTTTGGTTGTTTGCGACCCTGGCAGCGCCAGCTTCATCCGCGATTACGGTCCAGGTCACTTTCTGAAAGCCATCGAGGGCGTGGATGCGATCTTCCCGAACCTTGAGGAAGCCTTGGCTCTCACCGGCACCGACAATGCGACCGCAGCCGCTGACAAGTTAGCTGAATCATTTGATCTAGTTGTAATCACCCTGGGCAAAGACGGTGCCTATGTGCGCAATCCGACGACCGCTGAATACGTGTCGGGCGTGAGCGCTGAGATAGTTGACCCAACCGGAGCCGGAGACGCCTTTGCGGCCATGTTTATGAGAACAATTCTTGACAGTGATATCAAGGCTGCCGAGGCTGCGAAAATTGCTTCCAAATTTGCAGCTGAAGCCATGGCAATTGTCGGCGGGCAGCCTAAATAGCTAGTTGCCCTTTGGGTGCCAAACGGTCTTCAGTTCCATGAAATCAAGAATCTGTTGCAAGCTTCCCTTGGCTGCGGTTCTTGGGTAAAGACCCGGCCTCACAACCCGCTTCAGGTTTTCTGCGGCTAGCATTTCTAGCTCGGCCGCGTTCGAGGTTCCCTCGAGATCGATGGCATTGACGTCCATGTGAGCCGCTAGCCAGCTTCCCAGTTCCTTGGCGTTGCCGGTCAAGATGTTTACCACCCCACCCGGCAGGTCAGAAGTTTCTAGAACCTCGGCAAAGGTGATCGCGGATAGGGGGAATGCTTCGCTTGTCACCACAACAACCGAGTTACCAGAGACAATCACCGGAGCAATCGTGTTCACCAGCCCTGCAAGCGAACTGTCCTGAGGAGCAAAAGCTGCAACAACCCCGGTTGGCTGGTTTGTAGAGATGTTAAAGAAAGGACCGGCGACCGGGTTCATGTTTCCGGCAACAGACTCAATCTTGTCTGTCCATCCTGCGTGCCAAACCCAACTGTCAATTGCGTTGTCAACCTCTTGGTTTGCCTGCTTCTCGCTTTTGCCCGTTAGTTCACGAATCTCGGCAACGAATTGCTCGCGTCTGCCCTCGAGCATTTCTGCGATGCGATAAAGGACCTGGCCACGGTTATAAGCGGAAGCAGCTTGCCACCCTGCTTGAGCAGAACGAGCCACCACAACCGAGTCGCGGACATCTTTTCTGGAGGCCTTTGCAATATTTGCCAGGAAGTCCCCTTTGTGGTTGTTGACCTTGTAGATGCGGCCGGATTCAGATCTTGGGAACTTGCCGCCGATGAATAGCTTGTAGGTCTTTTTGATTTCTAGTCTCATCAGTTTGATCCCTTCAAGTAGCTCAGCAATCCGTGACGGCCGCCCTCGCGGCCGTAGCCGGATTCTTTGAAGCCACCAAAGGGGCTGGCTGGGTCGAATTGGTTATAGGTGTTCGCCCATACCACCCCGGCGTTAAGCTGGTCGGCCATCTTCAGGATTCTGGAGCCTTTTTCGGTCCACACCCCGGCACTGAGTCCATATTGGCTGTTATTGGCTTTGGCGACAGCTTCGGCAGGGGTTCTGAAAGTCATTACAGAAAGAACTGGCCCAAAGATCTCTTCTCTAGCGACAGTGTTTGTTGGGGCAACGCCAGTGATGATCGTCGGTGCGAACCAGAAGCCATTTTTAGGCATGACGCAAGCAGGTGCCCAGCGCTCTCCGCCTTCTTTGACGCCCTGCTTGACTAGGCGGTCAATTTTGGTGAGCTGCGCTTTGGAGTTGATTGCACCGATGTCGGTGTTCTTGTCCATTGGGTCACCGAGGCGAATGTTTTCCATGCGGGCTTTTAGCTTTTTGATTAGCACGTCTTGGACTGACTCCTGGACCAAAAGTCTTGACCCGGCACAGCAGACATGACCCTGGTTGAAGAAGATGCCGTTAACAATGCCCTCAACAGCTTGGTCAAGTGCGGCATCTTCAAACACGATGTTGGCAGCCTTGCCACCAAGCTCTAGGGTTGCCTTTTTATTGGTTCCGGCAATCTGCTTGGCAATGATTCTTCCGACGTTGGTTGACCCTGTGAAGGCAACCTTGTTGATGTCGCCGTGGTCAATAAGCGCAGCGCCGGTGTCGCCAAATCCGGTGACGATGTTTACCACGCCCTCTGGCAGTTCTGCCTGCTGGCAGATCTCTGCGAACAGCAAAGCGGACAGCGGTGTGGTTTCCGCCGGCTTGAGAACCACGGTGTTGCCGGCTGCAAGGGCAGGGGCAATCTTCCAAGCAAGCATCATCAGTGGGAAGTTCCAGGGAACGACCTGAGCTGCAACGCCGTGGGCCATTGGGTTTGCTCCCAGGCCCGCGTAATCGAGCTTGTCAGCCCAACCGGCGTAGTAGAAAAACCAAGAGGCAGCCAGAGGGATATCAGCATCCCTGGTTTCCTTGATGGGCTTGCCGTTGTTTAGAGTTTCAGCAACTGCTAATTCTCTTGAGCGCTCTTGAATGATTCTGGCGATGCGGTAAAGGTATTTACCTCTTGTAGCCCCATCCAGCTTGCTCCAGGTTTTTTCATAAGCTGATCTTGCCGCTTTCACCGCAGCATCTACGTCTTTGGCAGTTCCGTGCGAAATCTGAGCCAGTGTCTGTTCGGTGGCAGGGTTTATGGTGCCGTAGGTGTTGGATGGCTTGGTGAACTTGCCACCAATGAAGTGGCCATAGGATTCCTGAAATTTCACGAGGTCTCTTGACTCTGGTGCCGGTGCGTAATCAAACATGTCTCTCCTAGTCCACGCTCACGTAGTCACGACCGGAGTAGTTGCCGGTTGTAAGTTTTTGTCTTTGCATCAATACATCGTTTAGAAGGCTCGATGCCCCAAATCGGAAGTACTTCGGGGTCAACCACTTTTCTCCAGCGGTTTCCTTCACCACCACCAGATATTTGATGGCATCTTTGGAGGTTCGAATTCCTCCGGCTGGCTTTACGCCAATCTGAATCTTGGTCTGGTCATACCAGTCTTTGACGGCCTGAAGCATCAACATTGTGATTGGAAGGGTCGCGTTCACGCTGACCTTTCCGGTTGATGTCTTTATAAAGTCAGCTCCCGCGAGCATTGCTAGATAGCTGGCACGTCGAATGTTGTCATAGGTCTCTAGTTCGCCGGTTTCGAGAATCACCTTCAGGTGAGCATGGTTGCCATTTTTTCTTTGGCACACCTCTTTGACAGCAACTATTTGCTTATAAACCTCGAGGTAGTTGCCCGAAAGAAAAGCACCGCGGTCAATGACCATGTCAATCTCATCGGCACCAGCCTTCACGGCATCTCTGGTGTCAGCAAGTTTGACCTGAAGGCTGGCTCTTCCAGAGGGGAATGCGGTTGCAACTGCTGCAACATAGATCTTGTTTTTGCCAAGGGCCTCTTTGGCGTGGGCAACCATATCTCCGTATACGCAAATTGCAGCCGGTTGCGGTGTGGTTAGGTCCATTGGGTCAGGTGTTGCTGCCTTCAGGCAGAGGCTTCTGACGCGCTCTTTGGTGTCAGCACCTTCGAGGGTGGTCAGGTCCATCATTTTGATGGCCATGTCCAGAGCCCAGGCCTTTGAGGTTGTTTTGATCGATCTGGTTGAAAGCGACGCGGCCTTTGCTTCCAAACCGACCTTGTCCACTCCGGGAAGAGATTGCAGCCAGCGGCTCAGGCTCTGGTTGGTAATCCGTGAGCCAACGATGGCTTCAGGGTCAATTGCTGCCAATTTGCCTCCTTGCGTAACTTGACGAGCCTAGTGCTTAGAGCTCGAATTTTTCTCCAGTGAGCTCTTCGCTGATCTCCCAGAGCCGGCTAGCAAGGGGCAGGTCCCTGGAATGAGCGGTGCCCTTGATCAGCTTTGGCTTGCCCCAGAGCTCTAGGTTTGGGCCCACGAATTCGCCGCCTTTTAGCGATTCATTTGTGACGGCCATAATTTGTGATTGAGCTCCCTGTTTTGCGGTTTGAGCGAACCGATCGAAGCGGTTTGGAAAGTTATCCTGCAGGCCGGTTATTGCCCAGCCCGGGTGAGCCGCAATTGAAAGCACCTTGCTGCCAGCCTGCTTGGCTCTGATGTCTAGCTCTCTAGCAAATAATAAACAGGCCAGCTTGGTGTCGGCGTACCGTTGCCATCGGTCGTAGTCAGCTATTTCTGAACCTCTGATTTTCTTGGCAGATGCTTGATGGAGCTTGCCTCGGCGATGGACGGTGCTGGAAAGAGAAATCACCTTTGGCTTGGAGGCCGATTCTAGGTTTTTCCAAAGTGCCGCGGTGAGAACGAAGTGTCCAAGGTGGTTGATTGCCATTTGCGATTCGATGCCATCGGCCGAGAGACTGAAATCTGGGCCCATGACTCCCGCGTTATTCATCAGAACGTCGAGTATGCCTTTTTGCTTATTGGCAAAGTCTCTGACCTCGTCAAAATTTGATACATCCAGAACCATGGCGGTGATTTTCACTTGATTGTTTATCTTGCCCACCTCGAGGGCAGCCTGATCAAGTCGTTTCTTGCCTCTGGCGGTCATGATGATGTCATAGCCATCTTGAGCCAAGGCCATTGCCGCGTTCAGTCCAAGGCCGGAAGACGCGCCGGTGATGAGAGCTTGCTTATTTTTTGCCATTTATGGCCAATAGCCTTTCGATATCTCCGAATACCTCCATGGCAGCGGCTTTCATCTTTCCTTCTTTTACAACCTCGCCGTTGATTTCATGGCGAATTTCAAATTCTGCATCCATGGTCTCTTCAACCCTTTGGTGCATTGCAGTTTTTAGTGGTGCATGAAGAAGCCCTCCGCGTTTGCGCTCTGCCGAGATCGTGAGGGTTCCATCTGGACCGGTGACTTGCCATTTGATATGGCTGTCATCGATCGTTAGGTAATCCTCCTTGGATTTGTTATAGGTGGTCCAAGAGTGCAATTTGCCCGAGTGGTGGAAGCCCATAATGAAGCCTCGGAAAGAGGCTGTTAGCCAAGGGATTATGGCCGCCGAGGAGACAAGCGATGCCTCAGGGTCAGAGTCCAGGTGGTTTGAGTGAAGCCAAATATATCCACTTGGGAAATTCTTACCCCAGTCCTTTTCGATATACCCCTTGCCTGCAAATGCAACTTTCTTGCCATCGATTTCTAGATCAGCTGTGATGGTGTGGTGAAAAGAGACCAGGCCATGGAAACACTCCATCATCGGCACCAGTCCGTACCAGCCCATAATTCCAGGTCGTGCGAAAGTGACAGGCCATGGCTTTAGCGGGCTTTGAATTTTGATGGTTCCCTTCAGTGGTCCGGCATTCAAAGTCGCACCCTGGTCACCGAAATGGTTTGGGCCAACCGAAACATCGAACTTGTTACCTTCGGCGCTGAATTGCTCAATGGGATAAGTGATATAGAAACTCTCGCCGGTTGCACCGTTTAGAACCTGGACAAAAGCTTCATGGGTGTTAGACCCCTGTAGGCCCCGAAAGACCCCCGGAATCACAGCCCATTTTTGGGAAAGGTCGTCAGATACAAACTTGAAATACCAACCCTCGAAGTAGTTTTTGGTCTTGTTTTGGCCATGAAAAGCTTCGGGGTGCATGACGCCGGTGATGTAATTCTTTGGTGACAACATCTACAAAGCGTAAACCACCTACTGCAATAAACTAAAGCCCTAATAACTAAGAGGTGCCGGGTGGACAAGGGTCTTTCGATCACGGTTCGACTTGGCATAAATCAAATTATTGGTTGGGGGTCTTCCTTTTATTTACCGGCCATTCTGGCCGTGCCGATTTCAACTTCACTTGGAATCCAAACGCAAGATTTTTTCTGGGCATTCACGTTTTCACTGCTATTGTCTGGGCTGCTTGGCCCCCAGGTTGGCAAAGCCATAGACCGGCTAGGGGGTAGGGCGGTTTTGCCATTTGGCAGTCTCGCCTTTGCCCTGGGGCTGACGCTACTTTCGGTAAGCAGTAATCAAATGATGCTTGTCATGGCATGGTTGCTAATTGGTGTCGGTGGGTCAATGGGAAACTATGACTCAGCATTTGCAACTGCGGTGAGCTTTTTCGGTGCCAAGTCGAATCGAGTGATTGCCGGCATCACGGTTTTTGCAGGGTTTTCCTCGACCATATCGTGGCCCCTGACTAGTTTCTTGGAGCAGACAATCGGTTGGCAGCAAGCGGTATTTTTCTGGGCCTTGCTTCACCTGGTGGTTGGGCTACCGCTAAATATGAGCATCCCCAAAATAGCCAAAAAAGAAGTACCTGATACGACCGGGCCAATCAGAAAAATTATCAAGAACAAATTTCGTTTTGACGTGCTGATCGTTATTTTTGCTGTGATGTTTGCCCTCGAGGGTTTTATTGTTTCCTCGGTAAACACGACGCTGCCCTTTTTGCTGTCTGAGCTTGGCGCCAGCACTGGCGTTGCTCTTATATCGGCCACTATCTTGGGCCCATCCCAGGTGCTGGCGCGGATACTCATTCTTATTCCGGGAAAAATCATGACGCCAATGCGGGTTGCTGCACTATCTATAGCTGCTCACCCGGTGGGTGTATTACTACTTTGGCTCTTTGGAGTTAACGCACTGGTCCCGTTCGTGATTTTGCACGGCATCGGGGTAGGCCTTAACCCTTTTATTCGGGGATCGCTGCCGCTGTTGTTTTTTGGCGCTGATCGTTTCGGACAGCGACAGGGCTACATGATGATGCTCAGCAAAATAGTCTCAGCACTGTCGCCGACCATTTTGACCATATTGGTGCTGTCTAATGCTCAGCTAGCAATCGGGGCAACTTTCACCATGGGTGTTTGTGCAATGGGATTACTTGTCTGGCTAAGTGCTATCCACAGGGTGAGGACCAGAGCAGCTCTCGATGCTAGTGCCGCATCAAGTCTTGAGGGTTAGCGCTTTCCACCCAGCTCTTAAGACCACTCCACCTGCCCCAACCTTGGTCTAGCGAAAAGTGGCCAGCGCCTGGGAAAATCAGGGGTTCAACTTTTAGTGCCGGTGCGTAGATCTCAACACCGCGAGGAAGCCACTGGTCATCATCGCTTGCGATTACCACTAACTTTTTGGCGAATCGGTGGGCTGCTTCGGCAAGGCTTGAGCTATCAAGGTCAAGCGGACTTTCTTCAATGCCATCAGACTGCGCGAGCACCATAGGGTCCGGGGGTGCAATTAATAGCACGCGATCAAAAGGCTTCTCAAAGAGGCCATTCATTGCCGCTATCAGCCAGTTCGTGGTCCCAAGAGAGTGGCAAATAGCAATCTTTTCGCCCCCCTCAACTTCATCCATCATCGCTGATTCTTGACGCAGCAGTTCTTGCCATTTATCGGTCGAAGGAGTGTCAGGATCTGGAAATTGTGGATACCAAACTTGATGACCTAAATCACGCAGTTCTTTGGCAGCAATTCGGGCCCAATGGCCCACCGGGCGCACGTTGGTCCAACCGTGGTGAATCAAAATCTTTTTCATGGCGCTTACTATTTTGGCATCACTTAGGTGGTCCCTCTAGTTTCCTCATCCGAGGTTCCGAAGCCTCAGCGAGTTGGCAACCACTGACACAGAAGAAAAGGCCATGGCAACGCCAGCCAGCATCGGATTCAATAGGCCAAGTGCTGCTACCGGGATCAACACCAGGTTGTAGCCGAAGGCCCAACCAAGATTCTGCCAAATGTTTCGGTAGGTGCGCCTAGCAAGGTTCAGTGCGAATGGAATTGCTAGGGGGTCATCGTCAAGAATTGTTATTGCGCTCGCGGCTTGAGCGGCGTACGCACCAGAACCCATGGCAATGCCGACTTCAGCCCTGGCAAGTGCGGCAACGTCATTAATGCCATCGCCTACCATGGCAACCGGCAGCTCCTGGCTTGCAATTATTTCCAGCTTTTGCTCCGGGGAGGTACTGCCTTGGAAATCTTCGATGCCCAATTCCGACGCAATCACAGCAACTCGCTGCGGGTTGTCACCGGAAAGCAAGAATGGCTGGAAGCCCAGCTGCCCTAGTGCTGTGATAGCCGCTCTCGCGTTTGGTCGCATGGAGTCAGAGAGCTCAATAAGACCGTGTGCCCAGTTCTCCCAGGCAACCACCACCAAAGTATTCGGTCCGGCGCTCGCGAGAGCGCTCTCCAGCTCTTGCTGGTTCTGATATCTCCCAGGCTTTTCAATCGAAACCAGGATCTCGCCAACAAGGCCAGAGATGCCCTGCCCGGCAGTCTCCACAACATCTAGCGCTCCATTGGCCGGAAATGCTTGGGCGATTGCCCTAGAGGCCGGGTGGTTGCTTGTCGCAGCAACGCTTGCCGCAAGTTCAAGCATGTTCTCGGTGCTACTGCCACCGAGTCCAGTGGCTGAAACTATTGCTAGCTTGCCGTCGGTCAAGGTTCCAGTCTTATCAAAGAAAATTCGTTTGGTTTTTGCAAGCAGGCTCAATGCATCGGCATTTCTGATTACCACTGCTTTTTTGGTTCCAGTTCCGGTGGCCACAACCAAGCTCATCGGGACTGCAATCCCAAGTGCACACGGGCAGGCGATCACGATTACTGAAATTGCTGCCTGAAAGGCAATCTGCTGCTCACCCAAGAAAAACCAAACAAGATAGGTGGCAATTGCAAACACAATTACAGCCGGCACAAAGATTTTAGAAATCGAATCAGTCAGGGACGCAAGCTTTGTTTTTGTCGCAGTTGCCTCCCGGACTAGGTCGGCGATTCTTGAAAGTCTCGAGGTCTGAGAAGTGGCGGTCACCTGAACTTGGATTTCGCCTTGCAAATTCGTCGTACCACCGGTGACCTGATCGCCAGTTCTAAGTTCTACCGGGAGTGTCTCTCCGGTTAGCGTAGAGGCATCTATTGAGGCTGCCGCCGACAGCAGCAGACCATCAGCCGGTATTGCCTCACCGGCCGCAACATAAATAATTGCTTGCTTTTTTAGAGACGCTGTTGGTACTTGAACTCTTTTCCCATCAACCTCTAAAGTTGCGGAATCCGGAACCGCACTTAGCAGTGCTCTCACTGAATCTGTCGCGCTTCTTCTGGCCCGAACCTCTATGTAGCGACCGAGTAGCACCACCGACGGAACCACGGCTGCAGTTTCAAAGTAAGTGTGCATATCCCCGGTGAGGATTAGGAAGATGCTGTAAGCGTAGGCAACCGATGAACCCAGTGACACAAGCGTGTCCATGGTGGCATCAAAGTGCCTGAGGTTTTTAAACGCAGCGACGTGAAATGGAGTTGCGACATAAAAAATGACAATGCTGGCTAAGAACCAGACTAGATAGCCACTGCCTTCGAACTGAAAACCCGGGACCATTGCAAACAGCACCGCAAAAAGAGACGACACACCACCGGCAATTAGCCTCGGCTTGAGCCTCTGAAGCTCCGGCTTACCAGACCCTACCCGGTAGCCTGCATCCGATACCGCAGCACTGATTTCTTCGGCCGCTAGGTCTTTAGAAAGCTGTAAATGAGCCTTTTCGGTTGCAAAGTCGACGTAGGCGGTAACCCCGTCTAGTTTGTTCAGGTTTTTCTCCACGCGTCTGGCACACGCAGTGCAGGTCATCCCCTCAATTTCAACCTCGAGAAGGTTTGGATTAGCCATCGGAGGTTTTGAAGCCGACGCTCTGGTATCCGGCCTCTTCGACTGCATCGGCAAGATCCTGCTGCGTGATTGAGCTGCCCTCAACGCTTGCGGTTCCGGTGCTGTGGTCCGCGCTGGCAAGGGTCACACCCTGAACTTTCATTAGCTCTTCGGCCACGCTTTTTTCGCAGTGCGAACAGGTCATCCCTGTGATTTCAATTACGGTCTTTGACATTCTTAGTTTCTCCTATCGTTGGCAAACTCAACCGGAGCAGAGCTCCGGTGGTTTTTAGCAAATCTCATGTGTAGCCAGCAGGTAGCAAAAAAACAAACCCGCAGCACCCCTGACAGACCTCTCATTAAATACAGGGTGGTCATGGCTGGGGTAACTAAACCAAACGAGGTCTGGGCAATTGTCATTTGAACAGCTCGCCCAAATCCTGCCAACGTTCTTTGTTTATGGAATACCAAATCCAGGTCCCGCGACGTTGTTTCTCAACTAGGCCGACAGCCGCCAATTTCTTCAAGTGATGGCTGATGGTTGGTTGGCTTAGACCAAGTGGCTCGGTGAGGTTGCAGGTGCAGTCCTCTTGCCGTTCTGCCTTTGCAAGAAGGGCCAGGATTTGCAGCCTGGTCGGATCAGCCACTGCCTTCAACAAAGCCGAAATGTCCTCGGCTTTGTTCCTAGCCATCGGCGCTGAGGCACTCGTGGGAGCGCATTGCTCAATTGCAAGACTCATGTTGGTCATCTGCTGTTCACTTCCTACAATTACCTATACATAGACAATCATCTATAAACTACTTCTAACGATACCTTGAAAAAGAGAAGAAACCACAATGTCAAGTAATTCATCCGCGCAGTCAACTTCCCGCAGGTTGTTGGCTGAATTTATCGGCACCTTCCTAATAGTTGTCACCGTTGCTGGCGCTGGCCACATGGTGACCAGACTTGGAGCCGATGAAACTGTCGGCCTTTTGACAATCGGGTTAGCTGTCGGAACGGTTCTTTATGCAGCCATCACAATTTTTCTGCCAATTTCAGGTTCACACTTCAATCCGGCGGTCACAATCGTGCTTGGCTTGCGCAGGCTGATTGATCCAGTGCTGGGGTTTTGGTACATCGTGGTTCAGGTTCTCGGGGCCATTTCCGGGGCGCTGATCGCAAACCTGATGTTTGAGCGAGCGGCAATTGCGCCAGCGGTTGTGGAAAGAATTTCGGAAAGCACTTTCCTTGGAGAGGTGGTTGCAACCTCGGGGTTGGTGTTGATTATTTTGTTGCTCGTGCAACAGCAAAAAACACATCTGGTCGCTGCAAGTGTTGGCGGTTGGATAGCAGCCGGGCACATTTTCACTTCCTCCACTTCTTTTGCTAACCCGGCTGTAACCGTAGGTAGGTCATTTACCGATGCCATTTCTGGCATCCATATTGGATCGGTTCCGGGCTTTGTTGCCGCTCAGCTAACCGGAGCACTTTTGGCGCTGGCAATCTATTTTCTGCTCACAACAACCAAGGAGAAAAATGACTAACCCCATCTCGTCAGTGATGTTTGTATGCGTCCATAATGCTGGTCGCTCCCAGATGGCAGCGGCTTACCTGAATCACCTTGCCGGAGATCGCATAGAGGTTCGATCTTCTGGAACCATGCCTGCAGACCAAGTGAACCCCGCTGTGATTGCGGCAATGCTTGAGGAGGGCGTGGACATATCCGGTAACACACCAAAGGTTTTGACCGATGAGGATGTTAGGGCCAGCGATTACGTGATCACGATGGGCTGCGGGGACGCTTGCCCTTTTTATCCGGGAAAGATTTATCTCGATTGGAAGCTAACCGATCCAGCCGGCCAAGGCGTCGACACCGTTAGACCGATCAGAGATGAAATTCGAGGCTTGGTTGAGGCGCTGATCGGCGAAATTGACCAGAAAAACAAATAATTGACAAAGTAGTTAGGGTTACCTAACCTATTTAGAGCATCGGTTATTGCAGGTGCTTTTTTAGTCAGGAAACCATTGTGTTCAAAAAAGCTCTGGGCGCTTTAGTAGTCGCATCATCAGCGCTTGCTCTTATCGGTTGCTCGGTTCAAGATTCACCGCTGGAAAAATCCGAAATTACCGTCTACGCCGGCAGGTCAGAGGCCTTGGTTCAGCCGCTTATCGAGCAGTTCCAGCAGGACACCGGGATCAGCGTGCAAGTTCGCTATGCCGGAAGCGCGGAGCTTGCTGCCCAGCTTTTGGAAGAGGGCAACAACTCTCCAGCGGATGTCTTTTTTGCTCAAGATGCCGGAGCACTCGGGGCGGTTGCCAAAGCCGGGTTGATGGTTCAGATGCCGGCTGAAATTCTGGGCATGGTTCCCTCCAGCTACTCGGCAGCAAATGGAAGCTGGGTGGGGGTGTCAGGACGCGTGCGGGTATTTAATTACAACCCGGAGCGAGTTAGTAGCGTGCCAGATTCTGTGTTTGATTTGGCAGCGCCTGAGTGGCAGGGAAGGGTGGCAATTGCCCCAACAAATGCTTCTTTTCAAGCCTTTATAACAGCGATGCGAGTAACCGAAGGCAATGAGAAAACTGCGGCCTGGCTCTCGGCCATGAAAACTAATGCCGTGATCTATGAGAAGAACTCGGCAATTCTGGAAGCGGTGGAGTCTGGCGCTGTGGATGCCGGATTGATAAATCATTATTACTGGTTTGCAAGGGGCAAGGAAGTTGGCTTTGCGAACATGAATTCAAGAATTGGCCAATTCCGAGCCAGAGATCTGGGAAACCTAATCAATGCCGCAGGAGTTGGAATCATCGCCGACTCGACTGCAGCAAGGAGCTTTGTTAAGTTTTTACTCAGTGAGACCGGCCAGAAATATTTCGTTGAAGAAACTAGCGAGTATCCGCTAATCGATGGTGTGTCAGCGGGAATCGATCTGACCCCACTTGACCAGGTTCCAGCTCCAGAGATCGACTTGAGCGATCTTGATGACCTCGAGGCCACTTTGAAGTTGATTCGAGATGCGGGGTTGATCTAGGTTTCTTATGCGTAAGCCCCCAGCAATCTTGGTGTTCCTAGGGGTTTGCGCTGCCCTGCTGGCTCTGGTGCCAATCGGTTATTTGGGCCTGAGGCTGGTTGAAGGCTTCGACAAAGCCGTTGCGGAAATCCTGCGGTTTCGAACCTTGGAGTTACTGGGAAACACTTTTCTATTGGTCGTTTCGGTCTCACTTGGCGCTCTGGTGCTGGGCTTTATCCAGGCTTGGCTGACTACTCGATCCAACATTTTCTTGGCTCCGGTTTTCGCGGTTATTGCGACCTTGCCACTCGCAATACCCTCCTATGTCCTAGCGCTTGGTTACATCTCAGTCTTCCCAAATTTTTCCGGGTTTTTTGCGTCCTGGCTGGTGCTCACTTTGGCAACCAGCCCGTTTGTGTTTTTGGCAGTATCGGCAGCTTTGGTTCGAGTAGACACCGCCAGTGAAGAGGTTGCCAGAACTCTTGGCCTTGGCAGGCTGGCAGTTTTGAGAAAGATAACTTGGCCGCAAGTTAGACCCGCTGCAACAGCCTCGGTTTTGTTGGTTGCGCTCTATACCCTCAGCGAGTTTGGGGCGATTGCTCTGCTGCGGTATGACACTTTTACCAGGGCCATCTATAACGCCTATCGTGGATCTTTTGATCGCACTTCTGCTGCGGCATTGGCAGTGGTTCTAGTTTTGATCACTTTGGTCGTGATTTGGTTTGAGCGCCGCTATCGAGGTGATTACCTTGAAAACAGGCCTGCGCTTGGTAAAAGGCTGCGCGTTGACATTGGTGGGTTGCGTTTTGTTGCGGCGGCGTTGCTGGTCACGGTCGGTGTCTTTAGCGTTTTTCTTCCGGTATTTAGTTTGATCTCTTGGAGCATCGAGGGACTCGGAGTGATTGATTTTATTATTGTGATCAATGCACTTTGGGCCTCCGTTTCACTGGCAGTTTTAGCTGGGTTGCTAATTGGAGTTTTTGCTACAGCGTTAGCGATTTGGAATGTTAGATACAGAAGTAAGTGGAGTGAATTTTTTGAAGGCGCAAGTTGGGCAACACACGCGATTCCTGCGGTTGTGGTGGGCTTGGCGCTTGTCTTTTTCGGTGCGAATGTAACACCTTGGATTTATCAGACGACGGTGATGCTACTTATCGCCTACCTGATTCTTTTTCTGCCAAACGCCTTGGCCGCCATCGCCACTCCCATTGCTCAGGTCAGTAGAAACCTTGAAGAGGTATCGCAATCACTTGGAACACCTGCCAACAGGACGATTATGAAGGTGGTGCTACCGATTGCTTGGCCTGGGATTCTTGCCGGAATGGCACTGGCATCGCTAGCGGTACTGAAGGAGCTCCCTGCCACGCTGTTGCTCAGGCCAACTGAAATAAACACCCTGGCAACTAGGTTGTGGTCGGCAACAGAGGACCTGGCATATTCGAGCGCTGCTCCATACGCGCTAATGCTGGTTATCATTGCTGGGTTACCGGCCTTGGCGCTCAATGCCAGGGCCAGAAAAGCTCTTTCGGAGGTTAAAGGCTGATGGCTCACCTGAACATTTCTGGCCTGGGTAAGAATTTTGGCAAGCTAGAGGTCCTGAAGAATCTCAACTTGGATGTTCGCGATCTCGAGTTGGTAGCAGTCTTGGGGGCCTCGGGAGCCGGAAAGTCAACCCTGCTGCGTCTAATTGCGGGTTTTGAGAAACCAAGTAGCGGGACAATCGAATTGGCTGGAAAGCAAATATCTAGTTCAACCAAAATCGTGTCACCAGAAAAAAGAAGTATCGGCATCGTTCCGCAAGACGCCGCGCTATTTCCCCATCTAACCGTTGGCCAGAACATTGGCTTTGGGCTCGGCGCACTTTCTCAGGGACAAATATCCAGCCGGGTAAGGGAATTACTCGAGCTTGTTGAGCTCACCGATTTTGAAGATGTGAGGCCCGAAAAACTCTCCGGGGGACAGGCGCAACGGGTGGCATTGGCAAGGGCGCTTGCGCCCAAGCCTGAAATTATCCTGCTTGATGAGCCCTTCAGTGCACTTGACGCCGAGCTTCGTGCCCGATTGAGGTTGGACGTGAAGGCCATATTAAAAGCCGAAGGAGCCACGGCCGTGTTGGTTACTCACGATCAAGAAGAAGCGCTGTCTCTTGCTGACAGGGTCGCGGTGCTAAGAAACGGTGAGGTGGTTCAAGTTGGCTCTCCCACTGAAATCTATAACTCACCGGCCGATGTTGGGATAGCGACATTTTTGGGTGACTCGGTTCTGATTGACGGGAAAGTCGTCAACGGGAAGCTTGAAACCGCGCTTGGTTTGCTCACCCCGCTAAACAGTGTGACTGAAGGCAAGAGTGGGTTAGTAGCCATAAGGGGTGAAAACTTTTACCTTCAACCAAACCCCAAGGGCGAGGGTGAAGTTGTTGGTCAGGTTTTCTTTGGGCACGACGCAGTCGTTGAGGTTCTAACGCGAGGCGTGAAAATTAGGGCCAGGTCAAACGGCCCTTTTGCTCCCGAGGTTGGCATGAAGGTGACGGTCTGGGTTCGAGGAGCGGTGAATTTTTATCCCGCTTAGGCTTTTGTTTTCCAAAAGTTTTGCATAACTCTCAGTGGACTAACAGGCCATGGCGCTAGGCTCGGACTAGTTTTAGTGATACAGCTCCTTTGCTGTGATGACAGGAGCGATGACACTTGAATTGGCTTGACGCTCAGGAAATCATAAACGCTTTTGGGGATTGGGCTGCACTGGCAGTCGCATTCGTTATTTTTATCGAAACCGCCTTTATTTTCACTTCCTTCTTGCCCGGTGATTCGCTGTTGTTCCTCACCGGTCTAGCGTTAGCTACCTCTGATTCTTTCTTGCCGGATTGGGCAGGATTTATTTTGATTTGGATTACGGCTTTTGGCGGCACTCAGGTTGGCTATTGGATCGGTGCGAAGCTGGGTCCTCCGCTGATTGCCAGAGAGCGAAAGTTCATTTTGAACAAAAAAACCCTTGCCAGAACCCATAGTTTTTTTGAAAACTATGGGGCCAGGGCGGTTGTTTTGGCGAGATTTGTGCCAGTGCTGAGGGCATTGATCCCTATGCTCGCCGGCATTTCCAAGATGGATTACCGCAGATTCACCAAACTAAATTTGATTGGCGCTACGGCTTGGGTGGTGGTTTTCCTGGCTCCTGGCTTTTGGCTAGGCCACATCGACGCCGTGAAAGATAACCTTGAGATTACAGTCTTGTTTATCATTATCGGCACCACAATGCTGTTACCGCTTGAGATCTTGCGCGACAGGCTGGTCAAGAAATACAAACGTTCTAAAAAACCTGCCGGCAAAATTGCAACGTCCAAATAAGCGGCTTCTGCATTCTCGCTTCTAAACTTGAGCAAATGCGCGCACTAAAGATATCAAGCCTTTTTCTGATAGCAACCTTGACCATATCTGGTTGCACCGTAGCCGAGGAAGAGCCGGTTGCTACTGCGACACCTTCTCCAGTTGTGACGCAAGAGCCAGAGCCGGAACCTGAACCGGTTTATGTGACAGCCACATTGACAGGCGTCGAGTATCTAGAGGGTGAAAACCTGTTTCTGGAGCTGCCGGCGATCAGCGCCAAGATTGACAACACTTCTGCTGGAAGGCCGCAGCTTGCGCTAAACGACGCTGACATTGTTTACGTGACCAGGGTTGAAGTTGGCCTGACAAGGCTGCTGCCGGTTTGGCACTCAAGGATGCCAGAGGCAATCGGGCCAGTGCGGTCCGTGCGCCCTGTTGACGCAGCAATAGTTGACCCATTTCACGGGGTGTTTGTCTACTCTGGAGGCCAGGTTCCCTTTAAGTCGGCGGCAACCCGAACCGGCTTGGTCATAAGCGACGAAGACACCGAAATGAATAACGACACCTACTTCCGAGAGAGCACCAGAAAAGCTCCGTGGAATCTATTCTTTAGATCTCAATCACTGCAGGAGCTTTACAGCGAAGAGCAGCCCGTGCCGCAAGCGGGCTTCGCCTTTGATTTGATTTCAACTGCAGTTGGCGAAGGCGTAGTCGCTAACGGTTTGAGCGTGAACTATCCGCAAATGAAATCTGCTTGGGATCTCGGCACTGGGAATTTTCCTTGGACGATGGGACTTCAGACGGCATGGCTACGGTCTCAGGATGGCACTCCGCACATTCAGTTCGGTGGCGATCAGGTAGCGGCCAAGAACGTTGTGGTCATGGAGGTTGTGCACGACTTGAGCTTTGTGGATCCAAAATACGGAGCAATCCCAAAGGCAAAGCTTGAAAATAATGAGGGTATCGCCCATGTCTTTTCCGACGGTTACTACATTGAGGGCACCTGGTCTAAAGGCTCCAGTGAAGATCCAATTAAGCTCGCCACCACCTCGGGTCAAGAGCTAAAGCTGGCGGTTGGAAATACTTGGGTTGAAATGATGGACATACCTAAATCCAAGCTGACTATCGAGTATCCAGAGGCTCAAACCGAGGGTTAGCATGCGGGGCGTGAAGAAGCAAGACTTACCCAGGAAGGATTGCCTGCGCTGCGGCCGGGTAATGGTTTGGAGAAAATCCTGGGCCAAAAATTGGGAGCAAGTGCTCTACTGCTCAGAGAAATGCAAGCGGACTAAATAGTTGCTGAATATTCCTTCAGCCAGCTTCTTAGCTCCGGTCCGATGTCCTCACGATCCAAGGCAATTTTTAGAGTTGCCTTGATGAAATCAATTTTGTCTCCCGTGTCGTAGCGCCGACCGTCGAAGATAACCCCTCTTACTCCACCTGCGATTTCTGGGTTCTTTGCTGCCACCTGAAGAGCATCGGTTAGTTGGATTTCCCCTCCACGACCGGCAACAGTTTTGCTAAGGATTTCAAACATTTCATGCCGCAAGACATATCTCCCAATCACGGCATAATTTGAAGGCGCCTTGCCTGGCTCAGGCTTTTCAACGAGGTCTGTCACCACAGCGGTGTTATTAGAAAATTCTGAGATCGAAGCGCAACCGTAGAGTGAAATTTGATCAGCTGGAACTTGCATTAGGGCAATTACGTTGTCGCCGGTCTGCTGGTGAAGCTCAAGCATTTCGGCGAGCAGCGAATCGCGCTCGTCAATGATGTCGTCTCCTAACAAGACTGCAAAGCTGTGTTCACCGACATGACTTTTAGCGCGGAGGATGGCATGACCCAAGCCTTTCGGGTCTCCCTGTCTGGTGTAGTGGATGTCTGCCAGCTGCGAGCTCTGCTGGACCTTGAATAGCCGTTGTTCATCGCCCTTATTTGCTAAGACCTGCTCTAATTCGGCAACACGGTCGAAGTGGTTCTCCAGCGTGTTTTTATTGCGCCCTGTGATCATTAGCAGGTCGCTTAATCCCGCGGCAACCGCTTCTTCGACCACGTATTGGATAACGGGCTTGTCCACTATCGGAAGCATCTCTTTTGGCATGGCCTTTGTGGCGGGCAGGAATCTAGTTCCCAAACCGGCTACTGGAATAACTGCTTTGGTAACTCGATAGTCGGTGTTTTCCGCAGGCGTTGTCATAGCTAAAGCCTAGACTTCATTCATGGTTCTTTACACCTTCGCAACTAGTATTTCGCCCGGCTGAGCTCTTGAAGGAGACTGACTTGAAATCAAAGCTGCTGGCTCTTTTAGCCACGCTCGCAGTAATGCTGTCTGCGGGCCTTCCAGCGAACGCTGCACCAAGCGAACCGGCCTATCAGGCAATAAACACTCAGAGCATTTGGGATCGGGGATTTACGGGCGAGGGCACTACGGTCGCGATTATTGACCAAGGCGTAAATCTAACCCACCCGTATTTCCAAGACCAAATAATTGATGGTTACTGCTTTGTCGAGGTCACCTCCAGCTACGTGTGCCCAAACGGTACGCGTGAACAATCAGGAGTTGAGGCTGCTTCACAACGCAAGCTCGGAAGCCTGTATGTCGCATCCGAGGACCACGGAAACATGGTGGCAGGCATTGTGGCGGGAAACCCAACCACCCAGGCACCGGGAGGCATTGCTCCAGGGTCAAACCTCTTGATGGCAAATGTTGACCTGACTCTGAGCGGGATTTTGGCAGCGTTGAGATACATTGATCAACGCAAGGAGGAGCTAAACATTGTGGCTCTGTCAATGAGCTGGGGCGGTTACTTCACTGAAATACCTCGCGAGTGGTTGCGTTGTGATACAAACCCAGAACTGCAACAAATGTCTCAGGTCTTGAAATCTCTGCGCGATGGTGGAGTGATTCCGTTTGCTTCGGCCGGCAATACCCCAACCCTTGACATCGCCACCTCACTTTTCCCAAGCTGTCTTCAAGATGCCGTGGCAGTCGGGTCAGTAAACCAAACCAGCCAGGTTTCCTGGTATGTAACCATGTCCGAGAAGCTGGAGTTGTTGGCACCAGATTACACAATCAGTGCCAATACCTTTAGTTACATTCGGTCATCTGGAACCAGCGCAGCAGCCCCACTTGTTGCCGGAAGCCACGCGCTACTTCGTCAAGCCTTCCCGGACCACAGCGCGGAACAGGTGCTGTCGGCCATGAAGGTTTCGGGAAAACCCATAGATGACGTAATCCGGAAAAACATACCGATGGTTGATCTTCAGGCCGCCCACCTGTTGCTCTCAAACACAGCTGCCGGGGCGACCATCACTCCGCAACCAGCGGCAGGACAGGTCTTGAACGTCGGAACCTTCAACGGCAAGATTGTGGTCTATGCCAAGGGTTATAAAGGCGCAACGCTGTCTTGGAGAATCGCAGGAAAGTGGCAGAAGGTGACGGTCACCAGTGACTTCCAGGCGTTCGATCGGCTCACGTCGGCAATCGGAATGACCGTAACTATAGATCTTTATCTAAACGGGAAAACTCCAGCCGCCTTCAGTAAGACGGTAGTCACGAAGTAATTTCGTCAGCGCTAGCGCCCGAAGGTAAACCTGAGGGCATTGGACAAACTACCAAGCTCCCTTAGACGCCTCAATGCAAATCCCGCGCGGACAAAGACAGCTAGCTTGCCAAAGACCCTGGTGAAAACAATCGCTCTGGCAATCCGGTCCTGCTTTTCTCCCCACCTAGAGCCGGAGCTGTCTGCAGGGTGGGTTGCAATTCTTAGGGGCAGAAAAATCGCTTTGCCCCCGGCTTTGATCAGGTCGACAATGAATATGTATTCATCTCCGAGATAATTCCTCGCACCTGCACCAAAGTCTTCATCGAATCTGACATTGAGATCTTTGGCATGCTCAACCCTAAGAATCATTTCGTAGGTGGCGGCTTTGGCGCTATTGAATCGGTTCAGTTCGGTTTTTTTGAGTGGATAGGTTTTCCTCAACTCGCCAGACTCATCAACTGCCGATGCCAAGACCAAGGAAACCTTAGGGTTTTGATCTAGATAATCGAGGGCCTTTTGAATCTCTGCGGCATCGAATGTGACATCGTCATCACCAAAAAGTAAATATGTGCCATTGGCGTTTTCGATGGCCGAATTTCTGCTCTTGGCAACCCCTTTGTTGTCGAGATAAAAGGTGTCGGGTTTTGGTGGCTTTATCTTTGACCCCTGAATGTGTTGTTGGTACTGCCAGGAGGCGCTATCCGGGTAAACAATGTTGCTTGCTCTGTCAGCAAGTGTGGAATAGCCAATTGTGAGGATTGGCATTAGAAACTATTTGCCTTGGCCCTTGCAAAGCGCATCAGAGCTGAGGAGACGGACGAAAATGTAGTGTTCAGAAGACGCAAGCCCAAAAAGAACACGATTGTGTTGGACAGATTCACAACGCCAGCAATGCTCAACCAGATCAATACACCCATCAGAATCACAATCAGGAAGCTCGCAAACAGTGTTCCAATTTCGGCCGACTGGATTCTCGAGCCCAATCTGTCGGCGGGGGCCACAGCTTCTTTATTGCGTTTTGCTTCAACAAAGCCGCGTTGAATTATCTGCTGTTTTCTGAACAGCCTTCCCAAAACTTCCAACACGATTAGAACCAGCAGAAAATTCAGGCCGGCAAATATCGGTGAGAGGAAGAAAAAGAACGTGGAAATGACAACCAGCTGCGTGATGAAGCTGAAAACATTCACCATCTCTAGTGCCATTGCCCACTCCCAGCTTTCCTTTTGGCTGGAGCGCTCTCGGGTGTCCGCGCCAAAGGCGCGGTCAAAGAACTTGACCCGATATGTTTTCTGGATGTAGTTCGCGACTCTAGTGCCAACAAACAAAAGGGCAAAGATGGCTATCGAAACACCGAGTTCAACGATGGACCTGTTTGCCCCATCAATAACTAGGTCGGTGAAGAGCTTTGCAACCAGCAACTCAGTTACTGGAATAGCGGCCGCTATCAATACTAGAAGGGCGAGCTGCCAACGAAATCTATTGGTCGGCAGCAACAGCTTTGCAGACCTAAATAGCTCGATTGACATTCTTTTCATTAGCGATCAAACCTGCTGATTCCCATTTTGATTGCTTGAACAACCTCTAGCTTTTTGGCGGCTGAAACAGATATATCCTTGATTAGGTGATCAAAATTTATTTTGTTTAGGTCTAGTGAAATGATCTCAGGGTTCATTACTTCCACCCCGGCACCCAGTGCGTAGTCCTGGTATTTGATTCCAGTTCCGTGAACGTTTTCCTGGAAACCCTCGAAGCTCACCAGGGCGCAGGGGATGCCATAGGACTGACAAGCGATCATGATGTGCATGGCGGATGTCACGACACTGTCGTAACCGATGAGGTTTTTGAGGAAAGTAGTTATTGCATCAGGGTGAGACAGCAGAACTGAAAGTTCATCGAAATTCTCAGGTAGCTTCACTGGAATAGCCAAGTGGGAGAAGTGACGAATGAAAGCTATCTTGCCGTTGGTCTTGCTGCGCTTCAGGGGAATTACTTCGCTTATGGCAAGGCCGGGATCTCCAAAGCTGTCGACCTTCTTGCCGCCTGATTTAGCCAAAACAGCCGCGGTTAGCGGACCTCGGACCGAGATGTAATCAGCACTCTTGGAAAGCTGGATTTCCTCTGATGAGATCCCTGTCCCAACAACAACAGAATTTGGTTTGATGAATCTACCAATGGACCCAATTGAAACCAGGTGTTTCTTGCTGGTGGGCTTAGTTGGTGGCTGCCAGATGATTTTATTATCCGTGAAATTGGAAAGCATGAGAGGCGATAGCCAGTCACCGAAGTTGCCAGGAAATGGCTTGGCCCACCAGTTCAAAGGAATCTTCTGCGCTCCTGGTTTTGATGAATAGTGCAAGAAGCTCGCGGCAACATCCATTGCAGCCTGATCGGGGTTATTGGCAAGAAATTTCTTCTCAAATTCCGCCTTTGCGGCATCGAGATCTTGAACCCTTCCGTTGATTCCAGCGTTCAGCATTTCCCCAATGGCAGTGGCACGTGCGGGGTCGATGTGCGTGGCTCGACCCTGTGTGAGCAGACCTGTTACCCCTGAGCTATCTGCAATTGATCGGAGCGGATTCTTGATGGCAGCAGGTAGAAGCCGCTCCAACTTCTTGGCTTGACGCAGCAACTGTCTGCGGGCACCAATTTTTTTCTTCGACCCGTGTTGGACAACTTTGTCTTTGAAGTCTGCAACATTGCCACTGGATCCAAATGAGAAAAACGCTGGGTGCTGACCAGGCTCTGTCATACCGCGATCTCTCATGATCGCGGTGGTTGGAATCATTTGGAACGTGAGCAGTCTCGAGTTGGCCCGCCAAGCCTCTTCGAGGAAGTAGTCATCGGTGGCTTTAATCTCTGCTCGTTTTTCAAGCTCATGGGCATCGTTGATTAGCTTTCGGCCCTGAACGGTTGCGTTAACACCCCAGAAGCTTGGCTCCCAGAACCTAGTGCGGTTGTGGTAGCCGATTTGTATCGGAGCACCGAAGCTGCGCTGAAAACCAATCAGGTCAGCGCTGGAATTGGCGATGTAATCCGGTAGGTGTGTGATTCTGCAGTCGACGTCAATCCAGAAAACCATTTTGTCCGGGTTGCGATCACAGACGTCCTTTATAAAGCCAATCTTTTTGCGTGTGACATCGGCCCAGTCTTCGCCGTCATTTTTTTGAACCTCCAACAATTCATGCCCTAGGCCAAGCTCTTCCAGTTGGGCTTTTAGTTCTCGGGCGTGATTGGCGTAATAGGTGTCTGGCGTGTAAAAGGAGCACACAACAATCTTTGGTTTGGTCACGCGCAAAATCTATCACCGAGCCTTGCTGGGGTCTTGGACCAACCCGAACCAAAAGCCGACGCCCCAACAAAGATGCATGGTCGGTAGGACTGCCAGCAGCCAAAGTTTTGACTTGGTCTCTAGGGGGCTGATTGCAAAGCTTACGATCGTGATCGCGCCCAAGTAGATCCAAAATGGGACCACGAACAAGCTTGCAATCACCAGAAGCGGGGGTATCCAGTAGCGGAACGAAGACTCCATCGGATTCTTGCGGGTGAGACCACCACGCCAAACACCGGTTTGGAAAAACTGCTTGGCCAGTGCTGAGATGCTTCTTCTGGGGTAATAACCGACCTTTAGATCTGGATTAAACCAAACGCTGTGACCAGCTTGGCGGATTCTTAGATTTAGCTCCCAGTCTTGACCCCTTACCCATTTTGGAGAATACAACCCCAATTCCTGAATAACAGACTTCCTGAAACACCCCAGGTAGACGGTATCGGCCGGCCCAGCCGAACCTCCAACGTGAAAAGAACCACCACCCAGCCCAAAACGTGAGTTATAACCAAAGGCGACGGCTCTTTGAAAATCGGTGAGGCCTTTGGCGACCATCATGCCTCCAACGTTGGCGGCTCCAGTTTGGTTGAGGGTGTCAACGGCTGTTGCGGCATAATTTTCAGAAAGTTCAGAGTGGGCGTCAACGCGAATCACTACTTCGTATTTAGAGGATTCGATGGCTAGGTTCAAGCCGGTAGCGGTTTGCCCCGAGGGGCTATCAACCAGAACCACAGAGCCAAACCTTGCTGCCAGATCTTGAGCAATTTTGTTTGTCTTGTCGGTAGAGGGACCGAGGGCAATAACGAGCTCTTTCTTGCCGGGGGTTTGTTGGTCAAATACCGAGGTGACGGCTGTTTCCAAGTATTTCTCTTCATTCAGTACTGGCATGACAAAGGAGATATTCTTCAACTTAGCCATTAGTGGAGGTTTCTTCCCAGGGCAATGACTCTCCAGCCAGCTGCTTGCCACTTTTCAACATTTAAAACATTGCGGCCGTCGATAATTATTTTGGTCTTTGGGTTCAGAGTCTCTGGGCCGAGGTCAATATATTCTTTCCACTCGGTGCCAAGAATTACAAGGTCTGAGCCTCCACATGCTTCCAGGGCCGAAGCCGAAGTTGTTATCTCGGGGTGTTTCTGAAGCAATGATTCAAGCGATACCGGGTCATGGACCTTCATGATTGCTCCCCGAGCATGGAGCTTGAGGGCAATCTCAAGGGCGGGGGAGTCTCTGAGGTCATCGCTATCGGGCTTGAAGCTGATTCCAAGCATCGCAATTGTCTTGTTCTCAAGGGTGCCCAGCTCATTTGTTGCCAGGTCGACGACCTTTTGGCGCCTGCGAAGATTTATTTGGTCAACTTCAGTCAAGAAATTAAGTGATGATCCAACCCCCAACTCATCCGCTCTTGCAATGAATCCCCTAATGTCCTTTGGCAAGCACCCTCCACCAAAGCCAATTCCTGTTCTGAGGAAGGACTTGCCTATTCGATTGTCCATGCCAATGGCCTCAGCAAGTTTGACGGCATCAGCTCCTGAGGCTTCTGCAATTTCTGCCATGGCATTGATAAAGCTGATTTTTGTCGCAAGGAATGCGTTTGCGGACACTTTGACAAGCTCAGCAGTGGCTAGATCCAGCTCTAAAAGCGGGACACCTTGATTCAAAATGTCTTGATAACACTCGATTAGGGGTTTGTTTACGGCCGCATCGTCGCTTCCGATGACAATTCGGTCTGGCTTCAACGAGTCCGCAAGGGCGGTCCCTTCTCGGAGGAATTCGGGGTTCCAGCAGACAGAGGGAGTGAAGCCGGCGATCGACTCAACGGTTTGAATCAGGTTCGCTGCTGTGCCAACTGGGACCGTGGATTTTCCAACCACCAAGGAATCCGGTTTGAGGACGGCAGCAAGCTGACTTGCGGCCGTAAAAACATAGGAGGTGTCGGCAGCATGGTTGTCGATGCTTTGGGGGGTTCCTACGCAGATAAAGTGGATTTGGGCCGATGCGCTTCGCTCGTCGTGCTGATGCTGGAAGGAGATCTTCTCAGTCGCGATGGCTTTGGCTAATGCCTCTTTCAGGCCAAGCTCGTAGAAGGGCACTGTTCCGCTTCTTAGTGCGAGGATCTTGTTCTGGTCTGGCTCAATTCCAATTACTTCATGCCCAAGCGCTGCCATGGCAACCGCATGGGTGACACCCAAATATCCAAGCCCGATCACGGAAATCTTCATCGTAGTTAGGAGTTTAGTGAACCGAGTAGGGCATAGCACCGTAACACCCCTTGACAAGGTGCGTATATTAGAAGTGATGGCCAATAACGAGGAATACCAAGAAGATCCCCTCGAGCGACTACTTGATAAAGAGTCGGACGAGGCGTTTGGTGCGCCGGAATTTAAGGAACACTTAGCTGACTCCTTGACCCCTGCAGTCCTGAAAGACTGGACCGCGGCCGACTTCGCAAGCATCTACGTTCGCTTCCGCCCACATCTTGAGCGTCACGCTCGCAGATATTTGGTGAACCCTTCCCAGGTTGAGGAAGTTGTGCAGGACGCTTTCCTTTACCTGATGACCACTCTTCCCGAGTTGGATTCCGAGGTTGGCGTTCTAAAGTTTTTGAAATGGAAGACCAGGCTGCTTTGCCTAGACGTGATTCGAATCAACTCGAGGGCTAAGTTTGCGCCCCTTGATGAGCAGCCGGACATCGCCGCCGACACCCCGGAAATGTCTCTCGAACTGGAAAGAGCTGAGGACGCGGCAATCGTTTCCCTGGCGCTTGCAAAACTTCAGCCACGTCACCGAGAAGTTCTAATTGCCTCGATCTACGAGGAGAAGTCGACCGACGCAGTTGCAGACCAACTTGGTCTGAGCGAGAACGCGACCAGGCAGCTGCTCTTTAGGGCACGCTCAGCATTCAAAAAGGCACTGGTTGGTGAGGCTGAAACAGCAGGCATGTCAGCGGGCCAAATTCTCTCAGTTGCAGCTCGCAAGGCTGCGGCAGAATCTGGCAAGTACATAGCTGCTGCTGGAGCATTCCTGCTGGTAATGGCAGTTTCGCTCGGGGTCCTTCCAAACTTGAACTCCACAACTACGAATGACATAGCCCTTGCCCCGATAGAGGTTGCTGAAGTGCCTGTGGAAGTTGCTGAAAGCCCGCCGGTGGCAGCGGAAGAATTGCCCGAACCAGTCGCCCAGGAAACCCAAGTCGTCTCTGAAATTGCTTCACCAGAAAGTGTAGTACCGGAGCCTGAAGTTCTCGAGATTGTGCCCGCCGTTGCAGCCCCTGCCGAGCCGACAGTTGTGGCTCCTATTGCTATCCGGCCGATTTTTGATGAGGCTTCACTGGCATCGATTTTGACAACGAATGTTTCCCAAGCTGGCTACTACACAAACTCCTACTCATCATCTGACTTCCTGTCGGCTGGTTTTAGAGGTAGCTCGGTTGAAGTCTTTGGCGGCACGGGCATTTCGGCATTCTTGGACATTGATTTCGCAAATCGCACGGTTTTCAATTCGGTTTATCAGATGTGGGTCGATGGCCAGCGCTATTACGCAGTGGCTGAAAATTCAACAGTTGTGACCAATCCAGCTCCGGGTGGCTATGAGGTTGTGCTGCAGGCCAGTGACTTCTGGGTTGTTGATGACTCAGGAAATGTATTTGACCAGAGCCCTCTTGCAAACGCGATCTCCACTGTCACTCTCAGCTTGGATCCGGATGGCAATCCCACGAAAGCTTCGATGAAAGTTTCTCGCTAAGCAATTAGCTTTGTCTACTGGGCAATCCCGTAAAGGCGATCTCCAGCATCTCCAAGACCCGGAACAATATAGCCCTGTTCATTTAGCTTTTCATCGAGTGCACCTAGAACTACATCAACTTGGCGTCCCGGCCACTTCTTTGCAAGATGCTCTTCAACATTCTTGACGCCTTCGGGTGCCCCTAACAGGCAAACGCAGGTTGCAGATAACGCACCGCGTTCAAATATGTAGTCGATTGAGTCATTCAGCGTTCCACCGGTGGCCAGCATCGGGTCGATAATGAATACCTGTCGGTTCTCTAGGTCATCAGGCAGGCGGTTTGCGTAAGTAAAAGGCTCTAGGGTTTCCTCGTTTCGCTTGATCCCAAGGAATCCAACTTCCGCATTTGGCAGCAGCTTGACCATTCCTTCCAGCATGCCAAGACCTGCCCTTAACACCGGAACAATCAGGGGCTTTGGGTTCGACATCTTAATTCCAGTGGTTCTTTGCACCGGAGTCTCGATCTGGACTTCTTCCACTCTTATGTCACGTGTTGCTTCGTAGGTAAGTAACGTGACAAGCTCCTCCACCAGCTGGCGAAACTGCGGGCTCGGGGTTTTCTTATCTCTGAGCACTGTGAGTTTGTGGGTAATCAGTGGGTGATTCACTACATGAATTCGCATAGGCTCAAGCCTATGGATTTTGAAGGTTTGATGCACCTCGCATTGGAAAAAGCTCGCGCGTCTGGTGACGAGGTTCCGGTTGGTGCGGTATTGGTGGATGGCGAAGGCAATGTGGTGGCATCCGCTCACAATTATCGAGAGCAAAAAAATGATCCGACGTCACACGCTGAGATTGAAGTGATTAGGCAGGCAGCGTCGAGCCTAGGGTCTTGGCGACTAGATAACTGCACGCTAGTAGTCACGCTAGAGCCGTGTGTGATGTGTGCCGGGGCGATAGTTGCGGCGAGAATCCCACGGGTCGTATTTGGTGCTTGGGATGAACGGGTTGGAGCTTCGGGGTCGGTCTATGACATCTTGCGTGACAGCAGGTTGGGATCCCCGGTAGAGGTAATCCCTGAGGTGTTAGCGGATGAGTGCTCTTTGGTGCTGAAGGAATTTTTCGAGTCCAGGCGATAGCAGGAAGCCGTTTCTTCCGTGTGTGTGTTGCTAAGCTTTCCCACGGTGACGTGTCCGAGCGGCCGAAGGTGCAACTCTCGAAAAGTTGTGTGGGTGAAAGTCCACCGTGGGTTCAAATCCCACCGTCACCGCCAGGTTAACTAGAAAATCATTTGTCAAAAACCCAAGCGCCTAAGGGCATTCCGGGCGCCAAGTATTTAGGCTCGTGTTGGCATGATAAGACTTGAAGAAATAACAAAAACCTACCGAGGTGGGAAAGAAGCGGCGCTCAATGAAGTGTCGGTAGACATCCAGCGCGGGGAATTCGTATTCCTGGTTGGAACCTCGGGATCTGGAAAATCTTCAATGCTTCGCATGATGCTCAGAGAAGAGCGGCCTGATTCAGGCAATGTGTTGGTGCTGGGGGAGAACCTTCTTAGGCTTCCGGCCAGGAGAGTTCCGCAGTTCCGCAGGCAGCTGGGTGTGGTGTTTCAGGATTTTAGGCTGCTACCCAATAAGACTGTCTATCAAAACATTGCCTTTGCGCTGAAGGTAATAGGTAAACCACGAGCTTTTATTGAAACAGCGGTTCCCGATGTCTTGCGTTTGGTCGGGCTGGAACACAAGTCCGATTCCTTGCCGGCAGCTCTTTCCGGCGGTGAGCAGCAGCGAGTTGCGATTGCCAGGGCGGTAGTAAATCGACCTGAGATTTTGCTGGCAGATGAGCCAACTGGAAACTTGGACCCTGCTTCCAGCACTGAAATCATGAATTTACTTGAGCGAATAAACCTTGCTGGCACCACGATAGTTATGGCGACCCATGACAGAAACATTGTTGACCGGATGCAGAAACGCGTAGTTGAAATAAGTAACGGCGAGATTGTTCGGGATGCAGAAACTGCAAGCTATAAAGAGCTGCCCTCAGAGCCGATGCTGATAATTCCAGAACCAAAAGACTTTGAGGAAAAGCCATGAAGTTAGGTTTTATCCTTTCCGAAATGTGGACGGGAATCAGGGGTAATTTCTCTATGGTCGTGTCCATCATTCTGGTCACGTTTGTGTCGTTGAGTTTTGTCTCGGTTGCTGCGCTGTTGCAGCTCCAAGTCGGCAACATGAAAAACTACTGGTACGACCGCGCTCAGATTGCAATATATCTGTGCTCGGACTTTTCCCCAGAAGAACAGTGTCCTGCAGGGGTGGCCAGCGCTGGAGAAATAGCCGCAGTCCAGGCAACACTGCAATCGCAGGCACTGAACCCTCACATTGAAGCTTTCTATTTTGAGTCGCAGCAGGATGCTTTTGATCGCTTCTTGGCTGAGTCTGAAGACTTGTCAGCTGCACAATACCTGTTGCCGGAACAGCTCAACCAGGCATTCTGGGTGAACCTGGTGAATCCGGAAAAGACCGAGCTGATTGTTGAGGCCTTTAGTTCTCAGCCAGGGGTTGCTGAAGTTCGAGATCAGCGTGGCTATTTGGATCAAATTATTAATTTCTTGAATGTGTCATCTCTGGCCGTTGCGGGTGTGGCGGCAATAATGCTGTTTAGTGCCGCACTTCTAACCACAACAACAATTCGCCTGAGTGCTTTTTCTAGAAGGCGAGAGATTTCAATTATGAGATTGGTCGGTGCATCAAGCGCGAGTATCCAACTGCCTTTTATTCTCGAGGGTTTGCTTGCAGCGCTCATCGGCGGCGGCTTAGCGATTGGAGTTGTTGGCTTTGGAACTCAGTATTTTGTGACTGACTTGCTTGCAGAACAGCTTGCATTTACAAGTTTCGTGGGAATCGCAGATGTCTGGCAGATTGCTCCTGCAGTTATTGGGGCTGGTGCATTGATTGCTACTTTGGCGGCTGCAGTTTCGACATTTCGACATGTTCGAGTCTAAATAGTCGGCATTTTTATGATTTTTTGCTAAAACCCAATACATCACGAATTTATAAAGATTCTGCGCAGAATTAAGTTGCGTGCCAGACTACGCACCCCTTAGAATTGAGGTTTGCTTCCCTAACCCATGCCAAACGAATAAATAGCGGTTTTTTTGGCGTGATGCATATGTTGGCGTCATTGGTTTAGGAATGCAGATTCCCGCCTGAAATCGACAACCCTAGGGGTATTAACTTTGGCTGCTGCGAAAAACGCTAAATCCATCAAGTCCGCAAAAAATTCTCGCTCGGCAATGCGTCCAACCTTTGCCAAGCACCCAGATCCAATCGAGATTCCAGATCTTCTCTCTCTTCAGACTGAGAGCTTTGACTGGTTGGTCGGTAACCCTGCATGGCGTGAGATCGCCGGCAAGGATGCTAAAACCGGTCTTGACGAGGTCTTCGAGGAGATCAGCCCCATTGAGGACAGCTCAAACGCTGCCCAGGATGCGAAGATGGGTCTTTCTTTCTCAGAGCCAATTCTCTTTGACCCCACCTACACTCCTGATCAGTGCAAGGAAAAGGGCAAGAGCTTCACCAAGCCGATGTATATCAAGGCAGAGTTCACTAACTACTTGACCGGTGAAATCAAGAGCCAGACCGTTTTCATGGGGGATTTCCCAGTGATGACCGGCAAGGGCACATTCATTATTAACGGAACCGAGCGTGTGGTTGTTTCACAGCTGGTTCGCTCTCCAGGTGTTTACTTCTCGGTGTCAACCAACACCACTGGAAACCTAGACGTTCGCAACAACAAGGCTCAGATCATTCCGAGCCGCGGTTCTTACCTAGAGTTTTTGACTGAGTGGGTCAAGGACGAGCGTAAGCCGGCCGCAAGATTCGGCAAGCCGATTTTGCAGGTTCAGGTTGACCGCAAGACCAAGGTTTCAGCAACTATCTTCTTGAAGGCCCTTGGCTTTACTGCAGATGAAATCCGCGCAGAGTTCTCAGACATCAAAGCTGCCGCCGCTGCTAGCCCACTTGGTATCAGTTACGACGAAGACATCATTGAGCGCACGCTTGAGTATGACGAGTCAAAGGTTTTTCCAAACGGCATCAACTCAAAAGAGGATGCACTTCGTGAGGTTTACCGCAAGGTTCGCGGTGAGGCTGCTGGTGCGGAGGTTGCAGAGGCATGGCTTCGCAGTACCTACTTTGAGGGCAAGCGCTACAACCTTGCTCGCGTTGGCCGTCACAAGCTAAACCGCAAGCTTTCCGTAAACCAGGATGCCGAGACCACCACTTTGACTCGCGAGGACATCGTCGCGACTTTGAAGTACTTGCTCTTGTTTGACCTAACCCTTGCTAACAACGTTTCTTCAAACACTCAGCGTGCTGAGTTCACAGTGAAGATGGCTGGCAAGAAGACCAACTTGGTTGTTAGCTCTGACGACATCGATGATTTCTCAAACCGTCGTATCCGTTCGGTTGGCGAGCTAATTCAAAACCAGGTCCGTATAGGCCTAAGCCGAATGGAGCGAGTTGTTCGCGAGCGTATGTCCACCCAGGACATCGAGGCGATTACACCTCAGACACTTATTAACTTGCGCCCAGTTGTTTCAGCAATCAAGGAATTCTTTGGTGCTAGCCAGCTGTCGCAGTTCATGGACCAGAACAACCCGCTGGCGGGACTTGCGCACAAGCGCAGGTTGTCTGCCCTTGGGCCGGGAGGTATTGCTCGTGAGCGTGCCCAAATGGAGGTTCGTGACGTTCACCCTTCCCACTACGGTCGCATGTGTCCAGTCGAGACTCCGGAAGGCCCGAACATCGGTCTGATTGGTTCCCTAACTGCATTCAGCAAGATCAACTCCTTCGGTTTCATCGAGACCCCATACCGCGTTGTCAAAGACAACAAGGTTGGCAAGAAGGTTGAGTATCTAGATGCTTCTGCTGAAGACGGCAAGGTTATCGCCGGAGCCGACACTCCTTTGAACGCAGACGGAACCCTTGTTGGGCCACGTGCTTTCGCTCGCTACCGCGGCGATATGGTCGAGGTTGCAGCCGAGGATGTTGACTACATTGACATTTCCCCTCGTCAGCTAGCTTCGGTCTCAACTTCGTTGATCCCGTTCCTAGAGCACGATGACTCGTCCCGTGCTCTGATGGGTGCGAACATGCAGCGTCAAGCCGTGCCACTGCTTCGAGCAGAGAGTCCATTTGTTGGAACCGGCATGGAGCGCATCGCTGCTATCGACTCTGGAGCTGTATTGATTAACGCTGCAGCCGGTGTTGTTGAGGAAATCGACGCTGGAGAAATCATTGTCATGAACGACGATGGATCTCGCGCAAGCTACGCACTTCGTAAGTTCGACCGCTCAAACCAGGGCACCGCTATCAACCAGCGGGCGATTGTTGAAATCGGCCAGCGCGTTGAGCTCGGTGATGTTCTGGCTGACGGTCCTTCAACTGAGAATGGTGAGCTTGCACTCGGCAAGAACCTGCTCGTGGCATTCATGCCTTGGGAGGGCTATAACTTCGAGGACGCGATCATCTTGAGCCAGGAGATTGTCAAGAACGACACCCTGTCCTCAATCCACATTGAAGAGTATGAGGTTGACTCCAGAGACACCAAGCTAGGTGCCGAAGAGATCACTGCAGACCTTCCAAACATTTCAGGCGAAGCGCTTGCTCAGCTGGACGAGAGCGGAATCATCCGCATCGGTGCTGAGGTGAGACCTGGAGATATCCTGGTTGGAAAGGTGACACCCAAGGGTGAGACCGAGCTTTCTGCCGAAGAGAGATTGCTACGAGCAATCTTCAATGAGAAGTCTCGCGAGGTTCGCGACACATCATTGAAGGTGCCGCACGGCGAGCAGGGAACCATCATCGGTGTCAAGGTATTTGATGCTGAGGCTGGCGACGAGCTCGGTGCCGGCGTAAACAAGCGCGTGGTTGTCTACATCGCCCAGAAGCGTAAGATCACCGAGGGTGACAAGCTTGCTGGCCGTCACGGCAACAAGGGTGTTATTGCCAAGATTCTGCCCGTAGAGGACATGCCGTTTATGGAAGATGGAACTCCGGTTGACATCGTCCTAAACCCACTGGGTATTCCAGGTCGAATGAACTTCGGTCAGGTTTTGGAGTCTCACCTAGGTTGGGTCTGCCGACAGGGCTGGGATGTTTCCGGCGTTGCCAAGTGGGCAGATGGAATGGCCAAGGATCTTTTCAGCCAGCCAGCTGGAACCAAGGTTGCCACCCCGGTATTTGACGGTGCATCTAAGAACGAGGTTGCCGGTCTTTTGGACCAAACCCTGCCAAACCGAGATGGCAAGCGCCTGATTGATGGCACCGGTAAGGCCAAGCTGTTCGATGGTCGCTCCGGTGAGCCGTACCCAATGCCAATTGCTGTTGGCGTGAAGTACATGCTGAAGCTTCACCACTTGGTTGACGACAAAATTCACGCTCGTTCAACAGGTCCTTACTCGATGATTACCCAGCAGCCACTTGGTGGTAAAGCACAGTTTGGTGGTCAGCGATTTGGTGAGATGGAGGTGTGGGCACTGCAGGCTTATGGCGCAGCGCACACCCTGCAGGAGCTTTTGACCATCAAGTCAGATGACATTGCCGGTCGTGTTCGCACCTACGAGGCAATCGTAAAGGGCGAGAACATCCAGGCTCCCGGTATTCCAGAGTCGTTCCGAGTTTTGGCAAAAGAGATGCAGTCACTTGGTCTGAACGTCGAGGTTCTGGACAATGAGGGCAACACTGTGGTTCTGAAGGACGAGGCGTTTGAAAACGACCGCGCCGCTGAAGAGCTGGGCATCAACCTGAGCCGCAACGAGCAGCTGTCATCCGACTCCGACTTCAACACCTACCAGTAACCCGAATCTCGATTTTCAAAAAGGAAATATAAACATATGTCTGTGAAAGTAGAAAACTTCAGTGCTCTTCGGGTTGGTCTAGCTACCAGCGAAGAAATCCGTTCTTGGTCATCTGGCGAGGTAAAGAAGCCAGAAACCATCAACTACCGAACCCTAAAGCCTGAGAAGGACGGTCTTTTCTGCGAAAAGATCTTTGGTCCAACCAAGGACTGGGAGTGCTCCTGCGGTAAGTACAAGCGCGTGCGCTTCAAGGGAATCGTCTGTGAGCGCTGTGGCGTTGAGGTGACCAAGTCATCTGTTCGTCGTGAGCGCATGGGTCACATCGAGCTAGCCGCTCCGGTTACCCACATCTGGTACTTCAAGGGTGTTCCGTCTCGCCTTGGATACCTATTGAACATGGCACCGAAAGATCTTGAAAAGATTATTTACTTTGCTGCCTACCGCGTCATGGACATTGACCACGAGATGCGCTCATCGGAGTACGACCTAGTGCGCGATGAGTATGTAACTCGTATTCGTGCGCTGATTGATGCGCGTGAAGAAGAGTTCCAGGCGGCCGCTGGCGAAGAGATTGCGGCAATGAACGAATTTGGCCTAGTGATGCAGATCCCGAACAAGTTCTGGGAAGCACCACGCTGGGTTGAAAAGCAGTTCTCAAAGAGCCTTGAGCAGCTAATTGATTCCGAGGAAAAGGATGCAGATGCATTCTGGTCCGCTCGGGCACTAGCTGCAGAAACCGACGAAGAAGCTGAAGAAGTTGTTGTTCGCACCTCTGACGAGGCCAAGAAGATCAAGAAATTGATGGCTGATGTCAAGAAGAAAATCGACAAGATCGTCCGCGAGTACGCGCGCCTTGAGCGTCCGGCCAACCTCCACAAGGAGCAGTTGGCTTGGAGAATGTTCCTAACCGCTGAAATCGGGCAGCTCATGCCAAACGATGTGGTTTTTGATTACTTCGACTACTACTTCTCTGACTATGTGATCACATCAATCGGTGCCGAGGCAGTGTTACAGGTTTTGGCTGCATTTGATCTAGAGGCTGCTGCGGCTGAGCTTCGCGCTGAGATTGCAACAACTAAGGGTTCAAAGCAGACCCAGGCCATCAAGCGCCTGAAGGTTGTAAACAGCTTTGCTCAGTCTGGAACCCCACCGACTTCGATGGTGCTATCGGTACTTCCAGTGCTGCCGCCAGAGATTCGTCCAATGGTTCAACTAGATGGTGGCCGTTTCGCTACCTCAGACCTGAACGATTTATACCGCAGGGTCATCAACCGCAATAACCGTCTAAAGCGATTCGTTGACCTGGGTGCTGTTCCAAAGACCATCTTGAACAACGAGAAGCGCATGTTGCAGGAGGCTGTTGATGCACTGTTTGACAACGGTCGTCGTGGAAGGGCTGTTACCGGAACCGGTAACCGTGCGCTGAAGTCACTGTCTGACCTTCTAAAGGGTAAGCAGGGGCGTTTCCGTCAGAACTTGCTTGGTAAGCGCGTTGACTACTCGGGACGTTCGGTAATTGTTGTTGGTCCGCAGCTGAAGCTGCACCAGTGTGGTCTTCCAAAGCTGATGGCTCTTGAGCTATTCAAGCCATTTGTAATGAAGCGTCTTGTTGACCTGGGTCTGGCCCAGAACATCAAGAGTGCTAAGCGCATGGTTGAGAGAAGCCGCCCGCAGGTTTGGGGAGTCCTTGAAGAGGTCATCCGCGAGCGTCCGGTATTACTTAACCGTGCTCCTACTTTGCACCGTCTGGGAATCCAGGCCTTTGAGCCACAACTGGTTGAAGGTAAGGCTATCCAGCTTCACCCGCTAGTTTGTGCTGCGTTCAACGCCGACTTTGATGGTGACCAGATGGCTGTTCACCTTCCGCTTTCGGTTGAGGCCCAGGCTGAGGCGCGCATTTTGATGCTTGCCTCAAACAACATCTTGAAGCCATCCGATGGACGTCCGGTTGCCACTCCAACCCAGGACATGATCATTGGTCTTTTCCACCTAACCGCTGGTGCCGAGGGTGCTACCGGTGAGGGTCTAGCCTTCACCTCAATGGCCGAGGCCCAAATGGCTTTTGACCTGCATGCGCTTGATTTGAATGCGAAGGCGCGTATCCGCATCGATGGTGAGTTGAAAGAGACGACCTTCGGCCGTGCGCTGTTCAACGAAGCACTTCCTGAGGCCTACCCATACGTGGAGAATCAGGTTGGCAAGAAGGAACTGGGTCAGATCGTGTCTGACATGGTTGAAATGTTCAGCCGCACCGAGGTTGCAGTTTCACTGGACGCTCTAAAGGATGCCGGTTTCTACTGGGCAACCCGTGCAGGTGTTTCAATGGCTATCTCGGACGCTAACTTCGACCCGAAGGGCACCTTCGATAAGGAGCGTGCTACCCGGATCCTGAAGGCGGAGAAGCAGCACACCAAAATTCAAGAGGCGTTCGACAACGGTCTGAAGTCAGACCTTGAGCGTCGTGATGAGCTTGGTGAGTTGTGGTTCAAGGAAACCAACGAGATGCAGACTCTATTGCAGGAGTCAATTCCAACCGACAACGCAATTTACAAGATGGTTACCTCTGGAGCCCGTGGAAACTGGCTACAGATTCGTTCCATCATGGGTATGCGTGGACCGGTTGCGACATCCTCGGGTGACTTTGCACCGATGCCGGTGAAGGGTAACTACCTGGTTGGTCTGACCGCGCACGAGTACTTCATTAACGCGACCGGTGCTCGAAAGGGTAACGCTGACACTGCCATGAAGACTGCTGCCGCGGGTTACCTAACTCGTCGTTTGGTTGACGTTGCCCAAGATGTCATCATTCAGATTGAAGACTGTGGCACATCAAGGGGTCTGGACAAGGACCTTCTAGATGACGACCAAGTCGAGCTCTCGATTGTTGGCCGTACAAACTTGGTTGATGTGAAGCAGGGCAAGAACGTTCTTGTCAAAGCTGGCGAAAACATTGATCACGCCGTTGTTCGCAGGATCAAGGAAGCCGGTGTTGAAACCATCACCGTGCGTTCGGTTCTAACCTGTGAGGCCGAAAGTGGCATCTGTGCTGCTTGTTACGGTGTCTCACTTGCGACCAACCAGAAGGTAACGGTTGGAGAAGCAATCGGAATTATTGCCGCTCAGTCAATTGGTGAGCCTGGTACTCAGCTAACAATGCGTACTTTCCACACCGGTGGTGCCGCGTCAAGCGCTAAGAAGCAGACCATTCTGAAGTCAATCGGTGGTCAGAAGGTTCGTGTTGAGCGTCTGATTTCCTATGACATCACGCAAGGTTTGAACGGTGTTACTGACCTGCTTGAGGCCCGCGTTGGTTGGCGTCAGGCTGGCAAGGTTGCCGTAATGGCTTTCTGGGCTGGAAAAGTCGATGTTGTTGAGAAGGTTTCAGCAACTGGCTCCAAGAGCTTCGAGGTTTACGTTCGCCCAGAGGGTGAAAAGGCCGAGAAGGAAGCAGAAGCACTGGCAACCCAGTACAGCTTCAGCCGCACCGCTTCTAAGACTTTCAAGAAGCTAAGCCCATACCTTCCAATCACGGTCGTGAACTCAGTTTCTGACCTGGTGGTTGAAAAGGGTGACACCGTTGAAGCCGGTGACTACCTGGTTGATGGAACTCCAATTCCACACGAGGTTTTGATGATTCGTGGATCACGTGAGGCAGCGGCTGAAATCATCCGCGGTGTTCAGGCGATCTACGGTTCGCAGGGTGTTCCGCTTCACGACAAGCACCTTGAGGTGATTGTTCGTCAGATGCTGAACAAGGTGACCGTTATTGATTCTGGAGATACAGACATGCTTCCAGGTGAGGTAATCGACCGTCAGAGCTTTGCCAGGAAGAACCGTGCTTCGGTTGCCGATGGCAATAAGCCAGCCAGTGCTCGTCAAGAGGTTATGGGTATGACCCGTGCTTCGTTGGCTGCGCAGTCATGGTTGTCTGCAGCTTCGTTCCAGGAAACCACAAGGGTGCTAACTCAGGCGGCGCTAGATCGCCGAGAGGACAAGCTTGTTGGGCTCAAGGAAAACGTAATCATCGGAAAGCTAATCCCGGCGGGAACCGGACTATTGGCTCACCGAAACTTCGAGGTAGATGGAACAGAAGAGGCGAAAGCCGAGCGCTATCCAAACCGAATCTGGTCAGACCAAGGTTTTGACCAGTCCGATTTGGATTCACAAGAGCTCAGCTTGAGTGTTTCCGATCCATTTGCAGTCGACGAACAGTAAAAAAACAACCAAAAAGTATTTGACCGCTATCGCAGCCTACGGGTAAGCTTTCTCTGGTTCGTGCAACAGCACGTTTCAGGCCAGCTCTCTCAAATTGTTTGAGATAAAGGTCAAAACCTTCGGTAAAAATGCGCCGCTCTGGCGCGCCGAAGAATGATGAGAACGAGGAGTACAAGTGCCAACAATTCAGCAGTTGGTTCGTAAGGGACGCAAGCCGAAGGTCACCAAGACCAAGGCTCCCGCCCTTAAGTCCAACCCACAGCAGCGTGGTGTATGCACCCGTGTGTACACAACTACACCCAAGAAGCCGAACTCGGCTCTTCGTAAGGTTGCACGTGTCAAGCTGTCAAACGGTAGCGAGGTCACCGCTTACATTCCGGGTGAAGGTCACAACCTTCAGGAGCACTCGATGGTGCTTATCCGCGGTGGACGTGTGAAGGACCTGCCAGGTGTGCGTTACAAGATTGTTCGCGGTGCACTTGATACTCAGGCTGTAAAAGACCGTAAGCAGGCAAGAAGCCTCTACGGCGCAAAGAAGGGTAAGTAATGCCTCGTAAAGGCCCAATAGCTAAGCGTCCAGTTGCACTTGACCCGGTTTACGGTTCTCAGGTTGTTTCTCAGCTAGTCAACAAGATTCTGCTTGACGGTAAAAAGTCAATCGCAGAGAAGATCGTTTACGGTGCTCTTGAGGGCACCAATGTCAAGACCGGCGATGACCCAGTAGTTCTTCTAAAGAAGGCTCTGGACAACGTCCGTCCAACTGTTGAGGTTCGTTCACGCCGCGTTGGTGGTTCGACCTACCAGGTCCCGATCGAGGTAAAGAGCCACCGTGCTAACACCTTGGCGATGCGCTGGTTGGTTCACTTCGCTAAGCAGCGTCGCGAAAAAACCATGACTGAGCGCCTAATGAACGAGATTCTTGATGCTTCAAACGGCCTAGGGGCCGCGGTGAAGCGTCGCGAGGACACTCACAAGATGGCTGAAGCAAACAAGGCATTCGCGCACTACCGCTGGTAAACCGGCAAAACCTGTTTCGGGGGCTAGCAATTAGTTTTCGAGGCACAAGCTACAAATTCATCGTAAACAAGACTTTTCGGAGGCAATCGTGGCACAAGACGTGCTCACTGACCTGAACAAGGTTCGTAACATTGGCATCATGGCGCACATTGACGCCGGCAAGACAACCGCTACTGAGCGAATCCTGTTCTACACAGGTATTACCCACAAGATCGGTGAGACCCACGACGGTGCCTCGCAGATGGACTGGATGGAGCAAGAGCAAGAGCGTGGCATCACGATCACCTCTGCCGCGACAACCTGCTTCTGGAAAGAAAGCCAGATCAACATCATCGACACCCCCGGCCACGTTGACTTCACCGTTGAGGTTGAAAGATCACTTCGTGTTCTAGACGGTGCCGTTGCTGTGTTCGACGGTAAAGAGGGTGTTGAGCCTCAGTCCGAGACCGTTTGGCGTCAGGCTGACAAGTACAGCGTTCCTCGCATCTGTTTTGTAAACAAGATGGACAAGCTCGGTGCTGACTTTTACTTCACCGTGAAGACCATCATTGACCGCTTGGGCGCGAAGCCAATTGTTATTCAGCTTCCAATCGGTGCAGAGAACGCATTCGAGGGTGTTATCGACCTCGTTGAAATGCGCGCGCTTACTTGGCGTGGAGACGTAGAGATGGGCGCGAAGTACGAAATCGAGCCAATCCCAGCTGACCTGCAGGCCAAGGCTGATGAGTACCGTGCACAGTTGATCGAAGCTGTCGCCGACACCTCTGACGAACTAATGGAAAAGTACTTCAACGGCGACGAGATTTCTGTTGCTGAAATCAAGGCTGGAATCCGTAAGTTAACCGTCACGAGCCAGGCCTACCCGGTTCTCTGTGGATCTGCTTTCAAGAACAAGGGTGTTCAGCCGATGCTGGATGCAGTTCTTGACTACCTACCTTCCCCGCTAGATGTTCCAAGCGTTGAGGGTGGCGATCCTCGCGATGAGGAAAAGCGCATCACCCGTAAGCCTGATGTCAATGAGCCATTTGCTGCTCTTGCTTTCAAGGTTGTTACTCACCCATTCTTCGGTCGTCTGACCTACATCCGGGTTTACTCCGGCAAGGTAGATGGCGGTTCCGGTGTTATCAACTCAACCAAGGGTCGTAAGGAGCGCATCGGAAAGCTATTCCAGATGCACGCCAATAAGGAAAACCCGGTTAACGGTGTAACCGCCGGTCACATCTATGCGGCCATTGGCCTGAAGGACACCACAACCGGTGACACTCTTTGTGATCCAGACAACCAGATTGTCTTGGAGAACATGACCTTCCCAGAGCCAGTTATCTCGGTTGCCATTGAGCCAAAGACCAAGTCCGACCAGGAAAAGCTTGGAATTGCTATTCAGAAGCTTGCCGAAGAGGACCCAACTTTCCGCGTCGAAAATGACCAGGAAACTGGCCAGACAGTTATCTCAGGTATGGGTGAACTTCACCTGGACATCCTGGTTGACCGCATGCGTCGCGAATTTGGTGTCGAGGCCAACGTTGGTAAGCCACAGGTTGCTTACCGCGAGACCATTAAGCGCACCGTTGAAAAGCATGACTACACCCACAAGAAGCAGACCGGTGGATCCGGTCAGTTTGCCAAGGTGCAGATCAAGCTTGAGCCAGCCGAGGTTGAAGGCGACAAGATTTATGAATTCGTTGATGGCGTGACCGGTGGTCGCGTTCCTCGTGAGTACATTCCATCGGTTGACGCCGGCATGAGGGACGCTATGCAGTCCGGTGTGCTTGCTGGTTACCCGGTTGTTGGAGTGAAGGCAACCCTCTTGGATGGTGCCTACCACGATGTCGACTCGTCAGAAATGGCGTTCAAACTTGCCGGTTCGATGGTCTTTAAAGAGGCTGCTCGTCTGGCACAACCAGTTCTGCTCGAGCCGTTGATGGCCGTTGAAGTACGTACCCCAGAGGAATATATGGGAGATGTAATCGGAGACCTAAACTCTCGTCGTGGGCAGATTCAGTCGATGGAGGAAGCTTCAGGCGTGAAGGTTATTCGCGCTTTGGTGCCACTTTCAGAGATGTTCGGTTACGTAGGTGACCTCCGTTCAAAGACTTCTGGTCGAGCTGTCTACTCAATGACATTCGAAACATACGCAGAGGTTCCGAAGGCGGTTGCTGACGAAATCGTGCAGAAGGCAAAGGGAGAGTAGTAATTACTACTCAAACTTGGCTAAGATAAAGATTCGGTAAAAACCCAAATCAGAGTCGGCCGACCGGCCGATGATTTACAACGGATCCATCAGGAGGACCCAAAATGGCTAAGGCGAAATTCGAGCGCACAAAGCCGCACGTCAACATCGGAACCATTGGTCACGTCGACCACGGTAAGACCACTCTGACTGCGGCAATTACTAAAGTGTTGCATGACAAACTCCCAACTCTGAACGACAGCTACGCTTTCGATCAGATTGACAACTCCCCAGAGGAGAAGCAGCGTGGAATTACCATCAACATCTCCCACGTTGAGTACCAGACTGACGAGCGTCACTACGCACACGTAGATGCTCCAGGTCACGCTGACTACATCAAGAACATGATCACCGGTGCCGCACAGATGGACGGCGCAATCTTGGTTGTAGCTGCAACTGACGGACCAATGCCTCAGACCAAGGAGCACGTGCTTCTTGCTCGTCAGGTTGGTGTTCCTTACATCGTTGTGGCTCTAAACAAGTCAGACATGGTTGACGACGCAGAAATTCTTGAGCTTGTAGAGGTAGAGGTTCGCGAACTTCTCTCCAAGTACGAGTTCCCAGGCGATGACGCACCGGTTATCCAGGTTTCCGCACTGAAGGCCCTCGAGGGTGACGCTGCATGGGGCGATAAGGTCTTTGACCTAATCAAGGCCTGTGACGCAAACATTCCAGAGCCAAAGCGCGACGTCGACAAGGCATTCTTGATGCCAGTTGAGGACGTCTTCACAATCACCGGTCGTGGAACTGTAATCACCGGCAAGGTTGAGAGCGGAACTGTAAGGGTAAACGACGAGGTTGAAATCGTTGGTATTCGCGACAAGCAGAAGACCACGGTTACCGGAATCGAAATGTTCCGCAAGCTACTTGACTACGCAGAAGCCGGCGAGAACGTGGGCCTTCTTCTACGTGGAACCAAGCGTGAAGATGTTGAGCGCGGCCAGGTTGTTTGCAAGCCAGGTTCGATTGCTCCTCACACTAACTTTGACGCCAACGTCTACATCCTTGCTAAGGATGAGGGTGGCCGTCACAACCCCTTCTACGCGAACTACCGTCCGCAGTTCTACTTCCGTACCACTGACGTAACTGGTGTTATCACCCTGCCAGCCGGTACCGAAATGGTTATGCCTGGCGACACCACCGAAATGGGAGTTGAGCTGATTCAGCCAATCGCCATGGAAGAGGGACTGCGTTTCGCAATCCGTGAGGGTGGCCGCACAGTAGGTGCCGGTACCGTTACCAAGGTCAACAAGTAATCTTTTAGATCACTTTAGATAAAACCCCGCAGGGAAACTTGCGGGGTTTTTCTTATGCTCTGGGTTAGTGCCAGTGGTTTAGGAAATTGCACTATTTTTATGCCAATTTAACTTGCACTTGGATGCCAGCTTATGCCAGACTATTCCAGGTTCGTGAGCATTTGCGCCTTGTGCGTAAACCACTGCTGGATTTGTACACAGGAAACTGGGTCTTCCGCAGCTAAGGGCCAAAAAACTTATCTGAGATCTTTAATTGGGTTGTTTGCGAGGTTTTCCTCGTGAAAAATCTGTGGAGATTTCAGGCAGAGCCCTAGCAATAGGGCGTTGACATAAAAACAGTGCATCAGCATTACGGCGGTCAGTAAGATTTGCGTTTTTCGCAAATTGAACTGGTCCCAAATTGTGTGGCCGAAAAGGTCACCTAGAAACGGAAGCGAGTCATTATGGCGGCTAACAAAATCCGCATTCGACTGAAGTCGTATGACCACGAGGTCATTGATGTTTCGGCGAGCAAGATTGTCGATACAGTCACCCGCGCCGGTGCAAAGGTAGTAGGACCAGTTCCACTGCCCACCGAGAAGAACATCGTGACGGTCATCCGCTCGCCACACAAGTACAAGGACAGCCGTGAGCACTTTGAGATGCGCACCCACAAGCGTCTCATTGACATTATCGACCCGACTCCTAAAGCGGTCGATTCGCTGATGCGCCTGGACCTCCCAGCAGATGTCAACATCGAGATCAAGCTCTAAGGATTGAGAAATGACTGTAAATACTAGAACCGTAAAGGGACTGCTGGGCAAGAAGCTTGGCATGACCCAGGGCTGGGATGCCGAGAACAAGATTGTTCCCATCACAGTTGTTGAGGCTGGCGAGAACGTCATCACTCAAATAAAGAATTTAGAAAACGACGGCTATGCAGCCATTCAGCTTGCATATGGCGCGATTGACCCACGAAAGGTAGATAAGCCATCAACTGGCCACTTTGCCAAGGCTGGATCAACCCCTCGTCGCTTCCTAGCCGAAATCCGCACTGCAGACACAGACACCTACACCGTTGGCCAGGCCATCGGCGTTGACATCTTCGAGGTCGGCCAGATGCTAGACGTAGTTGGAACCAGCAAGGGTAAGGGTTTCGCCGGTGTTATGAAGCGTCACGGCTTCTCCGGTATCCACGCTTCTCACGGTGCTCACAAGAACCACCGTAAGCCTGGTTCTGTTGGTGCCGGTACTACGCCGTCGCGTGTTTTGAAGGGCAAGAAGATGCCTGGACGCATGGGAACCGACCGAGTGACAACCTTGAACCTAACCCTCCACGGCATTGACCTTGAAAAGGGCTTGCTATTGATCAAGGGTGCCGTTCCAGGTCCAAAGGGCCAGCTTGTGTTCGTGCGCAACGCGGTAAAGAAGGAGACTAACTAATGTCTACCATTGACCTAATCGACGTAAAGGGTAAGAAGTCCGGATCTATTGATCTGCCAGCTTCCATCTTTGATGTCCAGACCAACGTTCCACTGATTCACCAGGTAGTAGTTGCTCAGCTTGCTGCGGCTCGCCAGGGAACTCAGTCAACACTTCGCCGTGGCGAGGTTTCCGGTTCTGGCCGCAAGCCGTTCAAGCAAAAGGGAACCGGCCGTGCTCGTCAGGGCTCGATCCGTATGCCTCAGCACCGCGGTGGTGGAATTATCCACGGACCAAAGCCTCGTGACTACTCACAGCGCACCCCTAAAAAGATGATTGCCGCCGCCCTTCGTGGAGCTCTTTCAGACCGCGCTCGTAACGGCCGCATCCACGTAATTGACCAGTTCGCAATCGGTACGGCACCCTCGACCAAGGCCGCTAGCGCTTTCTTGGCACAGGTTGCTACTTCAAGAAACATTCTTGTCGTGCTGTCACGCGAAGACGAGCTGTCCTATAAGTCATTGCGTAACCTCCCAGAGGTTCACGTAATCCCGTCTGACCAGCTAAACGCGTATGACGTGCTTCATGCTGAGGACATCGTATTCACCGCTTCGGCCATGGCTTCATTTGTTGAAGCAGCCGTCGTTACCGAGGAGGCATAATCATGACCGACATCAAGAAAGACCCACGCGACGTGATCATTAAGCCGATCATCTCTGAAAAGAGCTATGCGCTAATTGATGAGGGCAAGTACACCTTCGAGGTTGACACTCGTTCAAATAAGACCGAGATCAAGCAGGCCATCGAGCAGATTTTCAGCGTCAAGGTTGATTCAATCAACACTCTAAATCGACAGGGCAAGACCCGTCGTACCCGCTTCGGCATGGGCAAGCGCAAGGACACCAAGCGCGCAATTGTCAGCCTGAAGTCCGGTTCCATCGACATCTTCACCTACATCGGATAAGGGGCCTAGCTAATGGGAATTCGTAAGTACAAGCCAACTACTCCTGGTCGTCGTGGCTCATCAGTAGCTGACTTCACCGAGCTAACTCGCTCCACCCCGGAGAAGTCGCTGTTGAGGCCACTTCCAAAGACCGGTGGGCGTAACTCAAACGGTCGCATTACAACCCGTCACATCGGTGGTGGCCACAAGCGCCAGTACCGCGTTATTGACTTCACACGCAATGACAAAGATGGCGTTCCAGCGAAGGTCGCTCACATTGAGTACGACCCGAACCGTACCTCTCGTATTGCACTTTTGCACTTCATCGATGGCACCAAGCGCTACATCTTGGCTCCAAATAAGTTGAAGCAGGGTGACCCAATCGAGCAGGGTCCACAGGCTGACATCAAGCCGGGTAACAACCTGCCATTGAAGAACATCCCAGTTGGTACCGTTATCCACGCTATCGAGCTAAAGCCAGGCGGAGGAGCCAAGATGGCTCGTTCAGCTGGAGCTTCTGTCCGTTTGGTCGCCAAGGAAGGCGCGAACGCACAGCTAAGACTTCCTTCCGGAGAAATCCGTAACGTAGATGCCCGTTGCCGCGCAACCATTGGTGAGGTCGGCAATGCCGAGCAGTCAAACATCAACTGGGGTAAGGCTGGCCGTAAGCGTTGGAAGGGTGTTCGCCCAACCGTTCGTGGTGTTGCCATGAACCCGGTTGATCACCCACACGGTGGTGGAGAAGGTAAGACCTCTGGTGGTCGTCACCCAGTTACACCTTGGGGTCAAAAAGAGGGCCGCACACGTAAGCCAAACCTCCCATCAGACAAGCAAATCGTTCGTCGTCGTTACGCCGGCAAGAAGTAGGAGATCCGTAGATGCCAAGAAGTTTGAAGAAGGGTCCCTTCGTCGACGAGCACCTAATGAAAAAGGTGCGAGTACAGAACGAAGCCGACAGCAAGAACGTGATCAAGACCTGGTCCCGCCGCTCAATGATTGTCCCAGCAATGCTTGGACACACCATTGCGGTTCACGACGGTCGCAAGCACATTCCAGTTTTCGTCACTGAGACCATGGTTGGTCACAAGCTCGGCGAATTCGCACCCACCCGCACCTTCCGTGGTCACGTGAAGGACGACAAGAAGGGTCGCCGCGGCTAAGCCGGGGCGCCTAGGAAATAGAGGAAGAACGATGGAAGCGATCGCCAAGCTGCGAAACATCCGCGTGACCCCAATGAAGGCAAGACGTGTCGTCAACTTGATTCGCGGCAAGCAAGCCACCGAAGCATTGGGAATTTTGAAATTTGCTCCACAGTCAGCATCTGAGCCTATTTATAAGCTCGTTGCTTCTGCAGTTGCTAACGCCAAGTCAAAGGGCGAAGCTGCTGGCGTGGTTGTCGATACCGATGACCTAGTCATCTCGAAGGCTTTTGTAGACGAGGGAGTGACCTTGAAGAGGTTCCGTCCACGTGCACAGGGGCGAGCATTCAGAATCAATAAGCGCACCAGCCACATCACCGTGGTTGTAGCAACCCCCGACGAGTTTGCAAAGGCAGGTAAGTAGTAATGGGTCAGAAAGTCAATCCCTACGGCTTCCGCCTAGGAATCACCACTGAGCACCGCTCACGATGGTTTGCAGACAGCACTAAGAAGGGTCAGCGCTACGCCGACTACGTAACCGAGGATGTAAAGATCCGCGCTTACCTTCAGGAGAAGCTAGACCGTGCCGGCATCAGCCGTATCGAGCTAGAGCGAACCCGTGACCGTGTTCGCGTAGACATCTTTGCTGCTCGACCAGGTCTAGTTATTGGTCGTCGCGGTTCAGAAGCAGAGACTCTGCGCACCGAGCTTGAGAAGCTAACCGGCAAGCAGGTTCTACTAAACATTCTTGAGGTCAAGAGCCCAGAGGCTGATGCCCAGCTTGTTGCACAGGGTGTAGCAGAGCAGCTTGCTGCTCGTGTTGCCTTCCGTCGCGCAATGCGTAAGGGCATCCAGGGAGCAATCCGCTCTGGCGCCAAGGGAATCAGAATCCAGTGCTCCGGCCGTTTAGGTGGCGCTGAAATGTCACGTAGCGAGTTCTACCGCGAAGGTCGAGTTCCACTACACACACTCCGCTCAAACATCGACTATGGCTTCTACGAGGCTAAGACCACTTTCGGTCGCATCGGCGTTAAGGTTTGGATCTACAAAGGCGACATGACCGCCCGTGAGCTTGCTGCACAGCAGGCGAACCAGCGTGGTCCTCGTCAGGGCGCCGGTGGCCCACGCCGCGGTGCTCGTCCAGGTGAAGCTGCACCAGCTGCAGCAGGAAGCGAAGCCAAGTAATGCTGATTCCTAGAAAAGTAAAGCACCGCAAGCAGCACAGCCCGAAGCGCAAGGGGCATGCCACCGGTGGAACCAAGGTATCGTTCGGCGAGTGGGGCATCCAGGCAATCACGCCTGCATACCTAACTAACCGTCAGATTGAGGCAGCACGTATTGCCATGACCCGTCACATCAAGCGTGGTGGAAAAGTCTGGATCAACGTGTTCCCTGACCGCTCACTAACCAAGAAGCCAGCTGAAACCCGAATGGGTTCCGGTAAGGGTTCACCAGAGTGGTGGGTAGTTAACGTAAAGCCTGGCCGCGTGCTCTTCGAGCTCAGCGGTGTTTCTGAGGACATTGCCAAAGAGGCACTGACTCGTGCGATCCACAAGCTCCCGCTGAAGGCTCGCATCATCAAGCGTGAAGAAGGTGACGCATAATGATCGGTTCAAAAAACCTAAGTCCACAGGATCTAGACAAAATTGAGTCTTCGGTTTTGGTTGAAGAGCTGCGTAAGGCTAAGGAAGAGCTGTTTAATCTTCGCTTCCAGTCTGCAACCGGACAGCTAGATGCTCACGGCCGCCTAAAGGCAGTCAAGCGTGACGTCAGCCGAATCCACACAATCATGCGTGAGCGTGAATTGGGTATTCGTGCGGTTCCAGTTCCAGCACCAGCAAAAACTACTACTAAGAAGAAGCCCGCTGAAGATGCGGCTAAGCCTAAGACAGAGGAGGCATAAAAATGGCAGAGGAAAAAAAGCCAGCAGCTAAGACTGCAGCTAAGCCAGCCACCAAAGCGGCTGCAAAGCCAGCGGCTAAAGCAGCCCCTAAGGCTTCAAAGCCAAAGGTAGCTAGGGCTCCAAAGGCGATTAAGGAAGTTGACCGCGGTTACCGCAAGTCACGTCAGGGATATGTTGTCTCGGACAAGATGGATAAGACCATCGTTGTACTTTTGGAAGACCGTAAGAAGCACCCGCTTTACGGCAAGGTGCTTCGAGTTTCGAAGAAGGTTAAGGCTCACGACGAAACCAACAGCGCTGGCATTGGCGATCTAGTTGTTATCAACGAGACCCGTCCAATTGCAGCAACCAAGAACTGGCGCCTAGTCGAGATTCTCGAAAAGGCCAAGTAAGTAACACAACCCCGCGGATAACGGTCGGAATCGTTATTCATTAAGCAAGGAGAAAAAAAGTGCTACAACAAGAATCTAGAGTCAAGGTGGCCGATAACTCGGGCGCCAAGGAACTCTTGACGATTCGCGTTCTGGGCGGTTCAACCCGTCGTTACGCTGGCATTGGCGACACAATTGTTGCCTCTGTCAAGGACGCCATTCCTGGCGCCAACGTCAAAAAAGGTGAAGTAGTAAGAGCAGTTATCGTGCGCACGGTCAAAGAGACCCGTCGCGCAGATGGCTCCTACATCAAGTTCGACGAGAACGCAGCCGTGATCATCAAGGCCGACGGCGAGCCTCGTGGAACACGTATTTTTGGACCTATCGGTCGTGAACTTCGTGAAAAGAAATTCATGAAGATCATTTCGCTAGCACCGGAGGTTATCTAAATCATGGCAAGAATCAGAAAAGGTGACCTTGTTGAGGTCATCACCGGTGGCAAGCAAGACCGCGGTGGTTACCGTGGCAAGCAGGGCCACGTACTAGCTGTATTCAAGGAGACCGACAAGGTCATCGTTGAGGGCGTAAACATGGTCACCAAGCACAACCGTGTTGGCCAGACAGACCGCGGCGCTAAGACCGGTGGCATTGAGAAGCAGGAATCTCCAATCCACGTTTCAAACGTTGCACTAGTTGATCCAAGCACCAAGAAGCCTTCCAAGGTTGGCTTCAAGATCACTACCTCAAAAGAGGGCGAGACCAAAAAGGTCCGCGTAGCCAAGAAGAGTGGGAAGGAGATCTAATGGCAACCGCAACTAAGAAGGCAGAAACCAAGATCGCTCCGCGCCTGAAGGCTCGTTATAAGGCTGAAATCACCGCTGAGCTAACTAAAGAGTTTTCATTCAAAAACCCGATGCAGGTTCCTGGTCTAGCCAAGGTCGTAGTAAACATGGGTGTCGGTGACGCTGCGCGCGATGGCAAGCTCATCGAGGGCGCAATTCGTGACCTAACCGCAATTACCGGCCAGAAGCCTCAGGTCAACATTGCTAAGAAGTCGATTGCTCAGTTCAAGCTTCGTGAGGGTCAGCCAATCGGTGCTCACGTAACCATCCGTGGAGACCGCATGTGGGAGTTCGTAGACCGCCTGGTTTCAATTTCACTACCCCGTATCCGCGACTTCCGTGGGCTATCGCCAAAGCAGTTCGATGGTCACGGAAACTTCACCTTCGGTCTTTCGGAGCAGTCAATGTTCCATGAGATTGACCAGGACAAGATCGATCACGTCCGCGGTATGGATATCACAGTTGTAACCACAGCAAAAAACGATGACGAAGGTCGCGCGCTGCTAAAGGCGCTCGGGTTCCCGTTCCAGGCATAACCAATTGAGGAAGGTCCTTTCGCTTGTAAAGCGTCTGGAAACCGCCCCGAGAAAGAAGACACAAAATGACAATGACAGATCCGGTAGCAGACTTTCTGACCCGGCTGCGCAATGCCAACACTGCACAACACGACTCAATGAACGTTCCTTTTTCTAAGCTAAAGGGAACAATCGCTGAGATCTTGAAGTCAGAGGGTTACATTGCCTCCTACAAGGTAGAAGATGCCAAGGTTGGAAAAACCATGAGCATCACTCTGAAGTACGGCCCGAATCGCGAAACCAGCATCGCTGGAATCAAGCGCGTTTCTAAGCCGGGACTTCGTGTTTACGCAAAGTCAACCGAGCTACCTCAGGTGCTCGGCGGTTTGGGTATCGCAATCCTGTCCACCTCTAGCGGTCTGCTAACAGACCGCCAGGCTTCAAAGAAGGGAGTAGGTGGGGAAGTCCTCGCCTACATCTGGTAAGCACCTATGTCGAGAATTGGAAAACTACCTATCCCGGTACCAGCTGGAGTCACCGTTGAGATCAACGGCCAGGATGTATCGGTCAAGGGGCCAAAGGGCGAGCTAAAGCTCACCATTTCGAAGCCAATCACCGCTTCTGTTGAAGAGGGCAACGTTATTGTTGCGCGTCCAGATGACGAAGCAGTATCGAAATCCCTTCACGGTCTAACTCGTTCACTGATTGCAAATAATGTTCACGGCGTTGCAGAAGGCTTTACTAAAGCACTTGAAATTGTCGGCACCGGTTATCGTGCAGCTGCGAAGGGTGCTGGAATTGAACTCTCTCTTGGCTTCAGTCACCCGGTCATCGTTACCCCGCCACAGGGCGTCACGCTGGTTGTTGAGGGAAACACCAAGATTATTGTTTCAGGAATTGACAAGCAGGCCGTCGGAGAGATGGCAGCTAACATTCGCAAGATTCGCAAGCCAGAGCCATATAAGGGCAAGGGTGTTCGCTACGAAGGCGAGCGAGTCCGTCGCAAGGCTGGAAAGGCTGGTAAGTAATCATGGCTCTTGGAACTAGAGGCAAGTCAAAGTCAGCTGCTCGTGGCCGTCGCCACGATCGCCTGCGCAAAAAGATTGAGGGCACCGCAAACCGTCCTCGCTTGGTTGTAACTCGCTCAGCTCGTCACGTATTCGTGCAGCTGGTTGACGACTCACTTGGTAAGACGCTGGCTTCAGCATCAACCATGGAAGCCGACATGCGTAAATCAACTGACACCAAGACCGACAAGGCAACTGCAGTGGGCAAGCTAATCGCTGAGCGCGCTAAGAAGGCCGGGATTACCGAGGTGGTCTTCGACCGCGGAGGTAACCGCTATGCAGGTCGCGTTGCAGCTATTGCTGCTGCGGCTCGCGAGGAAGGACTAGTGCTTTGAGCGAAGAAAAGAAGGAAGTACCAGTGGCAGAAGCTACCGAAACTACCGCTGCGGCAGCAGTTACCGAGGCGCCATCAACCACGGTTGATCCAAACGAGCGCGAACAGCGTCGTGGATCACGTGAGCGTGGACCTCGTAACGAACGTCGCGACCGCGAAGAGACCAAGAGCCAGTTCATGGAGCGCGTTGTAACCATCAACCGTGTTTCCAAGGTGGTCAAGGGTGGTCGTCGTTTCGCCTTCACAGCACTTGTTGTTGTTGGAGACGGCGAAGGCACCGTTGGTGTTGGTTACGGCAAGGCAAAGGAAGTTCCAGCGGCTATTGCCAAGGGCGTAGAAGATGCAAAGAAGAACTTCTTTGCTGTGCCTCGCGCTGGATCAACCATCCCTCACCCAGTACAGGGTGAAGCGGCTGCCGGTGTAGTCCTACTTCGTCCGGCATCTGCTGGTACCGGTGTTATCGCCGGTGGTCCAGTTCGTGCCGTACTTGAGTGTGCAGGAGTTCACGACGTGCTTTCAAAGTCACTCGGATCCTCAAACACTCTAAACATTGTTCACGCAACAGTTGCAGCACTGCAGCAGCTCGAAGAGCCAGCAGCAGTAGCAGGCCGTCGAGGCAAGACAATTGCCGAGGTAGCGCCAAAGCGCCTGTTGGAAGCAAAAACTGAGAAGGCAGGTGCCTAATGGCTGCTCGTCTAAAAGTGACCCAATTAAAAAGTTCAAACGGTGGCAAGCAGAACCAGCGCGATTCACTTCGCACCCTGGGCCTGAAGCGCATCGGTGACATAGTAGTTCGCGAAGACACACTGTCTGTTCGCGGCCTGGTAAACACCGTTGCCCACCTCGTAAAAGTTGAGGAGATCGACTAATGGCTGAAGAAAAGAAGCCAGCCGCAAAGAAGCCTGCAGCTGCGAAACCAGCAGCGGCGAAAGCTCCGGCTGTAAAGAAGCCAGCTGCTACCAAAGCTCCGGCCGCGAAAGCACCTGCTAAAGCACCAGCTGCCAAGGCATCAGCTGCAAAGCCTGCTACCAAGGCACCAGCAAAGGCACCAGCTGCGGCAAAGCCTGCTGCCAAGGCACCAGCAAAGCCAGCTGCCAAGGCACCTGCAAAGCCAGCTGCCAAGGCACCTGCAAAGCCAGCTGCCAAGGCACCTGCAAAGGCACCAGCTGCTGAAAAGGCTGTTGTAACCGAGAAGGCACCTTCAAAGGCTCCGGCCAAGAAGAAGCCAGAGGTAGCGAGAGAGAAGTCACAGATTCTGCGCCTGCACCACCTTCGCCCTGCAAAGGGTGCAAAGAAGGACAAAACTCGTAAGGGTCTTGGTGAAGGTTCAAAGGGTAAGACTGCAGGTAGAGGTACCAAGGGTACCGGTGCTCGCACAACTACTCGTCTGGGCTTTGAGGGTGGTGGCGTGAACCTAGTTATGCGCACGCCAAAGCTACGTGGTTTCAAGAACCCATTCCGGGTCGAATACCAGGTAGTTAACCTAGAGAAGCTTTCTGAGCTTTATCCAAAAGGTGGAGCTGTAACAATTTCTGACCTGGTAGCTAAGGGTGCTGTTCGTAAGAACAAGCCAGTAAAGGTTCTAGGCAATGGTGACCTGTCAGTTAAGCTTGAGATCAGTGTTGACAAGGTTTCCGAGTCAGCCAAGACCAAGATTGAAGCCGCTGGCGGTAGCGTCAACGCCTAATCGTCTAAGGGAGTAGGTTCTAAATTGTTCAAGGCCATAGCACGCGCGTTCCGGACTCCGGATCTGCGTAACAAGCTAGCGTTCACGCTCAGCATGATTGCAATCTTCCGTCTGGGTTCGTTTATTCCAGCCCCAAACGTTGATTACACCAATGTTCAGCAGTGTCTAGCCCAAAGCCAGTCGACCTCTGGCCTGTATGAACTTGTGAACCTATTCTCCGGTGGAGCTCTACTACAGCTCTCGATCTTCGCGCTTGGCATCATGCCTTATATCACCGCGTCGATCATCACCCAGTTGCTGCGTGTTGTTATTCCTCGCTTCGAGACTCTTCATAAAGAAGGGCCTTCAGGCCAGGCGAAGCTAACGCAGTACACTCGCTACCTAACCATCGCACTCGGCCTCTTGCAAGCAACCACTTTGGTTACTGTTGCCAGGCAGGGCGCGTTGTTTGGTGCTGACTGTACCCTCCCAATTTTGGTAGACACCGGACCGCTGTCCATTGCCCTGATGGTGATGACCATGACAGCTGGAACTGGTTTGATCATGTGGATCGGTGAGCTCATAACCGAGCGTGGCGTTGGTAATGGAATGTCGCTATTGATTTTTACATCAATTGCTTCAACTTTCCCGGCCAGCCTCTTGCAGATTCTTCAGACCAGAACCATCGAAATTTTCGTAATGGTTATGGCAGTTGGATTCTTGGTTGTCGGATTGGTTGTTTTGGTTGAGCAGTCTCAGCGCAGAATTCCTGTCCAATATGCAAAGCGAATGGTTGGCCGCAAGGCCTACGGTGGTCAGGCAACATACATCCCCGTCAAGGTGAACACCGCCGGTGTTATTCCGGTTATCTTTGCCTCCTCAATGCTGTACTTGCCGGCCCTGTTGGCTCAGTTCAACCAGCCGGACGCAACTACCGGACAGGTGTCTGGTTGGGTTAGCTTTATTTCTACCTACCTCACTGCTGGAGACAATCCGTTCTACATGGCGATGTACTTCCTGTTGATTGTTGGCTTTACCTACTTCTATGTCTCTATTACTCTGAACCCGGAGGAGATCAGCGACAACATGAAGCGCTACGGCGGATTCATCCCAGGTATTAGAGCCGGTCGTCCGACCACCGAGTACCTGCAGTATGTAATCAGCCGTATCACTTTCCCGGGAGCTATTTACCTGGGTCTGATCGCATTGATTCCACTGGTTGCATTCACTGCAATTGGAACCAACCAGAACTTCCCATTCGGTGGAACATCGATCTTGATCATCGTTGGTGTTGGTCTTGACACTGTGAAGCAGATCAGTGCTCAGATGCAGCAGCGAAACTACGAGGGTCTTCTCAAGTGATTCGTCTCCTTCTGATCGGCCCTCCGGGTGCTGGCAAGGGGACCCAAGCAGCACTTCTTGCAAAGCGCTTCGGCATACCCGCAATCTCAACCGGTGATATTTTTCGCGAAAACGTGGCTGGAAAGACCGAGCTCGGCGTTGAAGCCAAGGGCTACATGGACCGAGGTGAGTACGTTCCTGATGACCTGACAAATGCACTGGTGCGGGACAGGCTCTCGAAACCGGACTGCCAGGATGGTTTTTTGCTTGATGGATATCCTCGAACCATCGATCAGGTCCACGAGCTGGATGACATCCTTCGAGAAAATGGCACAAAGCTGGACATAGTGGTGCAACTGACCGCGGACACCGAAGAGATTGTTTCAAGGCTTGCAAATCGCGCTCTCGAGCAGGGCAGAACAGACGACACCCCAGAGGTGATTCGCACACGCCAAGCTGTCTACGAAGAGCAGACCGCACCCCTTATTGACGTTTATGCATCAAGATCACTTGTTGCAAAGGTGGATGGCCTGGGCGAAGTGAAAACTGTGACCGCAAGAATTACCGAAGTTTTGGGCGCTGCCGGCCTAGCTGATTCCTAAGTCGAGCAGATAACCGCCACATGCGAAAGAGTTTTGAGCTAAAAACACAGGAGCAGATTCGCAAAATGCGAGTTGCCGGGTTACTTACCGCAAAGGCCTTGGGAGCTGTCAGGGCTGCGATTAAACCAGGTGTCACAACTCTTGATCTCGATCAGATCGCAGAAAAGACAATCCGCGACGGGGGCGGAATTCCCAATTTCCAGCTGGTGCCGGGCTATTTTCACACAATCTGCGCTTCGGTTAATTCAACAGTGGTCCATGGAATACCTTCGAATCAGGTTCTGGAAGCGGGGGACATTATTTCAGTTGACTGTGGGGCGGAGATTGACGGTTGGAATGGCGACAGTGCTTTTTCGCTTGTTGTTCCCGGGTCTGCTGGTGAATTAGTTGAACAGCGTCAGATCTTGTCCGATGCCTGTGAGGGCTCACTCTGGGCCGGGATTGCCTCCCTTGCCAAGGCCAAGAAATTAAACGAGGTTGGCGTAGCGGTTCAGGATTATGTGCTCTCTAAGGGCCCCTACGGAATCTTAGAGCAATACGTGGGTCACGGTATTGGTAGATCGATGCACGAAGACCCGGCGGTTTTCAACTACAAGGTTCGGGATGCAGGCCCGAAGGTCCTGCCAGGACTGTGCGTTGCGATCGAGCCGATGATTACCTCCGGCGACCAAGAAACCTTCGTCCAGCACGATGATTGGGGTGTTGAAACGGTGGATTCATCAGACGGAGCGCACTGGGAACACTCGGTCGCTGTTCACGAGGGCGGCATTTGGGTACTCACCGCGGATGATGGCGGAGTCGAAGGCCTAAAACCATTCGGTATTACTCCAGTTTCTTTGGATTAGCCACTAGCATTAGCTTAGAAAACCCCCTAGTATTGAGCCTTGGCGTTTCTGCGTGAAAACCTTTTGATTTCTCTCAAGTTTTTCGCGTGTTTGTAACGCTAACAAGTAGTGAATAAGTGAGTGCATGGCCAACAAAGACGGCGTAATTGAGATCGAGGGATCGGTCGTTGAAGCGCTACCCAACGCAATGTTTCGGGTGGAGCTAACCAACGGACACCTAGTACTGGCCCACATCTCAGGAAAAATGCGACAGCACTACATTCGGATTCTCCCCGGAGACCGAGTGATTGTTGAGTTGTCGACATACGACCTGACTCGTGGCCGAATCATTTACCGCTACAAATAGAAAGATAAGAGCATGAAGGTAAATCCAAGCGTCAAGACCATCTGCGATAAGTGCAAGGTCATTCGCCGTCACGGCAACGTGATGGTGATCTGCGAGAACCCTCGTCACAAGCAGCGCCAGGGCTAATTAGCCCTACCAAAAACTAAATAAGCAAGAGGCAGCACCAAGCGAAAGCTAACCCTCGGTTTGAAGGCCGAGGCTCAACAAAGCCATGTTGAGGCGGAGCTGCCACAGACCTTCAAAAACCGAAAGATAATTCAAATGGCACGTATTTCCGGAGTGGATATTCCTCGCGAGAAGCGAGTAGTAATCTCCCTCACTTACATCTATGGCATCGGAAGCACTCGTTCACGCGAGATCCTAAAAGCCACCAAAATTTCAGAAGACATCAGGGTCAAAGATCTAACTGACGACCAGTTGATTGCTCTTCGTGACAACATCGATCAGAACCTGAAGGTCGAGGGTGACCTCCGTCGTGAGGTTGCAGCCGATATTCGCCGCAAGGTTGAAATCGGTTCATACGAAGGAATTCGTCACCGTAAGGGCCTTCCGGTCCGCGGACAGCGCACCAAGACCAATGCACGCACACGCAAGGGTCCAAAGCGCACCGTAGCAGGCAAGAAGAAGGCAGCCCGCTAGTCGCGGCTCATAGGTTCTAGGAGATAATCAAATGGCAGCCCCTAAATCATCTGCGACAGCGCGTAAGCCTCGTCGCAAGGACAAGAAGAACATTCCAGTAGGTCAGGCGCACATCCGCTCAACCTTCAACAACACCATCATCACGATTACCGACCCAAGTGGTGGGGTTATCTCGTGGTCATCTTCAGGTGACGTTGGATTCAAGGGATCTCGTAAGTCAACTCCATTCGCAGCTCAGATGGCAGCTGAATCAGCCGCTCGCAAGGCTCAGGAGCATGGCATCCGTAAGGTTGACGTTTTCGTGAAGGGTCCAGGCTCTGGTCGCGAAACTGCAATCCGTTCACTCCAGGCAGCAGGCCTAGAGGTTGGTTCAATCAGTGACGTGACTCCACAGGCTCACAACGGTTGCCGCCCTCCAAAGCGTCGCCGCGTCTAAGACAAAAAAACTAAAGATTCACGCACACAGGTGCCCGCCTGATGTGTCTCCATGACGAACATCAAATAGCGGATGTTCAGATGAAAGGAACCAAATAGTGCTAATTGCACAGCGCCCCACATTGCACGAAGAAGTTCTAGGACCAAACCGTTCACGTTTTATCCTTGATCCACTAGAGCCAGGTTTTGGCTACACCCTTGGTAACTCGATGCGCCGCACACTGCTCAGCTCGATTCCAGGTGCAGCGGTAACTAACATTCGAATTCAAGGCGTCAGCCACGAGTTCTCCACCATTGCCGGAGTGAAGGAAGATGTTGTTGAGGTAATCCTGAACATCAAAAACCTTGTTGTGTCCTCAGAGCACGACGCTCCAGTGGTTGCACACCTAACCAAGAGTGCCGCCGGCCCAGTAACTGCCGCAGACATTCAGGTTCCAGCCGGCGTCGAAGTTCATAACCCAGAGTTAGTTCTTGCAACCCTGAACGCCAAGGGCAAGCTAGAGGTCGAGTTCATCATTGAGCGCGGTCGTGGCTATGTTCAGGCTTCCCAGAACCGCAATCCAGATGCAGAAGCTGGCGTAATTCCAGTTGACTCCATCTACAGCCCAGTTTTGAAGGTCTCCTATCGCGTTGAGGCAACTCGTGCCGGTGAGTTCACTAACTTCGACAAGCTAATCGTTGACGTTGAGACCAAGTCCTCGGTTGAGCCTCGCGACGCAATTGCATCCGCAGGTTCAACCCTTGTTGAGCTATTTGGCCTTGCCAAGGAGCTAAACGAAGAGGCAGAGGGAATCGAGATCGGGCCAGCCCCAGTGGAGGTTGCAACCTCTAACGAGCTCAGCACCCCGATTGAGGATCTGGACCTAACCGTTCGCTCCTACAACTGCCTAAAGCGCGAGGGAATCAACACTGTTTCAGAGCTAATTGCACTGAGCGAAGACCAGTTGATGAACATCCGCAACTTCGGCTCAAAGTCCGTTGATGAAGTTCGCGACAAGCTCACCGAGCTTGGACTGAAGTTCAAGGACGCCGTACCAGGTTTTGATTCTGCATACTTCGGTGGCGGTTTCGACGAAGATCAGATCTAATTCCTAGACCCGCAAGGAGAAACTAATGCCTACCCCAACAAAAGGCCCACGCCTCGGAGGCGGTCCCGCCCACGAGCGCCTAATGCTCAACAACATGGCGACATCGCTTTTCATGCACAAGCGAATCGTCACCACCGAGACCAAGGCTAAGCGCCTGCGTCCGGTTGCAGAGCGTTTGGTGACATTCGCAAAGCGTGGCGACCTCGCGGCCAGACGTAAGGTCATGCAGCAGATCTTGGACAAGTCAATTGTTCACGAGCTGTTCGCTGAGATTGCACCATTGGTTGCAGACCGCGATGGTGGCTACACCCGAATCACCAAGCTTGGCTACCGTAAGGGTGACAATGCTCCTATGGCAGTCATCGAGCTTGTGCTTGAAAAGGTCGAGCCAAAGCCAAAGACATCCAAGACCAAGCTTGTTAACAACATCGCGACCACTGCAGCTGCAGAGCCAGTGGCCGACGAAGTTGTAGAAGAAGTAGCTGAGGTTGTAGCAGAGGCACCAGCTGAGGCTCCGGCTGAAGAAGTTGCTGCAGAAGCACCTGCTGCTGAAGCTGAGGCGGCTCCGGAAGCTGAAGCAGCTCCAGAAGCTGCTGCAGAACAGGTAGTGGAAGCTGCTGCAGAAGAGGTAGTGGAAGCTGCCACTGACGAGGCGACTGAAGAGCCTAAGGCCTAAAGCCAAACCGAAAGTAAGTATTGAAATGAACAAGCCCGCTGGTGATACTGGCGGGTTTGTTCGTTTTCGGCTTGACCTGGCCTACGACGGAACCGACTTCGTGGGTTGGGCAAAGCAACCGGGACATAGGACTGTTGCCGGAGAGCTTATAAAGACCTTTGAGAAGATCTTCGGCGAGACTAATGATGATTTTGCTATGAGAGTGGCAGGCAGAACTGATGCCGGGGTTCACGCTAAACACCAGGTGTGCCACCTCGACATTCCCGAAGACAGAATCGTGCGCATCGGTCGTGATCCTCTCAACGCCAAACGCTTGAATACACTGTTGCCCGAGGATGTAATTGCACACGAGTTCAGCCCAATCAGTGCCGATTTTGACGCGAGGTTCAGTGCCCTCGGAAGGCACTACCGCTACACAATTGCGGACACTCAAAATAAAAAGGACCCGAGGCTGGTTCGCTATGTTTTGGAGTACAAGAGGGCCTTAGATGTTGCTCTTTTGAACGAAGCAGCCGAAGTTCTAATCGGGTTGCATGATTTTGCGGCTTTTTGCAAACCACGAAAAGGTGCCAGCACAATTAGAAACTTGAAGGATTTTCATGCCGTTCGGCAGCCTGATGGTCTAATTACCATCGAGATTCACGCTGATGCTTTTTGCCACAATATGGTCAGGGCGCTGGTCGGCTCCATTGTCGCAGTGGCGGATTCTCGTATTACAGTCAAAGATTTGGTGCAGGTCCTAAAAACCGGCAGCCGGGGCAATAGGTTCCGAGTTGTCAGTGCCAAGGGCCTCAGTTTGGAGTCTGTTGACTACCCAAACCCCAAGGAATATGCAAAACAGGCTGATGTGACCAAAATTATGCGCAAAATCGGTGATATTTCTGTTTGACCCAACCCCTATCAATCCCCTAGACTTGCCACTTGGTTCGGCATTGCCGACAGGTTTGAAACCGCCTGGAAAAGGCGGAATCACACAAACGAAATTATGAGGTAATTTAGCGTGCGTACTTATTCGCCAAAGGCCAGCGAGCTTAGCCACGAGTGGTTTGTCATTGACGCCACTGACATCGTGCTCGGTCGTCTTGCATCACACACTGCAACTCTGTTGCGCGGCAAGCACAAGCCAACCTTTGCTGCCCACATGGACAATGGTGACTTCGTAATCATCGTCAACGCCGAGAAGGTTGCACTAACCGGATCCAAGCTTGCTCAGAAGAAGGCTTACCGCCACTCTGGCTACCCAGGTGGCCTAACAGCGACCACTTACTCCGAGCTAATGGAGAAGAACCCAATTCGCGCTGTCGAGAAGGCAATCCGCGGAATGCTTCCAAAGAACAGTCTTGGCGAGCAGCAGTTTTCAAAGCTGAAGGTTTATGTAGGCAACGACCACCCACATGTCGCACAGCAGCCAAAGCCTTTCGTTATCGATCAGATCGCCCAGTAAGGAAATCACCTTGGCAGAAAACAAAGTCGAAGAGACTGCAGTAGACACAGAAGTAACTTCTTACTCCACGGAGTCAGAGCCAGTAAAGGCCGTTCGGTCTCGTGGAAACCTAACTCAGCCAGGTGCTGGATTGGGTCGCCGCAAGGAAGCAGTTGCGCGCGTTCGTCTTGTTCCAGGCACTGGCAAGATCACAGTAAACAGCCGCGTCTTTGAAGAGTACTTCCCAAATAAACTTCACCAGCAGCTGATTACAGACCCATTCAAGGTTCTGGAGCTTCAGGGTGCATATGACGTAGTTGCGCGCATCGATGGCGGTGGAATTGCGGGACAGGCCGGAGCACTAAGGCTTGGCATCTCTCGTGCACTAAACGAAATGGACACCGAAAACAACCGCGCCACCTTGAAAAAGGCTGGCTTCCTTCGTCGTGACTCAAGAATCATTGAGTCCAAGAAGGCCGGCCTAAAGAAGGCTCGCAAGGCCTCACAGTTCTCGAAGCGCTAAGTCACAACCTTTTCTCATGGCCAGGCTTTTTGGCACCGATGGAGTTCGCGGCACCGCGGGCAGAGACATCACAGCCGAGTTTGCTCTTAAGTTAGCCCAAGCAGCAGCAATAGTTCTAGCTCAGAACGCTAGGGATAAAGGCGAAAGACCCAGGGCTGTAATTGCTCACGATCCAAGAATTTCTTCCGACTTTATTTCTGCTGCCGTGTCATCGGGTTTGGCAGCATCCGGCGTTGACGTTTATGACGCTGGTGTGCTTCCAACTCCTGGGGCCGCTTACCTAACCGCCGATCTTGGCGCAGATTTTGGTGTCATAATCTCTGCAAGTCACAACTCCGCGGCGGATAACGGGATTAAGTTTTTCTCTAGAGGTGGACACAAACTCCCAGATGCTCTCGAAGATCAGATCGAAGCTGAGTTTGGAAATTGTCAAAATCTAATTGGGTCAGAGGTCGGTAGGGTCACCAGGTTTGCAGATGCAGAGGACCGCTACCTTGTCCACCTGCTTGGGTCTGTAAGGAAGAAGCTGACAGGCCTTAGGGTCGTTATCGATGCCGCCCACGGAGCTGCCAGTGCGATTTCGCCTCAAGCTTTTACTGACGCTGGGGCAACTGTTTTCTTGATCGGAGCCGATCCTGATGGCTTGAATATCAATTCGGGCCATGGCTCCACTCACTTGAGTGCTCTGCAGGCAGCGGTAATTGAGCACAAGGCTGATCTCGGAATTGCGCATGACGGTGATGCCGACAGGGCCTTGGCCGTAGATCACGAGGGCCACGTTGTTGATGGCGATAGGATTATGGCGATTCTGGCAATCGGGATGAAGGAATCTGGCGATTTAGCCAGAAATACCCTGGTCACCACGGTGATGTCAAACCTCGGTTTGAGGCTGACCATGAAAAAGCACGGTATCGAAATCATTGAGACGCAGGTCGGTGATCGTTACGTTCTGGAGGCAATGCGTGAGGGTGGTTATTCACTCGGTGGGGAACAGTCCGGCCACATTATCTTTTCCCAATATGCAACAACCGGTGACGGAGTTCTTACCGGCCTGCAATTGGCCGAACGAGTCATTTCAACCGGGAAGTCTCTGGCCGAGCTGGCCAACCAAATGCCGATCTATCCGCAAGTTTTAATAAATGTTCCCGAGGTCGATAAATCACGAGTAGATGATGAACAGCTGCAAGCTCTGGTTGCCGAGGCAACTTCGGAGTTGGGTGAAAACGGCCGAGTGCTGTTGCGGGCCTCTGGAACTGAATCCCTGGTCCGAGTAATGGTTGAGGCAGCCGAAGCCGGTACTGCCCAGGGCTGGGCGGAGCGCATTGCTCGAATGGTCGAAAAGCGACTAGCAATTGGCTAAGACTGTTCAACTTCGGCGCTACGAAATAGTTCCAGGCAGGTTGGAAGAGTTTCGAGGCTGGCTAAACAAAGAGGTGCTGCCAATCAGAAAACAGTTCGGTTTTCAGGTTGAATTTATGTATTTGGATAATGCCAATAGCGAGTTCATCTGGGCGGTATCGGTGCCGGGATCGGTAGAGGATTTTATCGCTGTTGAGAATGCCTATGACGCATCAGTGGTGCGCAAGTTAGCCGGGGAAAAACGCCCAGACTGCCTGGTAAGTGTCGACACAAAGTTTGTAGACGAAAACTAAATCTTTCTCACCTGAACGCGATCGACGCGGTGCCCCTCACCTTTTTGCATGACCAGGGTCGCCCTGGACCTCGTTGGCTCAATGTTTTGAATTAGGTTCGGCAGGTTAATCTCTTTCCAGAACCCAGCTGCACGCTCTATCGCCTCTTGTCTGCCGAGCTCCGAAGTGAGCTGGTGGAAATAGGACTTTGGATTTAGAAAAGCAGTCTCAAAGAGCTGTTCGAACCTAGATAAATACCAAGACTGAATCGTCTCAGGCTCGGCGTCGATGTAGATACTGAAATCAAAGTAATCACTCAGGGCAACCTCTTGACCAACAGATGGTGGCTGGAGGACGTTTAGTCCTTCGACTATCAGCACGTCAGGTGCCCCTACGGTCGCAAATTCTCCCGGCAGGATGTCGTAGGCAAGGTGGTCATACACTGGCGCCTGCACATTGGATTTACCCGATTTAATGTCCGACACAAACTGGAGCAGGCGCTTCCGGTCGTAGCTTTCTGGAAAACCCTTCTTGGAAAGCAGGCCCCTGCGCTCGAGCTCTTCATTCGGATACAGGAAACCATCTGTGGTGACAAGCTCAACGCTGGGGGTGCCCTCCCAGCGGCTCATGAGCTCTTTGAGCAGTCTTGCGGCCGTTGATTTTCCAACCGCTACCGAGCCGGCAATTCCAATAATGAACGGAGTTCGGGTGGCGCGCTGCCCATAAAAGCCCTCAGTGTTTTGGTGAAGGTCACCACTTGCTTTGGCGTAAAGAGATAGCAGCTGGCTAACTGGAAGGTAAACCTCGGACACTTCTTTGATGTCCAAGAAATCCCCAAGCCCACGTAGCTTTGTAATCTCAGCTTCTGTTAAGGGCTGGTCAGAGGAGTTGCCGAGTTCGGCCCAATCGCGTCTTTCGACTGCCAAATAGGGGGATAGGCCCTCGGGCCCCTGCACTGCGCTCACAAGCGCCTATTGTGCCGTAGATTAGTGGATATGTGTGGAATTGTTGGATACGTCGGCCCAAAATCGGCGGAAAAGGTTCTAATCTCGGGACTTAAGCGCCTTGAATACCGGGGGTACGATTCGGCAGGAATTTCGATAATCTCTTCGGCGAGCGGGCTTGAAACTAGAAAGCGCGCCGGCAAGGTCAGCGTTTTGGTCCAAGAACTGTTGGATGCCCCAATACAGGAAGCTCACATTGGAATAGGTCATACCAGATGGGCAACCCACGGTGCTCCAACTGATAACAATGCTCACCCCCACATCGGAGGCACCCACAGCAAGCTTTCGCTTATCCACAATGGGATCATTGAAAATTTTGCCAGCTTGAAAAAGGAGTTGAGTGCCGGCGGAACGGTTTTCAGCTCGGAAACAGACAGCGAAGTAGTTGCACACCTGGTCGCAATCGAATACGACAAATCACAAGATTTGAAGCAAGCATTTATGGCGGTGGTAAATCGCCTCGAAGGCGCATTCACTCTGCTTTGTGTGCACCAAGACCACTCGGATGTGGTGTTTGCGGCCCGGAGAAACTCTCCGCTGGTTATTGGCCTTGGCGAAGGAGAGAACTTTCTGGGCTCTGATGTTGCGGCATTCATTGAGCACACAAAACATGCTGTTTCAGTGGGTCAAGACCAGATCGTCGAACTAAGAAGTGATTCGGTGAAAATTACTGACTTTCAAGGCAATTCGGTTGAGGCTGAGGAATTTGAAGTCAGCTGGGATGCCAGTGCAGCATCCAAGGGAGGCTGGCCGTCTTTCATGGCCAAAGAGATTGCAGACCAACCACAAGCTGTTGGTGACACTCTCATGGGGAGAATCTCATCGGATGGTTCTGTCAACCTGACCGAGATGGAGGATCTTGCCAAGCTTTCCGAGGCGAACCGAATTGTTTTCGTGGCCTGTGGAACGGCTGCTTATGCGGCTGAAGCCGCAAAATACGCCATTGAAAAATGGGCCAAGATTCCTGTCAGTGTTGAGCTAGCCCATGAATTCCGCTACCGCGACCCGGTGATAGACCAGAAGACACTGGTTATTGCTATGAGCCAGTCTGGTGAAACGATGGACACGCTCATGGCTGTGCGGCATGCACTTGTAAGCGGAGCGAAGGTGTTGGCTGTTTGCAACACTCAGGGCGCTACCTTGGCACGCGAGGCACACGCCACGATTTACACGCACGCAGGCCCTGAGGTGGCTGTGGCTTCCACAAAGGCCTTCACTGCTCAAGTAACCGCGGGACAGCTAATCGCACTGGTTTTGGCCTGGCAGCGAAAGGCTCTCCCCGCCGATGAGCTGAGGCAAATTGGTCTTGAGCTACTAACTCTTCCAAGAAAGATCAAGGAAGTGCTCGACTCGAGTGCATCCATTGCGGATCTTGCCAAGAGTTTTGCAGCGGCTAAGTCGGTTTTGTTTCTCGGTAGAAACATTGCATACCCAATTGCACTAGAGGGAGCTTTGAAGCTCAAGGAGCTTGCCTATATCCATGCCGAGGGCTTTGCCGCTGGCGAGCTCAAGCATGGCCCGATTGCTCTAGTGGAGGAGGGGCAACCGGTAATTGTGATTGTGCCTTCCAAAAACGGCGAGGGGTCGCTGCATGCCAAAGTCGTGTCTAACATTCAAGAAATCAAGGCCAGAGGCGCCAGCGTAATCGCGATCGCCGAGGTCGGAGATAGCGAAGTTGGCGACTACGCCGACGAAGTTTTTTACATCCCCGAGACCATGCCGCTGTTAGCTGGGCAGCTAGCTGTTATCCCCTTGCAAATTTTTGCGATGGAGCTCTCAAACTCCAAGGGCCTTGATGTTGACCAGCCCAGAAACCTGGCCAAGAGCGTTACGGTCGAGTAGTGATTATTGGGGTTGGTGTGGATTTGTGCTCGGTTGAAAGGCTGAGAGAGTCGCTTCAGCGCACGCCCAACCTTGGTCCAAGGCTTTTTACACCGAAAGAAATAGAGCTGAAAGCCGAGTCGCTGGCCGGGAGATTCGCCGCCAAGGAAGCTCTTGCGAAGGCGTTGGGTGACCCAAAATTACTGAGTTGGCAGGAGGTAGAAGTAGTTTCAGACTCACTTCAGAAGCCTCACCTCACCATCACCGGCTCAAGTGCGCAGGCACTAAAAGATCGTGGAGTAATAAGCAGCCACCTCTCTATTTCGCATGACGGCGGTTTTGCAGTTGCGATGGTAGTGCTGGAGGGGATCTAGATGAGAGAAATCAGAATCGATCTTGCGGCAATCAGGAAAAACTATCTGGAACTAAAAAAACTTGTTGCACCGGCAAAGGTGATGGCAGTGGTCAAAGCAAACGCCTATGGCCACGGCATGATTCAGGTTGCGAAGGCCTTGGAAGATGAAGCTGTTGACATGATTGGCGTTGCCGATCTGACAGAGGCCATTGCACTTCGTCAGGCAGGCATCAGTTCCAGTTTGATGTGTTGGCTACTGGGTTCTGATGACAATCTGGATTTGGCGGAGGCAAACGAGATTGCCCTCGGTATCTCAACGATGCAGCAACTTGAGCTGGTTCCAAGTTCAGCGTCAATACACATCAAGGTGGACACAGGTCTTGGCAGAAACGGGTTTATGCCTGAAGCTCTCGATCAAGTTATTGAGCGTGTAAAGGCCAGGTCCCTGAAGATTTCTGGAGTGTTTAGCCACCTGGCAAATACCTCTGAGGTTGAGGATATGAAACAGGCAAGAACCTTTGATCAAGCATTGGCAAAATTCGAAGCCGCAGGAATTGAGCTTGAGTATCGACACCTTGCCGCCTCCGCCGGCACCTTGAGTTACCCAGAGTTGAGATATGACATGGTGCGCTGCGGAATAGCGATTTATGGTCTGAACCCCTATGAGGACAGAACAGTCGAAGGTGTTGCACTTACACCTGCAATGACAGTCACCTCCAAGGTGATTAACCTCAAGAAAGTCCCAGCCGGTCACGGTGTTTCCTATGGCTACCGCTATCGGGCAGCCAGGGAAACCACGCTTGCTCTTGTCCCATTTGGATACGCAGAGGGCATGCCCAGGGTTTCAGAGGGTGCAATGGTAAAAATTGGCAGTGAGCTTTTCCCCGTTGTCGGCCGGGTGGCGATGGACCAATTTGTGGTTGATGTTTCGGAGGCAAAGGTTTCAATCGGAGACGAAGTGGTTGTTCTTGGAGATGTCCGAAGGGGTGAACCAACGGCAGAGCAACTGGGTGAATCGGCGGGGTCAGTCAACTATGAAATAGTCACCAGAATCGGTGGCAGGGCCAATCGGGTTTATCTAGAAGCATGAATCTCAGCATTGAAACCCCGGAGCTCATGGAGACCTTCGGAAAAAAACTTGCAAGCCAGCTGGCTGCAGGCGACTTAGTTTTGCTTTCAGGGGAGCTTGGTGCTGGCAAGACCACGCTCACCCGAGGAATCGGAGCAGGCCTTGGGGCAACCGGCACGGTGCAGTCACCAACCTTCGTCTTGGCAAGAACCCACAGAACCACCTCCGGACCTAATTTGGTTCACGTCGATGCTTACAGGCTTACTTCAGCGGTCGAACTAGATGATCTCGATATTGACTTTGCTAATTCGATTGTGATCATTGAGTGGGCACGGGATTACCTGGACGAGCTTTTTGAAAATTGGTTATTGGTTTCCATCGACAGGTCTAACGAGCAGGACATCCGAGAGATTGAAATTCATGGCCATGGGAAAAGATGGGAAGGAGCGCAATTTGATTTTGGCGATTGACACTTCCGCCGGCACCACCGCAGCGGTGTTCGATGGTGAAACCATGGCCTCGTTCATTTCCTATGAAGATCGTTTTGGTCACGCAGAAAATATTGGTTTTGCAATTAAGAGGGCGCTCGATGAGGCCGGCATTCGTGCGGCTGACCTAACCATGGTTGCTATCGGGAGAGGTCCTGCCCCATACACCGGGCTAAGAGTTGGTATCGCAGCGGGGGTTAGCCTTGCCGTAGCGCTTGGCATACCGGCGGTGGGCGTCATCACCCTCATTGCGGTGGCCAGGAAGCATCCACAGGGAAAAGTACTGGTGGTCGCAGATGCCAAGCGCAAAGAGATATTTGTTGCGGGCTTCGATGCCGGCCAGCAGGTCATCCCGCCATCGGTGTCAACGAGCGAACAATTGGTGGACTTTGCCGATTTTCAGCAGGTTGATGGCACGTGTGACGCTTCACTGATTGGGCATTACACAACTTGGGCGCTAGCAGCGGGCATGGATTTGAGCGACACCTCCGCGCTGTATTTGCGGTCGCCCGATGTTTCACCTTCTAAGGGCAAGCGGGTGAGCGGCTAATGGAAATCAAAAAACTGTCTCAGCATGATCTGGTTGCTGTCATGGAAATTGAGGCGGATCTGTTTGGCACAGAAGCCTGGCTTGAAACCTCGATGAAGAGCGAGATCAACGGCGATTTCACACATTATTTTGGGGTGTTCCAGGAGGGGCTGGTTGGTTACGCAGGTCTTAGCTCGGTGCCAAACACTTTTGTTAGCGACATCCAGACAATCGCGATTGCAAAATCACACCAGGCCCAGGGACTAGGACGAGCACTTGCTGAATCTTTGGTTGCAAAGGCTAGAGCACTTGGTTCCGAGGCTGTTTTTCTTGAGGTCCGGGCCGATAATGAACCAGCAATAGCACTTTATGAAAAGCTTGGCTTCACTCAAATCGACATTCGGAAGAAGTATTACCAGCCATCCGGCGTTGATGCGTTGGTCATGAGGCTCGAGGTCCATCAACCAATCGTGCTGGGCGTTGAAAGCAGCTGCGATGAAACGGGCATCGGCATCGTAAAGGGAAACCGGCTCTTGGCTAATGCTCTGCATTCGTCAATGGATGAGCACGCGAAATTTGGCGGTGTGGTTCCTGAGGTAGCCGCTCGGGCACACCTCGAGGCAATGCAACCAACTATTGAGAGGGCACTCAAAGAGGCACAGTTGTCGATGACTGATATTGATGCCATTGCCGTTGCCAACGGCCCAGGTCTTGCCGGGGCGCTGATGGTTGGAATCGGTGCGGCAAAGGCTTTGGCAATCGCCAACGACAAGCCGATTTATGCCGTCAATCACCTGGTTGGACACGTTGGAGCAGACGTATTGGAAAGTGGCAGCGTGACGCTACCAACAATTGCACTGTTGGTTTCTGGCGGCCACACATCATTGCTGCTGGTGAGGGACCTGCTAGACGATGTTGAGCTCCTGGGTGAAACTATCGACGATGCAGCCGGTGAAGCTTTTGACAAGGTGGCAAGGGTGCTGGGTCTTCCATATCCTGGCGGTCCAGAGATAGACAAGTTAGCCGAGACCGGTGACCCAAAAGCGATTCGATTCCCCAGGGGGCTCTCGCTACCAAAAGACATGGTGAAGCATCGGTTTGATTTTTCTTTCTCAGGGCTAAAAACTGCAGTCGCGCGTCATGTTGAAAAAGCTGAAGATCAGCAACTGCCGCTCTCAAAGCCAGATGTCGCGGCAAGCTTTAGGGAGGCTGCCGTTGACGTACTGCTCACAAAAGCTATCAATGCCTGCGAGCGTTACGAAGTTAAAAGACTCTTGCTTGGCGGGGGAGTAGTAGCAAATGCAAGGCTGAGGCAACAGGCAAAATTGCGATGTGAAGTCGCAGGGATCGATCTTAGAATCCCAAGGTTTTCACTTTGCACCGACAACGGAGCAATGATCGCCTCGCTCGGGGCTCAGTTGGTTATGGCAGGGCGGGAACCCAGTTCTCTTGGCTTCGGAGCAGAGTCAACACTTGAGGTCACGAAAGTTCAATCTCACTAGCCAAGCGGAAGACAGAGTAGAGCTTTTCTGGCGTCATTTATTTTGGTAAGTATGAGCGTGGCCGATTTCTGGCCCCTCAGCTTGAGCTTTGGTCTTAGCTGCTCGGGGGTTATGTCAACACCTCTTTTTTTAATTTCTAGGGTGCCTATGTCTAGTTCTGCCAGTCGCTTGGCAATCCTCTTAGCGTCAAGCGGTAATTCTTCGAGAATTTCAAAGCCTCGAAGCCAAGGCGTTTCAACTCTCTGGTCACCGCTCAAGTAGGCAATGGCGCCAGATATCCCCCAAAGGTTGTTCTCTAATGCGAAGGCTCCAATTAGGTGAGAGCGAACCATCGCCGAAATTGGGTCGTAGATGTACTTTCCTGGTGCGGCCAACGGTGCCTGAATGTCTTCTCCCGCAAACTCGAGAACCTGACCGTCGACAATTACTGCCGAGCGCTTTCCCGGAGTCCCCAATTTTCCAAACCACAAGACAGTTTCGACCAGCTCGTTATTATTCGATACCCAGTTAGCCTCACAGTCTGCAGGAATGAGCTCGTGCGGGAGGTTTCCGGCAAGCTTTATTCCAGCGTCATGCTTTCGTGCAAGTTCGATGGCAAAATCCAGATTTGGTGAAAAATCCTCGGGTTTTAGCATCACGCGTCCTGCTGCTTTCACGCTCAGATTCCGCCGTGCTGGATCTAGCCAAACTGCTTCCGTTGCAATTTCTGCTTCGATGGCATCACCGTGTCGGACTTCAGCATTGGTAAACCCGCTTAGGTTATGGCTGGCAAAATCCGCGGCTGCGGTGTCCTTTTCAAGGGCCGTGACAGTTATGCCGGCGCTCGCAAATGCCATCGAGTCGCCACCGATTCCGCAGCCAAGATCTGTCACGGACTTAATTCCGGCGTCCGCAAGCCTTCGTGCATGCCAACTTGAAACCGCAGCTCTGGTCGATTGCTCGAGACCCTGCTCAGTGAACAGCATCCTGGTCGCAGCCGACAGCCCGAATTTTGTTACGGCTCTTGACCTCAGCTTTGCTTGCGAAATGCAGAGCGCGACAAGGGCCGGTTCGAATCCCTGCTTCCGAAGGTCTGTGGTGAGCTTCATGACATCTGCTCTGTTGTCCACTAAGCCCAGTAGCACAAGAAGAGCCCGCGCTTCTTCGCTGAACAGGGCATTTGTTGAATTGGACATTCCACCAATCTAGCGTTGACCGCTTATCCCTAGTGACCTTGACCAACTCAAGGTTTGCGCCTAAAGTTCTATTAGCACTCTCGATGCGAGTCTGCTAATTCATAAAAACTTTAGACAAAAGAAGAGGTCAACGTGTCGGTATCAATTAAGCCACTGGAAGATCGCGTTGTTGTTCGCCCCCTAGAGGCCGAGCAGGTAACAGCATCAGGTCTGGTAATCCCAGACACCGCAAAGGAAAAGCCACAGGAGGCCGAGGTTGTTTCAGTAGGCCCAGGTCGATTCAGCGAAGGCGGGGATCGCCTTCCCGTGGACGTGAAGGCTGGAGATCTAGTTATCTTCTCCAAGTACGGCGGAACTGAGCTTCGTTACGACGGCCAGGACTACCTAGTACTTTCAGCCCGCGACATTCTTGCGGTTATCGAACGCTAGAAAAGCTTTCAACGAAAGACGACTCGTTTTACGGGTCGTCTTTTGCTTTAAGCGCCCTAGGCTTGGCTGGTGCAGAAGCGAACGCAAGGCTCAGTGGGGCTGACATTCGGAATAGCCGCATACCTGATCTGGGGTTCGTTCCCATTGATTATCCAGCTCTCAAAATTTGCATCCGCATTTGAGATTGTCGTCTGGCGGGTTGTATTCGGGTTTCTCTTTGCGGTTCTGTTGGTAACAGTCACTCGAACCTGGAACCAAGTTTTCAGTCTTGTCAGAAACCCAAAAAAACTCGGCTGGGTCGCAGTTGCAGCGCTGTTCATCTTCATCAATTGGGAAGTGTACGTAATTGGGGTTGTCACTGGCAACGTGATTGAAACCTCGCTGGGTTATTTCATAAATCCGCTGGTCACCGTCATGTTTGCCGTGTTCCTGCTGGGAGAAAAATTAAGAAGACTGCAGTGGGTGGCACTGAGCATTGGTTTCTTAGCCGTGGTTATCCTTACAGTCGACTACGGAAGACCTCCGTGGTTCGCATTTATTCTGGCGCTGAGTTTCGCAACCTATTCGCTCGCCAAAAATAGAGTTGGTGGGAAAATTGGTGCGCTGCAGAGTTTCACTCTGGAATCGGCCCTGGTCTTGCCGATTGCACTGGGGCAATTAGCGGTGGTGGCATCGCTCGGGCCGGTGATGTTGTTTAGCGGCCCAGTGGAAGCTGGCGTTCTAGTTGGCTTCGGCATCTTGACTGCAGTTCCGTTGATTTTATTTGGCGCTGCCGCTTCAAGAATTCCGCTGTCGATGATCGGTTTCATTCAATACCTAACTCCAATCCTTCAGTTTTCGGTTGGCTACTTCGTTCTTGGCGAGGAAATGCCTCTGGTGAGGTGGATCGGGTTTGGCTTGGTTTGGGTTTCGTTGGTTGTTCTAACCACCGATGCGCTAAAAAAGAAGCGAATTATGCCGATTGTGGAAGCGCTTTAGATTCGGAATCTAATTGTTACAGAGTGCGTCAGTGTAGAAATACTCGGGTATTTATAGGTTTTTCATGGATATATCAATGGATTTCGTTGTTTATGACCTGTTTTTCTGCTTAAACACTAGGTGAACGCCAAAGAGTTCAAAAAAATGAGCAAAATAAACCCCATAGAAATAAAGGTTTCACTAAGCTTTACATAGCAACTCGGGCTCCCTGCCTGTTTCTGCATTTAAATTGCTATTTCAAGGAGCAAAAATGACCGTAAAGAACAACAGGTCGCGTGCCCGTAAGGTTTTGTCAGCAGCAGGCGTTTTGGCGCTTGGTGCAGCAGTCCTAACTGGATGTGCACCGGCAACAACCGCAGGCGGCTGTGAGCTTGGCCCAGAGCAGGATGGAGACCTAGTACTAAAGCTAGGAACCGCACTGCCTTTGACAGGTAACCTCGCATTCCTAGGCCCACCAGAAGAAGCTGGTGCCGCTCTAGCGATCGACGAGATCAACGCCGCTAACAAGGGAATCACCATTGACGCCACCTTCGGCGACTCAGGTGACACCGACAACAAGGCTTACGACACCGAGATTCCTCGCCTACTAGGTGCTGGCGTTCAGGCAATCGTTGGTGCTGCATCTTCGGGTGTATCACTTCAGTTCATTGACCGTGTTATCGCTGAGTGTGTAATTCACTTCTCACCAGCAAACACTTCAGCTGCATTCACTGACTATGAAGACAAGGGACTGTACTTCCGTACCGCTCCTTCAGACACACTTCAGGGTGAAGTTCTAGGTAACCTAATCGCCGAAGACGGCCACCAGAGAGTTTCGTTCATCGTATTGAACGACTCATACGGTACCGGTCTAGCTGAGTTCACTAAGACTGCTTTTGAGGCTGCAGGTGGAGAAGTTATCGCAGAGCCTACCTACAACACCGGTGACACTAACTTCACCGCTCAGATTGCTGAAGCACTAGCTGGAGACCCAGACGCAATCGTTCTAATTACATTCGACGAGGCAAAGACCATCGTGCCTGAGCTAACAAGCCAGTTCCCTGGTGAGAAGCTTTACTTCGTTGACGGTAACCTAACCAACTACTCTGAGGACTTCGCAGCTGGCACCCTTGAGGGTGCTAAGGGTACATACCCAGGTGTGAACGAGTCAAAGATTGCTGACTTCGTTGCCAAGCTAGATTCAAACTGGCAGGCACGCGGTAACGCAGCCCTAGAGCTAAACGCTTACGGTCCTGAGACCTATGACGCAGTTATCGTGCTTGCACTTGCTGCTCTAGAGGGTCGCAGCACCGATGGCGCAAACATGTCAGAGAAGCTTCAGGAAGTTTCTGGAGGTTCTGGAAGCGGAACCAAGTGCACCAGCTTTGCTGAGTGTGCTGACATCATCAATGATGGCGGAACCGCTGACTACGATGGCCCATCAGGCGCTATTACCTTCAACGATGTTGGAGACCCAACAGACGGTAACATCCTGATCCAGCAGTTCGATGGAAACAACGTTCCAGCTACCATTCGTGGCTAGTAACTAGTTTCAATCAAGAAAACCCCCAGGGCCTCGGCCCTGGGGGTTTCTCTTTTAACCAATACTTTGTCTGGGCCGCATTCCAGCTATTTGGCGTCGGGCGCATTTGGTTCAAAGGGTCAGCGGTTTTCAGTAGATCCGCAATTAGCCATGACCGAACTAGTAATTCAGAAGAAGTCGCTATCCGCGGATGAGAGAGCCAAAAAAGTAAATCCCCTGGTACCACCGAGGGATATACGTTGCTCCAACTAAACGGGGTTGGTAACTCTATT
>OBQO01000003.1_pt1 | contig 61294 bp, 67 predicted proteins | sample 1494361 | NCBI WGS metagenome assembly OBQO01 (sample SAMEA3340641, study PRJEB22092) | marine metagenome | biome: ENVO:00000447; feature: ENVO:00002042; material: ENVO:00002010 | collected 2014-06-13T10:00:00+00 | depth 2 m
AAGCTTTGCGATCAAGCGCAATAGAAACCGCAGGTGGCAAGCAAATACCAGAGCGGTTAAGTCCGGTACTCGGGCTTTTGGTTTAGTTCAGCAGAAACAACGGCCTGCTCTGGCAGATTCTGGTTCAGAAACGCAAAATCAGCATCCGAAAGGTCTATTTCTGTCGCCGCCACGCAATCCAAAATGCTCGTAGCCCTCGTAGCACCCGGTATGGGCAGCACTGAAGTAGAGGTCTTCATTTCCCAGGCAAGCGCTATTGCGTAAGAGGATGCGGAGTACTTAGCGGCAATCTCTTCAAATGCGTTCGAGTCTGATATTTCAGCCTTAGTTCTAACCCCGCCAAGTGGCGACCATGGCAAAAACGCAATTCCATACTCCTGACAGATTTCAAGAACATCTAGATCATGGCGATAGCGCGGGCTGAACTCGTTCTGAACAGATACCAAGCCGCCCTGATTTGGTGTCCCGCCTATTTCAATCGCTTTTAGAAGCTGCTTAGCGTCATAGTTTGAGACACCGACCTGCTTGGCTAGCCCGCGGTCTTTTAGGACCATGACATTTTCAAACTGAGTCTCGAAGTCAATGTTTGGATCTAGCCTGTGGTGCTGCCAAAGATCTAGCTGCTCAACCCCGAGGCGAAATGCCGAGGCTTCTGCTGCCCGCAAGAAATAATCAAGGCTTCCGTTTCGACCCCAGACTTCGCCTTCGCTTCTGGTGATGCCACCTTTGGTGGCTATGAGAACCTTGTCCTTTTGCTCCTTAGTGCCAGACCAGCTTCCGATCGCCTCGGCAACAAAGACTTCGTTGTGACCAATATCGTCCCAGGTTGGAGCATAAATATCGGCTGTGTCCAGCAGGGTAATGCCGGCATCTAGGCCAGCGTGAATTGCAGGGATTGCTGATTCGAGTCTCTGAACTGGATCAAGGGCTGCGCCATTCGACCAAATCCACGAAACGTTCATGCAACCGATGCCGATGGCTGAAACTTCTTTGTTGCCAAGCCTTTGCTGCTTCATCTAGTGGCTCCTAAGTGCGGGTCAGATGGTGCTTGCGTCAATCACAAAGCGATAGCGAATGTCGCTATCCACCACTCGAGCATAGGCATCATCAATGGTTTTTGGGTTGCTGGCATCAACCATCTCGATGGTTGAAACAATGTTGTGCTCACCGCAGAAATCAAGCATCTCTTGGGTGCCAGATATGGTGCCAGTGTTTGCCCCCGCAATTGAGCGCAATCCGGTAATTAAGCTAAATGGGTGGAATTCCTGTTTGTCCGGCGAAATCCCGACGGTCACAAAGGTTCCGCCAACTTTCAACATGCCAAGCAAGGAATCAAGGTCAAGATCGGTGCTGGTGGTGTTCAGAATCACGTCAAAGAAGTCTTTGTGGGTTTCGAAGATCTCGGTAGTCATTAGGTAATCTTTGGCACCGAAGTCTTTTGCATCCTGCGCCTTGGACGAGCTGTGACCAAGCACATAGGTCTCGGCTCCCATGGCTGCAGCAAACTTCACTGCCATGTGGCCAAGGCCGCCTAGGCCCATGATCCCGACCTTCATGCCGGGTCCCACTTTCCAGTGCTTCAGGGGTGAGTAGACGGTTATTCCGGCGCAAAGCAAAGGAGCCGTTGCTGCGTAATCAAGGTTTTCCGGAACCCTTAGAACAAAGGCCTCTTTGACCACGACGTCTTTGGCATAACCGCCATAAGAATCTTCGCCGTCGTAGTGACGACCGTTATAGGTCTGAACGTTGCCGGTTCTGCAGTAGTTCTCCATGCCTTGCTTGCAAGGCTCACAGGCCCCACAAGAATCAACAAAGACCCCGACACCGACTCGGTCGCCAACCTTGAACTTGGTGACTGCGTCACCAACGGCTGTTACCTCGCCAACAATTTCGTGACCTGGAACCATTGGGAAGATGCCCTCGAACCACTCATCTCGTGCCTGGTGGATATCTGAGTGACAGATTCCTGAGTACTTGATGCTGATAGCAACTGAATCGGCAGTTAGTTCTCTGACTGGCATTTCTGCTTTTTCAAATGCTGCACCTGGTGCACTGACGATTAGGGCATGGGTCTTTGACAATTGGTCTCCTTGGGTCTTGCTTAGATGCTAACCCAGCTAAGACTGCAGCTGTAACCAGTTGCCGACAAGAGACTGTCCTTAGGTTTTTGTGGTTTGCTTCTCACATGAAAACTCGCACCAAGGTAATCCTCGGCGTCATTGCAGCGGTGGTGCTAGTTGGACCATTTGCGATTCCCGTGAGCACCTCTGGAACCCTCACCAACAAAGAAGCTGCTGCTCTTAGCTGGGACGGGGATTCGCAGTTTGTTGACATTGCAGATCACAGCGTTCACCTGGTTACTAAGGGTAATCCGGCTTCCGACACATTGATTGTGCTGCTCCATGGCTTTGGTGCTAGCGCTCTTACTTGGAAAGATGTTTTAGAGCCACTGAGTGCAGTTGGCTTTGTGGTTGCCTATGATCGGGCAGCTTTCGGTTTCACCGAAAGGCCCAGCAAAATTGGAGACCTAAACCCATACTCTTCAGCCGGTCAGCTGCAGGTTTTGGATGAGATTATTGAAAAATATGGTGACCAGAAAAAGATAGTTGTCCTGGGTCACAGCGCCGGTGGATCTCTGGCTTTGGGATATGCACTGGATAACCCAAACAAAGTTGACCAATTGATTCTTGAGGCACCGGCTGTTTATGGTTCTGGTGGTGCTCCGGAGTGGTTGAACTGGGTTTTCGATATTCCACAACTTAACCACTTGGGGCCGTTGGCAGTTTCATCGATTGCTACTAGCGGTTTGCAGATTTTGGATCAGAGTTACTACAACAAAGACTTGATCACTGATCAGGTCAGGAACAACTACACCGCTCCGTTGGCTGTGATTGGTTGGGAGCGAGCTTTCTGGGAATTCAATAAGGCACCGCGCTCGCTTAATCTCGTTGACCGGCTTAGCGAGCTAAATGTTGAAACCCTGATCATCACCGGGGACAACGATGAAATCGTTGCAACCGCTGACTCGGTGAAGCTTTCTAGCGAGCTTTTAGGGTCAACCCTTGAGGTTGTGACTGACGCCGGCCACTTACCCAATGAAGAAAAGCCAGCCAAGTTTGCTGAGTTGGTAATCGGCTTCTTGGCTAAGTAGCGATAGGTTTTTGAAATGCTAACTAAAGGTGTGTTTGGGGCTCTAAGAACCTTGCTTGGTCTTGCGCTGGTTGGCAGCGTGATCTGGCAGGTTTCTGACAGGATTCGAGTCGATTTATTTCGGCCAACCGAGTACTTTGCGTACTTCTCTATTACCTCGGCTATCTTCGCCGGTGTTGTGCTGGTGGTGAGCGGCCTGGTGTTACTTCGGGGCGAGACTGAATCTGAGCGCTTGAACATAATTCGCCTGATTGCAGTTGTCTCAATGATCATTGTCGGGGTTGTCTACCACGCACTACTTGGTGATTCAGCTCTTGACCCAAGGGACATCGGCTATGACTGGCCAAGAGTTCCAAACCTTGTTATCCACACCTATGCGCCGATTCTGATTGTTGTTGACTACTTCTTCTCGCTGAAGGGCCCAAGGCCAAAGTTGCGCAAGGCACTTTGGGTTGTTGTCTACCCGCTTGTTTGGCTCGGTCTGTCAATTATTCGTGGGCTAAGTGATGGCTGGTGGCCCTACTGGTTTATAAACCCAGGCAGTGAAGGTGGTGTGGTTGGCATGCTCACCTACATTGCGATTATTGCCATTGCCTTTATTGTTTTGGGCTTCATCGTGCTGGGGCTAAGGCTTGGACTAGCCAAGGTGTTTAGAGTTTCTACCGAATAGTTGCACCAACCCTAAAGTGCCAACCGATCCACCACCACGCCATAAACATGCTGATGCGAGTCATTCGATGCCGTCTAAGCTTCTGGGCTGCGCCCAATTGATATGACAATTAGGACGGGCTGAAGAGGGGCATTGGTAATTCGCCTCATAGAACTATTAGGAATTATGAAATTAGTTTGCCCACACCGCTGTTGTTGCTTCATATGCTTATAAACAACAGTCTCACAATGCTCGACGGCTCCAAAAAGAACGTCCACGATTTTTCTGGTGGCCTTCTTATGGTCGTGAATGTCGCCTCAAGATGCGGACTCAGCCCGCAATACGAAACCCTAGAGGCGTTGCAGAAAAAGTACTCCTCACGTGGCTTCACCGTGCTGGGTGTTCCGTCTGGGACTTTTATGCAGGAACTCAAAAGCAACGATGACATCTCCGACTACTGCTCCACAACCTGGGGTGTAACCTTCCCGATGCTTGAAAAGGCCGACGTTAATGGTCGCAAGCGCCACCCGCTCTACAAAGAACTAGTTAAAACAAAGGACGGAATGGGTCTTGCCGGTCCAGTTATGTGGAACTTTGAAAAGTTCTTAGTGACGCCAGACGGCAAGATCATGCGCTTTAGGCCTCAAACCAAGCCAGACTCAGCTGAAATTATCGCCGCCATAGAGGCAAACCTGCCGCGCTAATCTTGCCTCATGGCAATAACGGTAGTTGCGGGGATAATTCAGGATTCTGAAGGACTCTTGCTCTGCGCCAAGCGCGGTGACTGGAAAGATGCTGCCGGCAAATGGGAGTTTCCAGGAGGAAAGCCAAAGTCAGGCGAAAGCCTAGAAGCTGCCATAATCCGCGAGATTCAAGAAGAGCTTTCGGTTGAAATTGGAGTGCTTCGACAGTTTGATCGCAGCGGCACGGTTGTTGGCGACAAAGAAATTGACTTGGTTTGCTTCAGCTGTGAACTAGTTGGCGAAAAACCAGTTGCCTCAACCGATCACAGCGAACTGCGCTGGGTAAAAGAGTCTGAGATGTCAACGCTTGACTGGGCTGAGCCGGATTTACCCGCGGTAAAGAAACTGCTTATCCCGTTTTGCTAACTGGCTAGCCGCCGAGGGTGATTAGCCCCTGAATCTAAGTTCACCGAAGGTTAGCCCAGTGACAAGATTGGAAACCTAAGGTATGCGGCCTTCCACCTAAGCGCCTCTGACCGCCAAGCAAGATCATCGGCCAGCTCGGCAATCGTGGCCCAGTAAAAAATGGTTAGCAAATCAACGCTCAAATAGCTGATGGTGTCGCCAGGGAAGGCCTTTGCCAGGCAGCGCTTAATGACCGCTGGCATGTCCCCGAGACCGTGCTCGTGAACTTGCGCCCTGACCTCAAGCTCTATTTCTCTAGCTCTTCTTGGGTTCCAAGGAGTCATCGGGTTTGGGTAGTGGAGCATGTCGCTTAGCTGGAGTGCTTCGCGATAGCGAACCTCTTCTAGCCGATCAAAGATCGGCTCGAACCGCTCCATCTCGTAACCGGCTTTTCGCATGTCCAAGATGTCTGGGTAGGACAAAAAGCGGTAGAAGGGAACGTGAGGACGGACTGCTTGATAGGGCCTTGATGTGAAGCTAGCAAGAAGTGGGTCAACGCCAACAGCCGCAGCACCCCAAGTGTTGAAGGCTTCATCCGGATAGGGAATCTTCTCCAGCTCTTCAGGTGTCGGTTCACTCATAGTAAATATTGTCCCTGAAATGCTTGCGAATCGGTGAGGAAGTTCACTTTTATATGAATAACCACAGCTAGCTTCGGCCTTGAAGAAAAAAGGGTTTCAGCAAAAAGCTAAAGCAGATTCTTTTTAGTAGTTGTGTCTACTTGGCTAACATGTCGTGACGAACCAGGGTCGCATTGCGATCTGGCCCAACACCGATGGCGCTGATTCTGGTTCCGCTCATTTTTTCCAACGCGAGGACGTAGTCCCTGGCATTTTTTGGAAGCTCATCAAAGCTTGTGACCTTGGAAATGTCTTCCTCCCAGCCCGGGAACATTTCATAAATTGGCTTGGCGTGGTGGAAGTCGGTCTGGGACACAGGAACCTCATCAACCCTTTGGCCATCAACATCGTAGGCAACACAAACTGGAATCTCTTTCAGGCCGGTTAGAACATCAAGCTTGGTCAAAAAGATATCGGTTAGGCCATTGACTCTCGTGGCATATTTAGCGATAGGAGCGTCAAACCAACCGCAGCGCCTGTCGCGACCGGTTGTGACTCCAACCTCACCACCCTGGTTGCGAAGGTATTCGCCCATGTCATCAAACAGCTCGGTTGGGAACGGCCCTGCACCAACTCGGGTTGTGTAGGCCTTCAGGATGCCGATTACACCGCTTATCTTTGTCGGTCCAATGCCGCTACCGGTGGTAGCTCCGCCTGCGGTGGGGTTTGAAGAGGTAACAAAAGGGTAGGTTCCGTGGTCAACGTCCAAAAGCGTCCCCTGGCCACCCTCTAGCAGAACAGTTTTGCCCTGATCGATTGCCTGGTTCAAGATCAGCGAGGTGTCAGCGACCATTGGTCGCAGACGCTCAGCGAAAGACAACAGGTGCTCAACAACCTCTTCGGCATTAACTGAAGCGCGGTTGTAGATCTTTACCAGCAGGTCGTTTTTCTGGGCGAGTGCTGCTTCTACCTTCTGCAACAAGATGCTCGGATCAAAAATATCCTGGATCCTGATTCCGAGCCGGCCCATCTTGTCTCCATAGGTCGGTCCGATGCCACGGCCTGTTGTTCCAATCGCGCGCTTTCCCAAAAAGCGCTCAGAAACCTTGTCAACGGTGACGTGATAGGGGGTGATGATGTGAGCATTGGCAGAAATCAAAAGTTTTGAGGTGTCAACGCCCTTGGCGATTAGTCCGTCAATCTCCTTGAACAAAACCTCTAGGTCAACAACAACACCATTGCCGATGACTGGGGTGCAGGCAGGGGTCAAGATTCCAGAGGGAAGCAGGTGAAGTGCAAACTTTTTGTCTCCGATTACCACGGTGTGACCAGCGTTATTGCCGCCCTGGTAGCGGACCACGTAATCAACGCGGTCACCGAGTAGATCGGTTGCTTTACCTTTGCCTTCGTCGCCCCACTGGGCGCCAACGAGAACTACTGCAGGCATGACTGTCCCTTTCCTAAAACTTTCGGGATCTTTTGGGCTTCAGCCCGAATTCCAAGTCTACCCAAAAACGTGCTGCGCGACCCAAGTGTGCATTGTTATTGCGGCTGCAGCTGAGGCGTTAATTGATCTGGTGGATCCAAACTGTGTGATCTCCAAAACCATGTCTGCTGCATCAAGCGCTGCCTGACTGAGGCCCGGGCCTTCCTGGCCGAACAAAAACAGGCACTCTTTAGGCAGTTGGACTTTTTCAAGTTGCTTGCAACCTGGAACATTATCAATCGCAATAATCGGTAACTTGCCGCCGTCTGAAGCTGCAGTCTTTGCCCACTCGACAAGTAAATCGACACTTTCTAGATGTCTAACGTGCTGGTACCGGTCAGTGACCATCGCGCCCCTGCGATTCCAGCGCTTATTGCCAACGATGTGGACCTCTTTGGCTAGGAATGCGTTTGCGGTTCTGACAATCGAGCCGATATTCAAATCATGCTGCCAGTTCTCGATTGCCACGTGATACGGGTGACGTTTGGTATCAAGGTCTGAAACTATCGCCGCCATTGACCAGTAACGATATTGATCGACCACGTTTCTGGTGTCGCCGTTTTGTAACAGCTCAAGATCAAATTTCTCATAATCTGGGTGTGAGGCATCTGGCAGCTGCCCGGGCCAAGGGCCTACGCCCCAAGTTGGCTGCTCATGGGTTCCGGTGGAATTTTCTTCGCTCACGCGCTAAAGCCTAGAGCTAGGGTTAGTGATATGAGAGACCGTTCTGAAATTACTAGCTGGCTTACCGACATGGACGGAGTGCTGTGGCACGAGGGTAGGGCTATCCCAGGCGCTCCAGAGCTGATTGAAAAGTGGGCCAGCGAAGAGACCAAATACCTGGTGCTTACCAATAACTCGATCTACACGCCCCATGACTTGGCAATCAAACTCCAAGCGGGAGGACTGAACGTCCCAGAAAACCTGATCTACACCTCAGCGTTGGCAACAGCGGACTTTTTAGACCACCAATCTCCCAAGAGCACCGCCTATGTAATAGGTGAAAACGGCCTAATTTCAGCCATGCACGACATCGGTTATGTCCTCACGGAGTCCAACCCCGAATACGTGGTTCTTGGTGAAACTAGAAACCTAAGCTTTGACAGCCTCACCAAAGCTGCCAGATTCATAAACACAGGATCAAAATTCATCGCCACCAATCCGGATGCCACAGGCCCGAGCAACGATGGCGTGCTACTTGCAACCGGTTCGGTGGCGGCGCTGCTAACCAAGGCAACCGGCAAAGACCCCTACATCGTTGGCAAGCCAAACCCCATGATGTTCCGCTCTGCCATGCGCAAAATAGGTGCTCACTCAGAAACAACAGCCATGATCGGTGACCGAATGGACACCGATGTTGTGGCAGGAATTGAAGCCGGCCTCCACACGATTCTGGTTCGAACCGGAATCTCTGACGATGCCGAGATTGCTAAGTATCCCTTCAGGCCAACCGAGGTTATGGACTCGGTAGCGGATCTCATTTAGACCCGGATTACCAGTTCACGGATTATCTGATTCTTTGTTCTTAGTACACGCCATGCCTGCATTCTGATGCAGATCAACTATCAGCTCTTGAGATCTATGGCTTCCTGTGGAGAAGTCACTCCCTTTTCGTTCAGCGCCTTTATGTGCTTATTGAAAGAAACAATCAATCCTGCAGTCATGACCGCGAGCGCCAGAGCGGTGTAGGTGGGCTTCACGCCAAACCCATCAACCGCAGCCCCAACAGCAACCATTGATATCAGCGGGCCCGCGTTCCAAATTGCCATTTCAAGCGCAAAAACCCGCCCGCGCTTATTCGCGGGGATTTTGCGCTGAATGACCGTGTTCAAAAGCGGCAAGAGCGGACCCCAGGCAAGCCCTAGGACCAATGCACCAACCAGCATCGCCCACTGTGCCGGCAGCTGACTCATTGGAATCATTGCAGCTGGAACACCTAAAATTCCGATTCGCAAAATTGTCGAATATGAAAGGTACCGGTGGATCTGCTCAAAAAACAGCGCCCCAAAAATAGAAGCCCCCGCCATTGCTGAGATAAGTAGCCCGAGGCCCTCAGGATCACCAAGTGAGTTGTAGTAACTGGGCAAAACCACCATTTCGGTTGGTAGATAAACAACTGCCAAGATGACGACTGCCGACATCATCACCAACACTGAAGGGGTGGCGAATAGAACCTTGAATCCCTGCATCGCATAGCGATGGAAAGGTTCTTTTTCGGTTTCGTCATTGGGCTCATGTTGTTCAACAACCTTCACCAGTGAGGCGACCGCGCCGCTTGCGAGCGCGAAGGCTGCGACAACGATGAATGTCTCTGCAGAACCAATTAGAGCTATGCAAAAGGTTGCGAGCGCCGGCCCCATAGCAAAGCCAGTTGCAAACACCGCCTCATGGATCGAGTTTGCTCGATCAAGGGTCATGTTCGCGGGCGCCGCAACGTCTGGGACGATTGATTTTCTGGCCGTTGGACCAGCGGGTGCGACAACGTTTTTCAGGGTCGCAAGAATAATGAGTCCAATAAGGCTCAGGCCCCAAAGGCCCGCGACCAGCGGCAAAAGTAGCGTGAGGGCTCCAGTGATCAGTTCTGCCCAGACCGCCACTCTCCTGCGTCCAAACTTGTCAATCACTGAACCAACAAGTGGAATCACAATCAGCCCGGGTATAGCGGTCAAAGCAACCACCAAACCGGCTGCCGTGGCAGAGCCACTGATTTCAAGCGCTATCCATGGAATGGCGATAAACACCATTGACCCAGCAGTCACACTGAAAAGTGAGGAAATCTGGGTTAGGACAAATGGCGCAACTCTCCGCTGCACTTTCACCTTCTTCTAAAGACCGAGATCACCAAGTGTGATAGCCGTGAGATAAGGATAGCCTGCCGCCTCGATTGCTTGGCGAGCTCCGGTGTCACGATCGACAACGGTTGCAACCGCTAAGACATTTGCCCCTGCAGCAACCAGCGCCTCAGCCGCGGTCAGAGGAGAACCGCCTGTAGTTGAGGTGTCTTCTAAAACCACCACGTTCTTCCCACTAACACTTGGGCCCTCCACTTGCCTGGCCATGCCGTGAGCTTTGGCTTGCTTTCTAACAACAAAGGCATCTAGCGGAAGGCTTGACTGGTGCAGCATGGCTGTTGCAACCGGATCAGCACCCATTGTTAGGCCGCCAACCGAATCGATCTTGCCCAAATTATGACTGGCCAAAAGCTCAAGCATGACCTTGCCAATCAAAGGGGCGGCTTCATGGTGCAGCGTCGCCCGCCTGAGATCTACGTAGTAGTCGGCTTCTAGGCCAGAAGAGAGCGTCACTTTGCCGTGAACTACTGCCAACTGATTTATGAGTTCAATTAGTCGTGGTTTATGAATGGATTCAAACGTCATAGTTAGAGTTTAGAGATGCAAATAGCAACCTGGAACGTGAACTCGGTTAGAGCGAGGCAGGAACGCGTCACCGCGTTTTTGCAAAGAACAAATGTCGACGTCCTTGCAATGCAGGAAATCAAATGCAAGCCAGAGCAGTTTCCAGTGGAGGCATTTGAAGCCATTGGCTACAAAATCATTTCTCACGGCCTAAACCAATGGAACGGCGTTGCCTTTGCCTATAAGCAAGATCTCGAGGCTGAAGACATCGAAACAAGCTTTGACCAGCAACCCGAATTCAAAGACGTGCAGGAGGCCAGGGCACTTGGTGCAACTTTCAACGGGGTGAGAGTGTGGTCACTTTATGTTCCGAACGGCAGAGGGCTCGATGACCCTCACATGCAATACAAGCTCGAGTTTTTAGACCGATTGGCTGCCACAACTGCAGAGCAGCTTGAGATGGATCCAGGCTTAGAAATTGCACTGGTTGGGGATTTCAACGTTGCCCCGCTTGACACTGATGTTTATGACCTAAGCATGTTTGAGACACACGTGTCGTCCCCTGAGCGCGAGGCGTTCGAGGCATTTGAGCAGATTGGCCTAACCGACAAGCTTCGAGAATTGGTTCCTGGTGAATACACCTACTGGGACTATAAGGATCTCTGCTTTCCTAAAAACAACGGTATGCGCATCGACTTTGTGCTCACCTCAGAGGCTCTAACCGATCGAGTTAGAAGTGCCTCGATTGAACGCGAGGAACGCAAAGGAGAGCTGCCTAGTGATCATGTTCCCGTTGTAATTGAGATTTCCAGCTAAGCCGGTCTGCTTATTCCGATCTAGCGTCTCCTCCAGAGCACAACTGAGCCTGAGCGCTCTGGACGCTGTCCTGGGTTTAGCCTTATAACTCCTTGGTCACCAGCGGCAAACACCCGATTACCCGGTTGACTCATTACTTGATTTGCTAATTCGCGCTCGAGGTCTCTGACGCGAGCATTTAGAGCAGTGTTTTGGTCTACTAGTTCTAGGACTCGCCTAATACCCTCGAGAGAAACCCCCTCGGCGCTTAGCCTTGCGACCTCGCGGAGCTTAGCTACGTCTTGCATTGTGTAGCGGCGGGATTTCCCCATGGTTCTAGTTGGGCTCACAAGCCCCATTCGGTCATACTGCCGAAGGGTCTGCGGATGCATTCCGCATAATTCCGCAGCAATTGAGATGACAAATAATGGTGTGTCTTCGCTAATGTCCACGAAATCCTCCCTACAACTGTCCGGCGCGGCTAATTAGTGTTGCCCTTGGATCCTCTTCTGGTATTTCGCTTTCGAATGCTTTTAGTGCTTCTTCTGCCTTTTTGCTAACTCGGTTTGGTACGAGAATTTCAACGGTTGCAAGCAGGTCGCCGTGCCGCGCATCGTGCTGAACGCCCTTGCCCTTAACTCTTAGGGTCCTGCCGTTGGGTGTTCCGGGGGCAACCTTGAGTTTTACTGGCTCCCCTCCAAGAACTGGCACTTGAATTGTTGCTCCAAGTACTGCCTCGGCAAATGTCACGGGAACTACCACTCGAACGTTGTCTCCGTCTCTAGTGAAGACCGGGTGGGGCCTCACCTTGATGCTGGCAACCAGGTCACCGGCCGGTCCGCCGTTAGGTGAAGCCTGACCTTTGCCTTTTAGCTTGAGCTTCTGGCCATCCTGAATACCCGCCGGCACTTTCAATGTCACAGAGCTTCCAGAAACGTTCAGCTTGACGTTGGTGCCGTGAATTGAGTCGATGAAATCGATGCTAGAAGTTGTTGTCAGGTCAGAACCACGTTGCGGCCCAAAGCCACCAAATCCGCCGCCCTGAAAGCCTGTCGGAAAACCGCCTCCGCCGCCTCCACCAAACAGGTTGGAGAAGACATCCTCAAAGCCGCCGCCTCCTCGTCCACCAGCTTGGAACCTTGCTCCGCCGCCCATGGCTCGAACAGCGTCATATTCCTGCCGCTGTTCTTTGTCCGACAGCACGTCGTAGGCCTCAGAAATATCTTTGAATCTGGACTCTGCCGCCTGGTCTCCGGGGTGCAGGTCAGGGTGGTTGTCCTTTGCCAGCTTTCGATAAGACTTCTTTAGCTCAGCATCGCTGACACCCTTGGTCACGCTAAGGATTTTATAAAAATCCTTTTCAACCCAATCCTGTGATGCCATCTTTGCTCACCTTCTTATTCGGCTGGTAGAAATACTGCGACCTTTGCCGGGCGCAATAGTCGATCTTGAATTTTGTAACCCGGTTCAATCACGTCGGCAACCTCAGCAGTTTTCACCTCTGGGTTTGGGTTCTGAACCAGTGCGTCATGAATTTCTGGGTCAAAAGCGTCGCCTTTGGCTCCAATAACAGTTAATCCAAACTTTTCTCCGGCTGCCTTCAACTTCTGCGCAACTGCCGCCATCGGGGTTCCCTCTGCGAGGTCTCCGTGTGATTCTGCTCGGGTTAGGTCATCTAAGGCAGGCAAGAATGCTCGGATTGCTTCAGCAATTGCGGCCTGGCGTTCAGCACCGCGGTCTCGCTCAACGCGAGAGCGGTAGTTTACAAAGTCTGCCTGCAGACGCTGAAGATCCTGAAAGATCTCTAGCTCCCTGTCGACAGAATCCTTTTCTTGGTCTTCGGGTTCCTGATCTTCTCCGGCTTGGGCTAGTGATTCCAGATCAGGCGAAATCTCCTCCGCCTGATCTAGATCAACAGAGTCTTCCGGTTGCTCTTCTGGAAGATCTTGGTCTTCAGCCATTACTTCTTTTCCTTGTCACCGGCATCGCCTGCGTCTTCGGTCTGCTCTTCGTCTTCAACAACCTCAGCGTCAACTACGTCCTCATCGGCTTCTGTGCTGGCTTCCTCTTCGCCTTCGGCTGGCTGGTTGGCATAGATTGCCTCGCCTAGCTTCTGGCTTGAGGTTGCTAGCTTCTCTGAAGCTTCCTTCACCGCAGCTGCATCTTCGCCTGCAAGGGCTGCCTTTAGCTCGTCAACGTCGGCCTGAACCTCGGTCTTGACATCCTCTGGCAACTTATTTTCGTTGTCCTTGATTAGCTTCTCGGTTGAGTAAGCCATCTGCTCTGCTTGGTTGCGAGTCTCTGCCTCTTCGCGACGCAGCTTGTCTTCAGCTGCGTGCTCTTCGGCGTCGTTGACCATGCGCTCGATGTCTTCCTCGGATAGTGAGGATCCACCGGTGATGGTCATTGACTGCTCCTTGCCGGTTCCCTTGTCCTTGGCAGACACGTGAACGATTCCGTTGGCGTCGATGTCAAAGGTGACCTCGACCTGGGGAATGCCACGAGGGGCTGGGGCAATGCCGGTTAGTTCGAAGTTTCCAAGTGACTTATTGTCCCTGGTGAACTCGCGCTCACCCTGGAAAACCTGGATCGAAACACTCGGCTGATTGTCATCAGCCGTTGTGAAGGTTTCACTTCGCTTGGTCGGAATAGCAGTGTTGCGATCAATTAGCTTGGTCATCATGCCACCCTTGGTTTCAATACCCAGTGCCAGTGGTGTGACGTCAATCAGTAGCACGTCTTTACGCTCACCCTTGATAACACCTGCCTGCAATGCAGCACCGACAGAAACGACCTCGTCCGGGTTAACGCCCTTATTTGGCTCTTTGCCCCCGAGTAGCTCGGTTACCAGTGCGGTTACAGCTGGCATACGAGTGGAGCCACCAACCATGACAACGTGTGCAATGTCTGAAACCTTCACTCCAGCTTCCTTCACAACGTCCAAGAATGGCTTGCGGGTGCGCTCTAGTAGGTCTGAGGTCATTGACTCAAACTGTGCTCGGGTAAGTGTCTCGTCTAGGTTTGCCGGCCCGGCATCGGTCAAAGACAGATATGGCAGCTGAAGCTGAGCTGTTGTTGATTGGCTCAACTCCTTCTTTGCCTGCTCAGCAGCTTCTTTTAGACGCTGCAGCGCGATCTTGTCCTTTGAAACATCCACTCCGGTGGTCTCTTTGAACTTGGCAACCAGGTGCTTTACAACCCTGTCGTCCCAGTCGTCTCCACCGAGCTTGTTGTCACCGCTGGTTGAACGGACTTGAATAGTTGAGAAGTCATCATCCTTGCCAACCTCAAGGAGTGAAACATCGAATGTTCCACCACCTAGGTCGAATACCAGAATTAATTCGTCTTCTTTACCCTTGTCGAGTCCGTAAGCAAGCGCTGCTGCAGTTGGCTCGTTGATAATGCGAAGCACGTTTAGGCCGGCGATCTCGCCGGCTTCCTTGGTTGCCTGACGCTCAGCGTCATTGAAGTAGGCGGGGACGGTAATCACTGCATCGGTAACACTCTCGCCAAGATAAGTCTCGGCATCGCGCTTCAGCTTCATCAAGATACGTGCAGAAATTTCCTGAGGTGTGTAGTTCTTGTCCTCGACCTTGAACTTCCAGTCTGTTCCCATGTGGCGCTTGACAGATGAAACAGTGCGGTCAACGTTCGTTACCGCCTGACGCTTTGCGGTTTCTCCGACAAGAACATTGTCGTCCTTGGTGAATGCCACGACCGATGGTGTGGTGCGGAAACCCTCCGCATTTGAAATAACCTTTGGTTCCCCACCCTCAAGCACTGTTACGGCGCTGTTGGTGGTTCCAAGGTCAATACCTACTGCTCTACCCATTTGGTTCTCCTCTTTTAGTGAAAATCATTAGTGAATAACTTGTTCTTGTGACACAAGTTGAGTCACATGCACTCAAGTTTGGAGCATGTCCATTCTGTTGTCAAGCAAGTTTCCTGAAAGTTGAGTGTGAATGACTCAACTTTGAATTTTTCTAAAAGTCGTCACTCGAAGGTTCCCATTTGTTTGCATAAAGTCACTAGATTCTTTTTATGACCAACAACGACGTTGCAGCAAAAAAGCCAAAAGGAACATTCTCGTGGGCACTTTGGGACTGGGCATCACAAGCCTTCCCAACTGTCGTGACCTCTTTCATATTCGGGCGATATATAACTAGTGAGTTCTTCGCTCCTGCCGGCTACTCAATAGAGGATGCTGGCCAATACACCGCCTTCTGGCTTGGTATCTCCGGTGTTTTTGCCGGAGTGCTAATCGCCCTCATTGCGCCGATTGTTGGCCGAAGGGCTGACACATCAGGACGCAAGAAGTTCTGGCTCATGATCAACACCTACTTGTTTGCCGGCACCATCGGGCTGATGTTCTTCGTGGCACCCTCAAGTGACTTCTTCGTCTTTGGCCTGGTGCTTCTAGCGGCAGGTGGAATATTCTTCGAATTTGCAACCGTGAACTACAACTCCATGTTGAGCGAGGTTGCAAGGCCTCATGAAAGAGGCAAGATCAGCCAATTTGGTTGGGGTCTTGGTTACATCGGCGGCATTATTTTGCTCGTGATTGCACTCTGGATTATTCAATTCGGTGGGGCAGAGCTACTGGGTATCCCGGACACCGATGCGCTTTCAGTTCGAGTTGTGATGGTAATCAGCATGTTCTGGGTGATCATTTTCTCTATCCCACTTGCCCTCAAGGTTCCGGAAGCCAAGCCAATAGAGGGAACTGAGAACGAAGGCATCATGGTTGCCTATAAGCAGCTCATCAACTCACTTCTGGTTATGCGCAAAGAAAACCCTAACCTTCTAAAGTTTTTAATTGCCTCAGCCGTTTATCGCGATGGTCTAAATGGCGTGTTTGCTTATGGAGCGGTGCTGGGTGGTATTGCATTTGGTCTGGACCTCACGGAAATCATCCTGTTTGGAATTGCTGCGAACCTAGTGGCCGGAATCGGAGCCTTTGTTGGCGCATTCTTTGAAGACCGGATTGGATCAAGGAAAATAATCTTTGTTTCTCTTATCGGAGTAATTGTCGGTGGCTTGGGAGTCTTCGTCTTCGAAAGCGCTGGAACGATTGCTTTCTTCGGCTTCGGGCTGTTCCTCTGCACCTTTGTTGGGCCCGCTCAGGCAGCTTCTAGAACCATGATGTCTAGGCTTTCTGCAGAAGATAGGCAGGGTGAGGCGTTCGGACTTTATGCGACAACCGGAAGAGCAGTGAGCTTCTTGGCTCCTGCAGCCTGGGCGATATTCGTAGGTCTGTTTTCACCAATCTATGGAATCCTCGGATTGATGTTGATCTTGGTGGTCGGAATGCTGCTGCTTATCTCTGTTAAGGCCTTGGCCACCCCGGGGAAATCCCTTTAGATAATCAAGAGCTTTAGAGCGGTTGGTTACCGACATCTGAGATTTTGAAGTTCAGGTGAGACCTGGAAGCGGTTGGACCACGCTGCCCCTGATACCTGGAGCCATACTTCTCTGACCCATAAGGGTTTTCACTGGCGCTTGAAAGCTGGAAGAAGCAAAGCTGACCTATTTTCATGCCAGGCCAAAGCTTGATTGGGAGCGTCGCCACGTTTGAAAGCTCGAGTGTGACATGTCCTTGAAAACCTGGGTCAACAAAGCCTGCGGTTGAGTGAGTAAGCAGACCCAGTCTGCCAAGTGAGCTCTTGCCCTCAAGTCTTGCTGCGATGTCATCGGGAAGCTTCACGTATTCGAATGTCGAACCAAGTACAAATTCGCCCGGGTGCAGGATAAACGGCTCGTCTGCCTTGACCTCAAAAGGCCTAGTTAGATCATCCTGCTGTTCTCTGGGGTCAATGTATGGATACTTGTGGTTATCAAATAGTCGAAAGAACCTGTCCAAGCGGACATCAATGCTGCTTGGCTGCAATAGCCCCATGTCAAGCGGCTCTAAGCCGACTCGGCCCAGTTCGATTTGGTTTTTGATGTCCCGGTCTGAAAGCAGCATGAGATAAAGGTTAGTGACTCAAGCCAATTTTTTTGTGAACAGCCTTCAACCATTTCGGTGCCCACCAGTTTGCAGCTCCGAAGAGCTTCATGAGTGCCGGCACCAACAGCGCCCTGACGATGGTGGCATCAAGCAGGATCGCAATGGCGATACCAAATCCAAGCATCTTCATAATCGATACGCCAGACGAGGCGAAGGAGCCGAAGGTGACCGCCAAAATAATGGCTGCCGCGGTAATAATCCTTCCGGATCGCTGCAGACCAATGGCCACAGAGTCAGGCGTATTCATTCCAGCGTCATGCTGTTCTTTAATTCTGGACAAAAGGAACATCTCGTAGTCCATGGATAAACCAAATGCCACCACCGCAATCATCACCAGCGACGAGGTGTCAATGGTTCCAGTCACGGAATATTCACCCAGCAGCCACTGCAGGTGACCATTTTGGAAGATGTAGCTCAAGAGCCCAAGAATCGCACCCAAAGACAGCACATTCAGCGCGATCGCCTTTAGTGGCAGCAGCACGCTGCCGGTGAAGAGGAACAGCAGCACATAGGTAGCAATGAAAATCCATAGCGCTGCGAACGGCAGCGCCTGTTCGATGCCCTGTTGTGAGTCTGTGTAATAGGCACCGCCTCCACCAACAATCGCCTGATCATCAATACTTCGAATTAAAACAGTTTGGTCATAGCCCGCTGGGCTTCTCGGTTCAATCTGGGTGATGGCATTAATCCTGACCCAGTCGGTTTCTTGGTCAGTTGGAACAATGACGACCCGGCTGATGTCATCAACCGCAGCAACCTGCTCTATGTAATCGGCAACAGCCTCATCGCTGCCCTTGATCAGAATTTCAATCGGTGATGATTCTCTCCCCTCGAACCTTTCTCGAAGCAGGTTGCTTGCAACAAGTGCCGGACTGTCCTTGGGTAGAACTCGGTCATCCACCTGACCAAAAACGGCATTCGTGGAAAGTGAGAACAGCCCCGACAGTGCAAGCACCACCACAAACAAAATTGGTAGCGGTCTTCTCATAGTGAAGCGGGCAATCTTCTCCCAGATTCCGGTGTCCTTGGGAACCAGCTTCTTTTTGAAAACCCGCAGCGAATTCACCCGGTCGCCAAGCAAAAACAACTGCGCCGGAACCACTATCGCGGCCCCAATAACCGCGAGCGTCACCACGGTGAAGCCGGCAAGTGCGAAGGACTGCAAGAAATACTGTGGGAACAGCCACATCGACAACATCACCACTGCAACAGTTAGGCCTGAGAAGACTACGGTCTTGCCGGCAGTCTCCACGGTTTTGATTGTCGCCTGTTCAACACTCAGGCCGCTGGATCGCTCTTCTCGGAACCTATTCACCATCAGCAAGCTGTAGTCAATGCCGAGGCCTAAGCCAAGGCCAGTAATCAGGTTCAATGCAAAAATCGAAACATCGGTGAATTGGCTGGCCCCCCAGATCACAAAGAAGGATCCGACAATTGCAAGCCCACCAACAAACAGTGGCAAGCCTGCAGAAACCAGAGAACCAAAAACATAAATAAGCAGCAGCAAAACAATTGGGATCGCAATTATCTCGGCCCGAATCAGATCGCCCTCGATGGTTTCGTTGATCGCCTTGGTGACAGCGCCATAGCCTGCAATGTGAACCTCGGCACCCTCATAGTTGCCGCTGAATTCATCGACAATGACTGCAACAGCATCTGATTGCTTGATGTCGTTGTTTAGATCTACCAGCAGGTAAACAAGCTTGCCGTCTTCAGATATAAGCGATGCGGGGGATCCAAGGGTGTAGTAGTTCAATACTGATTCAACGCCATCGACTTTGGCCAGGTCTTCACTCAGCGAGGTCACAAGTTCAAAATAAACCGGCACACCCTGATCGTTGATTTCATTGGCATCTCCTGGCAAATCCGCCAGCACAATTACTTCTGCCGGATCTACTGCGAATTCGCTGCCCAGCAGCTCACTAACGGTTGCCGAATCAGAGTTTGGGTTGTCATAGCCGCCACCCTTTAGTTCGCCAAACACCTGAAAACCAAAGACGCTGCTGGCTGCAATCAAGCCTATGAAGCCAAACAGCACAAACTTGGCGCGCTTGACGATGAATTTACCCAGGGTGTTCATTGATTCCTTATTTACTGTTATCGAGCCAGAACCTGAAGGGACTGTGTAATGATTCCTAAATGGCTAGAAAACACATAACTCGTTCTTGGATTTACTTTGTAATCGCAGCGTTGGGATTAGCAACAGCCTGGTGGCTTAATGCAACCGCTGTTTTCCAAGAAGCAGACTACCTGACTGCGTGGTTTGGTTCAGCCGTGGATTGGGTGTTGTCCCTAGATTTGCTCATCGTAGGTGCTGCCGTAATCACCTTTATGTTGGTTGAAGCTAGAAGGCTCGGGATGAAGCGAGTCTGGCTCTATTTCCTGCTCTCCGGGATTACGGCTATGGCCTTCACCTTCCCGCTTTTCATGGCCTTTAGGGAAAGAGCGCTATTAAAAAAGCGCCTTGCCGGCGGCTCCATCGAGCGCTTCACATTTGATGAACACACCGTTGATGTTTGGGCGCCGAAAGACATAAAACCCACCACGCCAATCCTTGTGATGCACGATGGCCGGAACATCTTTGATGAAAAAGATTCCTTCACCGGTAAAACCTGGGAGGTTCTCACCGCTCTTCGCGAAGAGGTTCGCGGTGAAAAGCCAATTGTGATTGCGCTCTGGGGCTTTAGCGACCTGACTCGATTGCGTGAACTTGCGCCCCAAGAGGTTCTGGATCGCCACCAGGAAATCTGGGACTACATGCCCGAGGATTACAGAGACTCTCCGGGTGAATCAATGGGAGATGCTTACGTATCGCTGATGGCCGATGCCATTATTCCTTTCGTTATAGACCGCTACGGCCTAAACCATGACAACCAGCGAACCGCAGTCATGGGATCTTCAATGGGTGGCCTGATGTCTATCTATGCCATGAGCAAGCGACCGGATGTTTTCGGAACAGCAATTGGCTTTTCTACCCACTGGCCATTCGGTGGCGACTTTATGGTTCAAGAACTAACAGACCTGTTACCAGAAGGTGGCAAGCACCGGCTTTGGACAGACACCGGCACAATCGAGCTTGATGAAAACTACGCACCTTTTCACGCGAGCGCTGTCGAAAAAATAAAAGCCAAGGGTTACAAGGAGCCAGATTCACTTGTTGCCGCCACCTACCCAAACACCGGTCACCACGAAAGTTACTGGGCTAGAAGGGTGGCTGAGGCTCTGAACTGGTGGCTAAAGGCTCCGCCCCGGACATAAACCGAATCACGTCTTTATCCACCATCACATCGCGAATAAGTACCGCCCGGGTCAGGTAGAGCCCGGTTAGCGTTCTAACCCGGCTAAGTGCGACGTATGTTTGCCCGGGAGAAAAAGCACCCCTGCCCATGTCGATCTGAACCTCATCATAGGTTTGGCCCTGAGACTTGTGGATGGTCACAGCCCATGCCAAGCGCAGCGGAATCTGCTTGAACTCAGCCAAAGTAACCGGAACCAAAACCTCTTTGGTTTTACCGGTTGATTCATCAAAGTCTTCTTCGATTTCGTAGCGAACCTTTTCCCATGTAGCTGGCCCCACTTCAAGCTCCTCGCCATCAACATCTACGACCACCAGGCCTGACTTTGGCAATGCCACAACCCGACCAATGGTTCCGTTAACCCATCGCCTGATGGTGCCGCCGGTTTTAGATGTGCTGGCATCGTCATTTTTAATAAACATCACCTGAGCACCAACTTTGAGCGAAAGCTCAATTTCAGCCGGCAGTGCCCTGCCAAAGGATTTCTCCGCCGAAGCGGAATAGACGGCCTTGAAGACCTTTGGTTCGGTTTCAATAAGACCCATGCGCTGGTGGTTCACCGAGTTCACAGTCTCGTTGATTGTCGCCAAACGAATAACGTCGGAGTGGGGTGGGTAGCGGTTTCCTGCCTGGTTCAGCGAATCAAGCATGGCTTGGGTAACAGAACCGTCCCTGATGGCATTCAAAATCTCTTTAAAGTCATCGTCAGACTGCCTAAAGATCTCTGAAAGCTCGAAGCGCTCAAGATCTGACTGCCTCCAGACGTGGGCATCGAAAAACCAAAGCGACTGGTAATTTTCGGCGATGTAGGTTTTTTCCTGTGGGTCTCTAGGTGGTACTGGAGCCAACTGATATGGATCACCGAACATGACAACCTGCGCACCGCCAAATGGTTCGTTTTTTCTTCCTCTGGCAATTCTCAATGCACGATCAATGGCGTCCATCAGATCTGCCGAAACCATCGACACCTCGTCGATGACCAGCATGTCCAGGGCTCGGAGGATCTCCCTGGTGCGCTTAGACAGGTGTCTGGCTATTTCAACTTCACCCAGGAGACCGAGGGGGAAAGTGAAAAGCGAGTGAATTGTGACCCCACCAACATTTAGAGCTGCAACACCTGTCGGAGCACACACCGCAAAGGACTTCTCCGTGTTTGCGGTTAAGTGAGAGAGCAAAGTCGACTTACCGGTTCCCGCACGCCCTGTCACAAAGACATTGCTCTGGGACTGTTCGATATATTCAAAGAGCGACTCTTGCTCTTGGCTTAGTTCAATAATCAAGGCCGTGAGTCCTTGGTGTTACTTAGGCTTTCCAGCATTTGGTTGTAATCCTCGAGGTCCTTGTTTCCGCTTCTGTCAGACGCTCTATCGAGCCTCTTACGCTCTCTCACGTCTGACCGTGACCACTGAGTAACAACGATCAGAGCTATGACGATAGTGGGTAGTTCACCAACCCCCCAAGCAAAAGCGCCGCCAACGGCTTGATCGGTCAACGGATCATCGCCCCAGGTTCTGCCCATCGACCCAAACCAGTCTGCAAGTAGCAAGCTTTTCTCATTCATCAACCCGAGACCGAAGAAGGCGTGGAAGGCCATGGTGCCGATCAGCAGCATCAGCTTTAGCGGGAAGCCCGGTTTATGGGGCTGAGGATCCACTCCCATTAGAGACTGCACGAATAGATAGCCGGTAATCAAAAAGTGAATAAGCATCCACTGGTGACCAAGGTGCTCCTCAGTTGCCCACCTAAAAAGCGGCGTGTAGTAGAACATAACCAAAGACAGTGCGAAGTTAAGACCAGCAAAAATAGGGTTTGATATAAACCATGCAAACGGCGTGTGAACTGCCCACAGCACCCACTCTCGCATTCCCCAGGAGCCGTCCTTGCGTGGCGCCTGCGCCCTAGACAGCAGCGTTACCGGTGCCCCCGGCACCAACAACACCGGCACCATCATCGACAGCACCATGTGGCCGATCATGTGAACGCTGAATAGATACTCCTGATAAGCATTTAGCGCACCGTTGGTCACATAAAAGAGCACCAGCATTCCAGAAACAAATGAGACTGTTCTAACCACCGGCCACTTGTCACCGCGTTTGTGAAGCAAGCGCACCCCATAGAGATAAAGCAGCACTGCGCCAACGCAAACGCTTATCCACAAAACATCCAAATCCCAGACCGTCACCCATGACGATTCGATCATCTCCGGAGGCAACAGGTCGCCAGTCAGAATCTGAGCCGGTGTCAGTGGCACGAACTCCGACTCATCGGGTGGCGTCTGAGTTTTGGCAAGGGCGGTGCCCATACCAATCGCCAGGCCCATGACAGCGATCTCGAAAATTGCCAAACGCCAAAAACTAACGGACTTCTCCTGGAGCTTTTTCACAAGCCCAAGCCGATACCTAACTCCAAAGAGCCCCAGCACGATCAAAAGCGAGACCTTAATCATCAGCAGTACTCCATACTGCCCAAACAAATCACTGGGCTCATAGAGCCGGATGATTCCAGATGTAACGCCGGAAACCGCAACCATCCAAAAAGCCACAAAAGCCAGGGTGCTGTAGCGGGAGACCAGCACCCCAGTTCGTTCGCTGTCCCCCCTGAAAACCGCGTAGAGAGCAATCAGGCCGCCGACCCAGACGCTGATTCCGACCAGGTGCAGTAGTAGCGAGTTCACGGCCAACGCGTGGCCGGCATCTGAAGAGGCGTGACCGGATTCGGCCAGGGGATAAAGACCCGCAAGAGCAATTGCCGCGTTCACGGCAGTCATTCTTCTGCCACTAAATGCCAGGGTGGTGAGACTGAGAAGAACTGCAAACCCAAGATTCCATGACAGCAGCACGCCCAGTTCGATCTGGGTGGCAAATAACCAAAGGCTTTCAGAGAAAGCCTCACCGTAAGAAATACCAGATCCTGAAACGCTCAAGTAGGTCAAAACCAGATTCACGGCCGCTGCAGCCGCCCAAAGTGCGGCAGCACCGCTTGCAACGGGTGAGAGTCTTGCTCGTTCTGACTCATTTCCGGCAAATGCTGAAAGCACCAGGGAGCCAGCAGCTGTGGCCATTGCAAAGTTCATAACCAGTTTTGCAAAAGGTGCACCCCAGCGGACTACCGGTCCCGGATCTGCAAACTGAAGTGGGCTTGCCCCGCCGCCTAATAATAGGCCGACGATAACGCTAACTAAACCTGCGGTAAGTGCAACTGCTACCGCTGGGAGAACAAAGTTAGTTTTGGTTTGATTCACCTACCGAGCCTCGGGAAAAACCGCGGAGTCCTCTCGGCATACTTTTTGTATTGCGGGTAGCGAGCAATCAGCATGGTTTCTTCAAACTCTGCTTTGTTGGTGAACAGCACATACATCAACATCACGATGATCACCTGTGGCCAGTAGCCGGCATCCAGCATCACACCAAAACTCATCACCAGAATGCCGAAGTAGATTGGGTGTCTCACTCGTGAGTAGATGCCAGTTGTAACAAGGGTTCCGTTATCTTTCGGCGTTGGCATCGCGGTCAGCGAATTTCCAAGTCCAAGAAAACTAATCAGCAGGACTCCCGAGCCGGTGGCAATCAGGCCAAGCCCAATGATTCCAACAACCCCGCTGGCACCACCGTATGGCGCCTCCTGCCTTGGGGACAGCAGCAGCAGTGCAATCAGGAGAAACTGCAGGAAGACAAGGAGATAGGAGCGCGATTTGCTGTTCATGACCATAAGCCTATTCCAGGCAAAGAAAAAAGCGGCGTCTAATCAAAGACGCCGCTTTCTTGGGAAGTAATTAAATTACTTGACCGCTGCCTTTAGCTTGGAGCCAGCTGAAACCTTGACGGTGTTAGCTGCTGCAATCTGAATTGTTGCGCCGGTCTGTGGGTTGCGGCCTGCGCGTGCTGCGCGGTGGCCCTTGCTAACGCTTAGGTAACCAGGAATGGTGACCTTGTTACCGTGCTTGATTGATGCGCCGATGTGCTCAAACATTGAATCCATTACGCGGCCTACGGCTGCCTGTGACTCTCCGGTGCTCGCAGCAATTGCGGCTACTAGTTCGCTTTTGTTCATGATGGTCCTCCTGGACAACTCGTGGACATTTATGTCTCATTCAACTTATAGCGGTAACTCGCTTGTCAACACTCTCGCTTCGGCGTGTTGCAGGCTTAGTTTTCCCCTATTTTTAGGGGATGTACGCCGATTCGACCCCGAATCTGAAGTGTTTTCGATCAGAGTCTGGAAACCAAGCAAATTGGAGTGCACAGCTAACCACGCAAAACTGCAACGTTTTCAGCGCGAGATTCTCGACAGCCCAGCGAATCAGTGGGCTAGCGCAGAAACACTAATCCCGCCCTCAAAAGGCAACTGGGCCTTTTTAGAGAGCGGGAGTTAGTAGAAAAGTTTTTACCAGCTTGACTTGGTGATACCTGGAAGCTCACCCTTGTGAGCCATGTCACGGAAGCGCACACGGCTGATTCCAAACTTTGATAGCACTCCACGTGGGCGACCGTCGATTAGATCGCGGCTACGAACGCGCACTGGGCTTGCGTTACGAGGCAGCTTCTGCAGTCCTAGACGGGCTGCTTCCTTCTGCTCGGCGGTTGAGGTTGGGTCAACCAAAGCCTTCTTGAGCTCTAGACGCTTCTCTGCGTAGCGCTCAACAATTACTTTGCGCTGCTCGTTACGAGCAATCTTTGACTTTTTTGCCATGTGTTTAGCGCTCCTCGCGGAATTCGACGTGCTTACGCACTACTGGGTCGTACTTCTTCAGAGTGATTCTGTCTGGGTCGTTACGACGGTTCTTTTTGGTCACGTATGTGAAGCCGGTGCCCGCGGTGGACTTCAGCTTGATGATTGGACGTACGTCCTTATCCTTTGCCATCTACTTGCTTCCTAGATCTTCTCGCCGCGTGCAACTAGCTCGGTGATAACCGAGTCAATGCCACGAACGTCGATTGTCTTGATGCCCTTCACAGAAAGGGTCAAGGTAACCTTGCGTCCCAATGAAGGAACGAAGTAAGTCTTCTTCTGAATGTTCGGGTCAAAACGACGCTTGGTCTTGTTCTGAGCGTGCGAAACTTTGTGACCGAACTGCGGTCCTGTCTGCGTCACCTGGCAGTAGGCTGCCATTTCTCCTCCTAAGGGCGCGTTTACCCGAAGCTTATGATTTGGGTTTGTGTCAAGCGTTAGCCCAACAACCATGCAAGTTTAGGAGGCATTGCCACCCAAAAGCAAGTCTTGATTAGATTAAATCAAGCCGACATGCCACATTTTTCGCAAATACCAAATAGTTCGATGCTGTGGGCCACATCCTTAAAGCCGAATTTGCTGGCCAAAGCGCTGATTTCCGCCTCAAAGCCCGCTATTTCAAACTCGACAGCCGTGCCGCATTCCCGGCAGATTAAGTGATGGTGATGCTCGTCACTGCAGATGCGATAGCGCATTTCAGAGTCTTCCCCGGCCAAGGCATCGGCTTCCCCGGATTCAACAAGGTCAGTGAGAGCACGATAAACGGTGGTGAGGCCAAGCTTCTGACCAGAAACCAATAGTTTTTGATGAAGCTCTTGAGCTGAAATGAACACTGCATCTGCGCTCAAGGCTTCAAAAACTGCAGTCTTTTGCCAGGTGGCTCTGCGTTTGGTCATGCCCTAACCGCCTTTTTGTCTCTGACCCAAGCAACTCCCCGGGCGATCAAATAGATCAAGAATGAAAGTGTGGTCACATACGGGCTGATTGGAAGCCCGCCCCCCAATGCCAACAAAATGCCACCGAGCATCGACACCATTGCAAACAAAACGCTCAGCACTGGAACCCAAAGCTGGCTCTTGCTCAGTCGCAGGGCTGCTGCGGCCGGTGTTACAAGAAGCGCAAGCACCAGAAGTGCACCGACAATCTGAACCGCAGCTGCCACGGCTAACCCCAGCAGCAAAACAAAAATCACTCCCAGGGTCTTGGTATTTACACCCCTGGCGGCTGCAACCTCGGCATCGAGGGTTGCAAACATCAGCGGACGCCAGATCACAAACAGCAGAATTAGAACAATTGCACTTATAACTGCCAGTGAGGCCAGCTTTGGATCATCAACAGCCACAATTTGACCCGTGAGCAGCCCGAACTTATTTGCAGCTCTGCCGGGATAAAGGGCTAACGCCAAAATCCCAAGGCCAAGCCCAAAGGGCATCAGCACAGCGACAATGGAGTTTCGATCCTTGGATTTATCTCCCAAAACAGCAATGATCAACGCTGCAGCAATCGAGCCGACAACTGAGCCGACAACAACATCGAACCCAATGAGCAAAAAGATCGCGGCCCCAGCGAAGGAAAGCTCTGAAATCCCATGAACGGCAAATGACAGCTCGCGGTTCATGACAAAAACTCCTACCAGCCCACCGATTAGTGCAACCAGGGCGCCCGCCCAGAGCGAGTTGGACACCAGCGGAATCAGCCGATCGTAATCGGAGAAGTTGAATACGTCTGAGAAATCCATTAGACCCACTGCTCATCTTCATGGTGGTTGTGGTCATGGGCGCCAAGCACAACAATTCGGCCCTGGTTTCTCACGACGTCAATTTCGGTGCCATATAGCTTTGACAATACGTCTGACTGCATGACCTGGTCGGTGGTCCCAATCTCATGCTTTCCGTGGGCTAAGTAGAGAACCCGATCAACATAATCCGCTATTGGATTCAGGTCGTGAGTGACGAAGATGACTGCAGCTCCGTGTTTTTTTGCCTGATCAGCTATTAATTCGCTGACGACCTGCTGGTGATTCAGATCAAGAGCGCTCAATGGCTCATCTGCTAAAACCAACTTCGGGGCACTAATCAAGGCCTGCGCAACCCGGACCCGCTGCATTTCCCCGCCGGAAAGATCTCCGATTGGTGTGCTGGCCATATGGGTCGCATCAACTTCGGCCAAAGCATCCATCACAGCAGCTTTAGTTTTTGCGCTGCTGACAGGTACCCCAAAGCGGTGACCGTCAAGCCCCAGCCGAACGGCGTCAAAAACCCGCAACGGCAGATGTGAATCAAGAGCCCTGTGCTGCGGGATGTAACCGATGTCGGTGCTTCCAGAAGTGGCCTTCTTGCCCAGAAAAGTGATGGCTCCAGAAGTCAGCTGCTGCTGACCCAGGATCGACTTCAAGAGCATCGATTTTCCAGAACCATTTGCTCCAATTAGCGCAATGAATTCTCCCGGCTCAACCTGGAAATCCAAGTTTTGCCAGATGACCTTGTCATCAAAGGCTAGGGAAGCCTCTTCAAGGCTCAGGATTGGTGTCATTTAGTAAATGGCCTCTTGGAGTTGGTCTATAACCGATGCCATCCAATCGAGGTAATCGAGGTCTTCGCTTGGAATCGTCTCGCTCAGACTAACTACCGGGATCCCTGCTGCTTCGGCCGCTTTTATCAGTTCAGCAGAGGCCGAATCTTCGACCTGAACATTTACGACCAGCAAAACAGCCAGTTTGTTGGTGAGTAGGGACTTGGCGCTCTCCAGCGCGGTCAGTGGCACATCCCTCTCCTCCTCAACCGCGTCGGCCAAAGCGTCCGGGGTTAGGTTTTCAAAACCGGCATCTTCAAGCATGAGATTCCCCACGCCCTCGGTGGTAATAACCCCCAGACCTAGAGCTCTGTCTCTCAGCGCCTCAATGCGAAGCTCCAAGTTTTCAAGCTCTGATTCAAAGAAGTCGTAGTTCAGGTTCACATCGTCAAAGGCTTCTGGTCTTAGCTCGTTGATGGCCTCGGCAATCAGTTCTGCCGCCTCCGAAACAGCGTGTAGGTCATACCAAATGTGCTCATTACCGTGGTCATCATGCCCGTCGTCGCTGGCTGTCTCGGCATTGGTCTCGTCGTGGTCTGCGTCTTCGTCAGAATGGGAATGTTCGCCTTCAACTAGTTCCAAAAATACCCGGTCGCCGGTAGCTGCTGAGACAAGCTGGTCCATGAATTCGTCGTAGCCGCCGCCGTTCGCAATAACCAGTTCGGCGTCTTGAACTGCCAACTGGTCTCTAGCGCTGGCCTCATAGGAGTGAGGGTCTTGAGTGAAGTTATCGATAATGGTCGTAACCTCGACCCAGTCGCCCCCAACTAACTCGATAACACTTGCCCAGACATTGGTTGAGGTGACAACCTGAATCACCCCTGTCATCCCCTCGCGGGTAACACTTGGAGAGGGGTTTGGGGTTGCATCTGTGTTTTCCTCATCGCCTGCAAACACCGTGATTGCGGTGATTACCAGAGCTAGGGCCGCTAGAGCAGCGAGCACGGACCAAAGGATTTTCTTCAAAAAGGAATTCATGAGCCTGATACTAATCCTTATTGACAATGATTGTCAATTGCAATTAGTCAAGTAGTAGTGCTGGTTCCTCAATAACGCTTGCCACATCCTGCACAAACCTAGAGGCAACGTCACCATCAACAACCCTGTGATCAAAGGTCGCGCCGATGGTTGTGACCTGACGCACGACAATCTCATCATCGACAACCCATGGCTTCTTGCGGATCGAGCCAAGGGCAACAATCCCAACTTCACCCGGGTTCAGAATCGGTGTTCCTGTGTCAACACCGAAAACACCGATATTGGTGATGGTTATGGTGCCTTCCTTCATGTCCTCCGGAGGGGTTTTACCCTCTCTGGCGGTTGCAGCAAGCTGCTCAATGGCAACCGCAAGCTCAATCATGTTCATTGCATCGGCATCTTTGATGTTTGGAACTATCAAGCCCCTTGGGGTTGCCGCAGCAATACCGAGGTTTACAAAATTGTGAACGATGATCTCGGTGTCAGACCAGCTTGAATTCACCATTTGGTTTCTTCTGGCGGCCCAAATTATGGCTTTTGCCATGATCAAAAGCGGGGTGACCTTCACTCCGGCAAAATCAACCGACGCCTTTAGTCGCTTCACGTATTCCATGGTCCTGGTTGCATCAACGTCAACGAAGATGCTGACGTGTGGGGCAGTGAAAGCGCTCTTGACCATCGCTGTCGCGATTGCTTTTCTAACGCCCTTTACTGGGATGCGTTCTTCTCGCTCGCTTGGAGCATCCGGGGTGGTGAGGTTTTTAAAGACACTTGCCTGACTGGCGTTTGCAATCACGTCTTCGCGGGTGATCTCCCCGTGGGTTCCGGTACCTGCAATCAAAGCCAGGTTCACGCCCAGCTCTTTTGCCATCTTGCGAATCGGGGGCTTTGCGACAATGGCATCGGATGCGACCGCTGCGCTCACCATTGCAACTGGAACAGCGGTGGTTGTTGCTGCCGGCTTCACGGCTCTTGATCTGCGGCTCTTGGCTTCGCTTGCCTCGCCATAGCCCACCAGTGTTGGAATCTTATATTCGGCTCCAGTGTCAGACTCTTGAGCTGCTGCTGGAGCATCGGGTTCGGAAAGCACTGTAATAGGAGAGTCACCCACCATTTTGACCGAAATGATTGGATTTCCAACTTCGACCGTGTCGCCCACCGCCGCAAAAAGCTCAACAACTTCACCTTCGAATGGACATGGCAACTCGACAACAGACTTGGCAGTCTCGATTTCACAGATTGTTTGGTTCACAGTCACCTGATCACCTGGAGCAACATGCCAAGTGACGATTTCAGCCTCGGTTAGTCCCTCGCCAACATCGGGCAGTGGGAATTTCGCAATACTCATTTCACCACTTCCTAGTAATCCAAAGACCTGTCAATTGCTTCAAGAATACGGTCTGCATCCGGAAGATACATCTCTTCGAGTTTGGCTGGGGGATATGGAGTGTCAAAACCACCAACCCTGATCACCGGCGCTTCAAGGTGATAAAAGGCCTCGTGGGAAATTCGCGCCGCAACCTCGCTTGAAACCGAAACGTTGGTTGGCGCCTCGTGGACAATCACAGCCCTTGAGGTTTTTTTCACCGACGCCATGATGGTTGGATAGTCAATTGGGGAAATTGATCGAAGATCTATGACCTCAATGCTCTTGCCCTCCTCGGCCCCGATTTCAGCGGCTTGAAGGGCGGCGGTTACCATCGGCCCGTATGCCAAGAGAGTCACCTGACTGCCCTCGCGCATCAACCTTGCGTTGTGAAGCGGAAGCGCGGGTGTGTCCAGGTTCACGGGACCTTTTTGCCAATAGCGGCGTTTTGGTTCCAGCATGATCACCGGATCCGGAGATTGAATTGCCTGCTGCATCATCCAGTAAGCATCGTTTGGGTTGGATGGTGAAACAATTCTCAAGCCTGCGGTGTGAGCAAAATAGGCTTCCGGGCTCTCAGAGTGGTGCTCAACTGCGCCGATGCCACCACCGTAAGGAATCCTGATAACCACCGGCATTTGAAGTGAGCCCTCGGATCGGTAGGTGAGTTTTGCAAGCTGGCTCGTGATTTGGTTAAAAGCCGGAAACACGAATCCGTCGAACTGAATCTCGACCACCGGTCTATAACCACGCATCGCCAATCCGATTGCCGTTCCAACGATTGCGGATTCCGCAATCGGAGTATTGAAGATTCTCTGCTGCCCAAACTCGGCGTGCAGGCCCTCGGTTACCCGGAAAACGCCGCCCAGCTCAGCAACATCCTCACCGAACATCAAAACTTTTTCATCGTCGGCCATGGCTTTTTGCAGACCCGCGTTGAGGGCCTTGGCTATAGCCATCTCTTTATAGCTACTCATGGTCACCCATTTGGGCTTCGTAGGCATCCAGCCAAGCTCGCTGCTTGTCTATTTCAGGGTGTTGTTCTGAGTAAACGTGGTTAAAGATGTTTTCCAGAGGTGGGTTCTTTAGTGCGAAAGTCTGTTCCCTGATGTCTTTGGCGAGATCATCTCCTGCAATCTTGACCTGCTCGAAAAAGTCATCGTTGATGCCCTGTCTTCTCAGGAATATTTCAAAGCGTTTGAGTGGGTCCTTTGCCTTCCAGGTCTCAACCTCGGCTTCCTCGCGATATTTGCTCGGATCATCCGAGGTGGTGTGGGCACCGATTCGGTAGGTGAGCGCCTCAAGCAAGAATGGGCCTTGGCCAGCGCGAGCATTGTCCATGTGATGCTGGGTGGCTGCATAGCAAGCCAGCACATCATTGCCGTCAATTCGCATTCCCGGAACACCAAAACCCTCACCCCTTGTGTAAAGAGGTGTTTTGGTCTGACTGTCTATGTGAGAGGAAATTGCCCACTGGTTATTTTGAATAAAAAATACAATCGGGGATTCATTGACCGCTGCAAACAGCAGCGACTCTGAAACATCGCCCTCGGCGGTTGCCCCATCTCCCAGATATGAAATAACAGCCAGGTCTTCGTCCTTGTTGCCGGTTCCAACTTTTCCATCGAGCTTGACCCCCATGGCATATCCAACGGCGTGAAGAACCTGAGTGGCCAACACAATTGCGTAGTGGTGGAAGCGAGTTTCATTTGGATCCCAGCCGCCGTGGTTCACGCCCCGCATAATTTTTAGAATCGACATGAGTTCAACGCCGTGAGTTAGAGCAACGCCGTGCTCTCGGTAGCTGGGGAATATGTGGTCATTTTGGCCAACGCCATAACCGGATCCAATTTGAGCACCCTCTTGGCCAATGGCTGGAACCCAAAGACCTAGCTGCCCCTGGCGCTGCAAAGCTGTTGCCTCGACGTCGAACCGGCGAATTCGCGCCATGTCTCGATAAAAGGTTTTTAGAGTTTCCTCGTCAAGCCCTTCAATGATCTTGCCGTACTTCTCGTAGCCTTTTGGAACACCGTAAGCTCCATCGGACGCAAGCAGTTGCAACATTGGTGGCTGATTTGCTGGGGTCACGCCCACTAATTTAGCCCGATAATGAAAGAATTGTTTGATGTTGCGATTTCTCATAAGCACGATTGTTAATGCCGTTGGCCTTTGGGTTGCCACCTCACTGGTCCCTCAGGTTCAACTAACCCCCTACGGAGGCACCGGTTTTTGGAATATCGCAGGGTCATTTCTGGTGGTGGGTGCGGTATTCGGAATCGTGAATGCGATCATCGCACCAATCATTAAAGTCATCGCGTTCCCGCTCTACATAATCACCTTCGGGCTAATCTCTTTTGTCATAAACGGAGCACTGCTGCTGCTAGTTGCCTGGCTAAGTGGATTCCTAGGAGCAGACATTTTTAGCATCGATGGTTTCACCTCGGAAGGGCTGGCAATCGAATCACTGGGTTGGGCAATTTTGGCTGCGGTAATAATGAGCGTCGCAACCTTCTTCACCAGAGGTGCGCTGAAAGTGCTAAAAATCAGGTAGCCAATACCTGACATTTTGATTCTGACCGTGTGGTTAAGGATCAAATACGGCAAAATGGTGTTGTGACTCTTTCCTGGCAACCCCTCAGCCCACTAGATGGCCGTTATCAACCTCAAGTGAAAGAACTTGGGGAGTACTTGAGTGAGGCGGGCTTGAATAGAGCTCGAATCCAAGTGGAAGTCGAGTGGCTGATTTGGCTGGTCGAGAAAGACCTCTTGAAGACCGGCAAAAAGCTTTCCAGTGCAGAAAAGGGACAGCTCCGCGCACTTGTATCTGACTTTTCGGATGACTCGGTGTCAGAGCTGGCAGAGATAGAAGCCACCACTCGGCACGACGTCAAAGCCGTTGAGTACTTCGTTCGGAACAAGCTCGTCGAAATGAGCCGCGAAGACCTGGCCGAATTGGTGCACTTCGCCTGCACTTCAGAAGACATAAATAACCTCAGCTACGCCATAACGGTTAGGGGCTCCCTTGAGAAAGTCTGGCTTGCAAAAGCCGAAGAGGTTCTGACCAAAATCACTAATCTCGCTCACGAATTAGCCTCGGTTCCAATGCTTTCAAGAACCCACGGACAGCCAGCCACGCCAACCACAATGGGCAAGGAGCTTGCAGTCTTCGCCCACAGGCTTTCCAGACAAATTGAAAAAGCCAGGTCTCAAGAAGTATTGGGCAAGTTTTCTGGTGCCACCGGAACATTCGCAGCTCACCTGGCCGCAGCCCCGAATGTTGATTGGGCAACGGAGTCCAAAAACTTTGTAGAGCACCTCGGTTTCACGTGGAACCCGCTTACCACTCAAATAGAGTCTCACGATTGGCAGGCCGAGCTCTTCACAACGATTTCTCACTTCAACCGAATTCTTCACAACCTCGCCACAGACATCTGGTCCTACATTTCATTGGGTTATTTCAAACAGATTCCAGTTCCGGGTGCGACTGGCTCTTCTACAATGCCTCACAAAATAAACCCAATTCGCTTTGAGAACGCCGAGGCGAACCTGGAAATCTCCTCGGCAATCCTGGACTCGCTAGCGCAAACTCTTGTAACCTCCAGGCTACAAAGGGACCTGACTGACTCAAGCGCGCAGCGAAACATTGGAGTTGGTCTAGGCCACAGCGTCTTGGCAATCGACAACGTGAGCCGCGGCTTGAATGAGATTGCAATAAGCGAGGGTGTTCTAATGGCAGACCTGCTGGAAAACTGGGAGGTGCTGGGGGAAGCGATTCAGACCGCGATCAGAGCGGATGTTGCAAGAGGCGAATCTAAGATTTCTGACCCCTATGCGCTTCTCAAGGAGCTCACCCGCGGCAAGCGGCTCGGCGAAGAAGAGCTCTTAGCATTTGTAAACGGGCTTGAGGTTTCTCAGGTCACAAAAGACCGGTTGCTGTTGCTGAAACCACAGACCTACGTTGGTTTAGCTGAGAGCCTTGTCAAGCACCTTTAGCTAACGCAGTTTGGGGCTATTCGGATCTTGGTTGTCTGGCTTATAGCTCAGATCAAGGGTGGCAACGATCACCAACGAGACAATAAATGTCACCAGTGACCAAATTATGGCCTGTTCGATAAACCTGGTTCCATAAAGAACAATTAGGCCGACGAAAAGTGCGGCAACGGTCGACATGACCATGTAACTTTTTAAATTCGCGAAACGCTTCACCCGTAAAGCCTACTTCGCTTGCGGCGTGAAGGAGGAAATACCCCAGAAAACCCCGCTGATAGCAAAATACGCGCCCAAGAATCCAACGGCAGCGACCTCATCGAGGGAAGCTATCAAAAACAACGCACCCAGGGCAAGGCTAAAAACCGCGCTCAACCCAAAGTCACGGCCCATCGCTGTTCGGGCTCCCAAGCTTTTGGCGAAATATCCCTCCAGTGCGGCGAAAGACAAGCCAAACAGTGCCACCAGTGGCAGAAACAGCACAGCTTGTAGGTCTTGGTTGAAAAAAGTTGCAACGCTAAAGCCGCCGATAACTAACGAAACCGCGGCCAGTGGTGAGTGGAAAGTTTTGGTCTTCTTTAGAAAAGTCAGTCCAAGCGTTATCGACCCAAAGCTTAGGGTGAAGACAGCCAGCACGGCGGTGCCTACAAGGTAGCTGTGAGCTTGACTAAAGGTAACGAAAACACCCAGACCGAAGGCGATCAAAGCCCGAAGGCGAAAGATGATTTGCACAAGTCCTAGCTTGGCATATTCACGAAGCGCGAGTACTGACCATGGAAGGCAACGACCACGGTTCCAGTTGGACCATTTCTCTGCTTTGCCAGAATTAGGTCTGCCTCGCCAGCGCGAGGGTGATCTCGCTCGTAGATGCCCTCACGGTGCAACAGCACCACGACATCAGCGTCTTGCTCGAGCGATCCAGATTCACGGAGGTGCGAAAGTTCGGGACGCTTGTCTTTGGCTTGTTCCGCCTGGCGGTTTAGCTGGGAAAGAGCGACAACGGGAATGCCAAGCTCCTTCGCTAGTAACTTCAGAGCCCTTGAGAACTCAGAAACCTCTTGTTGGCGTGATTCGACTTTTTTTCCACTGGACATGAGCTGGATGTAGTCGATTACGACCATTTTGAGATCTACCTGCTGGGCCAAGCGTCTGCACTTTGCACGGATTTCTACCAGTGACATGTTTGGGCTGTCATCGATGTAAAGGGGCGCATCGTTGATCTTGCCCCTTACGGCCGCGAGCTTCGTCCAATCTCCTTCGGAGATTGTTCCCTTACGCATGCTCTGCAGGTAGATGGAGCTCTCCGCACTGAGCATTCTCATTGCGATTTCGGCTCTACCCATTTCAAGTGAGAAGAAGATTGTGGCCTTGTTCTGCTTTACTGCAGCATTTCTGGCAACATCCAAAGCAAAAGTCGACTTACCAACAGCTGGGCGAGCGGCAACAATGACCAGCTGACCCGGGTGAAGGCCGTGGGTGTAGCTATCTAGGTCGGTGAACCCAGTCGAAATGCCTGTCATTTCGCCACCGCGATTTTGAGCAACCTCGATCTCATGAATGGCGGCCTCAAGCGATTCACTCAGGCCAACGTAATCTTCCCTGGAGGACTGACTGGCAACCTTATAAACCTCGGCTTGCGCCTGGTTTACCAGGTCCTCTACCTCGCCCTGACTGTCATATCCCGACTGGGCAATCCTGGTTCCAGCGTCGATGAGTCGTCTCAAGATTGCCTTATCCCCGACAATTTTGGCGTAGTAGCCAGCGTTGGCTGCGGTTGGGACATAGCTAGCCAGCGAGTGTAGATAATCAGAGCCGCCGGCTTTTAGAAGATTTCCATGTTTATTTAGTTCGTCTGTCACAGCGATAACGTCGGTTGGCTCCCCGCGTCCGAACAGGGTCAAGATGGAGTTGAAGATGAGTTCATGTTTGCCCGCGTAGAAATCTAGGCTGGTCACTTCTTCAACCACCTCGGCTACCGCTTCTTGGCTCAGCAGCATGCCGCCGAGCGTGGACTGCTCGGCTTCGAGATTATGTGGAGCGACCCGTGGATCGGATGCTTGGACCGGAGCCAACATCGACATTTATTTCCTCCAAAACTAGTTAAGCCATGTATAGCTTGGGGCAGGGACACTTTGCTTACAAATCAGTCTCCGCCTGACTGTGGATAACCCTGTGTAAACACGCCGACAAAATCTGTGTAACCCTGTGTATAGCTTGGGGATAACTATTTCTTTTCGCTCTGCAGGGCAGTAATTCATTGACTTTAGCCTGTGGATAAATCTTTATTGAAAAACCCTAAACATCAAGCTCAAGGTTGTGGAAAACCTCCCCCAAAAAGAGAACAACCCGCACTAAAAAGTGCGGGTTGTTCTTGGTTGAAACCTACTTATTTAGCAGCAACAACCTGAATCTTTACCTGTGCAACGAGATCGGAGTTCAAACGAACAGTTGCCTCGTACTCACCGGTTGTTCTGATTGCTGAACCAAACTGGATCTTTCGCTTGTCGACCTCTCCAAAACCAAGTGCCTTGATGGCCTCGGCAAGGTCAGAAGTCTTGACTGCTCCGAACAGACGGCCGTTTGCGCCGGCCTTGGTGCTGATCTTAACGACAACATCCTCAAGCTTTGACTTGATAGCCAGAGCTTCTTCTTCGGAAGCAATGGCGCGAGCATCGCGAGCATCGCGGATCTGTGAGACCTGCTTCTCGCCACCTCGGCTCCAGGAAACTGCTAGGCCGTTTGGTACTAGAAAGTTACGTGCGTAACCGTCCTTTACCTCAACGACATCACCAGCGGACCCGAGCCCTTGGACCTCATTGGTCAAAATTAGTTTCGACATGTGAATCTCCCTTAGCGTCCCGAGCCGGAGTATGGCATGATCGCCATCTCGCGTGCGTTCTTGATGGCCTTGGCAATCTTGCGCTGGTCCTGCACCGTTGCACCGGTGATACGACGAGCACGGATCTTGCCGCGGTCGGTTACGAATTTACGAAGCGTAGCGACGTCTTTGTAGTCGATAACTTCGATCTTGATGGTCTTTGCCGGCGGAAGCTTTGCGAACTTAGAGTTCATCTGCTTGCGGCGGTCAGCTGACTTTCCTGCCATTTTCTATTTCTCCTAGGTCTTTCTAAAACGGTGCTTCGTCGGTTGGAGCTTCAGCTGGGTTAGCCCAGGCCTCCGCTTTGTTTCCACTCGGCTTCTTTTCAACCTGGTCGCCACCCCAAGGTGAGTCGACCTGAGCAGCGCCGTCACGGGCACGTCTGGTTACGCTTGCTGTTGCATAGCGAAGTGATGGTCCAATTTCATCGATTTCAAGCTCAAGAGATGCCCTCGCCTCACCCTGCGCACTTTGGTAGGCAGATGGTGGCTTCAGTCGACCAGTGACCACAACGCGTGATCCCTTGGTTAGTGACTGAGCCACGTTTTCTGCAACCTCGCGCCATGCGGTGCAACGAACCCATACTGTTTCGCCGTCAACCCACTCATTGGATGAACGGTTGAAGGTCCTAGGTGTTGAACCGACGCGCACTGAAGCCACGGCAATCCCACCCTGGGTATAGCGGAGTTCCGGATCGTCAGCTAGGTTGCCAACGATGGTTACGGTAACCTCGCCAGCCACTAGGAGTCCCTTGGTCCTGACGGACGCTTGCCGCCACGTGGGCCACCGCGTCCTGCACGAGGAGGCTTCTCCTCTGGAACGAATTCAATGGGGTTGATGCTGAAGATTGCCTCTTCAAGTCTGAGCACCTTGGTGCGCATAATGCTTTCGTTCAGCCTTAGCTGACGCTCAAGCTCAGTAACAGCCTCTGGACTACAGGTCATGTTGACCACTGCGTATAGTCCATCCGAGTGCTTCTGGATTTGGTATGTCATGCGACGTCTGCCCCAGATGTCGATCTTGTCCACGGTGCCACCTTGAGTGGTGATTACCGTTAGGAACTTGTCGAGTGTGGGGGCTACTGTGCGCTCGTCTACTGAGGGGTCCATAATGACCATCAGTTCATAGTTATGCATCTCTAACCCACCTCCTTCGGTCTAAAACGGTCACGGTCTTTCCGTGACAGGAGGGTATTTGCATTTTTCATTGCCTAGGCAACCTGGAAAGCTTAGCGGTTAGACCACCACTCAAGCAAGCGTTTTTTGGCTTCATCTGGCCCCAGCGCGCCCTCATCAAGTCTTAATTCCAGCAGAAAGTTATACGCTTCTCCAACCTCGCGACCAGGTTTTATGCCAAGCAGCTCCATGATTTGCTGTCCGTCAAGCTCGGGCCTGATTGCATCGAGCTGTTCTTGCTCCCGCAGCTGGGCTATTCGCTTCTCCAGATCGTCATAGGCGTGTGCGAGGCGATCGGCTTTGCGCTGATTTCTAGTGGTGACATCTGCCCGGGTCAAAATGTGCAATCTGTTCAGCTGGTCCTCTGCGTCTCTGACGTAGCGCCTAACCGCGCTATCGCTCCAATACTGGTCCGAATAGCCAAAGAACCTGAGGTGAAGTTCAACCAACCGAGCTACCGCTTTGATGGTGTCGTTATCGAATCGCAGCGCGGTCAGTCGCTTCTTGGCAAGCTTTGCACCGACCATGTCGTGGTGGTGGAAGGTCACTGCACCTCCTGCTTCAAGTCTTCTGGTCGCGGGCTTTCCGATATCGTGCAGCAGCGCTGCGAGTCGTAAAACCAGATCGTTTTCCAGTCCGTAGCTCTTTTCCAAAGCGATTGTCTGGTCAACAACAGTAAGGCTGTGTTGGTAAACATCTTTGTGGTGGTGGTGCTCGTCTATTTCAAGTCGCAGCGCTGGAAGCTCGGGCAGAACCAGTTCTGCAATGCCACTGTCAACCAGCATCTGCAATCCCGGCTTTGGGTCATTGGCAAGCAGCAGCTTAATTAGCTCATCCCTAACCCGCTCGCTGGAAATGATTTCGATTCGCTCCGCCATGTCTGCCATTGCGGCAAAAGCATCGGGGTCAAGTTCAAAACCAAGCTGAGAGGCAAATCTTGCCGCCCGCATCATCCGCAGCGGGTCATCGGAGAAAGAGACCTCCGGCGGGGATGGTGTTCTAAGGGTTGAAAGCAACAGGTCCCGGAGACCCTGATGAGGATCAACAAATACTTTTGAGGGTAATCTCAATGCCATCGCATTGACAGTAAAGTCTCTTCGCTTTAGGTCGTCTTCCAGGTTGTCGCCAAACTCAACCGTTGGCTTTCTGGAGTCTTTGTCATAGCTATCGGCCCGGTAGCTGGTGATTTCAATCTTTTCATCGCCGATCTGTGCGGCAATGGTCCCAAAGGCCCTGCCAACGTCCCAGGTCGCCGATGACATTGGTTTGATGATCTTTAGAATCTTGTCGGGGTTAGCGCTGGTTGTGAAATCGAGATCCGAGGCACGTTTTCCAAGAACTGCGTCGCGAACTGGGCCTCCAACCAGTGCAAGTTCTTCGCCTGCTTTCTCAAAAGCTTCCCCTAGCTTCATGAATAACGGGTTATCCGTGTTTTCATCTAGGTTCTTTAGGGCTGAGGCAACATCTTGCATGGGCAATAGCTTGCCACAGGTCCCAAGTAGAGTTGGGTTATGAGTGCCAAGACCCTAAGAACAGTCGTGGAGGTTTCCTCGGGCGGTTTGGTTGTTAGCTCATCAAACCCCTCTCAAGTTGCACTCATCAGCCACCGCAATCGAGGCGGTGGCAAGGACTGGGTAATCCCAAAGGGCCACGTTGAAGGCTCCGAAAGCCTTGAGCAGACTGCTGTTCGCGAGGTTGCCGAGGAAACCGGCATCGCTTGCGAGGTCGTTGCCAAGCTTGGAGAGATCAATTACAGCTTTAGCGTTGGTAGAAAGCGAATAAAAAAGACGGTTCATCATTTTCTGCTTCGACAGCTTGGAGGCGAGCTGTCCGCCGATAATGACCCGACCGGAGAAGTGTTAGATGTCCAGTGGTTTGAGATCAACGAGCTAGATAATGTTCTTGGTCACGCGAACGAAAAACTGATTGCCACTAGAGCCAAGGGGCTGATGAATTGAAGCGGTTTTTAGCACTTCTAGCTGCCCTGCTGCTAATTCCCTCCGCGGCACTTGCCCTAGAGCCAAGCATTGTGCCAGGTAGCAATGTCAACGTGGTGGCAAGGGATGCAAGAATCCCAGTGACTGTCACAAACCCAACAAACCAAGACCTTGAGGTCACCGTGACAGCGATCAGCAACAGCTTTCGCCTTGAGATCTTGGAGCCCGCTGTTTTGGTAATACCTGCGGAGTCAAGCGCAGTTGCCGAGCTCCCGATCAAGGCAATTGCCAATGGTCCGGTGCAAATCTCGGTCTCTCTCAAAATGGGCGATGTGCAGGTTGGGGATTCGGTCTTGGTAGATGTGAATGTCAACTACGACGTTGAGTTGTTTTTATTGGTTAGTTTTGGGGTTGCAATGTTTGCACTGATAGTCGTCGGTGTATTCAGAACCACTTCAAAACTTAGGAAGAAGTCAAGTGAGTGACCCAGGCCCATCGGTGACCCGCAGTTCACTGATTATGGCCAGTGGAACTATCGTTTCCAGGCTTTTGGGTTTTGCAAGAGCCGTCTTACTGGCTTCAGCCATCGGCGTTACAACAGATGCGGCAGATGCCTTTGGCGTTGCTAATCAGCTCCCAAATAACGTCTACGCAATCATCGTCGGCGGTGTTCTAAATGCCGTACTGGTGCCGCAGTTGGTTAGAGCGCGGGCTGCCAAAGATGGCGGAAAGGGGTACATCGATCGATTTGTGACCCTTGCCATCACGGTATTCTTCGTCGTCGGCCTGATTTTTACAATTGCCGCGCCTTTCTTAGTAAGTCTCTACACTTCGGGCTGGACCGACGAGCAGTTGGCCCTGGCCACAGCTTTTGCCTACTGGTGTTTGCCTCAGCTTTTCTTCTACGGTTTGTACTCGGTGTTTGGTGAGGTGCTGAACTCGAGAAGCGCCTTTGGTCCCTACATGTGGGCGCCGGTTTTGAATAATGTTGTCTCCCTCGGTGGTTTGGCAGCCTTCATCTTTATTTTTGGCGCTGACCCCACTGGATCGCGTGGAATCAACACCTGGGGTGCGGATCAAATAGCGCTGCTGGCAGGAACGGCGACTCTGGGGGTTGCTGCTCAAGCCGCCATTTTGCTAGCGAGCTGGAGGAGAATCGGCCTGAAGTTGCGTCTTAATTTCCGTTGGCGCGGGTTTGGCCTCGGGCCAGCTATGAAAGCAGCAAGCTGGTCACTGGCCATGGTGCTGGTCACTCAAATTGGTGGTCTGGTTCAGACCGCGGTGGCATCAACGGCGGCAAGCGGCAGAGAGTCTGGTGTTGTCGTTGCTTCAATTGCTGCCTTGGCAATCGCGTGGCTGATCTTCATGCTTCCGCACTCGGTTGTAACGGTCTCGGTTGCCACTGCCTACTTCACAAGGATGTCCCAGCACGCCGCCAATAAAGACATGACAAAGTTCAAAACTGACCTCACTACCGGCCTAAAGGTCATTGCTCTGGTAAGCGTTATCTCAACAGCGGTGTTGATTATCCTCAGCTATCCGGTTGCGAGAGTTTTCGCAGGAGAGTATCCGGCCACGGTTGCCCTGGGCAATGTAGTGGCGGCGTTCATGATCGGCCTGGTGCCATTTAGCTTCGTCTACATGATGCAGCGGGCGTTTTTCGCTCTTGAAGACACCAGGACTCCCTTTTTCTTCACAACGATTCAGATTTCGATTCATATCACCGGATCTCTGATCCTTGGGGCAACGATGGACAAGCAGTGGTTGGTGGTGTCGATTGCGCTGCTAACGGCCGTCTCGGTATCAGTTCAGGGCTTGATTGCATACCTAGCACTTAGGTCCCGCATCGGAGGACTTGAGGGTTACGGCGTTGGTAAATCGATGTTCAGCTTTGTTCTAGCGGCTATTCCCGCAACCGCGGTTGGGTTGGTTGTTCTGCAATGGCTCGGTGGTATTTCTGAGGGCAGCTTCGTCTTGGATCGGGTTGTGACCTCTGTTATCAGCGGCTTGGCGGTTGGGGCAGCGATGCTTATCACCTACCTGGGATTGCTCTGGGTTTTCAAGGTCCCCGAATTGCGCGAAGTGTCTGGGCAATTGAGCGCTAGATTTGGCAGGAAGTCAAAGTAGTCGTCAAGGCAATACACTGGAATAAATAGATAGTCATCTATGTTTGAATCAGCAACTCAAAGAAAGAGCAAAATGCGCGAAGTAGTAATCATCGGTTCCGGTCCAGCAGGCTACACAGCAGCTATCTATGCCGCCAGGGCACAGCTCAATCCTCTAATGATTGCCTCAAGCGTTGAACCCGGTGGCGAGCTCATGAAGACTACCGAGGTGGAGAACTACCCTGGATTTCCAGAGGGCCTAATGGGACCGGATTTAATGGCGAATTTCCAGGCGCAGGCGGAACGCTTTGGCACAGAAATCATGTTCGATGACGTTATTGAAGTTGACCTAACGGGAGACGTCAAAATTTTGAAAACCGGAGGAGGTGAAACCATTGAGGCTAAGACCGTGATCATCTCAACTGGAGCTGCCTATCGCGAACTGGGCCTGCCGCGCGAAAAAGAGCTCAGCGGTCACGGGGTTTCCTGGTGCGCAACCTGCGACGGTTTCTTCTTTAGGGACAAGACCATTGCCGTTGTCGGTGGTGGCGATTCAGCAATGGAGGAAGCTAACTTCCTGACTAAATTTGCGTCAAAGGTTTACGTTATTCACCGTCGTGACTCTTTGAAGGCTTCAAAGATCATGCAGCAGCGCTCGTTTGACAACGAGAAGATTGAATTCATCTGGAACTCAGCAATTACAGAGCTAAGGGGTTCCCCGAAACTGGAGGCTATTGAGCTGGAAGACACCCAAACCGGCCAGAAGCGTGAGCTAAAGCTGGAGGGTCTGTTTATTGCAATCGGAAATGACCCGCGGGTTGATCTGGTTGAGAATCAGGTAGAAATTTCAGCAGAGCGCTTCATCAAGGTTGACGGAAGAACCTCAAAGACCACACTGCCCGGCGTATTCGCTGCGGGAGATGTCATTGACCCCACATACCGACAGGCAATCACCGCAGCTGGTTCGGGCTGTGTTGCTGCCCTTGATGCAGAGCACTACCTCAGCTCTAAATAAGAAAGGTTAGGAAAATGAACGCAGTAGAAACAACCAAGGCAGCCTTCAACTCAGATGTCCTTGAGGAGGCCAGACTCGTAATCGTAGATTTCTGGGCGGAGTGGTGTGGACCTTGTCGCATGGTCGCTCCCATTCTCGACGAGATCGCTAATGAACATGCCTCGACCGTGAAAATTGTGAAGGTAAACGTTGATCTGGAGGGTGAACTGGCTCAGGAGTACAACGTCACCTCAATTCCGCTGCTAGGTGTATTCCAGGATGGAAAGCTCGTGAAGCAGTTAGTGGGCGCAAGACCCAAGGCTGCCATCCTGGATGAAATCAAAGACCTTCTGCCCGCCTAGAGCCTTTTCAGAGAGGCTTTGGGCTAGTAAACTTTGAGTTCCAAACTCGGGAGTCCTAAATGACTAAAACGCGCGCTGGCGGTGTGACCAATTTTGATGCTTGGAAGCATGCTTACGCGGCGCGCGCGGAGAACCTAGCGGTCTCCGAGGTTAGGGCTCTGTTCTCAGTTGTTTCTAGGCCAGAAGTTGTCTCGCTAGCTGGCGGAATGCCAGATGTAGCGGCGCTTGACGGTGAACTAATCGAAAAAGCCTTTGAATCGATGATGGTCAACAGAAGGAACTACGCACTTCAATACGGTGGCGGCCAGGGCGATCTAAGGTTACGCGAGCAAATCCAAGGCATTATGGCCCTAGAGGGTGTTCACGGTTCAGTGGATGACATAACCGTGACAACCGGCTCTCAGCACGCCTTGGAACTAATTTCAGACCTCTTTTTAGACCAGGGTGACGTCGTTTTAGTGGAGGCACCAAGTTACGTAGGTGCTGTTGGAATTTTCCGGCATAAAGAAGCCCACATTGAGCACGTCTTCACTGACGAGCACGGCATCTCACCTCTGGCTCTAGCCGAAGCGGCTGATCGACTTGCCGCCGAAGGTAAAAAAATAAAGCTTTTGTATTTGGTTCCGAACTTTGCGAATCCGAGCGGGGTTACCCTCACGGCTGAGCGCAGAGTTGAGGTATTGGAAATCTGCAAAGAGCGCAAAATCCTAATTATTGAGGACAACCCCTACGGCCAGCTCTATTTCGGTAAAGAGCCTCCAAAAGCAATCAGGTCTTTGGATGATTCAAACGTTGTCTACCTGGGCAGCTTCTCAAAAATTCTTTCCCCGGGTCTCAGGGTTGGATACGTGCTAGCGCCCCCCGCCATCAGGGAAAAGCTTGTCCTGGCAAACGAATCTGCCATTCTGTCTCCGGCCAGCTTTGCTCAGATGCTGGTCAGCGAATACCTGTCCATCGCTGACTGGCAAAAACAAATAGTGACATTCCGCGATCTCTATCAGACCAAGCGAGATGCAGCACTGACCGCCGTTGAAAAATACCTGCCGAAGATCCAGACCACCAGGCCAGACGGGGGCTTCTTTCTTTGGTTGACGATGCCCACTGGCCTAAACAGCAAAGAAATGTTGCCCTTGGCCGTGAACGAACTGGTTGCCTACACGCCCGGAACGGCGTTCTTTGGCGATGGAAGGGGAGCCGAGAACATCAGAATTTGCTTCTCGCACCCGACCGCTGAGAACGTCGGTGTGGGAATTGAGAGGCTTTCCCGCGTTCTAAACCAGCAGATTGACCTGCTGGAAACCTTCGGTGAAAGTAACTGATGGCGGCGCTCAAAGTTTTGGTGCTTGCAGGCGGCATTTCTCACGAGCGCGATGTCTCTCTGAAGTCAGGGCGAAGAGTTGCTGACGCACTGACAGATGCTGGCGCACTGGCCGAGATAAAGGAGCCAGATGGCGAGCTCGTTGGTCACCTGATGGCTACAAGACCAGACGTTGTCTGGTCCACTCTCCACGGTGCGGTGGGGGAAGACGGCACGCTCCAGGATCTTCTCCAGCTTGCCGGCATTGCCTTTGTTGGTTCTAATTCTGCTGGAGCAAGACTTGCCTGGAATAAACCAATCGCCAAGGTCTTGCTTGCTCGGGAGGGCATAAGCACGCCCCAGTCAATAACCTTGCCAAAGTCCAGTTTCCGAGAGCTCAATGCCGAGTCGGTATTAGCCATGGTCGGGACCGAGCTTGGGTTTCCCCTTACCGTAAAGCCAGCAAAGAGCGGATCCGCGCAGGGCTTCACCAAGGTCAGTGAACCAAAGGGGTTCGCTAAAGCGATGGTTGATGCCTTTGCATACTGCGACCAAGTAATGGTAGAAAAATTTGTCGAAGGCACCGAACTTGCAGTCAGCATTATTGATTTAGGCGATGGTCCCGTTGCTCTTCCTGCGGTTGAGATCGTCCCGGAGTCTGGTGAGTTTGGCTACAACGAGCGCTACACACCGGGGCAGACCAACTATTACGTGCCGGCAAGACTGGAAAGCACAGTCCTGGAAGAGGCTGCTCGAATAGCACTGATTGCGCATAGGAGTTTGGGTTTATCCCAGCTCAGCAGGGTTGATTTCATGGTTGATGAATCGGGAAAACCCTGGTTCCTTGAAGTTAATGTGACTCCTGGGATGACCGAGACTTCACTTCTGCCCCAGGCTGTCTTAGCCGAGGGCTTGGAGCTCTCCGATACATACCTCGCTCTGGCGAGGTTGGCGACTAAAAACTAGTCCTTGCCCTTAATGTCTTCGATGATTCGGCGAAGATCTGCAAGGTTGCCGAATTCGATGACCAACTGACCTTTTTTTCTGCCAATGTTTATCTTCACCACGGTGTTCAGGTGGTCTGATAAATCATCGGACAGCTCTTTGAGCATGTCTTGCCTGCCTCCGGGGGTTATCTTCGCCTTACCCGGCTTTGGCTTTACCCCAGAAACAATCTCTTCGAGACCTCGAACCGAAATACCCTCTCGAATTACCCTCGAGGCCAGTTCGCGCATAAGATTCTCGTCAACAACACCGAGTAGAGCCCTGGCATGGCCAGCGCTTAGCACCCCAGAAGCCACCTTGTCCTGAACATCAACGGGGAGCCTAAGCAACCTAAGAGTGTTGGTGATTTGGGGCCTGGAGCGGCCTAATTTGTCCGCCAGCTGGTCTTGGGTGGTGCCGAAATCCTCAAGCATTTGCTTATAGGCCGAAGCCTCTTCCAGTGGGTTCAGGTTAGCGCGGTGAATATTTTCAAGCAGTGCGTCCCTAAGCATGTTTTCGTCAGCGGTGTCGCGAACTACCGCTGGAATTATATCCAGTCCGGCCTCAATTGACGCCCGAAGCCGGCGCTCACCCATGATGAGCTCAAACCCGGTTTCAATTGGACGCACAACGATCGGTTGCAGCACACCGAATTCTCTAATCGAGTGCACCAGCTCCGCAAAAGCCTCCGCCTCAAAAACACTTCTGGGCTGCTGAGGGTTTGGAACAATGGTCTTTGGATCAAGAAGCGCAAGCCTTGCGCCGGGGGCTATTTCAACCGGAGCGGGAGACTTGGATTCGGACCCAAAAAAGACGTCGACGGCGTTTCTGTCCCCTTCTGGGATTAGGGAGCCGATGCCCCTACCCAGGCCGCCACGGCGCTCAGGTTTCTTTTTTTCACTCATTTAGTGTTCCCCTCGTTGTGCGAGTTCAATTGCGGCCTCCTGATAGGCCAGGGAGCCCGAATTCTTTGGATCAAAGGTAATTGCCGTCTGACCGAAGCTTGGAGCCTCAGAGAGCCTCACAGACCGTGGGATGGTTGCTCCAAGTGTCTCCTTGGGGAAGTACTTGCGCACTTCATTAGCTACATCGGTGCTGAGATTAGTTCTGTTATCAAACATTGTGAGCAGTATTGAGCTGACCTGTAGGGCAGGGTTAAGCGCCGTTTTTACACGGTCAATATTTGCAATCAGCTGAGTGACGCCCTCAAGCGCGTAATACTCGCACTGAATTGGAACCAATACTTCACTGGCCGCAACCAAGGCGTTTATAGTCAACAGGCCAAGGCTCGGCGGTGAATCAATAAATACGAAATCTATCCTCGGCTGAGCCTGCTGAGCATATTCGGCAAGGGCTCTCGCTAATACCTTTTCTCGATCTGGAACGCTCACCATGTCGATCTCAGCCCCAGCTAGGTTAATGCTGGCCGGAAGACACAAAAGATTTGGGTGTTCCGGACTCTGCTGAACCAAATCAGCAACAGACTCATCATCAACCAATACCTCATAGCTACCGGGGACTCCATTGTGGTGTTCGACCCCAAGAGCAGTGGAGGCATTTCCCTGAGGGTCAAGGTCTACAACCAGAACCCTCATCCCCTTAACCGCGAGAGCAGCCGCTATGTTTACCGCGGTTGTGGTCTTGCCGACACCACCCTTTTGGTTTGAAACGGTAATAATCCGAGTTTTCACAGGAGGAACAAGGACAACTGCCTCCACTCTTCGTGCCCGCTCGGCGTTTAGGGTCATCTCCCGCATAATCGGTGCCTGGATGCCGGACCCGCTAGTCATCTGATCCTCCGGTCGATGTTTCACGTGAAACATGATCGATTTCATCTTGACCGGCTGCATTCCAGCCGATTGGCTCGGAAGAGTCTTCCAGTCTGTGATTTGGGTATCCCAGACCAAGAGCAACGGTAGGTTTTGTAACCGCCGTCTCCTCTGCTGGTCTTTCGCTCATCTTTTCTCTCTCAAGCCTTCAGCCTAATTCGAACCACTGTTGCGGTCTCGGGAGCTTTCCCCAAGCCAAGTGTAAGTATCTCAGGATTGTCAAACCCGAGCAGTTCTAGACGATCGGACGCGCTTTCGATCTCTTCGGGGGCTTTTCTGCCTTTGAGGGCAAGGATGGTTTTACCCTCAGAACCCCTTATGAGGGGTGACAATAGTCGCACCAGCTTGTCAAGTGCAGCAACCGCTCTTGCGGTTGCAACGTCGAAATCGGTTCTGTGCAGCTCTTCTGCTCTGGAGCGAATCACCACTACATTCTTCAATCCGAGCTCTTCGATAGCACCGTTCAGCCAATTTGATCGCCTCTCCATGGGCTCAACCAGGGTGAACTGGCAATAAGGCGATGCGATTGCCATGGGAATGCCCGGAAGTCCTGCTCCGCTGCCGATGTCAACAACCTTCTGCCCAGCTACCAGCAATTCAGAAAGTAGGGCGCTGCTGAGAACATGTCTGCTCCAGAGCTGAGGAAGTTCCCTTGGGCCCAAAAGCCCGAAAGTGTCCGAGTCACGCGCCAGAAGCTTGACGTACGCACGGGCAAGATCTATTCGATCGCCAAAGAGTTCCTTTGCGTAATTCGGTTCTGATTCGACAACCATATGTTCGTCCAAATCACTACCGTTTCACGTGAAACATTTAGGGCTTGCGAACCACAATGTGGCGGTCTCGCCCCTGTCCTTCGGACTCCGACACAAACCCAGCCTCGGAAACCATGTCGTGAACCTGCTTGCGATCGTATGAAGTCATTGGCTTCAAGTGCTGCTCGCTATCGGTCTCTTCAAGTTTTTCGATGGTGCGCTCAACAAGCCTCTGGAGTTTGTCAGTCTTTGCCTGCCTAGAACCGGCAATGTCCAAAATCAATCGACTCATCTCGCCGGTCTTTGCCTGCACCGCTAAGCGGGCTAGCTCCTGGATGGCCTCTACGGTCTCTGGATCAGAAATTTTGCCAAGATTCGAGTCGCCCTCACTTTGAACGCTGATATAAACGCGCTCCTTTTTGAACTCTATGTCTAGGTCGCCATCAAGGTCAGCTGAGTCGAGGAACTCTTCGATGAAATCCGCCGCTACTTCGCCCTGCTGTTCTAATTCTTTTTCTTCGCTCATTTAGTTCTTCTTTTTCTTGTTTCGCTTTTTGCTGACGGGTTGGTTGCGCTGTTTGATCTCTGGTTCTGGCGCAGCTTCTTCGATAGCTGGGGTGGTCTCTTGTTTGGGCAACTTGCCCTTGCGCTCTAATCGGTCCTGTCTTGCCTGGTGAGCAGGAGAACCGGGAGTCGGCATATTTCTAATCACGATGAACTGCTGGCCCATGGTCCAGAAGTTTGATACCAACCAGTAGGTCATGACACCAAGTGGAAAGGTAAGGCCGGAGAAGAGGAAAACTGCTGGAAGTGCGTAAAGCATGATTTTCTGGGTCTGCATGAACTGGCTGTTTTGAGTTGCCGGGTTCTGGTTTTTCGCCATGATTTGCTTCTGCGTTATGAACTGGGATGAGGACATCAGCACGATCATCACACCGGCGATTATCTTGACGTTCAACTCGTCAGATCCAAAAAATGTGTCTGAAAGCCTTGCCCCAAGAATCTGAGCTTGGGAAAAAGATTCTGCCAGGCCAGCGTCTAAAAGTCCGACGCCTGCTTCGTTGCGCTGGGCAACGTTCAACACGAAAAAGAGTCCCATGAAGATAGGCATCTGCAGCAAAAGCGGTAAGCAGGAGCTGAGTGGGTTTGATCCGGTTCGCTTGTAGAGCTCCATTTGCTCTTTGGCAAATCGCTCTCTGGATTCGCGGTCTGTCTTGCCCTTGTATTTCTTTTGGAGTTTTTGAAGTTCGGGTTGAACCATCATCATGTTTCGTTGACTCTTGATCTGCCTAACGAACACGGGAATTAGGGCCGCTCGGACAACTAGGACGAGTCCGACGATTGCCAACACCCAGGAGGCCCCGGAGTTAAAAGAGAATCCGATGGAGCTGAAAAGTGTGTGAAAGCTCACCAAGATTAATTCGATGAGCCACTTAATGGGCCATAGAAGATCCACGATTACCTCTTTTTTTCTGACTTAGCGGGTGTTACAAATCCTAGCTGGCTTATTGCAATCCAACTTGGTCCAAGCTCAACCTCATCAACCCCACCCGAGGACCAAGGATTACACCTAAGGACTCGCCAAGTGGTTAAGGGTAATGCTTTGAGCACGCCTAAATTTTGCAAAGACTTCAAACCGTAAGACGAGCAAGAAGGATAGTAGCGGCAGACATCTCCATAGAGTGGGGAGATCACTTTTCTCCAAAAGAGAACCGGCACAATCAAAATATTTCTTGGTAACAGCAGCAAAAATTGAAACCCAGTCATTTCGCGATTCGCTTCAATAGCTCAGAAATGTTTTCCGAAAGCTCGTCGAAGCCAAGTTCGTTGGCCCCTGATCGGAATCGAATAACAGCTTGGATTGGTTGGGTGGACTCTAGGTGGGTGACAAGAACTGCCTTTGTGCGCCGGCGCAACCTATTTCTAACGACGGCGTTTCCCACGGCCCTGGAGGTAACTATTGCAAATGCCGAAACATCACTAGGTAAAAAATGAACCGTGGCCAGATTGTTGCTGACGCGTTTACCGAGCTTGATTACATGGCGAATCTCTGCGCCAGAGGTGAGTCTGTTAGGCCTGGCTAACAACTGCCCTCTAGGCGCTTAGTTCGGTGCGGCCCTTGCGTCGGCGTGCGGCTAGGATTGCGCGTCCGGCACGGGTACGCATACGCAGACGAAAACCGTGGGTCTTTGCACGGCGGCGATTGTTTGGCTGAAAGGTGCGCTTACTCACTTTAGAAACTCCCTGGGTCTGTTGGGAATTCCATCCCAAAACAACTTCAATAAGATACGCCGAATCCGCCATATAGTCAAGAACGTGGGCCAAGTAAACGGAGAAATTTACCTCTTCTCATAGAAATCAGAAAAAATCGGATACGACACGCCGAGGAAATTTGATATCTGGCAGGCCTTTCCACTTGAATGTTCGAATCAAGGAACCGGGGAAGTTTCACTAAGTTTTCCACAGGAGTTCAATGTTTTTCCACAGGGACTCGTTCCTGTGTGAAAATCTGTGGATAACTATTGAGCTATCGGAAAGGAATTCAGGATGGCCGACGTCGCTCTCGCATCAATGTGGGACACTCTCGTCGCTAAAATGACCTCCGATCCAAGGGTCACCCCGCACCTGAAGGGCCATTTGGATCTAGCCGTTCCGAAGGGTGTTCTTGACGAAACCCTCTACCTTGAAGTTCCAAACGAAACCACTCGGTCGATGCTCCAACAGCGGCTCAGGGAGCTCCTGCTGGAGGCACTGCAAGAACTTAGCGAATTCGGGGGCCCCACCTCTTTCCTTGTGATCACAAACGAAGACCTTCAGGCGCCGACGCGCATTGACATAGCAATAGAGCCAGAACCAGTTGTCTTTGAAAAAGATCCCGCTACGGGGCCAGTTGCTGTCACCAGGCAGTCCGGACTGAACCCGAAATATAGTTTTGATAACTTCGTTACCGGTGGCTCCAACCGATTCGCGCACGCCGCAGCCTTTGCGGTTTCCGAGGCACCCGCCGAGGCTTATAACCCGCTATTTATTTATGGCTCGAGCGGATTGGGGAAAACACACCTTCTCCACGCCATTGGGCATTATGCGATGCACCTAAAACCCCGGACCAAAGTTCGTTATGTATCCAGTGAAGAGTTCACAAACGATTTCATCAACGCGATTCAGAACAACAGGCCAGCTGAGTTTCAAGCACAGTATCGTGATGTAGACATTCTGCTCGTGGACGACATTCAGTTCCTGCAGGGTAAAGATCAAACCCAAGAGGCTTTCTTTCATACATTCAACAACCTGCACGATCACAATAAGCAGGTCGTTATCACCTCCGACCTTAGGCCCAAGCAACTCGAGGGGTTCGAGGAACGAATGCTCTCAAGATTCGAGTGGGGTCTCATAACAGACATTCAAGCCCCGGAGTTTGAAACCCGTGTCGCTATCCTGAGAAAGAAGGCTGCCGCTGAGCGAATAGATATTCCAGAGCAGGTTATCGAATACATGGCCTCCAGAATCTCATCTAACATTCGTGAACTCGAAGGCACTCTGATTAGGGTCACGGCATTCGCGAATCTCAATCGCCAGCCAATAGATATGGATCTAATCCAGACCGTCCTGAAGGATTCTTTCTCAGTGTCCGACGACACCCGCATTACACCGCTTGAGATAATCGCGGCGACTTCGAGCTACTACAAGATCACCCAAGAAGAACTAACCGGATCCGGTAGGCAAGCGGCTATCGCACTGGCCAGACAGATCGCGATGCATATTTGTCGAGAACTGACAGACCTATCGCTGCCAAAAATAGGAACCCACTTTGGAAACAGAGACCACACCACAGTTATGTACGCCACGAAAAAAATCAGTTCCCAAATGCGAGAGAGAAGATACATCTACAACCAGGTATCTGAAATCATCCAGAAAATAAAAGACAATCACAAATAGTTTTCAAACTAACCTGTGGATAACTCCAAGAAAACCAACAACAACTGCCTCTGACGACGCAATAACTAGCAAATTTAGATCAAAACTGAAATCTATTTCCACAAGACAATTAGTTTTCCACAGACTTATACACAGACCTGTGAACAAGTTACACCGGTGTAGTTATCAATAAAACAAACTTCAAGAGCAAGTTATCCACTTATACACAGCTGGTTATTAATGATTATTAAAGATATTAAGTAATTATTATTTGGACCCAAAAATCCTGCCGCTCATTCTTCGCTCAATTTGTGACAAGATAAAAGCCACACCAACTAGAAAGCTGTTATGAAATTCCAGGCCGATCGCGAAGTTCTAAGTGATGCAGTTTCTTTTTTAGTTCGTTTGTTATCTCCAAGACCTCAGTTGCCTCAGCTTTCCGGTGTAGTTATCGAGGCAACTAGCAATGAGGTTCAGCTTTCAATTTTTGATTACGAAGTAGCAGCAAAAGTGATAATTGCCGCAGCCGTCGATACTCCCGGGAAGGTTCTTGTGCAGGCAAAGCTTTTTTCGGAGATTATTAGCAAGTTGCCCGCCGCTTCAGTTTCTCTATCTCTGGATGACTCCAGACTCCAAGTTAACTCCGGATCTAGCAAATTTTCTCTGTCTTCTATGTCGACAACTGATTATCCGGACACACCGGCTTTTCCCGATGCAACCGGAAAAGTTTCGGCTGAAGAATTCACTAACGGTGTTTCAAGGGTTGCCAGCGCTGCATCTCGTGAAGAGGTCACACCGGTACTTACTGCGGTGATGATTAGCGCTGATGCGAAAAAGCTGACAATGGTTGCCACCGACAGATTCAGGGTTGCGGTGAAGTCGCTGCCTTGGAGCGGAAAGGCCTTGGAACGCGAAGTTCTTATTCCTGCGAGGGTTCTAAGTGAAATTTCCAAGACCTTTAGCAATGACGGAGACCTAGAAATAGGATTCGGTGAAATCGAAAAAGACATGATCGGTTTTTCTAGCGGAAATAAATTTGTCTCCACCGCAACCATCAAGGGTAAATACCCGGCCGTGTTGCAACTGTTCCCGGAGCAGACTGAGAGCTTTGCGGTATTGAATAACCACGACCTACTGGATGCGACGAGACGGGTTGCCCTGGTGGTAGATCGCGAAAAACCGCTTCGCTATAAATTTTCCGAAAATGAGCTCTCTTTGGAATCAATTGGCTCCGATGTAGCAGATGCATCAGAACAGGTTGCCTGCAGCCTAAAGGGCGAAGAAACAACAGTTTCGCTAAGGCCACAGTTTCTTTCCGATGCGCTTGTTGGTCTGGATGCGGAAGCAGTAAAAATAGGCTTCACCGTGAATCCAAATAACCCTAATAAACCAGGGCCAGTCTTGATAAGCCCCGTCGACCCAGCCGGTGGCGACAAAGACTTCAAGTACTTGCTGCAGCCAAATCTTTTGGTTTCTTAGAAAAAGGCATAAGCGTTGTGGGTTAGATCCATCCAGCTTGCAAATTTCCGAAATTATGCCCAAGCTGCTTTAGATTTCCCCGAGGGTCCGAGTCTTATATTTGGTGAAAACGGAAATGGCAAGACCAACATGGTTGAAGCTGTTAGCTATCTGTCAACAATGGATTCACACAGGGTAACCGGGTACCAGGCGCTAATAAGAAGTGAATCCGCGAGCTCTCAGATATCTGCCAAGGTCCAACATGACTCCCGAGAATTATTGGTCGGCGTTGAGCTAAACAGGGATTCAAGCAATCGGTATTTTCTGAACGGCTCCGCAAGAAAAAAGCCATCAGAGCTCATCGGTTTAGTAAAAACAGTTACTTTTGCCCCGGAAGACTTAGATTTAATCCGCCGGGACCCAAGCGACCGCAGGAGGTTTCTTGACTCCTGTCTTGTCCAGCTAAAACCCCGGCTTGCCGGAGTTAAATCTGACTACGACAGGGTCTTGAAGCAGAGAAATGCGCTTCTAAAGTCAGCGAGAGCGGTGAAGAGCGTAGATCTTTCCACCCTCGATATCTGGGATGATCAACTGGTGAGCCTCGGCAGCATAATCGCCATGGAGAGAGTTAGCCTAATAGCGGCTCTGGAGCCTCTGATCCAAGAATTTTATAAGCGACTTAGTAGCTCAAGTGACGAAATTCGCCTCAGGCTGGTGTCCGCCCTCGGAGCAGATGAAAACGAAAAGCTGTCTGAAATCGATGTGGATCCAGAAGCGTACTCGGAATCATTCCATGACCGCCTAAAGTCCTTGCGCCCCAAGGAGCTTGAGCGTGGAATAACCCTCGTTGGACCCCACAGGGATGAACTTCTAATTGAAAAGTCTGGTTTGCTAGCCAAAACCCACGCATCTCAGGGGGAGGCGTGGTCCCTAGCCCTGGGGTTGAAACTAGCGCTGGGTGAGGTTTCACGTAGATCTTCAGATGGTGGTGACCCAATTTTGTTACTCGATGACGTATTCGCAGTGTTGGATAAAGGCCGAAGAGCAAGGTTGCTTGAGTGTGTAGATGACTATCAGCAAGTAATAATCACCGCGGCCGACGAAACGATGGCGCCGGAACTAAAGTGGGCGGGAAGATTCAAGGTGGAAGGTGGTGGGGTAATTGCCTAGTTTTTCATTTGAGGTAGCAGACAAATTCTTTAAAAACTTTCTTTCCAACTCCCACGGGATTAAATCCAAAGACCAGAAACTCCGGGAGAAAAACGAAGCGAGAGGTACTAAGCCTTTTGACGCCGGTCGAGACCTGGTTACCGCCGCTGAGAGCTTGGATCACTTACTTGGCGAATTCAATTGGACCGGACATATGGAAAAGGCGTCGCTTTTTTCAGACTGGGACAAAGTGGTTGGACCAGCTAGCGCAGAGGCATCGTACCCGGAGGAACTAAAGGGAACCCAACTTATTGTTCGCTGTCGATCAACCGCTTGGGCCACGCAGCTGAGGCTCCTTGAGAAGCAGGTGTTGGAGAAATTGGCGGCGGTACACCCAAAGCTGACGGTGGACCAGCTGACATTTTTGGGACCGGATGCGCCCAGTTGGAAAAAAGGCCCCCGATCGGTTCCTGGGCGCGGTCCACGCGACACATATGGCTAATCACCATATCCCTAGGTTTGTCTGCTCTCTAGGGTAGAATTGAGGGGTTAGTAAACCCAAATGTAAGTCGTTCCTGGACCGCTTTTTGTGGAGCTAACCCGAACGGGAAGTAATTGAATATGTCAGAACCACAAAATAACTACGATGCCGGAGACATTCAAGTCCTTGAAGGACTGGAAGCTGTTCGAAAAAGACCGGGTATGTATATCGGTTCGACTGGCTCCCGTGGACTCCATCACCTTGTCTACGAGATTGTGGACAACTCTGTAGATGAGGCACTAGCCGGCCACTGCGACAACATCGATGTGGTGATCACCGCAGCAGGAGATATTCGAGTCAGCGACAACGGTCGAGGAATTCCCGTTGACATGCACCCCGTTGAGAAGAAGCCAGCGGTCGAGGTTGTACTCACCGTCTTGCACGCCGGTGGAAAATTTGGCGGTGGCGGTTACGCGGTTTCCGGTGGCCTGCATGGCGTGGGAGCCTCTGTGGTAAACGCGCTTTCCGAAACCCTTTCGGTCGAAGTTCACCGAGAGGGCTTCGTTTGGCGACAGGACTATTCAGTTGGAGTCCCAGACGCCCCGCTTGCCAAGGGCGAAAAGACTGATCGCTCTGGAACCACAATTAGGTTCACTCCAAGCCCAGAGATCTTCGAGACTGTTGAGTTTGACTACGAGACGCTTCGCCAAAGATTCCAGCAAATGTGTTTCTTGAATAAGAAGCTCAAGATCAACCTGCTTGACGAGCGAGATGGCCGTCAAGACACTTACTACTACGAGCGTGGACTGGCTGATTATGTGGAGTATCTAAACTCGGCCAAAAAGGTCGAAACTGTCCACGACGACATTATTTCTATCGAGACCGAGACCAAAGAGAAAACAATTTCGGTCGAGATCGCAATGCAGTGGACCACTGGCTATAACGAAGGTGTCCACACCTATGCGAATACCATAAACACCCACGAGGGCGGAACCCACGAAGAGGGTTTCCGCACCGCACTAACCTCGCTGCTGAACAAATATGCACGCGATAAGAACCTGCTCAAGGAAAAAGACGACAACCTCACCGGTGATGATGTTCGGGAGGGCCTAACGGCCGTGATTTCCTTGAAACTAACCGAGCCACAGTTCGAGGGTCAAACCAAAACCAAACTTGGAAATACCGAGGCGAAAGCTTTTGTGCAAAAGGCTGTGAACGACAAACTTGGTGACTGGCTCGAGAGAAATCCCGTCCAGGCTAAGGAGGTTGTCCGCAAGGCCATCCAAGCTGCGAGTGCTCGAATGGCTGCACGTAAAGCCCGTGAGGCCACCAGAAGAAAAGGCCTCCTTGAATCCGGTGGAATGCCTGGGAAGCTAAGGGACTGCTCATCAAGGGACCCGGTAGTTTCTGAGATCTACATAGTCGAGGGTGACTCGGCCGGTGGTTCTGCGGTCCGAGGCAGAAATCCTGAAACCCAGGCGATCTTGCCGCTTCGTGGAAAGATCCTGAATGTTGAAAAGGCCAGACTCGACAGGGCGCTTGCTAACACCGAAGTCCAAGCTCTAATTACCGCCTTTGGTACCGGTATCGGCGAAGAGTTTGATGTAACAAAGATCAGGTACCACAAGTGCATACTGATGGCTGACGCCGATGTCGACGGCCAGCACATTCGCACGTTGCTGCTCACCCTGCTGTTCCGTTACATGAGGCCTTTGATCGAACACGGCTACGTTTACATGGCTCAGCCACCACTGTTCAAGATCAAGTGGTCTAACGCCCCGCACGAATATGTCTTCTCCGATGTTGAGCGAGACAAAAGGCTGGCTGAGGGTCAAGCTGCCGGCAGAAAGATTCCCAAGGAAAACTCGATCCAGCGCTATAAGGGACTTGGTGAGATGGATTACGACGAGCTCTGGGAAACCACCATGAACCCTGAGAGCAGAACCCTGCTACAGGTGACGCTCGATGACGCGGCTCTGGCTGACGAGGTCTTCTCCACTCTTATGGGTGAAGACGTAGAGAGCCGAAGAAACTTTATTCAGAGAAACGCCAAAGACGTTCGATTCTTGGACATCTAGGAGGGCCCGAACAATGTCAGAAAATCAAATCGACAAAATAGAACGCATCGACATAAAGGTCGAGATGCAACGAAGCTATCTCGACTACGCGATGAGCGTTATCGTCGGAAGAGCCCTTCCGGACGTGCGAGACGGCCTGAAGCCAGTTCACCGCCGCGTGCTTTATGCAATGTATGACGGTGGTTACCGCCCAGATAAGCAGTTCTCCAAATGCTCGCGTGTTGTCGGAGATGTTATGGGGCAATTCCACCCGCACGGTGATACTGCAATTTATGACACCCTGGTGAGGCTTGTCCAAGACTGGAACCTTCGCTATCCACTGGTTTGGGGTCAGGGAAACTTTGGCTCCCCCGGTAATGACCCAGCCGCGGCCCCTCGATACACCGAGTGCAAGATGGCGCCCCTTGCCATGGAGATGGTCAGGGACATCGACGAAGAAACCGTTGATTTCCAAGACAACTACGACGGTAGAACCCAGGAACCAACCATCCTGCCAGCAAGGTTTCCGAACCTACTTGTCAACGGATCTATTGGTATCGCGGTTGGTATGGCAACCAATATTCCGCCACATAACCTGCGTGAGGTTTCCCAGGCGGCCCAGTTTGTTCTAAAAAACCCGGATGTGGTCGGCGAAGAACTGATCGAAGAGCTAATCAAGCTGGTTAAGGGCCCAGATTTCCCAACCGGTGCCCAAATTCTTGGCCGCCGAGGCATTGAGGATGCCTACAGAACTGGCCGCGGCTCAATAACAATGCGTGCTGTTGTGAATGTTGAAGAGGTTCAAAACCGCACCTGCCTTGTCGTTACCGAGCTTCCATATCAGGTGAACCCTGACAATTTGGCATTGAAGATCGCGGAGCTGACCAAAGAGGGAAAGCTCACTGGAATCGCGGACATCCGAGACGAAACCTCCGGTCGAACCGGCCAGAGGCTGGTAATTGTTCTAAAGAGAGACGCCGTTGCAAGGGTCGTGCTGAACAACCTCTACAAATACACCCAGCTTCAAGACAACTTCGGCGCCAACATGTTGGCGCTGGTGGATGGTGTTCCACGAACACTTTCGATCGATGGATTTATTACCAACTGGGTCACTCACCAAATCGACATCATTGTCAGAAGAACCCAATTCAGATTGCGCAAGGCAGAGGAACGCGCTCATATTCTCCGCGGATACCTCAAAGCCCTGGACTCGCTGGATGATGTAATTGCGCTAATTAGAAAGAGCGCAACCGTTGAAGACGCTCGCGACGGGCTAATCAAGCTTCTAAAGATTGACGAGCTGCAGGCTCGTGCAATTTTGAACATGCAGTTGCGCCAGCTGGCTGCGCTTGAGCGCCAGAAGATCATTGATGAGGCAGCAGAGCTTGAGAGGCAAATCACCGAATTCCAGAGGATTATCGGTGACCCCAAGGCTCAACGAGACATCGTTTCCACGGAGCTTTCCGAAATCGTTGGTAAGTATGGCGATGACCGCCGGTCAGAGATCATGCTTGGCTATGACGGCGACGTAAGCGTAGAAGACCTAATCCCAGAAGAGGAAATGGTCGTAACGCTGACGCAGGGCGGCTACATCAAGAGAACTAGAAGCGACAACTACCGCGTGCAGCACCGCGGTGGCCGCGGCGTTAAAGGCGCAAACCTAAGAGCAGACGACGTGGTGCAGAACTTCATTGTTTCAACCACACACCACTGGCTGATGTTCTTCACAAACGTGGGACGGGTATATCGTGCCAAGGTCTATGAGGTCCAGGAATCAGGTCGTGATTCAAAGGGTCAACACGTTGCCAACTTGCTTGCCTTGCAACCAGAAGAGCGAGTCGTAAAGGTGCTTGATCTTAAGGATTACGCCCAGGAGCCGTATTTGGTTATGGCAACTAAAAACGGTCTTGTCAAAAAGACCGCCCTAGAGCTTTATGACACAGCTCGCACCGGCGGAATCATAGCCATTAAGCTCCGTGAGGGCGATGAACTAGTGAACGCCATGCTAGTTAGCGAAGAGAACGACGTTCTGTTGGTTAGCCGCAAGGGTATGTCGATTAGGTTCTCCGCCGCAAACGATTCCATGCGACCGATGGGGCGTGACACCTCCGGAGTTATCGGAATGGCCTTCCGCAAACAAGACGAACTGCTGTCGGCCTCGGTTATCGGAGAGTCGGGCTTTGTCTTTGTTGTCACCGAGGGTGGCTATGCGAAGAGAACTGCAGCCGACCAATATCGCGTTCAAAAGCGCGGCGGCATTGGAATCAAGGTTGCCAAACTGGATGAAAAGCGCGGCGATCTAGTCGGAGCACTAATGGTCGACGAATCTGACGAGGTTCTAGCGGTGCTATCTTCCGGAAAAGTAATCCGATCCTCCGCAACTGAAGTGCCAGCCAAAGGCCGCGACACGATGGGCGTTGTCTTTGCTAGATTTGACCAGAGCGACTCGGTGCTTTCAATTGCCAGGAACTCAGAGCGAAACCTAGAAACCAACGAAGACCTGATCGAAGAGACCGAGACCGAAGGAGCGGCAGATGGCGCTGTTCAAGCGGAATAAGCAACCCAAAGAGCCAAAGAAGCAAATTCGACTCAAGCTTCGAAGCGTTGATGTTTGGTCAGCGGTCAAGGTCGGCTTCTTGATATCTATCGCCACCTCGATATCCCTCGTTGTCGGAGCTTGGTTGATTTGGGGAGTTCTTTCCAACTCTGGGATCTTCGCCTCGATCGGCAGCTTGCTTGGTTCTGTTTTGGGTGAAACCAGCAATGTGAACCTTGAAGAGGACTTTTCACTGAACAACGTCATGACAACCGCCGGAACACTTGCCCTATTGAATGTCGTGCTCACAACCGCCCTCTGGGGAGTTTGGGCAGTGATCTTCAACGTTATTTCCAAGCTGGTAGGCGGACTATCGCTTACTTTCACAAACAACTAGTTATTAGAGTTTGTGGCAGTGGGTTTTTTCTAGTAGCATCAACTTGCTTTACGGGCCTATAGCTCAGGTGGTTAGAGCGCTTCACTGATAATGAAGAGGTCGGAGGTTCAAGTCCTCCTAGGCCCACGGTGAGCACTTTCCGCCAGGGAATGCTCGCTATGGGGACTTAGCTCAGTTGGTAGAGCACCTGCTTTGCAAGCAGGGGGTCAGGGGTTCGACCCCCCTAGTCTCCACAATGCGAAAACCCCTCCTTCGGGAGGGGTTTTACTTTTCTGGTCCCAGGTAGAATCCAAGTATGAGCGGCGCTGACTGGTATTCCTATCGAGGGCAAATTGGCGACCGAAGCCAAATGTTCCAGTGCGTGGCAGACAAATGGCCCCTCAATAAAGTTCTCTACCTGGGTAGTTATGTCGATATTTCGCCCTCGATGGTTTGGAGGGCGGTTACATATCTTGACACTGACAAAAGGGCAAAAAAATTCTTCGAAGATCATGAAAGAGTCCTTGGTCAACTATCTGGTCGCAAATATGAACCGGAACCCCCAGACATAAGATTTGTGCACGACGACTTCAATGGTTACCCCGAGCTTTCGCCGCAAAGCTTCGACATGGTGATTTCGCTTTACAGCGGACCATCAGTCTCTGCAGCGCTTCCCTACCTCATGGCAGGTGGCAAGCTGCTGGTCAACAACAGCCATGGTGATGCTAGTCTCGCGATCCTCAATCCTGAACTGCAGCCTGCCGGATGCATCAAATTTCGAGAGGGCCAATATCGCCTTGTAACCGAGAATCTAGACGGATATTTTTCTTTTAAGGGAACACCTCCCACTCAAGAGAGCATTTTTTCCTCGGGCCGTGGCGCCGCACTCTCTAAGACAAGTTTCGCCCTAGTTTTCTCTTTCGAGCCCCAAG
>OBQO01000009.1_pt1 | contig 37168 bp, 35 predicted proteins | sample 1494361 | NCBI WGS metagenome assembly OBQO01 (sample SAMEA3340641, study PRJEB22092) | marine metagenome | biome: ENVO:00000447; feature: ENVO:00002042; material: ENVO:00002010 | collected 2014-06-13T10:00:00+00 | depth 2 m
TGGCGGGCTTTTTCTTTACTCTCTAAGGCGATTAAAAATTGGCCGGCGTTGCTGCTCAGATTGCGCAGTTCGTCTGCTCTGGTATTTGCTTGCCACCTGCGGTTTCTATTGCGCTTGATCGCAAAGCTTCCAAAAAAAGTGGCCCGGTCCCTCAATGCGGGCGGCAATGGAACTTTCAGGAAACGATCCTCATTGTCGGATAGGCTGGAGCGCAGGCAAGGGAGTCCAAAATGACATTTATTTGGCTTGGAATTATCGCGGCACTGGTGGTAATCGAGCTGGTTACCTACGGTCTGTATTTCGCTGCCCTTGCTGCTGCAGCTCTCGTGCCACTGGTGCTCTCGCTTTTGGGCCTCGACCTTTGGGTCCAGGCGCTTGGCTTTTTGGCAGCAGCGGTAGTTGCACTGGTATTTATAAGACCGCTAATCACGAAACTGCAGGGCGACAAACCTGAAACTATGACCAACGTCAACGCGCTGGTCGGCAAGCCTGCCCTGGTCACCGAAGAGGTCACTCAAGTAAACGGTTATGTGAAAATCCAAGGCGAAATTTGGAGCGCAAGGACTAGCAATGGCAGCAAGGCTGTTGATAGTGAAGTAGTCATCGAAAAAATCGCTGGCGCAACCCTGATTGTGAGTTAGAAAATGTTAGACATTTTGAATTCTTTTGACTTCGGCAGTCTTTTGACTGCCGGTTTTCTTATTGTTATTGCACTGCTGCTAATCCGCTCAATCAGGATCATCCCGCAGGCAACTGCAGGTGTAGTGGAGCGGCTGGGTCGCTTCCACAAGGTTTTGAATGCGGGAGTGAACCTGGTCTTTCCATTCATTGACGTCATCCGCAGAACCGTTGACCTCCGAGAACAGGTTGTTGATTTTCAGCCCCAGTCAGTCATTACCGAGGACAACCTGGTGGTTTCTATCGACACAGTTATTTACTACCAGGTCACCGACCCCAAATCAGCTACCTATGAAATCAATAACTTCGTTATTGGTATCGAACAGTTGACTGTAACAACACTGCGTAACGTGGTGGGTTCGCTAGACCTAGAGGAAGCTCTAACCTCTCGCGAGACTATAAATAGAGCCCTTCGCACTGTCTTGGATGAAGCAACAGACAAATGGGGAGTTCGGGTCAACCGGGTTGAAATCAGGGACATCGTTCCACCGGAATCAGTTCGTGACTCCATGGAGAAGCAGATGAAAGCGGAGCGAGAAAAGCGCGCTTCAATTTTGCTTGCCGAGGGAACTAAGCAAGCGGCTATTTTGACCGCCGAGGGAAATAAGCAAGCAGATATCCTGCGCGCCGAGGGTAGCGCCAAGGCGATGGTCTTGAACGCACGCGCCGATGCAGAATCTCAGGCTCTGGTTGCAGACGGCGAATCACAGGCCATTCAAAAGGTCTTTGATGCACTTTCAGAGGCAGCGGTTACTGACCAGGCGCTGGCCTATAAGTACATTGATCAACTCAAGGACTTGGCTCAAGGCGATGCAAATAAGGTTTGGTTTATCCCAACCGAGCTTTCGGCAGCAGCATCAGCCCTTGCGAGGGCCTTTGCTCCGAAGAAATAGCTAGTTCGCTAGCGACCTGTCAAAAAACTCCGCCAATGCTTTGGCATAGCGATCGGTCTCCGTGAGCATGCCCTCGGTGTGATCCGCGTTCGCAAAGCCCTCCAGTTCAATGTCAGCCCCAACTGAAACCGCGTAGTCATAAAAGTCCACTGAGCTTTGGTATGGAAGCCGTTGGTCAATCTGGCCGTGCAGGATCAGCATTGGCCGGGTGCCTGCCAAGTCGATGCTGTCTTTCACTGAAGTTTCCGAAAGATCAGTTCCGTGGAAAACCCTTGCTGATATGAGTGCAAACTGCCACAGGAATCCAGGGAAGCCCTGGAACTCCACCTCCTGAGTGGCAGCGGCGTTGAAGTCAAAGATCGTGCCCTCCATTGCAAAAGCAGAAACATTATTGGATTTAGCTGGCACCAGTGAGGCGGCAATCGCTCCTCCAGAAACCCCAAACATGCCGATGCTCTTTGCGGACAAGCCTTTATTATCAATCAACCATTGTGCTACGACTGCAAAGTCACTGGACTCTTCCTGCCCGGCGGAGTGACGACCATCAACACAGGTGGATTCACCGGCGTCTCTTTGATCCACCAAAAGAACGTTGAAGCCGTTTTTCACGAGCATTGCAGTTGGCAGTAGCGTGTTGAAGTCTTGTTTTGAGGTGCCGATGCCGTGGGTGACCATAACTGTCTTATTCGAATCAGGGTTTTTGGCATCGATCCACCAGCCCGCTAGCTCCACCTGGTCGGCAACTGGAATCCTCACCGAGTCATAGGGGTAATCCTGCAGCCACCAACTACTTAGGTCGTAGCCAACCCACTTTTCCCAACCGGGCCCCGGGTAAGGGCCTTCACCCGAAGGGGCGGTGAAAAACTGCTCTGGAAAGTTATTCAAATCGTCATCATTTACGGCGCAGGCAACTTCAGTGCCGGAGGTGTAAACGTAGTCACCAACGGCCAAAGCACCGGCCCCGGTTACAACAAGTAAGGAGGCCACAGTGATGGCAATAACACGCTTTATTCGCATTGGTTGAGATTATCAGAGGACTTAGTGTCACTCAGATAATTTTTGGTTGCAATTGAGCCGATTGTGCTTCACGGCCTCGCGGAGCAGGAAATCACCGTTGGAAATCACTTTCTCATTTAGCTCACCGTTTTCACTAATTCGCTGTTCTCGCAAAAAGAACACCCTGTTCATCGCTAGCATTGAGAGCAGATAAAAGATTTAGGGGATTTACCTTGGCAGAGATCGACGAGACTCAGCACTGGCGTCGGTCGGGCGAAAACATAAGAATTGCCCGCGAAGCGACAGGTTTGAGCGTTCGCGAACTTTCTAGAAGAATTGAAGTCAGTGCCTCTCACGTCTCCCAAGTCGAACGTGGTTTGGCATCCTTTAGCGTCCCAACCCTTTACCGAGTAGCTCAAGAGCTCGGTATTTCTATGGACAGCCTCTTCGAGGAGCCGGGTAAGCCAAAGGCATCGGTTGATTTTGCAGAAGAGCAGCGAGCGGCAGCTGGTGAGGTGTCCCTTGAAGATGCCGGCGTGATTCAGCGCGTTAGTTTAAGGCCAAAACTTGATCTAACAAGCGGATTGACCTGGGAACGCCTAACGGGGCGAGTTGAGAATAACGCAGAATTTATAGAGGTTGTTTACGAGCCTTCCCAGCACGCATCCAACCCTCCAAGCGAAGTGGTTCGGCACGTTGGCCGAGAGTACGGAATCATAGTCTCTGGCGAACTAACCATTCAGGTTGGGCTGAGCATTGCCGTTTTAGCCGAGGGCGACTCAATTGCATTTGATTGCAGTATCCCCCATAGGTTCTGGAATGCTACAGATAAGCAGGTGCGGGCAATCTGGTTTATCGCCGAGGAGAGCGGAGCCTCAGGCACTAGCGCCGAAGAGTCCATGATGGCGCGGCACATCTATTAATTCCTAATTTAATCCCACCTTGTCTCTAGGGTGACTATTTGGCTGTTCTGTGACAGATAACAATTTTATTACAGATTTGTTATACAGAACATTGTGTTCTCTCATTGTTTACACTAATCGAGTAGCAAGAAATCCCACCTAAGCGGCAAAGGAGCCAAACCATGACGATACCTGTCATTGAGGCGAGAAACATAGTCAAGAGCTTTGGGGGAGTTAGGGCAGTAGACGACGTTTCTGTCTCTGTCGTGCCAGGCGAAATTCACGCGGTAATTGGCGAAAATGGTGCTGGCAAGTCAACTCTGATGCGAATTCTCGCCGGTGTTGAAACTCCAGACAGTGGAGCGGTCCTTATCGGTGGCACCGCAATTGAAAACAGCGCAAAAGACTCAATCGATGCTGGAATCTCACTTGTCCACCAAGAGCTAAGCCTTATCCCAGAAATGACAGTTGCCGAAAACATCATGCTGGGGGCCTTTCCTACCGCCGGCGGTTGGACCAAAACTCGTCAGATGAAAGCAGTCGCCCGAGAGACACTCAAGGAGATCGGTGTTGAGGTGGACCTTGATGAGCGCATCTCAAGGCTTTCAGTAGCACTTCGCCAGTTTGTTGAGATCGCCAGAGCTGTTGCAAGGAAGCCAAAGGTTCTAATTCTTGATGAGCCAACTGCAACTCTTACTCCTGCCGAAACCGACTATCTACTGAGCATGCTGCAGCGACTTGCTTCCCAGGGCCTAGCGATCATCTACATTTCTCACCGCATTCCAGAGGTATTCAAGATTTGCAATAAGGTCACAATTCTTAGAGACGGCAAGAAGGTCGCAAATGACTCAATCGAGAACCTCACCCCGGACAAGGTCATCGACCAGATGGTTGGCCGTGACCTCAAACTAGACCTTTCTCAACGGAGGCAAGCTAATGAGTTAGGCGAGGTTGTTCTGGATGCCAAGAGCATAAAGGCACCCAAGGTGAACGGCATTGACCTCCAGGTCAGCAAGGGTCAAATTGTTGGTCTTGGTGGCCTGGTAGGCGCCGGTAGAACGGAACTGATTAGGGCAATCATCGGAGCGGACCCAAAGTCCTCCGGAAGAGTGACCATTACTTCGGGAGGCAAAAAACGCATTATTACCGGCTACCTCTCCGCGATTAAGGCCGGCGTTGCATACATTCCCGAGGAGCGACGAACAGACGGTTTAGCTTTGTCAATGACGGTAGCGGAGAATATTTTCCTCCCTAATCGCAAGGAGGTGGCTCCTTCGGGCATTATGCCAAAGGGCAAAATTGCAGTATTTGCGAAAAAGTTAGCAGACAAGGTTGACCTTAAGCCTCCCGAGGTGGCCAGAGATGCTGGCAAATATTCAGGCGGCAATCAGCAGAAGATCGTTATCGCCAAGTGGCTTGGCCGTAAGCCATCCTTCATAGTCCTTGATGAACCCACCAGAGGTGTTGACGTCGGGGCGAAAGCCGAAATTCACAAGCTCATAAAGGAGCTTGCCGATAGCGGAACTGCCGTGTTGGTGATTAGTTCTGATTTGCCGGAGCTATTGGAGCTTTCCGACCTTATTCACGTGGTCAGGGACGGGAAGATCGCCGGAACTCTGGCAGGGGCAGAAGCGACCGAGAAAGCCGTAATGTCGCTGGCCGCCGGCGAGAAGTTGGTAGGTGCGTGATGGCAAAGGAAACTTTTACCCAAGCAATGTCTGTTGCACCTGAGCCACAGGATTCAAAGAATGAAAAGCAAAGGACATCGTTCATAGCGTTTATTGCAGACAAGGGTATTTTCGTCTTCACAATCGTTCTGGTTTTGACCGCCGTGTTCTTCGTTGACGGGTTTGCGTCGCTGCAAAACGTCACTGACGTTTTCCACCGAGCAGCCCCGATTGGCATAGTTGCGCTGGGAATGACTTTTGTTGTCATAACTGGAAACTATCTAGATCTTTCGGTGGTGGCCCAGGCTGCCGCAGCCGGGGTGATCCTTATTGCTGTTAGCAATGCCTATAACTTGCTGGTTGCATTTGCTGTCGCACTGGTAGTCGCAGTGGTCTTCGGACTGGTCAATGGTGTCGCTGTCGGATACTTCAAGGCAAACGCCGTTATCGTTACGCTGGCCACCACCTACATTGGCCTAGGCCTATTGAGGCTTCTATCCGGTGGCAGTCAGGTATTTGGCCCGGCCGATGGCCCTATCGCTACTTTTGGAACCAGCAAACTTGGACCCTTCCCCTACTCGGCAGTCGTGCTTGTCGTTGTGACCTTGATTTTGACCTTTGTGCTGACCAAAACAAACTTCGGCTTCTTGATTCGATCATTTGGAACAAATAGCGGGGCAACCAGACTGGCTGGCACCAACACCGGACTAATTGTCATTGGCGCCTTCATGGTTACTTCAATGGCTGCCATGTTCGCAGGGTTTGTTCTGGCAGCGTTTTCCAATACGGCTGTTTCTAACATGGCCTCTGGGTTCGACTTCCAAGCACTTGCCGCCATCATCGTCGGCGGCACCAGTGTCTTTGGCGGCAAGGGCAGTGTTCCAAGAACTTTGCTCGGCGTGGTGTTTGTGAGCATCTTGTCAAACGTTTTGGTTCTGGTTCAGGTCAGCTACGGCCTGCAGCAGGTTGCAATTGGGTCGCTGATTGTTCTAGCGGTCACTGTGGATGCACTGGGTAGAAGGGTGTCCAAGAAATGACCGACCAATCCGTAATCAAAGTTGGGTCAACTGCTACCGGTTTCTTTGGAAAACTCAAGACAGTTTTGGCTAGGCGAACCGAGGGACGAGCGGTCGTGCTATTTGCGATTATCGCCTCCTTTGTGACCATCTCCCAGCCACTTGTTTTTACTGCATACCAGGTCACTTTAGGCCGTATTGCGCTGATTGGACTGGTGGCACTTGGCCTAACCGCTGTCATTTTGATGGGCGAGCTTGACCTAAGCGTTGCCAGCACCCTGGCGGTCTCCGGCGTGATTGCGGTAACTGTCGCGAATCAGACAAACATGCTTATCGGGGTACTGGCAGCTCTTGCAGCCGGCGTTGTCGTTTCGTTGATTAATGCGTTCTTCGTTGCAATTGTTGGCATCAACTCGTTCATTGCAACCCTTGGGATGCTCTTTGCCCTCAGGGGTATGGCGTTTGTTATCTCCGATGAGGCTCCGGTCAAACTGCTGAACACCGATCTGGGTATTGCCTTTGGTCAGCCGCTGATTGGCCCACTGACACCGAGAATTTTGATCTTCTTTTTGATTTTTATTGCCATTCAGGTCTTTGTCTCCAGGGTGAAAGCCGGTCGTGAGTTTTTGGCTGTTGGTGGAAACCGACAGGCAGCCTACGACGCAGGTATCCCTGTCAAAAGGCGCATCTTCACCGGGTTCATCATTTCCGGTGTAGTGGCGTCGATTGCAGGAATCATAAATGCCGTTGAGCGAACCAGCGCTGACCCGACCTCTGGTTCCACCGTCTTGCTCGCAAGCTTTGCTGCGGCAATTATCGGTGGTAACTACCTGAAGGGCGGCAAGGGTTCAATCGTTGGAACTCTAATTGGTGCTGCATCTCTTGGAATGCTTCAGGTTGCGCTAACGATCTCTGGAATCCAGATTCCAGTTCAAGAAATCTTCATTGGTGGAATCTTGCTCATCGCTGTGATTACTGACCCAAGCAGCCTGAGGGCAGTATGGGGCTCGCTGAGTACCACCTTCCAAGGAATCAAGAATTCCCTATTCAGCTCGGCTAGGGAAAAAGGATCGACGCCGTCGATCGTGAAAACAGGAAAAGAAAGAGGCAACTAATGAGAAAATCTCGTCTAGTACTGGCTCCAGCAGTGATGCTGGCGACGGCTGCTTTGGTTCTATCTGGCTGCGCAGCAGCTGAAGAAGAAGCAACCACAGACGCAGGCACCACCACCGAAACCGAAACTGCTGAAGTAGCAGAGACCTACGAGGTCTTCGCGCTGCTTCCACAGGGTTCAGACCAGGCATATGGAACCTTCTATGTTCCAGCCATGGAGGCCGCAGCTGCAGAGCTCGGAATCAACCTAACCATCACCAACTCAGAGTATGACGGTGACAAGCAGGCTTCAGAGTGTGAAATCGCTGTTGCTGCAAAGCCAGATGGCATCATCTTATGGCCAGCTGTTGGTGACGCTGTTCGTCCATGTCTAGAGGCTGCTGAAGCTGCAGGAATTCCTGTAACAGTAACCAACTCAGACCTATTCGACGCTGACAAGGCTCTATCACGCGGTTACTCAGGACCAGACACATACGGCCAGGGCGTTTCCTCAGCCGAGATCATGTGTGAACTAGTTGGCGATGCTCCAGTGAGCATCATCCAGCTAAACGGTGCTGCTGGTAACTCAACAGCTATCGACCGCGACAACGGTTTCACTGACACCGTTGCAGCTAACTGCCCTAACGTAACCATCTTGCAGGAAGAGTCAACCGACTGGACCAAGGCAACTGCTCAGCAGGTAGCCTCAGAGATGATCACAGCTCAGGGTATCGACAACATTGGCGGCATCTATGCAGCTGATGACTCAATCGCTGCTGGTGCAATTGCTGCCCTAGAGGCACGTGGCGTAGTTGCAGCTGACTACTTCATCACTTCAATTGGTAACACCTTCCTAGGTAACCCACTGGTTATCGATGGCAGCCTAGACGGAACAGTATTCCAGTCATCCTCATGGGATGGCGAGAACGCAACCCGCCTAATGTATGACGTCCTAACCGGCGTTATCGCCGCTGGAGACCGTGAAGTTAAGTTCATGCCTTCAGTGAAGGTAACCGCTGGAAACGCGTCAGATGCTGACGTAGCTCCAGAGTGGTAAACCCGCAACAAAAAAGTAATAAGTAACAAATAGTTGTAAACCTCTGCCAGGTGGGGCCTCTAAGGGCCTCACCTGGTGAGGGCAACAAAGTAGCCAGAAACACCAAAAGACTTTCGACACAAAGATTCAACAGGAGATAAAAATGGGCACCCCTACTGAGTCAAAACCATTGGTACCGGCTCTCGATTTCGATAAGCGCATGATTCCAGCGCACGGAACCACCTCGGTGGACTTCGAAGAGCGCATCGACTACAAGCGCCTTCGTGCCTACCGCCTAGGCCGAGCAGTCGAATCACTCAGTGCTACCGAATGCGGTGCCTTCCTACTTTTTGACTTCTACAACATTCGCTACACAACACAAACCTGGGTTGGTGGAGCCCTCGGCGACAAGATGTCTCGCTATGCGCTTCTTACTCGTGACGGCAAGCCACACATCTGGGACTTTGGTTCCGCTGCAAAGCACCACACTCTATTTGCCCCCTGGATTGAGCCAGGTCATTCTCACGCCGGCATGCTCGGTCTTCGAGGAGCAATTCACCCAGATGTCGGACTGATGAAAGACGCGGTCAAGACCATCAAGGGCATGCTCAATGATGCTGGCGTCGCACACCTTCCAGTCGGCGTTGACATCGTCGAACCAGCCTTCTTGTTTGAGATGCAAGCCCAGGGTTTGTTGGTGGTTGATATCCAGCAGGACATGCTCGATGCCAGATCTATCAAGAACGTCGATGAGATCATGCTGCTCTCACAGGCTGCAGCAATGGTAGACGGTGTTTACCAGGACATCACCGATGCCCTTAGACCCGGAATAAAGGAAAACGAAATCGTGGCCCTTGCCTCCAAGAAGCTCTTCGAGCTTGGCTCGGAACAGGTCGAGGCTATTAATGCCGTTTCTGGTGAGCGTTGCAACCCTCACCCACACAACTTCACCGACAGGATCATTCGCCCGGGCGACCAAGCTTTCTTTGACATCATCCACTCCTACCAGGGCTACCGCACCTGCTACTACCGGACCTTCTCTGTTGGAAGGTCAACTCCTGCGCAGCACGATGCTTATGCCAAGGCAAGAGAGTGGATGGATGCGGCAATCGATAAGGTCGCAGATGGTGTTGGCACCGACGAGGTTGCAAAGCTTTGGCCAAAGGCAGAAGAAATTGGCTTTGCAAACGAGATGGATGCCTTCGGCCTGCAGTTTGGTCACGGTCTAGGTCTTGGTCTTCACGAAAGGCCAATCATCTCGCGCCTAAACAGCCTGAGCCATCCGGTTGAGATCAAGGCCGGAATGGTTTTTGCTCTTGAAACCTACTGTCCTTCACCAGATGGAATATCTGCGGCAAGAATCGAAGAAGAAGTTGTGATCACCAAAACAGGAGCGCAGGTCATAACCAAGTTCCCGGCTGAAAAGCTGTTTGTTGCTAACCCTTACTAGTCCTAGCTGTCGGGTTTTAGTGTTATTTGCGCCATTGCGGCCCAGTCTTGATTAGCTAAGGTTGGGTCTGCAATTGCAGCGTTCATGAGCTCCATCAAGACGTGGGCTGTGGGCATTTCGAGTTCAGACTCCGCCGCGCTGTCCATGGCCAATTGAAGGTCTTTTTTACCGAGCTCCATTGAGAACATGACTGGCTGATATTCCCGATCTGCAATCTGTGCCCCATAGCCCTTATAGACGACAGATGAAAAGAGTGTTGAGGTTAATAGCTCCACGAAGGCTTTGCCTGAAACACCGTTTCTCTCCACGAGCGCCACCGACTCGGCAATAGCTTGAATGGCGTGCAGAATGTTGTAGTTAACGGCAATTTTCACAAGATTGGCTGTGGCCGGCTGATTGGAAATATTCCATATTTTGGACCCCATCGCCTCCAGTAGTGGCAGCGCCTGTGCGATCGCGGATTCATCACCGCCGGCGAGGATGTTGAGTTCTCCGGCCTCGGCCACATTCGGCCTGCCGAGTACGGGGGCTGAAACATACTTTGCCCCGGCTTCCAGAAACCTTTGAGAAAGCTCAAGGCCCTTTGCTGGAGATATGCTCGCCATTCCAATGTGAATGGTTCCGGCGGAAAGGTTCTCGGCTGCCAAAACGGTGTCATGAACGTCGTCGTTGGCAAGCATCGAGAAGGAAATCGATTGAGACAGGGCTTCCTTGGCAGATTCGGCAGCGTCACCTCCGGCCGCGACAAATTTCAGAAGGGGTGCTTGAGAGCGGTTCCATCCGAGAACCGGGTGACCTGACATGACCAAATTGTTGGCCATGGCGAGTCCCATAGTGCCAAGGCCAAGAAACCCGACCCGCGGCAACTAGCTAAGCCTTCCAGACAGTTTTTAGGTTGCAGAACTCTTTGATGCCAGCATCCGAGAGCTCGCGGCCAAAGCCCGAGTCCTTGATCCCACCGAAGGCAAGCTCCGGATAGGAAATCGTCATGCCATTTACAAACACAGCACCTGCCTGCAGGTGCTCAACGAAGTAGTCCTGCTCGGCTTCATCTTCACTCCAAATTGCAGATGACAGACCAAAGGTTGTTTGGTTGGCGATCTTGATCGCCTCTTCTCTGTTCTGGACTTTGTAAATGGTGGCAACCGGACCAAAGGCTTCTTCCATCACTAGCTTCATGTCATCGGTTAGCTGGTCAATCACTGTCGCTGGGTAGAAGAAGCCCAGTCCTTCTGGGGTTTCGCCACCGCAGAGAACACGAGCCCCCTTGGCCTTGGCATCTTCTACAAGCTCAACGATGTCGCGCTTACCATTGGCCGTTGCCAGCGGTCCAAGTTGGACACTCTCGTCCATTGGGTCACCCATTTTGAGCGCGCTCATCTTTGAAACAAAGCTGTCAACAAATTGGTCGTAGACATCGGCGAAGACCAAGAAGCGCTTGCCTGCGATACAGGACTGACCGTTGTTGTTAATCCTTGCTGTCACAGCAACAGTGGCGGCCTGCTCGATGTCGGCATTGGAGGTGACTACGAAGGCATCTGAACCACCAAGCTCCATAACCGAAGGCTTTATCTGCCGCCCTGCCCTCTCGGCAACTGCGCGACCGGCAGGCTCAGAACCGGTAAGGGTTACGGCCTTTATGCGCCAGTCGTCAATGACGCTTGAAACACTGGATGCCGAGATCATTAGCGTTACGAAGGAGCCCTCTGGGAAGCCCGCGCGGGTGAAGATGTCATTCAGGTAAAGCGCAGACTGGGGAACGTTTGAAGCGTGCTTCAAAACCCCTGAGTTACCGGCCATTAGGGCTGGCCCTGCAAATCTAATTACCTGCCAGAGCGGGTAGTTCCATGGCATTACTGCCAATACAACACCCAACGGCTGCCAAATGGCCATCGCTTGGCTGGCGTTGACCGTCGATGGGTCGGCTAGCACCTGGGGTGCTAAAAACTCTTCTGCCTTTTCAGCGTAGAAGCGCATGCTTTTGGCACACTTGAGGACTTCTCCGCGGGACTGCGCAATCGGCTTGCCCATTTCACGGGTCAGCATGACTGCTGTCTGCTCCACTTCACTCTCAATCAAGTCAGCGGCTTTGATCATCAAGGCAGCGCGCTCGGCATAGCTCATTGATCGAAGGGTCTCGTGGGCGGTTTGCGCCAGGGCAATTCGGGTCTCTACCTCAGCCGGTGTGTGAAGTTCTGCTTCAAATTCAGTTTCACCGGTGGCCGGGTTGATGGTTGCCATTGCCATTGGGACCTCATTCTTTGTTAAGACTTTTGGAGTACTTTCTTCGTTACCAAGGTCAAACTTACTAGCAGTTGTTTAGTTGGCAAAACATGGAGATTGGATACATTTTACCCTAAAAGCTCCGTATTTAGTCTAAATTTAGACAAATAACATTCGGATTGGATTCAATCTGCAGTTGAGGAAGTTTCCAATTGATCGAGATAGAGAAGGCGGTATCTACATGCGATTAGCAAACAAAGTTGCAATAATCACTGGTGGCTCACGAGGTATTGGCAGAGCTACGGCCGAACTTTTTGCTGAGCACGGGGCCAAGGTGTACGTTTTGGATCTGAGCCTCGACGAAGACTTCGCAGATAGCAGTATTGAGTTTATTTCGCACGATGTTACTGACGAACAAGCATGGAAGATAGTGGTTGAGCACGTGGTCGCCGAAGCCGGCAAAATCGATGTTTTGTTTAACAATGCTGGAATCGTCGGCTCCTATGAGGGAATCGAAACCATTGAAATGGACGACTGGCACAGGATTCTGGACATCAATCTAAACGGGGTTTTCCTGGGAACCAGAACGGTGCTTCCTGTGATGCGGGCAGCAGGCAAAGGAGCAATTGTCCACACTTCATCAATGTGGGGAGTGGTTGGCGCAATTGGAGTTGCTGCCTACACCGCATCCAAGGGCGCAGTGCGCTCGCTAAGTAAAAACGTTGCGCTGACCTATGCCAAGGACGGCATTAGGTCCAACTCGATTCACCCGGGCATCATCGAGACACCGCTGGTTTTGGCCCAGGATAAGTCCATGACCCAAGAGATTGTAGACAAGACGCCGATAGGGAGACTCGGAACTGCCAGAGAAATTGCGTACGGTGCTCTTTATCTGGCGAGCGATGAATCAAGTTACGTAACCGGAACTGAATTGATAATCGATGGCGGCCACACTGCACTTTAGGCGAGTGCTAGGGCTTGGCGAAGACAGTAAGCTCTTTATCATTCCAAGGAGGAACTATTGCAAGACACCGACCGCAGCTCAAGCGAGAAGATCGCAATGGAGCTGCGCTCCCAAATCTTGACTGGCAAGCTGTTGCCGGGGTCCAGAATCCTGCAGGAGCAGCTAGCCGAAGAATTTGGCGCTAGCAGGCTCCCGGTTCGAGACGCCCTCCGCCGACTCCAGGCCGATGGTCTCGTAACTATTGTTGCCAACACTGGGGCTTGGGTGTCCAAGCTAACCAAGGCCGAGTGTGAAGATGCCTATCAAATCAGAGAGCGACTTGAGCCTCTGTTGATGCGACAAAGTGCAGCCTTCATAACCCAGAAGACAATCTCGGAGCTGACAGCAATCGCTGAAAAAATGGAGGCTTCGAGTGACATTGAGGCCTTCCTGAGGCTAGATCGGGATTTTCATTTACTTGCTTACTCGCACGCTCCGAATGGAATGATCCGAGATCTAATTGAGCGGCTCTGGAACACTACTCAGCATTACCGTAGGGCGTTCGCCGAGCTAAGTGGTGTTGCTGCCGGCAGCGTGACCCACCTCGAGCACCGCCTAGTTCTGGACGCAATTGTCCGAGGTGACCTGGATGATCTGGAGTGGAACCTGGCGGCCCACATCAGAAGAACCCGCAACTCACTTGTTGCCCACCCGGAGATTTTTGACTAAATGTAGCCAATTGACTGCGCAGTCAGCCCTTAAACAGCTTATTTGCATTTCACAAGTGCTATTTCGGATACATTCGCTAAAATCTTGGCTAAACAGGAAATGCGCCGCTTGATCTTCGGCCAAGCGCACTGACTAGAGATTGCGAGGACCCAGATGGCCACCACGCCAATAATTGTTGCCAATACTGATGCCCCCAGTGAGATTCATGGGGTCCACGGCGGAAGAGGTGTGCTTCGTTGGAAGCGCTTTGTAACCGGGCTCATGATGCATGCGGCCTGGGATTCCTTCGAGCACAATCGCCTTGAGCCAGGTGCAGCTGTAGGCGAGCACGTGCACTCTCGAACCGAGGAAATTTACTTCATCATTCGCGGACGTGGAATGATGAAATACAACGGCGATCACTTTGAGGTTGGTCCTGGGGATCTAATTATGACCCCGCTTCACGGCAAGCATGCAATCGAAACCATCGGCGATGAGACTCTGGAATTCTTCGTTGTTGAGGCGCTGCCGCCGGAGATCGTGAATGCACTTCCTGAATACAGACCCTCAGCAGAATCGGAGGACCAGTCATGAGTTTTAGCCCACGAGTAAACCTCTACGAGACTGATGTAACAAACATCACTGAAATCATGGCGGGTCCCTGGAAGGCCATAAAAGTGGTTGACGCAGCTGTCGGTGAAACTCTTGAGTTCTCAACTGATGGCGAAGAGCACGGTGTTTTCGTGATTGAAGGCTCCTTTGTTGCGACCATCCCGGATGGCTCAACATTCGAGTTCAAGAAAGACATGTCGATGACTCTGGCCAGTGGCGGAGCCGCTTCGGTGGTCGCAGGTCCAGAGGGCTTCAAGATTTGTCAGGTAATAATGAGGGTCGACTAAGAAACTACTCCGCAGGAGTTTTTGGAGACCATAGTTTCACCGGAGCAGTCATTTCGTAGTCCTTACCGTTTGGGTAGCTGACAAGTTCGAACTGCATACCCCAGGGGGCTAAGAAGTAGATCCAACGCTGACCGGTGGCAAATGCCTTACTTGAGACTGGCTCCCCCAAAACATCAACTCCGTGAGACTTCAGGTGCTCGATTGCAACATCTAGGTCGTCTACATAGAAGGCGAGGTGGTGACCACCAGCATCACTGTTTTTAGGCTGAGCCATGGGGGTCTGATGAACCGATTGGTATTCAAAGATTTCAAAGTTGGTGCCGTGGCCTAGACGAAAGTGACGATTCTGCTTGATCACTGTTCTGGGGTCAACGTTTAGCTGCCGTTCCATCCAGTCATCATCGGACTGGAAGGGCCCCAGCTTGTAGATGTAATCGCAACCGATGACCTCTACAAAAAACTTGGTTGCCTGCTCGATATCCGGCACGTTGAAACCGACGTGGTCGGTGCCCCTTATTCCGGGAATTCCTCTGCGCATGATCTGCCCATCTACTAGCTATTGGATACAAACTACCGACAAAAAGCGCTTTTTGCAGGCTTTTTTGACTCTGTGGTTGTAGTAATGTATCCAATCACGCTAAATTAGTACCAATAGCCAATCAATATTTTTTACGGAGTCATCGATGACGGAACGCATTCAGCTAGATCCCCTAGAGCCATGGGTGGAGATCAAAACCACCAAGCAGGACTATCAAAACGCCGACCCCAAATTACTCGAGACTATGCTCGGTCAGTTGCACCTAATCAGAGCATTCGAAGAGGCTATTCTCGACATCGCCGGCGAGGGCCTAGTGCACGGCCCTGCTCACTCATCTGTGGGTCAAGAAGGTGGAGCAGTAGGCTCCATCGTCGGCATGCGCTCAACCGATGCCATCAACGGATCCCACCGAGGCCATCATCAATTTTTAGCTAAGGCAATTGCCTACGTAGCACCACAACTGGATGTAACCAACCTCGTAACCAGCCAGGTCCAAGAAGTTCTACAAAAGACTGCCGCTGAGATCCTTGGGCTTGCCCAAGGATATTGCAAGGGCCGTGGTGGCTCGATGCACCTGCAGTGGCATGAAGCCGGAGCACTTGGAACGAACGCGATTGTTGGCGGCGGTGTTCCGCTTGCAGCTGGTAATGCCTGGTCACAGAAGCGAGCCGGAACCACTGATATGACAACCAGCTACTTCGGAGACGGAGCCGTAAACATTGGCAGCGTGCTTGAGAGCATGAACCTAACCGCAGCATGGGATGTCCCACTGGTGTTTTTCATTGAGAACAACCTTTACGCGGTTTCAACCACTGTTGCCGAGGCAACAAAAGAAGATCGCCTGAGCGGCCGCGGCGTTGGTTTTGGTATTCCTAGCTGGCGCGTAGACGGAATGGACCCACTTGCCGTTTGGCACGTCATGCAAGAAGTTGAGGAGCATGTTCGCTCTGGCAAGGGTCCGGCGGTTGTTGAAGCAGAGGTCTATCGATTCTTCCACCAGAACGGAGCCTTCCCAGGAAGTGCTTTCGGTTATCGCTCGAAGGAAGAAGAAGAGCACTGGAGAAGCCGTGACCCACTGGACAAGGTTGCAAACGAGATGATCGAACTGGGTTTGATTACTCAGGAACAAGTCGCTGACACCAGGAAGCAAGCAGTTGCCGCAATGGAGCTAGTCGCACTTGAATTGCTAGAACCAGATCTTGACGGAAAGCCGGGAGCTAGAAAAATCAAGAGTAACCTCTGGCCAGACTCTGGTTTCGTTGACGTTGGCCTGCGATCGGATCTTTCAGAGCTTGCCGGAGCCAAGACTCTTGAGCAGGACTCTTTCACAGGAGAAACAACCGACATTCGTTTTGTTGATGCCATAGCCAAAGGCATGGATCGTCAAATGGAACTCGATGACCGAATCATTATTTTGGGTGAGGATGTTCATCGCCTAAAGGGCGGAACCAACGGTGCAACCAAGGGCCTGCCAGATAAATATGACGGCCGCGTACTCGGAACCCCAATTAGCGAGAACGCCTTTGCAGGTCTTGGCGGCGGAATGGCCATGGATGGCAGATTTCGCCCAGTAGTTGAGTTCATGTATCCGGACTTTTTGTGGGTTGCGGCCGATCAGGTATTCAACCAAATTGGTAAGGCAAGGCACATGTTCGGCGGTAAGAACTCAGTGCCATTGGTCCTAAGAACCAAGATTGCAATGGGCTCGGGCTATGGCTCTCAGCACCTAATGGACCCGGCTGCAATCTTTGTGACAGCTCCTGGCTGGCGGATTGTTGCAGCCAGCAACCCGTTTGACTACATCGGACTGATGAACACTGCATTGAAGATGGACGATCCAGTGCTAATGATTGAGCATGTTGATCTGTATGGTCAGCGAGGAGAAATTCCAGCAGATGACCTTGACTACCAAATTGAATTTGGTAAAGCCAGACTCGTGCGAGAGGGCAATGACGCAACAGTCATCAGCTATTTGAATATGGTCAACATCTCGGCCGAGGCTCTCGAGCAGACCGGCATAGATGCAGATTTGATTGACCTGAGATTCTTGGACCGTGCCAGCATCGATTGGGGTGCAATCGAAGCGAGCATCAAGAAAACCAACAGTGTGGTCATAGTTGAGCAGGGCGTTCAAGGAACAAGCTATGGCGGATGGCTTTCAGACGAGATCCAGCGTCGATTCTTTGATTACTTGGATCAGCCAGTTCAACGTGTTCACGGTCGGGAGGCTTCTCCCAGCATCTCGAAGGTTCTAGAAAGAGCGTCCATTGCAGGGCTCGAAGATGTAGTTGCCGGTCTGAAGCTTCTAAAGGAAGGGTTTGGGCGCAACTAATGGCTACGCAAATCAAACTCCCAGAAGTTGCTGCTGGCGCGACTCATGCTGTGATCTCGAGCTGGCTGGTAAATGTTGGTGACGCCGTCACTGTCGGCCAGCAATTAGCTGAAATAGAAACCGATAAAGCAGTTGTTGAGCTTTTGGCAGAAGAAGCCGGCACCATTTTGCAGCTAATTGGTAAACCAGGTGATGAAATGGAGGTTGGCAGCACCATTGCGATGCTTGGAGCTCCGGGTGAAAGCTTGGATACCCCCGCCGAAGCACCGGCTGTTGAAGCACCGGTTGTTCAAGATATCCAAGACGCGCCAGCTCCGGTTGCAGCGCCAATAGCTACCCCAACAGAAATTCAGACACCAGTGCCTGCTCAACAAAGCAGCTCAGGCCGAGTGATGGTCTCTCCGATTGCCAGAAAACTTGCAAAGGAATCTGGCGTGGACATTTCGGGAATCCAGGGAACTGGTCCCGGTGGAAGAATAGTCAGACGCGATGTGGAAGCGGCCCCAACAACGGCCCCTCAAGCCCAATCTGCTGAAACACCAAGCGCCTCAAAAGAGCTTGCGAGCCAGGAGTATTCCTCTACCTATTCGACTGTTCGCCACACCTCGATGCGAAAGGCGATTGCCAGAAGGCTTACCGAGAGTAAGAGCACTGTCCCACATTTCTACCTAAACGCAGACTGTCATGTTGATGAACTATTGCTTCTTCGTAAGAAGATAAACGAAAGCTCGAACATCAAGATCTCGGTAAATGACATGGTGGTTAGAGCAGTTTCCGCAGCATTCCAGGACGTTCCAGAGGCGAATGTTGTCTGGACGCCGGATGCAATGATCCACTACGAATCAGTAGACATTTCCATTGCCGTGTCTACCGATGGCGGGCTTCTGACACCGGTACTTCGCGGTGTTGAGAAGCGAAGCCTAAGTAACATTGCAACCACGATCACTGATCTTGCTGAACGCTCAAGAGCTGGCAAGTTGCGTCAAGACGAACTTGAGGGCGGCAGCTTCGCAATCACCAACCTGGGGATGTTCGGCACCTCTAGCTTCTCGGCAATCATTAACCCGCCACAGTCCGGAATCTTGGCTGTTGGCGCAGCAGGTCAAAGACCAGTGATTATCGATGGTGAGATTGCAGTTGCAAGCGTGATGAGCGTCACATTGTCTGCAGATCACAGGGCTGTGGACGGCGCACTTGCTGCCAAGTGGCTTGCAGCCTTCAAGGTAAGAATTGAGAACCCTCTGACAATGCTGATTTAGTTTTTTCCCGTGCATAAAAAAATCCCCCCTAAGGCGGCTACCTTTTGGGGGGATTTTTTTATTTGGTGGGCTATTGAATAACCATTCCACCGTCAATCATAAGAAGCTGACCAGTCATGTAGTCAGACTCCGCACTGGCCAGGAATGCCGCGGTTCCAACGACATCCTCTGGATAGCTGTAACGCTTCATCAAGATCATGTTCTCGGCAATCGAGTCCATCGACTGTCCTGGCTTCTCAAACATTCCAATCTCGACTAGGTCGCGATCAAGCTGCTCCCACATTTCGGTACGAACCACACCTGGCGCGTAACCGTTCACGGTGATGTTGTGAGGCATCAGCGACTTGGCTCCAGCCTTGATTAGACCCAGCACTGCGTGCTTGCTCATCGTGTAAACGGTTACGTCCACGAAGGCCTCGCGGGAAAGAATAGAACCCACGTTGATGATCTTGTACGGGTATTCCTTTTTGCCTTGTTTGATCATTTGGTTGGCAGTCTTCTGCATCACGTTTAGCTTGCCCCAGGCGTTTACCCCCATGATGAAGTCATAGTTTGGCTTGGTGATGTCAGGGAAAAATAGTGGCTTGTTGACGCCGGCGTTGTTGAGCAACAGGTTGATTTCACCAAAGGTGTCAACTGTGTGCTGAACCGCAGCCAGTGCGTCCTCTTCGCTTGTAACATCAATCTTCACGTAGGTTGCCTTGCCGCCATCGGCGATAATCTCGTCTGCAACTTTCTTGATCCCATCGACGTTTAAGTCACCCAGGCAAACTTCTGCTCCTTGTGCTGCCCAATACTTTGCAATCGCTGCGCCCATACCCTGAGCCGCACCGGTAATCAGTGCCTTTCGGCCAGCTAGTCTCTGCTTGTCCATTGGTGTTCCTTCCTCATTGAAGCGTGCTTTTCTACCCGAGTTCGGACGAACTCCGGGCGACACTTTAGTCAATAGTGTAAACCCTGACAGCACACTAATCAGTTTTGAGAGAACAATTTTTAGAAAATTGTTACCTAGTTGCTATTCAGCCTCTGAGCTAAACCTGGGCGCGCAATCGAGAGTTGAGATTCTCCAGCTCTTCAGTCAACTCGGTGGGTAAGCGGTCACCAAAACCTTCAAAGAACTCTCCTATTTCTGCAGCCTCCCGCACCCAGGCGCTTCTATCGACGTCCAACAATTCTGCTAGCTGGTCATCGCTAATCTCTAGCTCCTCTAGGTTCAGGTGTTCTGCCTTTGGAACGAGTCCAATTGGAGTTGGTTTAGATGAGTCACTTCCCTCGAGCTGCCCAACTATCCACTGAATTACGCGCATGTTGTCAGCAAAGCCAGGCCACAAGAATTTGCCATCCTGATCTTTTCTAAACCAGTTCACCTGGAAGATTGTGGGCAGTCTGGCGGGGTCCAATGTCTTTGCAAACGAGAGCCAGTGGGAGAAGTAGTCACCCATGTTGTAGCCGCAGAAAGGAACCATGGCAAAGGGGTCTCTCCTAAGTTTCCCAATCGGACCTTCAGCAGCAGCAGTCTGTTCGCTGGCGATGGTTGCACCCAGAAAAATGCCGTGTTCCCAGTTCAGTGACCTTAGAGCTAGCGGGACATTTGATGCCCTGCGGCCACCAAAGATGATGGCATCGACTTCAACGCCTTCTGGCTCGGCCCAGTTATCGCTCAGAGTTGAAACCTGGTCGATTGGGAAGCAGAACCGGGAGTTTGGGTGAGCGGCAGGCTTGCCGCTTTCTGGGTCCCACGCTTCTCCTTGCCAATCAGTTAGGTTCGGCGGTGGCTCTTTAGTTAGACCCTCCCACCAAACATCTCCGTCTTTGGTAGTTGCAACGTTGGTGTAGACAGCGCCCTCGCGAAGCGAGTCGACTGCGGCCTTGTTTGTCGAAAGCCCGGTCCCTGGAGCCACTCCAAACAGTCCGTTCTCTGGGTTGATCGCCCTCAACTTGCCCTTGGCGTTTGGCGCAAGCCAAACAATGTCGTCGCCCAGGGTCTCGACCTTCCAGTCTGGAATTTGTGATTGCAGCATGGCCAGGTTGGTCTTGCCGCAGGCCGATGGGAAAGCCGCAGCGATGTGGTACTTCTTTTTCTCTGGTGTGGTTACCTTGATCAGCAGCATGTGCTCTGCAAGCCAACCCTGGTCTCTGGCCATTACAGAACCAATACGAAGAGCCATTGCTTTTTTACCCAGCAGAGAGTTGCCACCGTAACCAGATCCATAGGACCAGATTTCTCTGGTTTCAGGGAACTGGACCACGGCGACCTTGTCAGGATTACAGGGCCAGGGGGTGTCTTCAGTCTTATTGCCATTTTCATCAACCAGCGGCACGCCAACAGAATGAATAGCCGGAACCCAGTCAGCACCGTCGGCAATTTTCTTGACAACTTTGTCTGTGACCCGTGTCATGACTCGCATCGATGCGACTACATATGGAGAGTCTGTGATTTCAACACCGTATCTAGCAAGCGGTGATCCCACCGGTCCCATGGAAAATGGAATTACATACATCTTGCGACCGCGCATGCTGCCGCTAAATTTTTCTTCAAGTTCAGCACGCATTATGTCCGGGGCCACCCAGTTGTTGGTCGGACCAGCATCAGCTTGGTCTTTCGGGCAAATATAGGTTTTACTCTCAACCCTTGCCACGTCTCGCGGGTCAGTTCGCGCTGCAAAGCTGTTCGGTCTGATCTTTGGGTTCAGTTTTTGATAGGTGCCGTTGGCAATAAGCAGAGCGTTAATTTTCTGAGCCTCGGCTTCAGATCCGTTGCACCAGATAATTTCATCGGGGTCCGTTAGATCCGCGATGTCGGTTACCCAACGTTTCAGTGTCGACAGTGACATAGTTTGCTTCCTGATTCAAATGTATATGGCGTTGCCATTTGGTTTGTGCCATTTGCTCTTGTCTGAGCATTTACGGCGATCAGCAGTCGGGTTTCGCACGCTTTATACATCCTTGGGATGCTCTTATTGTATACAATGGAGCGTGTTTAGTGCAAATGAGGCTCTTTTATCAAGCATTTGTCCCCTAGTTGTATACAAACATCAGAACCAAACCGGTAAAGCTGCCGCATGCCAACGTGGTTTCAGGAAGCAGCAATGCCACCTCTAGACTCTCTACTAATGAAAACAATTAGTTGCATGGAACTTGGTGGATGCTGCGAGGAGAAATTCAGAGGTGAAACCTTTGAAGAGGTAGCGAATCAAAGCCAACTTCACGCCCAAGAGATGATGGCCATCAATGATCAGCCGCACATGCAGGCCATGGCAGAGATGATGGCCATAATGGAGCGCGGTGAAGTTGACCAGTGGATGAAGGCAAAGATGGAAATGTTCGCCCTGTTGCCTAACGAAGTGGACTAGCCCCTAGCTACTCCCCTCGGAGCTCAAGAATTCGTGCCACCAAATGTTCGTAGTTGTGAACACCTCTAGTTTTGGTTCCGTTTTCAATATCAAGCGCGAACTCAACCATCGCCTGATTGGCAGGGGAGGCCTGCCCAGCGCTACCCAGTGCTTTTACTACAAGCCCGTTCAGCTCGTTGACCTCGCTGTGGCGTCCCTTGATCCAGTCCTGCAAGACAGTTGATTTTGAATGCGCCAAAATGTAGTTCTTGGCCAGCTCATCAAAGACGGTTTCAACGAAAGTATCGGGGCTACTGGCTTGGTCACCGGACATTCCAAAAATCGGCCTGATTTTATAATTCAGTATTTCTGCAGCCCGAACCGCCTCGTTGCCGGCCGCTAGCATGTGGGTCTTCATGTCCTTATATTCAATGGCTTCCACTATCGATAAATCCAAGATGGCGGATGGCACCAACTCTGCAGCATTCAAAATCAGCTTCATCCACTTCGGCGAGTCAATGTCTTCGACCATCTCAACCACACCCGCAATTTTCAGTATTTCTGCAGCAACTGGAATATGGTGGGACGCTTTTGAGTCCGGTGCTCCAACGGCAAACCAAGAGCGATCATGTCCGGAGTGGCGTTCAACCACCCCTGGCTCATACATCGCTGCCGTTACTTCGATCACAGCGGCGAGAGCGCGCTCCGGACCAACCGCTTCTACGATCTCGTGTCCTGTCATTCCGTTCTGAACTCCAACGATGAAGCCGTCTGAGTTGAGGTACGGGGCTATTAGCCGGCAGGCCCACGCTGTGTCATAGGCCTTCATCAGAAGCAGGACAACATCGAACTTTTCTATTAGCTCTGCCACTTGGCAGAGATGAATAATGTTTACCTCAACCTTGAAGTGTTCTTTTTCTTTGAGCACCACTTGAAGTTGGTTGTGTCTTATCGCTTCCACGTTGTCCGGCCACTGGTCGATGAAGGTGACATCTAGGCCTGCCCGAACAAGGTCGGCGCCGATGCCAGCGCCATTGGCTCCGGTCCCTAGAACCGCAATTTTCTTCGCTTTTAGATCCATCAAGACACCTATTCTCTATAAAAGATTTTGCTTGAGGCTACTTTGGCCAGGCCCAGATCTCTAGTTGAATGCCATCTGGGTCTCGCAAATACGCCCACTGTGAGCCGGCGAGATCTCCGTCGGTCAGTGTCACCGGGGGTGCATTGAAAACCCCGCCACGTTCTTCTAGTGTTGCGAACGCCTCGTCCATGTCTGAAACCTGAAGGCAAATGTGTGTTGCGCCGACATCGCAATTGCGAAGGTCGAAGTCCTTGCCTTCCGGGCTGTGATACTGAAGAAACTCAATTCGAGTGCTTCCGATTTCTAGGAAGGAAAAAGAAAGCTCCACCCCTTGAAGCTGCACTCCGCGGGAAAGGCCCTCACCCTCGCCGTGGTTGATCGGACCGTGGTTTAGATCAAACATCTTCGAATACCACTCGAACGATTTTCTGATATCTCTGACGGTCAAACCAATGTGGTGAAGACCTTGAACTTCAAATGACATTTTCACTCCCTTGTGATTTAGCAATGAGCTAAATATAAATCAGACTGAACAAACCGCAAGTCCAGATTTATTATGGACCTGATTGTAGAAATGGTTGGCGCACTCTTCAGCCCAATTGTTTATTGGCAATTACAACAGTTGGGTAATAGAAATTGAATACTTGCGTCGGTTGCAGTAGTTTATTCACACTGAACACTTTGGCTTTGAGTTATCAAGGAGGATGGTCAAGCTCGTGATTCCATCACAAATGAAAGCGGCTGTTTATCATGCCGCAGGAGACGTCCGGATTGAAACCGTTGACACTCCAACCCCGAATGCAAACCAGGTGCTCTTGAGAGTCCTTAGATCAGGCATGTGTGGCACGGATGCGTCCGAGTACAAAGCCGGACCAAAAATCTTTGCTACAGAAAAAAAGCATCCAGTCAGCGGCCACCTTGGCCCAATGATTCTTGGACACGAGTTTATCGGCGAGGTTGTAGCGGTCGGTGCTGAAGTGACCGACTACGCGATAGGCGACCTTGTCGCCAGCGGCGCCGGCTATTCATGCGGTAAATGTGCGATGTGCCAAGCCTCAAGAACAAACCTGTGTGAGAAGTATGTGACCTCCGGCCTAAATAGACACGGCGGCATGGCAGAGTATGCGGTTGTCGAAAACACAACTCTTGAGAAGATACCCGCGGGCCTACATCTCGATATGGCAGGTCTTGCCCAGCCGCTTGCAGTTGGCATTCACGCTGCAAGGCGTGCTCAAGTATCCCAAGGGGACAAGGTGATTCTGATTGGTGCAGGTGCTATCGGCACTTTCGTCCTGTCAGGCCTGAAGTACCTTGTGGATGCTCAGATCACAGTGGTTGATTTTCCAGGCGAGCGACTAGGTCGAGCCGATCGCCTGGGAGCAGACCACACCTTTGAAGTATCAGACGACACTGAAGCCGGGCTAAGGGATCTTTTCCCCACCGGTGCGGACGTTGTTATCGAAGCCAGTGGTGCGCCGGGGCAGATGCAAATGGCGCTGAACTTAGTAAAGCAGGGAGGCACCGTTTTGCAGGTTGGGCTGCCCTCGTCAAAGCAGGAGCTTGACGTTCATCCATTTGTGATGTCAGAAAAGAGCCTCGTGACCACGCTTGCTCATGTTTGCGGCCAAGACCTTGGACCTGCGCTAGAAATCTTGTCAACGACCCAGCTAGGCCAAGAACTGCTCGAGGGTGTTCACCCCCTCGAAGAAATCACGGAGCAGCTTTCGAAGCTGGCAACCGGCCAGATTCAGGGCAAAGTACTTTTCGATCCAAGTTTGTAAACACCAAAGAAAGGAACCAAATTGAAGGCAGCAGTTTTTTACGGGGCAAAAGACATCAGGGTTGAGCAGATTGCTGAACCGGGGGATCTTGGTCCAAATGACGTTCGACTCAAGCCGCACTACTGCGGAATTTGTGGCACTGATCTACACGAATATGCGATGGGCCCAATTGTTATCCCCTCAACTCCTCACTCTCTGAATGGCTCTGTGCTACCACAGGTTCTAGGTCATGAATTCTCTGCCGAGATCCTCGAAGTAGGTGCTGCGGTGAAGCACGTTTCGAGCGGTGACCGGGTATCGGTGATGCCCCTTCTGTACTGCGGCGAATGTTATTACTGCCGCCGCGGGCTGAACCATCTGTGTCAGTCAATGGCTTGCGTTGGATTGAGCTTCCAGTGGGGAGGCATTGCCGAACAGGCAATTGTTCCAGCCACACACGTCAACAAACTTCACGACAACATGTCAATGCGAGCTGGTGCGCTAGTTGAGCCAACCGCAGTAGCTGCTTACGGTGTGGATCGAGCCGGTGTGCGGCCAGGAGACACAATTTTGGTTACTGGTGCCGGCCCAATTGGTGCTCTCGCAAGCATTTATGCCGAGCACTTGGGAGCCAAAGTGTTTGTGTCTGAAATCAACCCATATCGTCAGAAGATGATTGAGTCCCTCGGTGTTGCCACGCTTTTCGATCCTTCAAAGACAGACGTCGTCGAGGAGATCAAAGCCGCAACGGGCGGAATAGGCGTCGATCAGGTGATCGAGTGTTCTGGCAACGAAAGAGCACTTCAAACAGCTCTTTCGGCGGTCAGAAAGCACGGAACCATTTCTCAGACGGGTCTTCACACCAGGCCTGCATCAATCGACCCGATGATTTTGAGTGAGCACGACATCACGTTGGTTGGCACCTGGTGCTACCCGGTAACTGACTGGCCAAGAATCATCGATCTCATTGGTCGAGTCGGTCTTCCGGTTGAAAAGGTTGTCACCAAAGACATAGACATCGAGGACATCGTTCAGGCAGGTTTTGAGACCTTGCTTTCTCCTACCGGCGACCAGGTGAAGGTACTGATCAAGTCCTAAGCCAAGCGGCAATGCTTAATCAACTAACCCCCTGTGTAATCAAACACAGGGGGTTAGTTGATTGTAATGTCTAGGGAATCAAGCGGTCTTCGCGATAGCGGGCGACCTTGTCGAAGAAGCTCGCAGGCGTCGGACGGAAGTTCAAGAATCCGGCCTCACGGCTCTTGTTCATGTCGGTTACGCACTCAACACCTCGACCAAGGTCGCTATCTGAGTGCCACCAGGATGCCAGCTTGGTCACATCTGCCTCAGTTAGAGAGTGCTTCTTTGCAAGCTCAGCCCAAATCTGCCCTGCATCCCTCATCTGCTCGGCTAACGGACGTTCTTTTCCTTCGAAGCCTTCCCACTCCAGCCCAAAGTGCTCGGCAATCTGTGGCCAGAGCCAACGCCACCTGAACGTGTCGCCGTTGACAATGTTGAAGGCCTCGTTCTGGCCAGCCGGGTTTGTTGCGGCCCAAATCAACTGCTCTCCCAAAAGGTCAGAATCCGTCACGTCAGTGATGAAGTTCCACTGCTCTTTGGATCCGGGGAAAATGAACTTCTGGCCCAGCTCCTTGCAGATATTTGCGTATACGGAGAGAGTGAGGACCATGTTCATGGCGTTGTCAACGGCATAACCGAAGATGGTGTGTGAGCGGTGAACAGACCAGGTGAAGCCCTGCTTTTCAGCCTGCTCGAAAAGAATGTCCTCTTGAGCGTAGTAAAAGTTCAGATTGTCTAGTCGCGGCTCTGATTCGTGGAATGGCGTCTCTGCCATCACTCCGGTTGCATAATCATCGAAGGGCCCAAGGTAGTGCTTCAAGCCTGTCAACAGCGCAACATGCTTGACACCACCATCGACAGCAAGCGCATCCAAGAGGTTCTGAATCGTTGCACTGTTTACTTCTACGTTCTCAACTTCCGTGTCCTTGCGTATCCAAGCGGTCATGAAGACAATCTCCGGCTTGATTCCTGCAACAGCAGCCTGCACGCTCTCTGGGTCTAAGAGGTTGGCTTGAACATGGGTGACTCCATCGGGAACGGCCCTGTTCCTTTGCGAAAGCCCATAAACATCCCAGCCTTGATCAACCAACTGTCTGGCAACTGTCTGTCCTGCAATTCCTGTTACGCCTGCAATTAGGGCGCGTCTCTTGGCAACCATGCGATGAAGACCTTTCTATCTCAAATGTTCACTTGAGATAAACGATAGTTGCAATTGTTCAGTTTGGGAAATAAAACACAAGGACAATTTACCAAGCCCTGAAACACCACCTAAAGGCGCCCTAGACGGGGAAAACATTAGGCACACACAAAAAAAGTTACCTTTGTGTCTGAATTGTTACTAATCAATATTGTGCGTTCAGGGAAAACTAAATAAAGTGTGACTGAACACTTAACTAAGAATCAATCAAAGTCGGAGGAGGCGAAGTGGCTGAGACAGCAACTCCTCGAATATTGACTAGGTCAAGAGGCCCAGTTTCTAGGGGACTCATCACTGTTCTTGTCTCAACGGCAGGCCTTTACATCCTCAGTGCACTGTTTGCGCCGACTAGCATCACAGCCGGGCCACAACTGGGCATGCTTGCCTTTGCAGCCGTCTTAGCGATTGTTGGCCTTGGTCAGATGCTTGTCGTTCAGCAGGGCGGTATCGACCTCTCGGTTCCAGGTGCTGTTTCGCTGGCGGCGGTAATAGCTAGTCACCAACCAAACGGCGATGACAGCAAGCTGTTGATGGCGGTTGTGACCGCCTATGCGTTCTCCATAGGTGCAGGACTACTTAACGGTTACCTGGTTGGAATCTTGAGGCTTAGCCCGATCATTGCAACTCTTGGAACTAATGCACTGCTTTTCGGTGCCGTGCTATTTATTTCGGGCGGCACTCCTCGAGTTACCACGCAGCTGTTGCAGGACATTGTTCATGGCCTCACATGGGGAATCCCCAACGAACTCTTTTTTGTGGCCGCAATTACTGTGATCGTGACCCTGGTGTTAAAAAAGACCACCGCAGGTAGAAGGTTTGAAGGTATCGGTTCTTCAGGTGCGGCGACCAAAATTGTTGGTCTTCGCGTGAAAACGCACAACTCACTGGCCTACCTCTGGGCACAACTTTTGTTCACAACCGCTGGAGTGATGCTCGCTGGCGTAACTAACCAGCCAACCGCCTTTCAGGGCAACTCTTACCTGTTGCCATCGGTTGCGGTTGTGGTGCTTGGTGGAACGTCGCTTCTTGGCGGACGCGGTCTCCCGGTAGCCACAGTTATTGCAGCTCTATTTTTGACACAGCTAGACCAGTTCGTACTTGCATTGGGCGTTCCATTTGCAATTCGAACTTTGGTTCAGGCTGGCGCACTAGGAATTGGCGTAGCCGCATACACGATCAACTGGTCGGGTGTCAGGATGCGCCTCAAAGAATTGCTGAGCACGCTTAGTGTCAGTGATGGCAAAAATAAGGCCTCTAGCCCGCCGGTTTAGAGGGTCAATTCACAGCGATGTGATGAAAAAACGAAAAGAGAAAACATGTTAAAGACTCATCGCAGGGTCTCGATGGCAATTGCTGCCGCGGGCGTGAGCGCCCTCGTGCTAGCTGGTTGTGCATCGGCGACTACAGAAACAGCTGAGACAACCGAGGCTGCTGCTACTGACACAACCGAAGAGGCCGTTGTTAGCGACGCACCGTCATGGTGTGGACCAAACGAGGCATCTCTAGGTCTTCTAGATGGCTTCGGTGGAAACAGCTGGCGTCTAATCACCACTGCTGCCGGTGCTGATGAAGTGGCCAAGTGCCCAAGCATCACCAGCTACGAGTATGCAGATGGCCAGGGCGACACTCAGAAGGCCATCTCTGACATTCAGGGAATGGTTGCTAAGGGTATCGACGCACTAGTTGTATTCCCAGACTCTGGTCCAGCAATGCTTCCTGCACTTCGCAGTGCATACGAGGCTGGCGTTGTAACAGTTCCTTACCGCGTGTTCCCAGATGGTGAAGCAGGCGTTGACTATGACCTATGGGTCGGAGCTGACTTCTTCGCTGATGGTGTTTCATGGGGTAACTGGATCAAGGCTAACTTCCCAGATGGTGCGAAGGTGCTATTCCTTTCAGGTCCTGCTGGAAACAGCCAGGGTACAACTGAGCGTGAAGGCTTTGAGTCAGTTCTAAGCGACGCAAAGTACGAAATGATTGGCGAGCAGCCTTTCGAGGTCACCAACTGGGACCCAGCTCTAAGCCAGACCGTTCTAACAGCAGCTATTGCTAAGTACCCTCAGATCGACGTTATCGTTTCAGACTTTGGTCCATCACTTGTTGGTGCACTTCCAGAGTTTGCAAAGGCAGGCCGTTCAATTCCTGCGATGACCGCTTCTGATGGAAACGTTCTAGCTTGCTTCTGGGAAGACAACAAGGATGCCAACCCAGACTTCAAGTTGATGACAGTGCCAACTGGTAACGACAACGTTCGTCTAGCAGTACAGCACGCAGTTGCACGCGCAACCGGTGGAGTAATTCCAACCGCAACCGCGTGGGCTGGCCCAACCTTCGAAGACTCGACAGACTCAGCGAAGCCAGTTACATGCCGCACCGATCTACCTGGTGGCCTGTACCTGTCAGCTGAAATGTCCGGTGAAGACCAGGCAAAACTGCTTGACTAAGTAACCGATTGAGCCTTAGGCCCCGAGCGCATGCATAATGAGCTCGGGGCCTAAAGCCCGATTTAGAAGGAAATGCAATTGACAACCCAGAACAGCATTGTCATGAAAATGACATCGATCTCAAAAAACTACTCGGGCGTACCCGCTCTGAAGGATGTTTCGCTCGAGATCCAAGCCGGTGAAGTCCACGCACTTCTGGGTGAAAACGGTGCTGGTAAATCCACACTAATGAACGTTGCAACCGGAACGGTTGCACCAACTGCCGGCAAAATAATCATCGACGGCAAAGAGTTTGACGAGCTGACCCCCTCTTTGGCAGCGTCACTCGGAATCGCCATCGTGCACCAGCACCCAGCAGTCTTGCCAGACCTCACAGTCCTAGAAAACTTTTTAGTGGCACTACCCCGCTCAGTATTTAAAGGCAAGGGCTCACCGACACAGGTTGTAAATGAACTACTTGACCGAGTCGGATTGTCGCTGCTGCTGTCGCAGCGGATGGAGAACTTGACGGTGGCACAGAAGCACCTGGTTGAAATTGCCAAAGCGCTGGCTGTGAACCCAAGGATTCTTGTTCTCGACGAACCAACGGCGCCGCTTGGACAGGACTCAGTGGAGTTGTTGTTTGATTTGGTTGAAACTGCCGTCGAAAACGGCACTGCTGTTATCTACATCACCCACCGTTTGGCCGAGGTCCGCAGGGTTGCTCAAACGGTGACTGTTTTGCGAGATGGCCTTACTAGAGCAACGTCAGCAGTCAAAGATATTTCAGATTCAGATCTCCTTGCACTAATAATTGGGCGAGAACTTGGGTCGGCGTTTCCACCTAAGTTCAAGGGCGAAAAAGAGCAACCAAACTTTGTCGTTGAAAACCTCTCTAGCGACCACTTCTCAGAGATAAACATCGCGGCCCACAGAGGTCAAATAATCGGTATTTCCGGAATTGTTGGAAACGGCCAGAGCCAGCTCTTGCGAGCGTTAGCCGGTCAAGATGACTTTGACGGCAGTGTCGTAGTGGCCGGTGAGGCGATGACAAGACGAGCCCTATTGGGCAGTACTGCATTGATGCCCGCCGACAGGCAACATGAGGGTCTGATGATGCGGATGAGCGTTCGCGAGAACGCCTCAATCGCAGCCTTAAAGAGTTTCCGAGTTCGAGGACTGCTAAGCCGCAAAAAGGAAGAAACTCAGGTCATCGAAACATTGAATTCTCTAGCGGTTAAGACCCCGGGAGTTGAAGCGTTAGTCTCGTCGCTGTCTGGAGGTAACCAGCAAAAAATTGTGATGTCGAGGGTCTTGCTATCAGACCCAATTATGGTTCTGGCAGACGAGCCAACTCAGGGCGTGGACGTGGGTGCCAGGTCCGAGCTTTATACAATCCTGCGCAAGATTTCCTCCGACGGTATTCCAGTGATTGTCTCCTCCTCAGATGCCAAAGAACTCGAGGGCCTGTGTGATGTTGTTTACGTAATGTCAAGGGGTCAAATTGTCGAGGTGCTCGAAGGTGATGCAATCAAGGAAGAGCGAATGGTCGACGCCGCGATTTCCTCGACCACTCAGGCAATCAGGATTGAACGCAAAATCAGAAGTGCCGCCATTTCCGGTCGCAGGTCTTTAGGCTCAAGAGTCAAGGCATTTCTAGAGGGAGATTACGCTCCGTCCCTGCTGCTATTGACTGTGATGGGTGTCCTAGGTGGGTATATTCTCTCGATCAACGACAAGTATCTAAGCGACTTCAACGTTTCTTCAGTACTCCTCTTGGCAACCGCACTCGGTTTTATAGCGGTTGGACAGACGGTGGCAATGATGACCGGAGGAATTGACCTGGCAGTAGGCCCACTTGCTGGCCTTCTGGTCGTGGTTTCCTCCTTTTTCTTCTTGAAGGAATCGAGTGCAACATCTATGTTCCTGGGTGTGCTTGCGATGATCGCGGTCTCTATTGCAGTTGGCTTGCTAAACGGCTCACTGATCAGATATTTGAAATTCACTGCCATCGCGGCAACTTTGACCACTTACATAGGTCTTGGTGGAGTGAGCTTCCTGTTGAGAAGTGCACCAGATGGCTACATCAACACAGACGTCACCTCATTGATCACCACCAAGATTGGTCCCTTGCCTCTGGCATTTTTGGTGCTGGTTCTGTTTGTGATCGGAATGGAATATCTTCTTAGAAAGCGCCCCTGGGGCTGGAGGTTGAGAGCAGCTGGTTCTGAAGAGGAGTCGGCCCGCAGGGTTGGTGTGAAGATCAACAGGACAATCATCGGTGCCTATGTTGTGTCGGGTCTGTTCACATTCGTAGGCGCAATCATGCTCATGGCGCAGCTAGGAGTCGGTGATCCCTCACAGGGCGTCGGCTACACGCTGACAAGCATCACGGCCGTGGTTCTAGGTGGCACAAGCCTGCTTGGCGGTCGAGGAACTTTCGTTGGCTCTCTCTTGGGAGCAGTGCTGTTGATTCAGGTTATGAATTCCACAATCTTTTTGGGTCTGGACCAGATGTGGCAATACATCTTCCAGGGACTCCTGATTCTGGTTGCCGCAATTACCTACAGCGTTGCAAGAAACCGCAAGAACTCTAAGAAGTAGTGAACACAGGCTTTTTTAGAGGCCGATCTGCCTTCTTGTGACCTCTGAGACGGCCGACCAGTCGCTCTGAGCAAGAGCCTCATCTTTCATGGCTATCTCAAATAGTTCTCTGAGCATTGGCGCTGCCGGAATCTTCAGACCTAGGTCTTTTGCAGCACCTTCGACCAAGCTCAGGTCCTTTAGCCCCATCTCCATTAGGAAGCCGGCCGGCTGGTAATTCTTGTTGGCAATCATTGGTCCGTAGCCGGAATAGGCGGTACCCGTGAATGCGGCAAAGGTCAGGATTTCAATGAAGAGGTTGGGATCAACATCCGCATTTTCAACCAGCGCAATTGACTCCCCCATGGCCTGCAGGGCATGAATCAGGTTGTAGTTCACTCCAATTTTCACAAGTGAGGCGACCCAGGGCTCCGTTGAGACTCTAAATGTTTTCGCGCAGAATTTATCCACGAGAGGTTGAATAACGGCGACAGCTTCATCACTGCCTCCCGCAACCGTTACTAATTTTGCCGCTGGTGCAAGGTGAGGGCGGCCAAGGACGGGCCCTGCAACGTAGTGAATGCCAGCCTGGGCATGGCGTTTTTCTAATTCTTTTGCCGCAGCTATTGAGACTGTTGCCTGGTTGACATGCACCACTCCAGCCGGCACCTGAGCCAACAGCTCATTCGTGAAGACTGCCAGAACTGCCGCGTCGTTACTCAACATCGAAAAAACTACCTCGGAATTGAATGCTTCGATCAGGTCTTTCGCAACGTAAACACCCTGATCGGCAAAAGCCTGCCCGGGGCCTTTGGAACGATTAAATACCTGGGTGTTGACACCTTCATCAATCAGCTTCTGAGCAATGGCCGAACCCATTGCCCCCAGCCCGATGACACTTGCTTGTGTTGGACTCATCAGCCAAGCTCCTTCATTACAAATTCGAGTTCTCTGGTGACATAGTCAACTATGTCACCAGTTTTCAGCTCCTCTGGAAGAACGTCCCAGGTGTAGGTTTCGATCTCCAAGTGGTCTGACAGCGGCTGCGCCTTATGCATTGCGAGAGCCTGCTGAACTGCGAAACGAGTGGTCTTGAACGGCCCGATTTCCTCCAAGAAGACCGGAACGTGGAAGTGGGTGCGCAGCTCTGTCTTTGTTGGAGCTTGTTCGAATGCGTCCAGCGCCTCACCCAGGTTCAGATACTTCACGATCCCGGAATCGGTGTTGAGACAGGTCTGGCTCAGGTAGATGGTTTCAGTAAATCTTCTGAGTTCTGGGACTTTGCCAATCGTTAGGTCCTCAACCCAAAGTGCAGCTGCCTCTTGAAGCTTGAAAATTGGGATTCCCGCAGTAACTAGCTTCGCCAGTGAGTCTGGAATTACTTCAAAACCTACCGACTGGTGACCAATGTCAAAGACAATGCCAAGGTAACGCTTAGCTGCCCCTTCAGCTTCGCTGAGAGCAATGCCAGCAACCTGGGCAAGTTCCTTGATGCCTAATTCTGAATAAATTCTCTCCTTGAAGAAAGTAACTGTCTCGTCGGTGGTCTCGAGGTAGCAAGCAGGTTCGGGCTCAAGCGACAGCTTGACTCTCCTGCCGGTTTTTAGTTCTAGGTGGTAGAGGTGCGCGACAACCTCGAAGACACTTCGGGTGAACTTGGCAATGTAGTTTTCATCAACAACGTTTGGAGTGAAAGCAAGCGGGGCGGTTTGGATTGAAGGCGAGATGTCCGGGTCGGTGATTTCAACCAGGATGTCTGCAATCGACTTGGTGTAGTTCACACGCTCTTGCGTTGTCCAGTCTGGCTCGTAAACCTGCTCCATAACCCTTTGACCTTTGAAAGGGCCAAAGGGAAAAGCGTTGATGGTGAAAACATAGAGCTCATTTTCATCGAGGTACTTCTTCAAACTGGCTCGCTCGTTAGCCGACCCCGTCAGGGTCTTTGCTGATTCTCCAGATAGCCGCAGCGATACTCCAAACTTGCCTTTCACTCCGAGGCGATCTTTGACCTCGGGCACGAATTCTTCCAAACTCGCGCGCATTTGACTCCAATCATCCCCTGCGTGAACGAGTGTGGAGTAGGTAAGGTGGCCAAGATTATTTGGAAGCTTCATGGGGTTCTCCTTTGAATAGAAACAGTCTATGTGCAGTAGAGCTGAACAAGTAAAAGAAAACCTGGATTACCAAGTACCCAAGTAATTCCTAGGTTTTTGTCCCCATAAGTGGTCATTTGTTCACTAAGGCTGAAAGTTGTCTGCCACAATAGAGCGCAGAACCTTTTTGTCGGAGTGGTAAATAGCGGGACCCGGGGAGTGCAAAGTGAAAGAGCTAGAAATTGGAGCCGAACTTAGAAGAGTTCGCGTCGAAAAAAAGCTGAGCCTAAGAAGCGTTGCCACTGCCGTAGGTGTCTCGGCGAGTCTTTTATCCCAGGTTGAAACTGGAAAAACCCAGCCGTCAGTTAGCACTCTCTACTCGTTGGTGAATCACCTTGGAATTTCACTTGACGGAATCATGTCCGGTTCTGGAGGCCCCTCCTCAACAAAGAATAAATCTGGGTCCACAAACTCTGTTGTTCAACGCGGCGGTGACAACCCAACCATTGACATGGAAAACGGCGTTACATGGGAGCGATTAGCCCCAGGCTCAACAGACCTTGCTGATCCACTTCTTGTCACTTATCCGCCTGGGAGCTCCTCCTCACTTGAGGGCAAGCTAATGAGGCATGGGGCAGCTGAGTACGGATACCTGCTTCAGGGAACCCTCACCTTGAAGCTCGAATTTGAAACCCTTGAAATCAACGCTGGTGACTCGTTCTCATTTGATGCCAATCGGCCACATTTATATAGGAACGAATCAAACCAGACCGTTAAGGGAATCTGGTTTGTAATCAAGACTGATGACGATCGTTATGACCAAGCAGTCACACCATTGGCCAATGGCCACTCGGCCGCATCGGCGGTAGACGTGCTTAGAATGATCGATCAAGATAAGCGCTGATCCTAGAAACCAAGGAGCAAATTTGCCAATCCCCAACCTGCACGGTACCGACCACATTGGCTTCACGGTTCCGGATCTGGATGAGGCGACAAAGTTTTTTGTCGACATCGTTGGTTGTGAACTGGTTTATTCCCTGGGCCCCTTTGAAAAAGATGACGACTGGATGCGGGAGCACCTAAATGTCCACCCGCGAACCATCATGCGCGAGCTTCGCTTCTTTCGGTGCGCAAATGGTTCGAACTTCGAAGTGTTTCAGTATGAGGCGACAGACCAACAAAGCCAGCAGCCAAAAAATAGCGACATCGGAGGCCATCACCTAGCTTTCTACGTTGATGATCTAGACGGCGCCGTTGAGTACCTAAAATCTGAGGGCATTCAGGTTCTCTCAGATCCAACAGCAAGCGCGAACGCTTCGTTTGGGCAAAGGTGGGTATATTTCTTGAGCCCGTGGGGAATGCAGTTTGAGCTGGTTAGCTTTCCAAACGGCAAGAAGTATGAAGAGGATGCCGCGCTAAAGCTTTGGCACCCAAAATTTCCAGCTGAGTAGATCTCTAACTACTCCCAAGCATCAAATACTGCAGCGGTTGCCACTGTACCCGCCTCAGCAGCGAGTTTTTCGTGAGCGGGGTGGACAACGTAGGCCTGCAATGCCGCTTCTGATTCAAATTCTGAGACAATTCCCGCTTCATATGGCGATCCCGGGTTCTCTGGCAATCTAAACCACCAAGAGCTGATTTCAGAAATCTCTTCGTGAAGTGTGGAAAATTTAGAGATGACTAGGTCAAAGTCGGCTTTAGATACCTCGGGCTTCTTCTTGAAAAGAACGACGTGCTTTAGCATCAATAGCCTCCTAATTGTTTGGTAAAACTATACAAAAATCATAACAATTGCAATTTTATGGCCAAATCAGGCTCAATTCATTGAATAATGTTTAGTGCTACTTGACGAACGGTATGTTTGATGCAAGTTTGTGCAGTGAGTCCAAAGGAGGGCACCATGGGTCGGCTAGACAATCAGCGCGTTCTAATAACCGGCGCCGGCAGCGGAATTGGTGCCGGCTTCGCTCACGGTCTTGCGCTAGAGGGCGCCACAGTTGGCATAGTCGATTTAAACCTTGATCACGCAGAGAAAGTGGCAAGTGTGATTTTGGAGGCTGGCGGCAAGGCAATTGCGCTGCTGGCCGATGTAGCAGAACGCAGCCAGGTCCAAGACGCCATTGCCAAGTTTGTGAATTTTGCAGGTGGTCTGGATGTGATGTTCAACAATGCCGGTTTCAATAAGCCGATGCCGTTGCTTGAGGTAACCGAGGAGAACTTCAACGCGATTATGAACGTGAATGGACTGGGTGTCCTGATTGGAATTCAAGAGGCAGCCAAGGTCATGATCGCTCAGGGAAGCGGCGGCAAAATCATCAATACGTCTTCGATTGCCGGAAGACAGGGCTACCCGGACTTTGCTCCTTACTGCGCCAGCAAGTTTGCCGTGAACGCCCTAACGCAAGCTGCCGCCAGAGGGCTGGCCGAGCACGGAATCACCTGCAACTCATTTTCCCCCGGGGTAGTAGACACACCGCTTTGGGTAACGCTTGATAGGGATCTAATCGAAATGGGTTCAACGAAGACCCCCGGCCAGGCAATTGATGAGTTCTCGGCGGACATTTTGATGGGCAGACCTGCCCTAGCTGAAGATTTGCTGGGGACAGCGATGTTCCTTGCTTCAAAAGACTCTGACTACATGACAGGACAAACAGTAATGATCGATGGTGGAAAGGTACTGCTCTAGTAGCAGAAATTATGAAAGCTCTACAATTTACGGCCGAAAACAAGATGGCCGTCAACGAAATAGAAAAACCAGTAATTGCCTCAGATGAGGTGCTGCTGGCCGCCAGATCTGTCGGTATTTGCCACAGTGATATAGAGCTGCTTGAGGGCCGCTACATCATCCCCTTCAGCTATCCGATCATTCCAGGCCACGAGTGGTCTGCTGAGGTCATCGCAGTGGGAGCAAAGGTCTCAACACTCAAAGCCGGGGACCGAGTCGTAGGCGAGTGTGTAATCGGGATGGAACACTTCGGTTTTTCAA
>OBQO01000012.1_pt1 | contig 27322 bp, 25 predicted proteins | sample 1494361 | NCBI WGS metagenome assembly OBQO01 (sample SAMEA3340641, study PRJEB22092) | marine metagenome | biome: ENVO:00000447; feature: ENVO:00002042; material: ENVO:00002010 | collected 2014-06-13T10:00:00+00 | depth 2 m
TAGTGGTTAGGTCTAGAGGCGGAAATGCAACTCAAATCTTCACTTTGATCGCAATCAACTTTGGCCTTGGGCTCTTTGTTTCTGGAATTTCTTGGGAGGGCCATCTTGGTGGTCTTGTGACCGGTTTGGCCATAGCGGGAATCTACTCACAAACCCGAGCGCGCGAGAAACGCTTGCAGCAAATTTTTGGGGTGTTCTTGGTTTGGGGAGTCCTCTACGGACTAACTATGTTGAAGATCTCTACTTGGATGTAGTTATTTCCACTTAGTGGTCATACCGAAACCGATCATCGCGATTCCAAAACCAACGAGGATGTTCCAGTTCGAAAGATCTATTGGGGTTGCGCTACCCAGCGGGTATCTTGCTGATGAGATGTAGAAGACAAGAATCCAGGCTAGGCCGAAGAGCATGAAGCCAAACATTGTGGCCTTATACCAGGTCGGATTTTCTTGCTCCTCTTGGACCACCTTTGGTTTTAGTGGTTTTGAGTCATTATTTTTATTTGATCGAGATTCAGCCATGCGCTCTAGCTTAATGCCTGAAGCTAAATCCTCGCTATCCGAATAAGCTATTGACATCATGGTCAAAATCCTCGTCTTAGACAATTACGACAGCTTTGTCTACACGCTTAACGGCTATTTGCAGCAGCTCGGTGCTGAGACCGAGGTTATCCGCAACGACGCGGTTGCCGAATCTGAACTTTCTGAACTCCTAGCCAGGTTTGATGCTGTTCTTATTTCTCCCGGCCCTGGAGCCCCTGCTAGCGCAGGGCTTTCTATCCCGACCGTGAAGCTTGCTCTTGAAACCGACTATCCGGTTTTCGGTGTTTGTTTGGGTCACCAGGCAATCGCCGAGGCCATGGGTGCCAGAGTGGAGAGCGCGCCAGAGCTAATGCATGGAAAAACCTCAAAGGTCAACCACCGCGACAGCTTGATTCTTGGCGGCCTCCCACAGGGCTTTTTGGCCACCAGGTATCACTCGTTGGCAGTGGTTCCGGAAACAGTCCCGGAAGATTTAATTGTTACCGGTCAAACCGATAGCGGCGTCATTATGGGCTTAGAGCATAGGACCAAGCCGATATACGGAGTCCAGTTTCACCCGGAATCAGTTATGACAGAGGGCGGCTATCAGATGTTGGCTAACTGGCTAGAAACCCTGGGCGTCGAAGGGGCTAAGGAAAAAGCTAAGCACCTGAGTCCGAGAATAGAAAAGCACTAGCCGGTAACTGGTTCAGTTGGGCTAGGTGTCGGCGTTGGTGTCGGCAAATCTGGTATTTCCCCTCCCACACACTCAACATACAAAATTATGTTTTGCAGCTGCGGCGCTTCACCCGGGAGAATTGACTGCTCTAGCACGATTGTTCCAGGGGTTCCAGAGCAGGCCAGGACATCGACAATTTCAACTGAGACCGTGAAGCCAATCGAAGGGTTGGTGAGGATGCTTCTGGCTTCAAGGACCTCCAGGTTTCTCACATCTGGCACCTGCACGGTGCCATCGGACAAGATTATGTTCACAACCGTGCCAAGTGGGGTTCTAAAGTTGGTAACTGGATCAGAGGCAATAACTACCCCTTGAGCCACAATCGGCGAACCGACAACGGTTATCGAACCAACAGTTAGTCCCTGTGCTTCGATAAGAGCGACAGCATCCGCTTCGCTAGCACCGACCAGGTTAGGAACAGTCACCTCGGTTGCTCCACTTGAAACATATAGGGTCACCGCAGTGCTTGATAGCACCTGAGTTCCAGACTCTGGAACTTGGCGGATGACCACGCCCTCGGGAACGGTTTCACTCTTTTCATAAACTCTCAGCACAACCAGCTCCTGAGATGTCAGGGTGTTTAGTGCATCGTCATAGAGAGAGCCCTCAACGCTGGCAACGCTCACGCCACTTGTCGGGCTTGTGCCAGGCTCTTGTGATCCTATATTCATGACCCAAAACAGCAGACCAACCAAAATCACTACCACGCCGGTCCCAAGGCCCCAAAGCACCCCGGCCCCAACCTTGCTATTGGTGGTAGTTATCTGTGTGCTTGGCGCAGTTTCAAAGCCATCGATAAGCGAGGTTGGTAACTCACCGCTGTCAACTTTTGTAATCACCTCGGTCGAATCAAAACCAACTGGCTTCATATTGGATACCGACACCGGCTGCTTTTTCGTGATAGGCGCACCCGAGTGGGCAGCATTCAGGTGCTCTTGGAACTCTTCGGCTGTTTGGAAGCGCTCATTTGGATCTTTAGTCATCGCCCTTAGCACCACAGCATCAAGCTCGGCACTCACAGCTGAGTTGAAGGAAGAAGGGGGATCGGCGGTCTCTGACACGTGCTGATAGGCGACAGAAACAGCGCTTTCGCCCTTAAAAGGTGGCCTGCCGGCCAATAGTTCATAGAGAATCACACCGGTTGAATAGAGATCTGTCCTTGCATCAACTGCGTCTCCACGTGCCTGCTCTGGAGAAAAGTATTGAGCGGTTCCAACAATGCCGGCGGTTGCGGCCTGAGTCGCAGAGTTGTCGTTTACCGCTCTTGCAATACCAAAGTCCATTACCTTGACAGAGTCGCCTTCGCCAACCATGACGTTGGCTGGCTTGATGTCGCGATGGACAACCCCGGCATGGTGAGAAACCTCGAGTGCAGTCAAAATACCAGATATGTATCTAACGGCCTTGTCCAGGTCAAGGCTTTTCTCAGCAACCACTTCCCTTAGGAGTTTTCCCCGGACGAGCTCCATAATGATGAACGGAGTTTTCACAATCTGCCCGTTCGAATCGGCGGCTTCCTCCTCACCGGCGTCGTAAACACGAACGATGGTTGGATGCGCCATTCTGGCACTTGCTTGAGCCTCTTGACGGAACCTTGCCTCAAAGTTTGCGTCATTGGCAAGGTCTGACTTTAAAAGCTTTATTGCGACGGTTCGGCCAAGCCTGGTGTCGTAGCCCTCAAACACCTCGGCCATGCCACCACGGCCAACTAGCTGACCCAGCCTGTATCGGCCTGCAATCAGTCTTTCGTTCTCGCTCAAACCCGCTCTTTTCCGCCTATTGAAGTCTAGTTTTCGTTTTCAGTTTTCATTGCACATCTCGGTCACAGTCTTATTACTCTGTGGGCTCAGGCTCCGGCTCTGGGAGAGGGTCTTCCGGCACATCGACGGTGTCACCTGGGACCTCGGAGGGGATATCGGCTGCTGGGTCAACCGGATCCAAAGGAAGGCCAGTTTCAGGATCTACCTCAACCGCAACAGGCGGTGAGCTGGAATCTGGCTCTGGAATCTCAATTGGGATGTCCTCAAAATTACCCACGTAGTAGGTGACGCTGACTGTGCTGCCGAGGGTGAGGTTACCGGTGGGAGATACCGCATAAACACTTCTCACCTCTAGGGAGTCGCCGTCAATAAGATCACCTGGAATTGCGTTGACCACAAATCCGCGCTCCGTGAGCCATGCGGTTACTTCGCTCAGATTCTTGCCCAAAACATCAGAAACCAAAACCACATAGGTGGAAGGCTTTGGCGTCGTTGGCTCCGGCTCCGGGGTTGCCGACTCCGAAACCGTAGGGGCTGGAGTATTTGAAGGAGCCACTTGATCGGCATTTGGTTCCGAGAGAATTGCCACAATCACAACAATGGTCGTGAGCCCCAATAAGCCAAGTGTTGCAAGCCAAGGCCAGACAATCGGTGCCTTGGGAAGCGGTGCTGTGTCAGTGGTTAGTACCTCAGTAATCGGGTCTTCAATCGCCGGCACGGGCTTCTGTGGGCCACCTTTGCGTTTTTCCCGCAGCAGTGCCTCTGCTCGGATTGCCAAAGAGGTCCCGGATTCAGGCCGCTGGTTTGGCTTTTTTGCCAGGCAACTCAAGACAAGATTTTGAACCCGAGGATCAATTGAGTCGCTCAAAGCCGGGGGCATTTCATTGATGTGAGCCATGGCAATTGCCATTTGATTCTCACCGCGGAATGGCCTCTTTCCAGCCAGTGCCTCATAGGCAACAACGCCAAGAGAATAAAGATCGGCGGCTGATGTTGAGGTCTTGCCGGTGGCTTGCTCGGGCGCCAAGTATTGAACCGTTCCCATTACCTGACCGGTTTTAGTCAGTGGAACCTGATCCCCAACCCTCGCAATTCCAAAGTCGGTTATTTTCACCTTGCCCTGGGGGGTAATCAGGAGGTTGCCCGGCTTTATGTCCCTGTGGACCAGACCCCTTGCGTGTGCTGCTGCAAGGGCTCTTGAGGTTTGCGCGATAATGTCCAAAACCTGTTCTTCAGAAAGCCTTTTCTCACGCTCGAGCAATCTGGACATAGATTCACCTGGGACTAATTCCATGACCAAATAAGCAGCACCGGTGTCCTCACCGTAGTCATAGACGTTGGCGATGCCCTCGTGCTCAACTAGGGCAGCAGCCTTAGCTTCGCTTCTGAACCGCTCGAGAAAGGTTGGATCAGAAAGATATTCCTCCTTCAGAATTTTGATGGCTACCGGCCGCAAAATTAACTCGTCCTCGGCCTGCCAAACCTCTCCCATGCCACCAATGGCAATCCGAAGTTGGAGGCGATAGCGGTCGCCGTATAACTGTCCTACTGCAGGCTTCATTTATTCAACACCGCCTGCATTACTGCCTTGGCAATCGGAGCAGCAACCTGATTCCCAGTTCCGTTTTGACCGATGCCACCGCCGTCTTCAACCACAACGGTCACTACGATTTCAGGGGACTCGGCCGGCGCGAAACCGGTGAACCAGAGCGTGTAGGGCTCGTCGATGCCATTTTCTGCGGTGCCAGTTTTACCAGCAACCGCAATCGAAGAAATACCGGCATTTGAAGCGGCACCAAATTCCACAGAGTCAACCATCATGCGGGTTAGCAGAGCCGCGGTCTCCCTCGACATTGGTGAGGAAAAAACCTGCGGTTGAGGTTGGCTAAGAACGTTTAGGTTGCTGGCAACCACTTGATCTATCAGCTGAGGTTTCATCAAGACACCTTGGTTTGCGATGGCAGCGGTGCTCATTGCAATCTGCAGCGGGGTGGTGCGGACATCAAATTGACCAAAGCCCGAAAGCGCTACCTGAGGTAGCTCCATGTCCTGCGGATAGATGCTTGGAGTGACAGTCAGTGGGATGGCAAGCTCATCACCGAAGCCCATTAGCTCTGCCTGAGCCCTAATCCGGTCCTGACCCAAGTCGACCGCGAGAATCGCAAAAGGGATATTGCAAGAGCGAATCAAGGCAGTTTCGAGAGTTACCAGCGCCCCATCACCGCAGGTCGAGTTGTTCGAGTTGTTGATATATGTTGTTGTGCCGGGCAATCTGTAGCGGTCTAGGTTTTCAAAGGTTGTGCCGGTGCTATAGCGCCCACTTTCCAGAGCTGCCGCTGCCACCACAATTTTGAATACCGATCCCGGGTGATACAGATCTCCGCCAATAGCTCGATTTACAAGAGGTGAATCAGGATCATCTAACAGCTCCCTATAGGCGCTGGTCGTGGCTTGCGAGCTGTGGCCAGCCAAGAGATTTGCGTCAAAGCCAGGCTTGGAAACCATCGCAATAATCCTGCCGGTTGCAGGATCCATCGCAACCACCGCACCTTTTCTAGCACCAAGCGCATCCCAGGCCGCTTTTTGAATATCGGCGTCAAGGCTGAGTTCAATCGCTGCCCCGGTTACCGGCGTGCCATCGAGTAGCGCATTTATTTGCTCAAAGAACTGCGCTGAGCTCTGGCCGGAAAGCAGAGAGTTCATTGAACGCTCTATTCCAGAAGACCCGGAGAAAATACTGAAGTAGCCAACCACTGAGCTATACAAAACAGAGTCGTAATTTCTCAAGAAACGGTACTGATCATTAATTGGATCGCTGGTGACAACCTCTTGCTCGCCAACCAATATCGATCCACGCTGAGTCTTATAGGTTTCGTAGGCCGCACGGACGTTCCTTGGATCCTGATAAAGCGACTGGGTCCTAAGAACTTGAATCGAAGACGCCATTGCAAATAGCGCCACAAACATCACGGTCAGGAAAAGGCCAACCCGCCTGACTTGCCTGTTCACGCCGCACTCCTTCTGAGTGAGGAATCAGAGAGAACCAATAGCAAGGCGATAATTGCCCAGTTTGCTAACAGTGAGCTACCACCGGCAGCCAAGAATGGAGTGGTGAGCCCGGTGAGTGGTAGCAGCCCCATCACACCTCCTGAGACAACAAATACCTGCAGGCCAATAACAAATGCAAGACCAAGAGCCAGCAGCTTTGAAAAATCATCCTGGTGAGTGTTCGATATTCGAAGACCGCGATAGACAATCAAGAGGTAGATGGCAAGAATTGCGAAGACACCAGCCATGCCAAGCTCTTCACCCATGGCAGCGAAGATGAAATCACTTTCAGCAAGGGGTATTAGTTGAGGGAAGCCAGATCCCAACCCGGCTCCAATTACGTCACCGTGAGCCATTCCGAATAGCCCCTGCACGAGCTGGTAACTGCCGCCCGCAGCGCTGTAGTTGGCCTGTGAAAAAGGGTCTAGCCAAGAGTCAAATCTGGCTGCAACGTAATCAAAAACTCGTGATGCCACCAGTGCACCGGTGATCATCATCACCATTCCGATACCAACGTAAAAACCTCGCCCGGTAGCCGTGTAGATCATCACAAGGAAAAGCCCGAAATACAAAATTGAAGTACCGAGGTCCCGTTGCAAAACCAGCACACCAATCGAGGCAATCCAGAAAAGCAAAATCGGCCCCAAGTCCTTTGCGCCTGGAACCCTCATGCCCAAAACTCTGGAGCCAATCTCAGACAGTGATCCCTTTCGCGATGCTAGGTAGCCAGCAAAGAAGATCGCAAGCAGAATTTTTGCAATTTCCCCGGGCTGAAACGTAAGATCGCCGACGCCAATCCAGAGTGTGGCCCCATTCAAAGTTCTTCCAATTACCGGGGCCGCTGGCAAAGCCAACAGCACGACGGCAGCAGCCCCTGCCAGGTAGGGGAAGCGCCTCAAAACCAGCGGGTTTTTCACGAATCTGACTACTACTGCGGCTATCAACATCGCAAAGCAGCTCAGCCAGACCTGTCGCTCTGCAAATAGATCCGGCCCGCCGTTGGTGATTTCAGCCAGGTCTAGTCGGTAAATCATTGCTATGCCAAGACCGTTTAGCAAAAACGCAAGTGGTAAAAGTAGCCCATCGGCATTAACGGCATGTTTTCTTAGCACGTAGTGAAGAAGCCAGGCGCTAATTGTCGGGGGCGCCCAGTAAACCAAAAGGTCCGCCGACATCTCTAGGTTCACCGCAAGTTGAATTTGGGCAAGTGCGAAGGCGTGGATCCCAGCAACCCAAAAAAGCAATACCGCTTCAAAGTTTCTTGACCTTGGAACAGCTTTTAGCAGTATCGGTATTGCCGAGGTCAGTGACACATTACTCATTGATACCCAGCTTTAGCTGGTCAATCAACTTAATAGCTTCATCCAGCGATTCAACCGAAATGGACCGCTCGATCAAGGTTTGCTGGAACTGCGAGAGGTCCTCGAGGTTGATTTCCGAAATCAGGTGCGGGCTTGAAAACTTCCAAGGACCCAGCTCCTCCCTGATCCCCTGGTAAATGGTTACTTGACCCTGGTAGACGTCGACGTAATAGCGAGTTTGGGTGTACTGGTAGGCGCCAAAACCGATTCCGATAATGATGGCGGCAAACAAAAGCCATCCAAGAACCATTCGAAAGCTGCGCCAGCGAAGCTTCTGTTTGGTTTCGGCAAGAATCTTTTTCAGTAGCGCCTCGGACTCGGGTGCGAATTTCGCAGGGTCCTCTGGAGCCTGAAGGAGCTCGAGCAAGCTGCGTGGGTTGAACAGACGCAAAATCTTGCCACCCTTGCGCTCCTCAATTACAACTTCGTGATCTGCTGATCCAACAAAATGAGCACCTGGTTCAAAGTCAGCCTGGACGGTCGGGCGCACTATATCTGTGATTACGACCGTTACGTTGTCCGGTGCTCCGTATTCCAGTGCCTCACCAACCAACAATTCTGCAGCTTCCTCGGTTGGAATATTTGAGGTCAGAACCTTGGTCATAACATCGTCCGGCACAACCCCGGAAAGACCGTCACTGCAGAGCATCCAGCGGTCTCCTGGAAGTGCGTCGTGAAGAGCAACATCTAATTCAGGCTCACCCTGAACGTCACCAAGCACTCGCATCAAAACACTTCTTCTGGGGTGAACCAGTGCTTCAGCTTCGGTGATTCTCCCGAGCTCGACAAGTTTTTGAACGAAGGTGTGGTCTTTGGTTATCTGCACAACTTCACCGGAACGGACTCGATAAATTCTGGAATCACCGATGTGTGCGGTCACCACCTGGTTGCCGTGAACCAACATCCCGGAAAACGTGGTTCCCATTCCCTGCAGCTCTGGATGCTCAATTACTGTCCCGTTTAGCATGTTATTGGCGTCTAAAACACCAGACTTGAAGCCCTCAATTGCTTCTTCGATGCTGTCGTATTTACTGTCCGTGAGCGCAACCCGCTGCGAAGTGATAGCAGATGCTATGTCACCGCCAGCATGACCGCCCATTCCGTCTGCAACAAAAAATAGCTGGTAACCGGAATAACCAGAGTCCTGGTTAGAACTTCGGTGCTTGCCGATATCACTGGCCGCATAGCTGATTGTTTTAATTGCCAAGGTTTTTACGACCTCAGCTCAAAGGTTGTGGTGCCAATTCTGATTGTCATTCCAGGCCTGATGGTTTCGGGGGTGGTTAGCTTCTTACCGTCCAGGTGAGTGCCGTTGGTTGAGTTCAGGTCTTGCAGCACCCAATCGGAGCCAACATGAACCAACTTTGCATGCATTGAGGAAGCAAACTCATCGCCGATAACCATGTCGGAGCTGGGGGCTCTGCCGATTAAAATCTCCTTCTTACCTTCGAGCAAAATGTTGTTTCCAGCTGTGCGGCCGGTGAGAACGGCAATTTCGCTCGGGTCAAAACCTTCGACATCTTCGATGCCAAGACTCGCTGCGGAGCCGGCCGTTAGCTGAGGGGCATTTTGCTTGGCAATCTTGCTAATCACTCGTCGGCCGTAAAGGTCAGCACGAATAACAGACAGCAAACTAAGTATGAAAATCCACAAAACTGCCACAAAACCAATGCGAATCAGAAATAGCGCTAGCTCACTCACTTGACTCTCCTGTCAGCGCCAGCAGCTCAAATGCGAACTCGGTCCTCCCGGCAGTTATAACGCTTCCCTGGCGAAGAACCAACTCGTTTACTCTGTTGCCATCAACAAAGGTGCCGTTGGTTGACTCCAAATCTCTAATGGCAGCAATCTCGCCATTAAAGGCAATTTCAAAGTGAATCCGGCTCAGTCCTCGGTCATCAATCATGACCTCTGCTTGATCGTCGCGCCCGAAAGTGGTTGTGCCATTTCTAAGCTCGTGACGAATACTGCCAAAACTTATGACGGGTTTCCAAGTCACTACCGTGCTAATCGCTGCTGATCCGACTTTCACTCTGCCACGACCAACGCTTGAGTCTTCAGAAAGGCCAAGCTCTATTTCGCTGGTGACCCGAAAGTTTTTCTGGTTCGCGTAGTCGGCTATTTCTTTACCGATTGCTGTCAGCAATTGGTCAGATATGTCTTGCTTGTCATGAGGGTTCAGTTTGATCAGGTAGCGGTGGGGGACTAAAACCTTGTCTCCGGTGCCACGTTTGGCTGCAATGTCCATGGCATTCTTAATGGCCTGCGAGATCTCAATTGGTTGCAGTTGCCGCTTGGACAACTTTGCAAACATTGAACCCACAGTGTCTTCAATGCGCGCCTCGGCCTTGTCTAGAAAGCCCACGTTACCTGCTTCCCTTAGCGGTTCTTAGGTGTGGCAAGTCTAGCGTTTAAGGCTAGGAATAGCCCCTATTTTTCATCCCGCTGACAGTTAGACTGGCAGCTGCTAACCCAATGGTGCGCACCCCACTAATTCCGGAAAAGACCTCAGATTGCTAGAAACTTACCTAATCGCACTGGAGGCGCTCGGCGTGCTCGCTTTTGCTCTCTCGGGCATCATCGAAGCGGCAAGAAAGCAATTCGATTTGGTGGGAGTAGTGATGATCGGTGCGATTGCAGCATTTGGTGGAGGAACACTACGAGACGTGCTCCTGGATCGCCGCCCGTTTTTCTGGGTTGAGCAGGAGTACTGGGTCTGGATACTGATAGCAGTTGGTCTAGCGCTACCTTTCTTTTTCCGTGCAAACCACATCGTTCTGACCGAAAAGATCATGCTGATTCCCGATGCCTTTGGCCTCGGTATTTTTGCAGCTGGCGGCACTCACATTGCCCTTGTTTCAGGAATGAGCCCACTGATAGCTGTTCTGATGGGTGTTGTTACAGCGGTGGCCGGAGGAGTATTGCGCGACGTTCTGGTCAACGAGGTTCCGCGGGCATTCCATGATCACCAGCCCTATGCAGCGATTGCGTTTGCCGGTGGTTGGGTGGTAGTTCTCTTGGGCTATTTGCAATCCCCAGAGTACGTAGACGTTCTAATTGCGGCCGCTCTTATGGTCGTCGTTCGTCTCTTAGCAGTGAAGTTCAAGCTCGAACTTTTCCGCTGGCGCTACCTGTAGTCCTCAGCAAATTGCCAGACAACTGGCTTTTCTGGCACCCAGCTGGCAAGCGCCTTTGCGCTTACTGAATTTCGGGTTGAATTTGATTTTGCCTAGCTAACTTGTTGCTTGTCCAAGTGATTGAGAACGACAAGGAGTGAACATGAAGAAAAAATCAAAAATCGCGATAGCCGCAACAGCGGCAATTACCGCAACAGCCCTGGCAATTTCATTGCCATCGCTTGCCCACAATGGTCGGGATAAACCTGGTGAGCGTGGCGGCATAGGGGTTGAAGCCCATAAGGAAAGCGCCCACGGAAAGATGATGTCAAAGGGATCATTTGCTTCCGTGTCAGTAGCAATAACAAATGTTCCGTCCGATGTAACCTCGCTCCGTGAAGCTGCAAAGGGAGCGAACTTTGGAGTGTATCGATTGGCAGATGACGCAACCGTCCTGCCTGAAACCAAGCCTGAAGCCAAGTCTCGAACTATAGGGATTAAACCTGAAATGGGTGAAGCCGGGAGCCTAGAACTTCCTGAAATTATTGATGGAGATATCCAGGCGACTCTTAGTTTTAAAACCGCAGGAGAAGAGGGAGTCAAGAAATTCGCAGTATATCCATCAGATGGCTCCGACCCCATCTTGGTAACAATGACCACTGACGCCGCTGGCGCCACAACACTCACAAGCTCTGCGGACCTAACTGTCAGCTACAGCGAAAAAGTCGCTGCGACATTCGAGCAGTGGAAAATGAAAAAGGGTGGCCACGGAAAGATGGGTCACGGCAAGATGGGCGACAATAAGGATCTTGATCCAGCTGAATGGTCACCATCTTGGGAGCCAGAGGAACCAGCTGAGTGACTAAGAATGCCAAACCTGAGTGTTGGCTGACAAGTTGGTGGCTAAACACTGATTTTCATTAGCAGTGCCGGCTTGGATTCATAAGCTAAAAGCATGAAGTCAACTTCTTGACTTGATACCCTCCTAATTGGAGTAACCCCCGAGCAGAATTGCTTGGGGGTTTTCTCCTGCAATTAGCCGATTTCTTGGAGCTTCTTGCGGCCGCGAACGTGGCTCTCATCGCACTTTAGGTTTTCTGGGTCTTCAAAACAACTGTCACAAAGCAGCACAAGGTCTTTGCATCCAAGTCCTAGGCAGTCCCTTAGGTCTGAGGTTGGTCCAATGCAAACTTCACACTCACCAATGGTCTTGGCCTCGTCCGAGAACCTGTGGATCATGCGCTTATCAAAAACATAGAGCGCGCCTTCCCAGAGTCCTCTATCTCGGAACTTCTCGCCATAACGAACAATGCCACCTTCAATTTGATAAACCTCTTTGAAGCCTCGGTTCAGCATCACCGCTGAGAGAATCTCACAGCGAATCCCACCGGTGCAGTATGTGACGATCTGCTTATCCTTCAGGTGGTCATACTTTCCAGATTCAAGTTCAGCAACAAATTCATGGGTTGTTTGAACATCTGGCACGATTGCGTTTTTGAACTTACCGATTTTTGCCTCAAAAGCATTTCGACCGTCAAAGAAGACAACGTCATCACCGTGCTTTTCAACCAATTCGTTCACTTGGTGGGGCTTTAGGTGCTTGCCACCGTTTGTGATTCCGGACTTTTCGACTGTTACCTCATCGGGTGTCGTGAAGGCAACTAGTTCCTTCTTAACCTTGACGCTGAGCTTGGGAAAATCATCTCCCTGGCCATCTGACCACTTGAAGTCAATCTTGCCGAATCCCGGATACTCCTTGGTTTGCCTGGCGTATTTCTTGAGGTCTGCGATGTCCCCACCCAAGGTTCCATTAATACCGTGTTTGGAGATCAGGATGCGACCCTTAAGGTTCAGCGCATCGCAAAGAGTCTTTTGCCAAAGCATGACTGCTTTCGGGTCCGCTACCGGAGTGAACCCGTAATAAAGGATGATCTTGTTTATTGCCATTTGAAATTCAGTTTAGTCAGAGGCAGGCGTCATAGACTAGAAAGATGTCTATGAAGCCAGGGCTAGAAACAGCCTCATTTAATTTGTCCACCAAACCAACCAAGGACCTCTTCCAACACGTCAACGGCGGCTGGTTAGATAAAACCGAGATCCCAGAAGACAAAGCGGTCTATGGCAGCTTCTACATGTTGGCCGATGATGCAGAGCTAGCCGTAAAAGAAATCCTTGAGGAGGCAGCAGCTGATCCAAAGCCCGGAGTCAGCCAACAGATTGGAGAGCTTTACGCCTCCTTCTTAGACGAAGAGCGAATTCAGAAACTGGGCGCAGCGCCACTAGCCGCTGACTTAGAAAAGATTTCAAGCGTTTCAAACCTCAAAGAGCTTTTCCACCTGATGGGTCAACTTGAGCGAATGGGTGTCGGAGGCCTCTGGGGAAGCTACATAGATAACGATCCAGGAAATCCAGAGCGCTACCTGGTTCACTTCTATAACGGCGGACTCGGTCTGCCGGACAAGGACTACTACACCGACGAAAAATACCAGGATGTGAAATCCGCGTACCCGCTTCACATCGCAAGGATGTTCGAGCTCGCAGGTGTCGACAAGTCAACCGCAAACAAAAACGCAGCAAACATTCTTGCCCTTGAAACCTTGATCGCCTCAAAGCACTGGAGCAGGGTCGAGTCTCGGGATGCCGAAAAGACCTACAACCTCAAGACATTCGAAGAGTTAAAAAAACTTACCCCTTCTATTCTTTGGGAAGAATACTTGGCCGGTCTTGAGCTAACAGATTCATTCCTAGAATGGAATGTAGTGATGATGCCCTCTTTCTTTGAGGGGCTCTCTGAAGTACTGACAATGGAGCACCTGGAAACTCTCAAGGTTTGGCTGAGCTGGTTGTTTATCCGTGCTCACGCACCATATCTTTCAGATGACTTTGTTGCCGAGCGCTTTAGCTTCTACGGCACCAAGTTGACTGGTCAGCCAGTGAACCGCTCGCGCTGGAAGCGTGCGGTGAGCTTGGTGGAAGGAAGCCTGGGCGAAGCCGTTGGAAAGATTTACGTTGAGAAGCACTTCCCGCCGAGTTCAAAAACTCAGATGGACAAGCTGGTTGCCCACCTCATTCAGGCCTATCGACAGAGCATCGATCAGCTTGACTGGATGACAGACGAGACCAAGCAAAAGGCTCAAACCAAACTGCAGAAGTTCACCCCGAAAATCGGCTACCCGGTTAAGTGGCACGACTACTCGAGCATTGAGATCAAACGTGAAGATCTATTGCAGAACATTAAGAATGTTTCGAAGTGGGACTTCGAATACCAAGCTAAGAAGATCGGTTCTCCAATCGACCGCGATGAATGGCACATGACACCGCAGACCGTGAATGCCTATTACAACCCGGGGTTGAATGAGATAGTTTTCCCAGCCGCCATTTTGCAGCCCCCCTTCTTTTCAGAGCAGGCAGATGACGCTGAAAACTTTGGCGGCATTGGCGCGGTGATTGGTCACGAGATTGGTCACGGTTTCGATGACCAGGGATCAAAATACGATGGTGATGGCAAGCTGCTTTCTTGGTGGACCGAGTCCGATCGAGAAGCCTTCGAAAAGAGGACTAAGTCGCTCATCGATCAATACAACAAGCTGAGCCCTAGTCAGCTCGATGACACTCACACTGTCAATGGCGAACTCACGATCGGTGAGAACATCGGAGACCTCGGGGGTCTAGGTATCGCGTGGAAGGCTTACATCATTTCCCTGGACGGCAAAGAGCCGCCGATTATCAACGGTCTGACCGCTGCCGAGAGGTTCTTTTTCTCATGGGCTCAGTGCTGGCGCGCGATGTCAAGAGACGAAATCGCAATTCAGAGGCTTGCCACCGACCCACACTCACCACCCGAGTTCAGGTGTAATCAGGTGGTCAAAAATCTTGACATCTACCACGAGACATTTGGGACCAATGAGGCCGATGAAATGTGGCTCGAGCCAAAAGATCGCGTCGTCATCTGGTGAAGCTCTGGTTCCGGGTTATCTATGTGATGTTTTCTTGGCGCAGGCGATCGAAGCTAACCATTGATCAGGTGTCAAAAATAACGCTTCGCGTCTTGCCAAGCGACTTAGATATTTACAACCACATGAATAACGGTGTGTTTCTAACTCTGATGGACATCGGTCGCTATGACCAGGGCCTGAGAACGGGGATCTGGCAAGAGTGGAACAAGAGGGGCTGGTACCCAATTGTTGTGAACTCGACAATTAGCTACCGAAAGTCTCTAGAACCATGGCAAAAATTCGACCTAGAGACCAAGGTCATCGGCTGGGACGATGTTTCCTGTTACATAGAACAGCGTTTCGTTCGAAATGGTGAAATCTATGCCAAGGCAATTATGCGCGGGAGGTTTCTGAAGCGCAGCTGGGGAGTCTTGACTCCCCAGGAAGTAATGGAAGGCTCCGGTGGATGGCCAGGACCAAAGCCGACTGTTCCTGAGTGGGTTCTCAGGTGGGCAAAAGACATCCAGTTACCCAAGGGTAAAGAACCAGCTCCCAGCGACTGGGACTAATTGGCTCCAGGCCAACGGCAAGAAGCTACAGCCTCTTCGATAGTGCCCTTTAGTAGGTCATGGGTGTCTGGGTGTTTTTCCATGTACTTCACTGTGTAGCTGCAGACCGGAACAACTTTGTGGGCGCCAGTTGTCCTGATGTCTGCAAGTGACTCTCGGAGCAAAATGGCTGCCAAATTTTTCCCCTGGTGTTCAGGGTTCACCTCGGTGTGGACCAGGTGCATATCTGCGCCAGATATTGTGTACTCCATTAGTCCTACTCGCTGAGTATCTAGATAGATTTCATAGCGGTTCTGTTCACTGTCGTGCAAGACCTTTGTGCTCATGCTGTTAATCTTTCTTTCTATGGCTACCAATCAGGTTATCAAGGGTGAAAACCTAAGTGTGTTGAAATCGCTTCCCGATGAGTCTTTCCAGCTGATCTACATCGACCCACCATTTAACACCGGTCGCAAGCAGGTGCGGACAAATAGGTCATCAAGAGCTAGCAGCACCGGAAACTTGGGTTTTCAAGGCAAGCGGTATGAGCAGATTGTCGAATCGGTGCTGTCCTACGATGATGAGTTTGCAGATTTCTGGGCATTTCTTGAGCCGAGGTTGATTGAGGCTCGAAGATTGCTGACCAAAACTGGAACAATCTATATGCACCTTGATTATCGCGAAGCCCACTATGCAAAAGTGCTGATGGATGCACTATTTGGCAGGGAGTGCTTCCTGAACGAAATCATCTGGGCCTATGACTACGGTGGCAAATCTAAAAGCAAATGGCCTGCCAAGCACGACACAATCTTGGTTTATGTGAATAACCCAGACGATTATTACTTTGATTCTGAAACAGTTGACCGAGAGCCATATATGGCACCTGGATTGGTTACCCCTGAGAAGGTCGCCAGGGGTAAGTTGCCAACAGATGTTTGGTGGCACACCATCGTTTCTCCAACCGGAAAAGAAAAGACCGGTTACCCAACCCAGAAACCACTGGGAATCCTGAGGCGAATTATTAGTGCCAGCTCAAAACCTAGTGACCGCGTACTCGATTTCTTTGCCGGCTCCGGCACCACTGCTCACGCGGCTTTTGAGCTGGGCAGAAACTTCACTGTCGTGGATCAAAACCCGGAATCATTGGAAGTGATTCAAAAAAGACTCAACGATCTTGCAGTTCCGTTCGACTTTCTCGAGAGATAAACCAGACCACTACAAAAGCGATTAGCACAAATAAGCTCGCCGCCGCCATGGCCATGCCAAAGTTCTCAGCCCCGGGTCTTGCAATCAACCTAAACAAAACCAGCGGCAGCGTTGCCTCAGAGCCATAGGCCAGAAAACTAGCTGCGCCGAACTCCCCAAGTGAACCCAGTGCTACGAATGCACCGGCAATTGCAAGTGGCTTTCTCACAAGCGGCGCCTCTACCTGCGAAATCATCTGCCAACCAACAGCTCCATCCAAACGGGCAGCATCCTTGATTTCAAGTGAGACAGCTTGCCTCGCTGGCCTGAGCACTTGATAGCTAAGGGGAATCAGAAACAGGCTCTGCACCATTGGAACCAAGAGCCAACTGCCACTGATGCCTGCAGGAAGGTACCCGCTGAGAATCAAAAACACGAGACCGAAAACAACGGGGGAAATACCTATCGGCAAGAGCACACCAAAGCTGGTTTTTCTTCTTCCTGCAATAAGCCAGGCGATTGGCAGCGCGATCAGCGCGGCGACCACAAGGTTTCGCAAAGAATTGATGCTTGCATCCAGCACCGAGATGTTCAATAAATCCCTGGCACCCTTGCCACCTAGATTTTGAACGTTTTGAACCAACCCGGGTCCAAGAGTTGCCGCGCGATAAAAGACCTGAATAAAGACAAACCCGATTGCCGCCAGCAGCAAGGTGCCGAGAATCCCACCAAGTCGAGAACCATTGGAAGCCGGCACCTGCTCACCAAATAGCGATGTTGGCTCAGCACCAATTGATCTGGCCAAATAGAAAAAACAAAGTGTGAGTGCGGTTTGCAAAAGGGCCAAAACCAGAGCCGAATTGAAATCAAGATCTCTGAGTGCTGCGGTTGCAATCTCAGTCTCCAGCGTCTGTACCTTGCCCTGGCCCAGGGTCAAAACAAGTCCGTAGCTGGTGGCACTGTAAAGGGCGACAAGTAATCCTGCAGAGAGCATTCCACCCAATTGCTGCGGCAGTTCAACGAAGATCCTGGTTGATAATCTTCCAGCGCCATCGAGTGAGGCTGCCTCAACTTGGTCTGACGGTACCTGGTTGGCAGAAATGATTCTGGCCATGAACCCAGCGTTCATCAAAACATGAGCACCAATGATCCAAAGTATTCCAAATCTGGAATTCATCTCCGGCGACTGAAGAGGCAACAGAGCTAGACCGACCAGAAAAGGAGGCAGTAAGAATGGAACCACAATCACTGCCGAAACAAATCTTCGGTAAGACTTCGAAACAGAGGCCAGCCAGTTTCCTATCGGGTAGCCAATGAGCGCTGACACCACCGCACTTGCCAAAGCAATAAGTGCGGTGGTGACAAACAGCTCGAGGTTAGTTGTCAAATACGTCTGACCAGTCCTTTAGCCAACGCTCACGATTCTCAGAAAAGTTGAGGTCAACCCCAAGGACGCTCGTGGCTGGTGTTGCGAACATCGCCCAGTCAGCAGGAACCTCAATCTCGGTGTTTGCAGGATAGACATACATTGCCGAAGGCACTGACGCTTGGAAGTTATCAGCCAGCAGGAATTCCACTATTGCTTCAGCACCAGCTTTGTTTTGTGCATTCTCCAGCACACCTGCATATTCGGTTTGCCTGAAGCACTCTGATGTCAGTGCTTTGGAGCCGGCACTGCCATCTTCATTCACTTCGGCAGCCGGTGAGGATGCATAGCTCAGGACAATTGGGCGATCTCCGCCGTATCTGGTGAAGTCAACGAAATAGGCATCTTCCCAACTTCCGGAAACCTTCAGTTCGTTATCTCGAATAGATCTCCAGTAAGCAAAGACCTCAGCGCTGGTTTCAAAGCCTGCGTGAGTGGTTGCGAGGAATGCCAGCCCAGGGGATGAAAACCTCGGGTTAGTGACAACCGTCAAACCACGATATTGCTCCTGGCCCAATTCCCTCCAGCTGGTTGGAGGTGTGATTTCAGAATCGGCAAACCAATCCAGGTCGTAGTTGAAGCAGACGTCTGAGAAGTCAATGGCGGACATCTCACCGTCGACTACTTCATTTTCGAGTGCAACCGATTGGAAGGTGTTGTCGATGCCGAAGAAGGCATCTGCAACCGGAGCATTTTTGGTGAGCACCAGTTGGTTTGTCAGGGAACCGGTGTCACCCAGTCTGATAATTTCTAGATCGAAACCGGATTCGCTTTGAAACTCCGCTATCAACTCATCGCTGATCACAAAGGAATCGTGAGCTGCGAGTCGAACCGTTGTATTTTCTGCTGCGGCACATCCGCTAAGGGTGAGCGCGCTTGCTATCAGTAGTGCTATTTTTTTCATTTTTCGTGCCTTTCGAGGATGCTAGGCACGGGTTAGAGGTCTCTACCTACGCTGGAATTACCCAGATCAGGTTTGACGGTCGAAGACTCTATTTCTAGTCTTCCTCTCAGTCCGGTTTACCGAACTCCCGTGGTTACTACTCTCACTCTAACAAGAAATAGCTAGTGGCTCATTCCCGCAGCATCGGCAGCTTCTTGAGAGGCACTCTTTTCGCGGAGCGGGATTTCCTTGATGAACCAGCTGATCACAAAGGCAGCCGCAATAAAGAAGATCGCAACGAAGAAGACTGTCAACGAGGATTCAACAAAGCCAATCCGGAATGGCAGGGTCAATCGCTCATCCGCACCGATCATGAAAGACGAGTCAAGGGTGATCTGGTCTCCTGCAGCGGGACCTGATTGCAGGATCCCCAAGATTGCCTGGTTCGCCGGGTCGTTCAAGACGCTGGGATCTGAGGTCGCGGAGGCTAATCCTTGAGTGACGTCTGCCCTGGTGAACGCGCCTGAGATCTTTTCACCGACGGTCCCAAACAGAATTGACATAAATACTGCAACACCGAGTGTTCCACCCATCTGGCGGAAGAAGGTCACGGAGCTGGTTGCAACGCCGATGTCTTTGCCGGCAACAGAGTTCTGGCTCGCAACCATGGTTGTTTGCATCAATTGACCAAGCCCGAGACCGATAAGGATCATGCCTATTGAAATTACCCAAATCGGAGTGGAGGCATTCATCATCAGCAGCATGTAGAGATAGCCGAAGAACAACACTGCGGTACCAGTGTTGAAGAAGATTCTGTACTTGCCTGTAGCTGACATGACGCGACCAGAAACTATTGTCGCGGTCATCATTCCAGCAACCATTGGAAGCATGAGCAATCCTGCTTGAGTTGGGCTTGCACCATAGACAACCTGGATGATCAATGGCAGCACGATCATGCCGCCGAACATTCCGATTCCCATGATGAAGCCGAGCACCTGCGTTCTAGCAAAAGTGGCATTCTTGAATAACGAAAGCGGAATCAATGCCGCTGAGCCCATTCTCTTTTCAATCATGATGAAGCTCACAATTCCAAAGACACCGGTGACATACATCGCAATCGAAAGTGGGCTACCCCAACCCCACTCACGACCCTGCTCGGCAACCAAGAGAATCGGAACAACCGCAAGCACGATTGTTGTTGCTCCCCACCAGTCGATCTTCTGTGGCTGTGGGGTGTGGGGTACATGCAAAAAGGTAATGACCATAAACAGCGAAACTGCGCCAATTGGAAGGTTCATAAGAAAGATCCATCGCCAGCCGTCGATGAACAAAAACTCTCCGGCACCCGCGAAGGCTCCACCGATGACCGGACCCAATACAGATGAAGTTCCAAAGACAGCCAGGAACATGCCCTGATATTTGGCTCGCTCCTTTGGGGGAACAATGTCGGCAACGATTGTTAGGGCGAGCGAGAACAAACCACCCGCACCAAGCCCCTGCAATGCCCTGAAGGCGGCAAGTTCAAACATGCTGGTTGCAAACCCCGCTGTTGCAGAACCAATAATGAAAATTACAATTCCAACAATGAACAAGGGCCTACGACCAAAAATGTCACCGAGCTTGCCATAGATCGGGGTGCTCACCGTGGAGGTGATCAAATACGCGGTTGTCGCCCAGGCCTGCAGCGAAAGACCGCCAAGGTCATCGGCGATGGTGCGCATCGCAGCACCAACTACCGATTGGTCAAGGGCAGCCAGGAACATTCCTGACATTAGACCGATGAGAACTATCCAAATTTGCTTCGGCGTCATGGTGCCGGATTGGGCTGCCTTTTTTGCGGCATCCCGAGAAGTGTTCGTAGCCAACGGCTCTCCTAGATTTAGGGTTTAGACGTGCGTAATCCTACTCCTTTGAAACGGAGTCCAATATTTATATTTGGACCCCCTCTCATTTTGGGCACACTGGGACTCGGGTTGGTTTTGCAATCTGGCATGTTCGCTTCCCCGGAGCACACAATCATTGCTCAGCAGGTTGAAGCGTTCCAAGCTCAAAACCTAACTCCACCAACACCGGAAATGACCGACTACCTATACCCACGCTCAACTATTGATTTTGCGAACCAGCAGTACGTTGTGGTGAATAAACATCGAGAGCTACATCCAATCGATTACGCGCCGGCAATCCTTGTCGCAGCACCCAGCTCCGAGTCGCTTGATAATTCCAGAGAGCTCCTACTGACTCCTGCAACGGCAACTGCCCTGGTCGAAATGGCAAAAGATATGTATGAACAGGGTTACGGGAAGTTGTTTGTGAACTCTGCCTACAGAACTTATGAATATCAGACGGAGCTCTTTCAATCCAAGACCAGCCAATATGGGCTTGCCGAAGCATTGATTCGATCCGCGAAAGCCGGTCACTCTGAACACCAGACCGGATTGGCTGTCGATGTTTCAGTTCCTGATCAGGGGTGCGCAATCATGCAGTGCTTTGGTGACACCAAAGCCGGCCAGTGGATTGCAGACAATGCTTGGCGCTATGGCTTTATTATTCGCTATGAAAAAGACACTACGGTAATCACCGGCTACACCTATGAGCCGTGGCATCTTCGTTATGTCGGAATAGAACTGACCGAAATCTATTCTCAAAATGGAATACAAACGCTGGAAGAGTTCTGGGGGCTGCCCGCTGCCGAGTTCTACTTGGAAGAAATGACCGAGTCGACAATCGACTGAGCTTCGGACAAAACTGTTTCCAGGTGGTCTAGCCCGTTGAAGGACTCTCCATAAATTTTGTAGACGTCTTCCGTGCCGGATGGTCGAGCTGCAAACCAAGCGTTCTTGGTTGAAACCTTCACACCACCTAAAGCCCCACCGTTCATGGCTGAGGTTTCAATTTTTTCTATTGTCTCCCCGCCAAGTTTCTTGGCAGAAATATCATCTGCGGAGAGCTTCGCAAGCACACTTTTTTGCTCGAGTGTTGCCGGAGCATCGATGCGCCGATAGCTGGGCTCACCAAACTCCTGGGTGAGCATCGCGTATTGCTCGGACGGGCTATATCTAGTGCTGGCTTCCATTTCTGCCGCCAAGAGACACATGATGATGCCGTCTTTGTCGGTGGAGAACGGTTGGCCGTTTAGACGCAGGAACGAAGCTCCCGCTGACTCCTCGCCACCGAAACCTAAGCTGCCATCTACCAGCCCCGGAACAAACCACTTGAAGCCAACTGGAACTTCAACGAGTTTTCTGCCCAGAGATTCGACGATTCGATCAATGATCGAAGAGGAAACCATTGTCTTACCGACGCCAGCGTGAGAGTCCCAACCCTGCCTGGATTCGATTAGGTATTGAATCGATGCAGCCAGAAAGTGATTTGGGTTCATCAAGCCAGAATCTGCAGTCACGATGCCATGCCTATCGGCATCGGCATCATTGCCGGTTGAGATGTCGAAGTTTGCTTTGTTTTCAATGAGCGATGCCATTGCAAACGGCGACGAGCAGTCCATGCGAATCTTGCCGTCCCAGTCCAGGCTCATGAAACCAAACTGCGGATCTACCTTGTCATTTAGCACCGTTAGATCCAACTGATAGTCACTGGCAATTTGTGCCCAGTAGTGAACCGCTGCCCCGCCAAGTGGATCGGCACCAAGACGCAAACCTGAGTGGCTGATGGTTGACATGTTCAGCACTTCACCCAGTTGTGAGATGTAGTTATTTTGAAAATCAAATTCTTTTGGGTTGGGAGTGGCTCGCTTTACTCCGGTAAGGGCTGCCGCCAATAGCTCGTTGGCTCGATTAGCGATGCGAGAGGTTGCATCGGTGTCCGATGGGCCACCGTGAGGGGGGTTGTATTTAATGCCACCGTCTTGGGGTGGGTTGTGACTCGGGGTAATGATGATGCCATCGGCCTGGGCATCCGAGCCCCTGGGAACCTGGAGGTTGTGATCAAGGATTGCTACCGACACCGCAGGGGTGGGAGTGAACCCCTTGTCCTTCGCTACAAAACACTCGATGTCGTTGCCAGCTAATACTTCTAGAACGCTCTGCTGTGCAGGTTCAGAAAGCGCATGGGTGTCGCGGCCGATATAAATCGGACCTCTTATTCCTTGAGAATCGCGATACTCAACTATTGCTTGGGTGATCGCCAGGATGTGGTTTTCGTTGAAGGAGCCATTCAGCGAACTGCCCCGGTGTCCGGAGGTTCCAAAGACAACCTTCTCGGTTGCTACTGATGGGTCTGGCTTGATGTCAAAATAACTAACATCCAGAGCGCGGAGGTCAACCAGGTCGGCTGCTTGTGCCAGCTGCCCGGCTCTTTCGTGGGTCAATTTTCAACCCTTGGGTTTTTTCTGAATAGGAAGACCAGGTAGCCGGTAGAAAACCCAAAGCCAATAAGTGCGTAGAGAATTACAAACCAGTTCACTCCGGTTGGGATTAGCAGCGTCAATACACCGAGGCCAAACGCCCCCACCATCATCACCCGTGCTACCCAGAGCACCGCGCTGTCACTTCCGGACTGAGCAGACACAAACATTAGGCCTGCAAGTGTGAAGATAACCACACCGGTCATTTGCATTGCCCAGTCGAGCCCTGTAGAGCCGGGTAAAGCCAGTAGGTCTGTGAAAATCCTTGGCAGCGTGAGCAAGATTATTGAGCTGATCACGAAGACCAGAGCACCAAGCCTCAGTACTCCGCGCAATCTTTGGACATCGCCTCTTTTATGCATAAAAAACATCGTATTGCTATCTTCCGATTCCCGCCTGCCCTAATCTTGAAGGATGTCAAGCACTCACAAGATTGCATACCTCGGTCCTGAAGGAACATTCACCGAGATGGCTGCCAAAATGCTGCCCAGTTCAGGTGAAGCTGAACTAGTGCCAATGTCTAGCGTGACCGAGGCACTCGATGCGGTCTTGTCCGGTCTTGCGATGCGGGCAGTGGCACCAATTGAGAATTCTCTAGAGGGGGGCGTCAGCGCCACCTCCGATGCACTTGCAACAATCCCGGGTGTTCAGATCTATGGTGAATACCTGGTGCCAGTTAGCTTCGACCTGATGGCAAGGCCGGGTACGGCGCTCGCAGATGTCTCAGACATCCTCACTCACCCTGTGGCCTACGCACAATCCAGGAAGTGGCTAGACAAGAACCTCAAAAACCCGAGTCACATCCCCGCAGCCTCGACCGCGGCTGCGGCCAAAGCACTTTCTAACGGCTCAAGCGCCCACGCTGTAATTGCGGCTACCGGTGCTGCCGAGATCTACGGGCTTGAAATTATTGCCAGCAACATCGGTGAAAACCAGGATGCTCAGACCAGGTTCTATGAAATTGGTATTTCTGGAACCCCTCCAAAAAAGACCGGCCAGGACAAGACCAGCGTTGTTGTTGAACTGCCAGACGATCGCCCGGGTGGGCTTTTGGAAATGCTGGAGCAGTTTGCTGCCAGGGGCATAAACCTTTCCAGGATTGAATCCCGTCCGATCGGAGATCGGTTCGGTCGGTACCGCTTCAACATAGATGTTGAGGGTCACTTAGACGACGAGGCAATTGGCGAAGCCCTGATGGGGCTTCACAGATTTAGCCCCAAGGTCGTCTTCTTGGGCTCCTACCCAAGAGCAGATCATTCTGATTCAGTCCACTTGGGAAACAACGCAAACCCAGACTATGAATCTGCTCAAGCTTGGCTCGGGAAGCTGCGCAAAGAGCGCTAATCCCAAGCAACAGCTAGCAAGCGGGTAGGCTTCATGGTGTGATTGAGATCAACCTTCTTAGAGAAAACCCGGCCCTTATTAAGGCTTCCCAGGTTGCCAGGGGAGCGGACGTTGGTCTAGTTGATCTCGCGGCGGATCTGGCTGAGCAAAAGAAGCTCGCGCTACAACAGTTTGAGACTTTGCGAGCAAAGCAGAATGCCCACGGCAAGCTGGTCGCTCAGGCACCCAAGGAAGAAAAGGCAGCCCTTGTCGCTCAGGCTCAAGTACTTTCAGCAGACGTGAAAAAGCAGGAGGCGGCGGCAAACTTAGCCGAGCAAGAGCTGATGGTTGTCCTTCATAAAATCGAGAACATCGTTCTCGATGGTGTCCCAGCAGGTGGCGAAGAAAACTTTCAGGTAATCAAAGAGGTAGGCAGCAAACCTGCTTTTGCTTTTGAACCCAAAGACCACGTTGCACTTGGTGAATCGCTAGACATCATTGACATTGAGCGCGGTGCAAAGATTGCCGGCTCCAGGTTTTATTTTTTGAAGGGGCTTGGTGCAAGGCTTGAACTTGCCATGATGCAGTTGGCTCTTGATCAAGCAAGCGAGGCTGGCTTCACGGCATTGATTACACCCACATTGGTCAAGCCAGAAATCATGCAGGGAACCGGGTTCTTAGGTGAGCACTCAGCAGAGGTTTACTACTTGCCGGCTGACGATCTTTATTTGACCGGCACCAGTGAGGTGGCTCTTGCCGGCTACCACAGCGACGAGATTTTAGATGACCTAGCAGAACCAAAGCGCTACGCCGGCTGGTCCACCTGCTACCGCAGGGAAGCCGGAAGCCACGGCAAGGACACCAGGGGCATCCTGAGAGTCCACCAATTCAACAAGCTTGAAATGTTTTCATACTGCAAACCTGAAGATGCCGAGGCTGAGCATCAGAAGCTTCTTGTTTGGCAGGAGCAAATGCTGCAAAAGTGTGAGCTTCCCTACCGGGTGATTGATGTTGCTGCTGGAGACCTCGGATCATCAGCTGCTAGAAAATTTGACGTTGAGGCATGGGTTCCAACCCAAGGTGATTACCGTGAACTTACTTCCACCTCTAACTGCACCACCTACCAGGCCAGAAGGCTCAACACCCGCTACCGCGATCAAGATGGCAAGCCAGCAACCGCTGCGACTTTGAACGGGACGCTTGCAACAACCAGGTGGTTGGTTGCAATTTTGGAAAATCACCAGCAAGAAGATGGTTCGGTATCGATTCCAAAGGCACTTCGCGGCTACCTCGGTGGCGTTGAGAAGATTGCCCCCAAGAGCTAAATGGCACATAACGACCCCTGGCTAGTTGGCATCGATATCGATGGCACGCTTGTCCATGACGATGGGTATCTCTCCGACGAGGTTGTTGCTGAGGTAAATCGCGTCAGAGACCTCGGTCACCATGTTTTTGTTGCAACTGGCAGAGCGGCCTCAAATGCCTACCCGGTAATCAACCAACTCGGCATTGACTCAGGTCATGCGGTTTGTTCAAACGGTGCAGTAACAATTCGGCTAGATGGCTCACACCCAAAGGGTTTTGCCGTCCATGACGTGAAGACCTTTGACCCCTCTGATGTTTTGGCAAGGCTAATTGAAACAATCCCAAATGCCCACTTTGCCGTTGAAGATCTAGACGGCGGCTACCGCTTCCATAAGCCCTTCCCCAACTATGCACTCGGCGACCAGAACGTTGAAACCCCTCTCGAGGAGCTTCTGCACCACCCGGTTAGCCGAGTTGTTGTGTTATCACCTGATCACGATGTCGATCAATTCTTGAAGATCATGGACGATGTCGGCCTTCAATCGGTGAGCTACGCCATTGGCTATACCGCTTGGCTTGACATCGCACCGAAGGGCATAGACAAGGGCCATGCGCTAAACCAACTTAGGGATCACTACGAGCACACCTCGAACCGGGTCCTCGTGATGGGCGATGGCAGAAATGACATCGAAATGTTTCAGTGGGCCCAGAGTCTCGGTGGCCACGCCTTCGCAATGGGCCAAGCCCCTGAAGAGGTAAAGCTTGCCGCCACTGCAGTTACTGCTGCCGTTACAGAAAATGGCGTCGCCCAGGTGCTGAAGTCACTTGAGGGACTTGAGTTTTTTCAATAACCACTAAACTCTTCTACGGAGGCCTGTCCGAGCGGCCGATGGAGCTGGTCTTGAAAACCAGTGGGCAGAAATGTCTCGTGGGTTCGAATCCCACGGCCTCCGCCAGAAAGATCTAAACCAGTCTCAACAAAAGTTGAGGCTGGTTTTTTCTTTAATGTGATGTTTTCCATCTATGCTCTTGGCGAGAAACTTGTCTACGAAAGGAACGCCTTGGCCCTGAAATTGGAAGATCGTTGGATCTGGGATAGCTGGTACGTGTGGGATGGCGATGTTTGCCACGCGTTTTATCTCTGTGCATCAAAAGGCCTGGGGGACCCTGACAGGCGTCATCGGTATACAAACGTTGGCCACGCTACCTCTTTGGACCTCGAGAACTGGACAATTTTGCCAGACGCCCTCTCCCCATCTGATTCACCAGCCTTTGACTCGTGGACCACCTGGACAGGTTCGGTAGTGAGGGCAGATGACGGTAACTGGTGGATGTTTTACACCGGAACATCGCGTGAGGACGGCGGTGATATTCAGACAATCGGCGCAGCTGTGTCGAAGGACCTCATGTCCTGGGAGAAATACAGCGCGCAACCGCTTCTCAGCGCGGACCCGGAGTGGTACGAGGTTTTGGACAAGAGTGTTTGGCACGATCAAGCTTGGAGAGACCCTTGGGTCTTTCGTGGCCCGGACAGCAGTTGGCACATGCTCATCACTGCACGCTCAAAAATAGGAGATCCAAAAACCAGAGGGGCTATGGGTCACGCAGTCTCAAGCGACCTCGTGAACTGGACAGTTTTGCAAGCGCTTGCGGTTTCCGAAGGAGACTTTGGGCAGCTTGAAGTTTTTCAGTTTGAAGTTGTGGATGGTGTGCCAATAGTGCTGTTTTGTTGCGGATATCGGGAGCTATCGGCAAAGCGTCGCGCCGCCTTCGGTGATCGAGACGCTACTTACTCCCTGGTTTGTGAACCAG
>OBQO01000017.1_pt1 | contig 23901 bp, 20 predicted proteins | sample 1494361 | NCBI WGS metagenome assembly OBQO01 (sample SAMEA3340641, study PRJEB22092) | marine metagenome | biome: ENVO:00000447; feature: ENVO:00002042; material: ENVO:00002010 | collected 2014-06-13T10:00:00+00 | depth 2 m
GATGCAGCAAAGCAAACCGCAAAGGTGCTCTGGTCAGCGGTTCTAAACACCCTGGTTGCTCTTGTAGTTGTGCTGGCCCTCTGGACTTTTACACTCTGGGCATTCCAGGTCACTCCCTACATTGGCAAAGGTCCGTTCGATGTCTTTGAATACCTGTTCTTGGCTGAGCAGGCAGCGGATCATCGCGCTTTGGTTTCGGACGCGCTAGGTCAGACCCTATACGATGCCGGAATTGGATTCAGCTTTGGCCTGCTCTTCGCGCTCACAATAGCGATCCTGTTCACTCTCTCTCGCTCGATAGAGCAGGCACTGATGCCTATTGCCATGCTGCTTCGAAGTGTCCCGCTAATCGCCATGGCACCTATCTTGATTCTGATATTCGGGCGCGGTCAAACTACCGTGGCGGTAATGGGAGCCATCGTGGTGTTGTTTCCCGCACTTGTGAACATTGTTTTTGGACTCAGAAGCGCGTCTCAGTCAATGCTGGATGTTGCCAGCGTTTACGGAGCGAATCGCATTGCAGCACTTCGCTACGTGGCATTTCCTTCTTCGTTGCCATCGTTCTTTGCGGCTGTGAAAATATCAGTCCCGGGAGCGATAACCGGTGCGCTGCTGGTTGAGTGGTTAGCCACTGGGCAGGGCATTGGCTACGCGATCATTTCTGCAATTGGCCGAGCTAAAACCAGCGAGGTATGGGCCTATGTGGTTGTAATCACACTGGTCTCTATCCTGCTTTACAACCTGGTTGGCCTCATTGAAAGCTACGTGTTGAAGCGCTTCTCTCCTCAAGAGTGGAAGTCCCGCTAGCGCTAATCGAGGACTGCATCTCAAGTGTTTGTCGCGTTAGTGCTGAGTTTGCTGATTGACCTTGTTTAGGGTCCTAGACATATCTATCTCTGGGGGTTCGATCAATGATCGCTAGAACTATGGCGGTGATTGGCAACAAAAGAAGCAGCAGACTTGGAATGTAATAGTTTCCAAATACATCGAGGCCGAGGGAAAGCAGTATTGGACCCAATGCGGTTGAGACCAAGCCAATGGAGTGAGCCCAACCTCGTATTTCGCCTATGTGAGCCCGACCAAAATACTGCACTAGTGCAACCGTATCCACCCCCTTCATTGCCCCCTGGCTTGAGCCGATCAAGAACCCAAAGATCAAACCTAGAAAGCCCGGCTGAACGATAAACAGCATCAACATCGATAACGCCATAAGCGACATTGCAATAATCACACCAAACTTTGGATGATACTTATCCGTCAAGCCCCCCACAAAAACAGCCAACAACAGGCTTCCTACAGTCTGAGGGATAAATGTTGCGGCAGCCTCTAAGGGGCTGAAGCCTTGCATGCCAAGAATTGAAATTAGGTGAAAACCAAAAGCAGTTGAGACCAAGCCGACAGTGATCATCGCTGTCGCAATCATCCAAAAACCGAGAGTTTTTCTAGCTTCAGAAACACTCATCCCAGTAACGGTCTTTAGTGTGCCGGTTTCTGTGAACTCGTCTTTGGCAACTTCGAGTTTTTTCCCGGGAAGAAACAGTGCGATGGGAATCACAATTGCCAGAACCAGTAAAGCCTCTATTTGAAATGCAGTGCGAAAATCAGTGAGCGCAATAAGTCTTTCAAATCCAACTGGAGCCATCGAGACCCCCGCTGCACCGATGGCGCCAATCATTCCCAACGCCAACCCTGGACGATGCAAAACAGTTTTAGCAATTAGAGTCGTCGCCGCAAGCGTCAGTGCACCCTGGCCAAAAAACCGCAAACCTATGTAGATGGCGGTTAAATTGAAAATATCCGACACAAAACTAGCCAAGTAGATAACTAGCGATAACCCGATGCCGACGGCGATAATGGCAGTTTTTGAACCTATGCGGTCAATTAGTCGACCAAAGTAGGGCATGGTCAATGCTCCGGTAAGAGTGCCTATTAGGTAACTGAATGAGATTGCCGTTCGAGAAACACCGAGCTCTTGAATCAGTGGGTCAGTGAACGGCGAAAGTCCAGCGGTTTGACCAGGCGCTGTCATCGCTAATATGACGCCGGCAGCAAAGACCAGGGCTATCCAGCCAAATGAGATTTTGGTAAATGACACCACTGAATCTCACTTCCTCCCGAGGGGAGGCTACCCGCGGAGAATAGGGGATTCGAACCCCTGAGGGCTTGCACCCAACCAACTTTCCAAGCTGGCGCCATAGGCCACTAGGCGAATTCTCCAGAAGGTAGAAGTCTAATGGCATTTTGAGGGCTCTGGAAAATGCACTCTTCTTGGGTTTAGACTTGTGTTCGACTCCTCGTGTGGCGTCACCTTGGCTAAATCCCCCAGGATCGAAAGATAGCAAGGGTAACTGAGCTCTGATGGGTGCACGGGGGGTCATTTTTATGCCCGTTTTGTTGTTCCTGTGGGAAATGACGGATGAGTTGTCCCCGGCCTCGGCTAGGCTTGCAAGGTGACCGCAGCCCTCTACCGACGCTATCGACCCGAGAGCTTTGCCGAACTAATTGGGCAGAGCCAGGTCACTGATCCGCTTCGCTCAGCGCTCAAGGCAGACCGGGTTAATCATGCTTATTTATTCTCTGGCCCCAGGGGCTGCGGCAAGACAACAAGCGCCAGGATTCTAGCCCGATGCTTGAACTGCAAAGAGGGCCCAACCGACACCCCCTGCGGCAAATGTGACAGTTGCATTGAACTGGCAAGGGGTGGCTCAGGTTCCCTCGATGTAGTTGAAATCGATGCCGCAAGCCACAACGGTGTTGACGATGCAAGGGACCTACGAGAGCGAGCAATCTTTGCTCCCGCCAGAGATCGCTACAAGATTTTTATCCTTGATGAGGCCCACATGGTAACCCCTCAAGGTTTCAACGCTTTGCTCAAGATTGTTGAAGAGCCACCCGAGCATGTCAAGTTCATTTTTGCCACCACGGAGCCGGAAAAAGTAATTGGAACCATACGTTCTCGGACGCACCACTACCCCTTCAGGTTGGTGCCGCCGGGTGAGCTCCTTGAATACCTAACCTCAGTTTTGGAGAGCGAAGGCTTTACCGCTGAGGCAGGGGTAATGCCGCTTGTGGTTAGAGCTTCAGGCGGCAGCGTTAGAGATGCGCTTTCTCTTCTCGACCAACTAATCGCAGGCAGTGAATCAAAAGAGGTGAGCTACCAACGAGCAGTGAACCTACTTGGCTTCACTCACGACTCACTCATGAGTGAAGTGGTCGAAGCATTTGCAGAACTGGATGCCGCTAAGGCTTTCAGCGCAGTGGACAAGGTCATTCAGTCAGGTCAGGACGCCAGGCGGTTCTTAGAGGACCTTATGGAACGACTTCGAGATCTAATGTTGGTTAGCTCGTTGGGCAAGGATGCTAAATCCATCCTGCGTGGAATTGGTCCTGAGCAGTTTGAAGCGCTTGAGATTCAGGCAAACCGATTTGGTTTATCCGAATTAACTGCGGCTGCCGAGGCAACCTCTAAAGCGATGTCGGAGTCGGCAGCAGCATCTAACCCAAGACTCCAACTGGAACTGCTCTGCGCAAGAGTGCTTGCCCCCGTTAGCCAGAGGGCAATTGCCAAAGCTCACGAGGAGCCGGTTTCGTTGCCAAAACAAGCTACGCCACAGACTGCGGTCCAGACTCCAGCAGCTAATCAGAAAGTAGAACCTGAGACCGAGGCGATCCAAAAAGTGGAGCCGAAGACTCAAACTCAGGAAGCGAGACCTACTACTTCAGCCGCTGAGACACCAAAGGCCCCATCTCAAGAGGTCACCACTGCGACTTTCAAGGCAGCTTGGCCCCTGATACTTGACGCGCTTGCCAAGCAGTCAAGATCTGCTTGGGCAGTGGCTTTCACTACCAAGATCATCGACTACGTTGACGAAGTGCTGACTCTGTTGTTTCAGAGCCAAAACGACGTGAATGCATTCAAGAGCTCGCAGGGGGCATCTGAGGTTCTTCGCCAAGTTATTCGGGAGCACTTGGGGGTCACCGTCAAGTACCGAGCCAAGGTGGCCGAACAGCCAGAGAAACCGCAGACCAAGAACTTGGTAGAACCAACGCCCCCGGAAGAGTTCACAACCCCGGAAGAAATCGAAGCCCAGAACGAGCCCGTTGCCGTTACAGCCCCAGAGCCGAAAAAAGAAAGCCAGCCCGAATCAAAAGTCGAGTCAAAAAAGCAGTCAAAGGCTGAAGAGGAGCAGGTGGGGGAGTTCGTACTTCGCGAAGTCCTGGGTGCCAAGCCAATCAAGGGCGAGAACAACTGATGTATGACGGTGTAATTCAAGAACTGATGGATCAACTGGGAAAACTTCCCGGGATTGGTCCAAAGTCGGCACAAAGAATTGCTTTTCACTTGATCGAAACCGATAGTGAAGTTGCCCTGGACCTGGCCGATGTGTTGCGAGAGGCTAAAGAGAAGGTCCGCTTTTGTGAAATATGCGGAAACGTTTCAGAGACTGAGAAATGTTCGATCTGCACCGACCCAAAGCGCGAGACTGTCTCCATTTGCGTGGTTGAAGACTCCAAAGACATCAACGCCATCGAGCGGACCAGAGAATTCCGCGGCACCTACCACGTGCTCGGTGGGGCCATTTCACCGATCATTGGAATCGGTCCGGACCAGCTCAGAATAAAGGACCTACTAAAGCGGCTTTCAAATCCTGAAATCAAAGAGGTGATTCTTGCCACAAACCCAAACCTCGAGGGTGAGGCAACTGCAACCTATCTGATTCGACTGCTCGGTTCCATGGAGATAACCGTTACCAAGCTGGCATCTGGTTTGCCTGTGGGTGGCGATTTGGAATATGCGGATGACATGACTTTGGGCAGAGCCTTCGAGGGTCGCAAGCAAGTCAACTAGACTTGTCCAAATGCCAATGAAGGCATGATTCCCTAAAATCAGGAGCCAAATTGCCAATCATTGTGCAGAAATATGGAGGATCTTCCGTCTCTGACGCCGAGAAGATCAAACTTATTGCTGCTCGCGTGCTTCAGTCTCAGGCCGAGGGTAACCAGGTCTGCGTTGTGGTTTCTGCAATGGGTGACACAACCGATGACCTCATTGACCTAGCTAATTCAGTTTCGTCTTCGCCTGACGGCGGCAGAGAGATGGATGTTTTACTCACCGCCGGTGAGCGAATTTCGATGTCACTGTTAGCCATGGCAATCAAGGAGCAGGGCGGTAAAGCCAAGTCTTTCACTGGCTTCCAGGCTGGCATCTCCACAGATTCAGAGCACGGCTCAGCCAGAATCTGGAAGCTCGAACCAACAAGAATTAAAGAATCTCTGGACTCTAACGAAATTGCGATTGTTGCTGGGTTTCAAGGCTTCAGTTTTGAAAACGGAGACACTACCACCCTCGGTCGTGGTGGATCAGACACAACAGCGGTTGCGCTTGCGGCAGCTTTAGATGCCTCAATGTGTGAGATCTACTCGGATGTAGACGGCATTTACACAGCTGACCCGAGGATCGTGCCTCGTGCTCATAAACTTGCTCAAATCGACATTGATTCAATGCTCGAGCTCTCGTCCTCGGGTGCCAAGATTTTATACATCCGTGCTGTTGAATTCGCAAGGAGACACCAGGTGCCGATGCGCGTAAGGTCTTCATTCAGTACAGACCCCGGAACACTTATTTATACAGCTAAGTCAGGAGATGACATGGAAGAGCCAATCGTTTCAGGTGTTGCAACCGATGACACTCAGTCAAAGGTGACCGTTATCGGCTTGCCTGACCGTCCAGGAAAAGCGGCGGAGGTTTTTCAGATTGTCTCTGAGGCAGGCGCCAACATCGACATGATCGTTCAGAACGTTTCGACAACCGAGTCAAAACTCAGTGACATTTCGATGACTCTTCCTCACTCGGATCGCCACAAAGTTGTTCAGGCGCTTAAAGACCATCAGGCGGAGGTTGGGTTCGCATCAGTGACCTATGACGATGAAGTTGGAAAGCTCTCAATCGTGGGAGCGGGCATGAAGACTTCCTCAGGCGTGTCTGCGAGACTTTTTGGGGCGCTAGCAAAAGCCGGCATTAACATCGAGATGATTTCAACATCAGAAATCAGGATTTCTGTGGTGACTAGGGCCGATCAGCTTAAAGAGGCCACAAGAATTGTCCACTCGGCGTTCGAGTTAGATGCCGCTGATACTGCCATTATCTATTCGGGAACCGGCAGGTAGTAAAAATGTCAAAGCCAAATCTTGCGCTGGTCGGTGCAACCGGTGCCGTTGGCACCGTGATGATCGACATCATCAACTCCAGGGAAAACATCTGGGGTGAGATAAGGCTTATTGCATCAGCCAGAAGTGCTGGAAAAAAGATTCAGGTTCATGGGCAAGACGTCACCGTGGTGGTCCTTTCTGAAGAAGCATTCGATGGCATTGACATAGCAATGTTTGATGTTCCAGATGAAGTATCGGAGGCCTGGGCTCCGATTGCGGCAGCAAAAGGTGTGGTTGCAGTGGATAACTCCGCGGCTTTCAGAATGAACCCAGAGGTTCCACTGGTTGTTCCTGAGGTCAATGCGCACATGGCTAAATCAAGACCGCTCGGAATTATTGCTAACCCGAACTGCACGACATTGACCATGATGGCCGCCCTGGGTGCCCTTCATCAGAAGTGGGAGCTAACTGAGCTGGTTGTCGCCAGCTACCAGGCTGTTTCCGGTGCGGGTAGCCCTGGCATAGAAAGGCTTGCCAGTGAAATCAAGGCCTTAGCCACAAACCCAGAGGCCGGCCTTCTAAGCGACAGCGTTTCGGAGACGTTAGCGGAGAATGGAGTTTTACAGGCAGATTCACCCTGGTCCAATCCGATTGCTCTGAATGTGATCCCTGCAGCTGGCGGCTTTAGGCCGGGCGGCCACACTTCAGAAGAACTAAAGGTGCGAAACGAGTCGAGAAAGATTCTTGGGATTCCAGGTCTGAAGGTTGCAGCAACCTGTGTTCGTGTTCCGGTTCAAGTAAGCCACAGCCTTGCTGTCCATGCCACCTTCAAGAAGGAGCTGTCAGCCGATGAAGTTCGCGAGCTGCTTGAAAAGCAACCGACGGTTGTTGTGATGGACGATCCAGCCAACGATGTCTATCCAACTCCTGAACACGTGGCCGGGCAGGACCCAACCTTTGTTGGTCGAATCCGTCAGTCAGAGGATTTCCCAAACACAATCGATTTGTTCGTTGTCGGTGACAACCTCAGAAAAGGCGCCGCGCTAAACACTTATGAGATTGCTGAGCTGGTAGCTCAGGAACTCGGTTAGTAATTTACTTCAGTGTGATCAGCGTTGCGCTCGGCGGACAAAAGAGCCTGATAGGCGCGTAGATTGAGCAGCCAATTCCGTTTGAGACGTGAAGCACAGACTCGTTTTCTTGATTTCCCCAGGCCGATAATCCGCTGGCGTATTTTGTGGGTAAATCGCAGTTTGTGACTAGGGCCTTTTGACCAGGCAGGCAAATCTGTCCCCCGTGAGTGTGACCTGCAAACATTAGGTCGGCACCGTGCGCCACAAAAGCGTCAATCACACGCAGGTAGGGAGCGTGTGCAACGCCAACGCTCAAATCAGCACCTTCAATACACTTGCTTTGAAGACTCAGGGAGTCTAGATTGTCTAAATTCTCGTGGGGATCGTCTAGTCCCAGAAAACCAATGGAATGGCCTTTGATATTGAGGCTGCCGGATTGGTTGTTTAGGTCCAGCCAACCGGCACCCTCTAGTTCCGAGGTGAACCTTCCTGTTTCAAGATTTGGGCTGGAAGAAACCTTTGAGGGGCCTTGGAAATACCTAAGGGGGTTTCTGGGCTTCGGCGCTCGATAGTCGTTGCTGCCATTGACGAAAACTCCGGGGAAGTCCAGGAGTGGCTCCAGGGCCAAAAGAACCGCATTGATTGCGTGCTCGTGTCCTAAGTTGTCGCCAGTGTTTATAACAAGGTCTGGCTTTGTTTCTGCTAGGCCGGCTATGAATTCGACCTTGGCTTTTTGGCCTGGTGCGAAATGAATATCTGAGATGTGTAAAAGCTTTAGGCCTTTTGCTTTGGTATTAGCAATCTCTAGGGTTTGAAGCTGGAATGGGCCTGAGTTCCCGGCTAACCACATGCGTTTGGCTGCACAATCACCGCACTGGCAACCAGTACGTCTTCACCGGCTGCCGGAATCGTCGAGTGCACTGAACCTGTCTCAAGTTCTGGGTTGCACAGGTTCAACATCCAATACTGGCTTGGCTGAGGGTAAGTGGGGAAAAGACCAAATATCTCAAGTTGAAAAGAGGCATCTTGCAGCGAGAGCCCGGAGACATCGGGCATAACCAACTGTCCTCCGGAGGAAATGTAAACCTCAATGATTGAACCCCTTGGCACGGGCTCTCCAGCGGGCGGGAATGTATAGGCAACTGTGCCAACCAGCTGGCTGGATGCAACCGGAAGTTCGACCACCTGGACATTCAGGTCGCTGGTTATTAGCTGAACCTTCGCAGTTTCCAGGTCAAAGCCGGCAATGGTCGGGATAGTCAGCATCGACGGTACAACATATCGCGGATTTGCCGCCGGGAACTGAACTTCTTCGTAGTGCTTGTTTACCTCGAGCATGACATCGCGCCAGACTGCATGCCTGATTGTTGAAACAGCCCTGCCGTTAACTGACTTACCCTTTTGAGGGACAAGGCCGACCACGTTTCCAACCCAGGATGCGGTTGCGACTTCGCTCGAGAATCCAACCATCCAGGTGTGGATTCCATCATCGGTGGTTCCAGTTTTACCGGCGAGCGGAGTTCCATCGTTGGTGTTTGACGCAGTTCCAGTACCACCCGAGACCACGCGTTTCATGGCTTCGATCATGGCGGCTGCAACTTCCGGGGAAACAGACTGGTTGCAGAGACTCTCCGGCACTGGAATTTCTTCGCCGGTTTTGCGCAACACAACCCTGTCAATGGCTATCGGAGAGCAATAGACACCACCGTTTGAGATGCCTGCGTAGGCAGCTGCCATCGTTAGCGGAGCAATCTCGTTGGTTCCAAGGATGGCCGATGGAACAAAGAGAAGCTCATCCCCATCAGCGCGGTGAACACCAAAAGCCGCAGCAGTGTCGCGGATGGCACATAGATCAAGCTGGGAGGCCATAGAGGCAAAAGCTGTGTTCTGGGATGTGACTATCGCTTCAAGCACAGTGATGTCATCAACTGTGTTGTCACCCGAGTTGTTTACCTCCCAGAGGCCGACAAGGCCTCCACAGCTGGCCTGAAAGTCTTTAGACACATCCCAAATCTTGACTTCGTCTGGAAGGCCGTCTAGGTCAATATCTTCTCCGGTGAAGATTCGGCCATCAACGTGGTCACCTAGTGTGTAACCATTCTTAAACCACTCGGCAAGGGTGAAAACTTTATAGGTTGAGCCCGGCTGGAAGCCAGAAGAGCCGCCGTAGGGCTTATCTGAGTTGAAGTTCACGCTTGTGTGGCCGATTTCTGGGGCCTCGCTCTGGTCAAAGAATCTGTTTTGCGCCATTGCGACGATTCGACCGGTACCAACTTCAACGGAAACAGAAGCCGTCCCAAACCCCCACTCATTGTCTGGTGGCAGGTTTGTCATTACCGCGTCCCACGCCGCCTGCTGGATGTCTAGATCAATGGTGGTGTAAATCTCAAGGCCACCTCTTCGAAGCAGCATCTCCCGATCTTCAGATTGAACTCCGAATTCCGGGGAGTTCCTAATCGTCCAAACCGTGTAATCACAGAAGAACGCTGTTACTTGGCTTTCTTCGCAACCCTGTCGGTTGTTGGTGATGCTTGTTTGAATCGGAGAGGCCTTGTAGGAATCTGCCTGCCCTTGGGTGATGTAGCCCTCGTCAGCCATGTTCTGGATGACATAATTTCTTCGGCTCAAGCCTCGCTCTAGGTTGTCCGAGTTGTCTGGCTTGTAATCGTTTGGCGATTTAAGCATTCCTGCGAGGTAGGCGGCCTGCGGAACGTTTAGGGTTTTTGCGGATTTTCCGAAGTAGTACTGCGATGCAGTTTCAACACCGTTGATCTGGTTTCCCAAGAAAACAAGGTTCAGATAGCCGGCAAGAATTTCTTTCTTTGAAACCTGCTTTTCCAGAGCGATTGCAAGTCTTATTTCGCGAAGCTTTCGCTCAACGCTGACTTCGGTAGCGGCTTGAATCGCTGCGGTGTCATCGGAGAGGTTGGCAGCTTCCACCATTGACTGCCTCACGTACTGCATCGTTATGGTGGAAGCGCCCGGGCCTTCGCCGAAGGTTGCCAAGTTTGTCAGGGTTGCTCGGATAAGAGAGATGATGTCCACTCCACCGTGCTCATAAAATCTTGGGTCCTCGGTTGCAACTACCGCGTTGATTAAATTCTCAGATATTTCTTCAAAGGGAACCTCTACTCGGTTCTCGTGGAAGAAGGTTGCGATTTCCTCCGGTTTGCCATCGCGAAGAGCGTAGACGGTTGAAGACTGGGAGGCGTTCACCGGCTTTATGTAGTCGGGAAGACCCTCGAACATTCCAATTGAGCTCGTTGTGACAACGCCCGCGACTGCAACTGCAGGGGCAAGCAAAGAAACAGACAAAATGCCGGCGACCGCACTCAACAAGCCAAACTTGAGCAGGCTTGCCAGCGTTGAAGACTTAGAACTGCCAGACATAGGCTCTAGGATACTCGCAATAGGCTGAAATGGAGCTGTGAAATGACCAAGTGGGAGTATGTAACTACGCCGCTATTGCTGCACAAAGAGACTCAGATTCTAAATACCTGGGGAAATCAGGGTTGGGAGCTGGTTCAGGTGACCACTGGCCCGCAGGGCGGGCTAATCGCGTTTTTAAAGAAGCCGGTAACCGAGTGAGCAAGATTGAGCAAAAACTAGCTGAACTCGGTCACACCTTGCCAGAGGTTGCAACGCCAGCTGGCTCATACCTGCCAGCAATGATTTCCGGAAACCTTGTTTTTACAGCCGGCCAAATACCTCTAATTGATGGCAAGCTGATGGCCACTGGAAAACTAGGCAAAGAGATCGAAACAGCGCACGGAGCTGAAATTGCAGAGCGTTGTGCGCTAAACGCATTGGCTGCTATCAAATCAGTTCTTGGAGACCTAGACCGCATCAAACAGATCGTGAAGGTGGTTGGGTTTGTTTCCTCCGTGCCTGAGTTCTCAGCCCAGCCATCGGTTATAAACGGAGCCTCTGAGTTTCTACAACAGGTCTTTGGAGATGCTGGAAAGCATGCCAGAAGCGCAGTAGGAGTATCAGTTCTGCCGCTTGATGCACCGGTTGAAGTTGAGCTAATTGTGGAGTTTGTCTAGCTATAGAAGTTTTCTCATCCAGAGCGAGTGCTCAATCTTGAAACCATGCTTTTCATAAAGCTTTCGAGATTCGCGGTTCTCGCTTTCTGTTTCTAGAAAGACCGCTTTGGCTCCTGCCGCACTAGCTGTTTCCAGCGCGCCTGCGATCAGTAATGAGCCAATTCCAGTGTTTCGATGGCTCTTTAAGACAAAGACCTCATCAATGAGCGCTTCTTGACCACCTGATTCAATGCCCCAGCTCCAACCAATTACGCAGTAGCCGAGGATTTGGTCATGGGTTACATCAACGAGTATCACGCCGTGCTCATTATCTTGCAACAGCGGCCCCAAACCCTGTTTTAGATGATCTTCAGCAAGGTTTGTTCCTACTTCTTTTGAGAAATCCACCAGCAGGTCGAGAATCGCCTCGAGGTCACCAGCTTCGGCGACTCTAATCATTTAGTCGTTGGCCCCGGAGTCGATCTTGGAGCTGATGTTGTCCATCACCGAGGTGTCGGCCAAGGTTGTGACATCACCAATTGGCCTATCTTCTGCGACATCTTTTAGCAGCCTACGCATGATCTTTCCGGACCTTGTTTTCGGCAGCTCACTGACCACGAATATTGTGCGTGGTTTAGCGATCGGGCCAATTTCTTTTGCTACGTGATCTCGCAGAATCTTTGAGGTGTCGGCTTCGCTGCCCAGTTCAGCCAGCTTTTCTTTCATCAGAATCACAAATGCAACAACCGCTTGACCGGTCGTCTCATCTGCTGCGCCTACCACCGCTGCTTCTGCCACGTAAGGGTGCGCTACCAAAGCCGATTCGATTTCTGCGGTGCTGAGGCGGTGACCGGAGATGTTCATGACATCGTCCACTCGGCCAAGTAGCCAGAGATCTCCATCTTTATCGAACTTAGCTCCGTCACCTGCGAAGTAAACACCTTCAAACCTTGACCAGTAGGTTTCCTTGAATCTTTCTGGATCTCCCCAGATGCCTCGAAGCATTGAAGGCCAAGGCTCAGTGATTGCTAGGTAGCCACCGTGTCCAGGGCCTACTTGGTTACCTTGCTCATCAAGAATGGCCATCTCAATGCCCGGCAACGGCACCTGCGCACTCCCAGGCTTGGTGCTGGTGATTCCCGGCAGCGGAGAAACCATGATCGCCCCGGTCTCGGTCTGCCACCAGGTGTCAACAATTGGAGCCTTCCCGGATCCAATTACATTTCGGTACCACATCCAAGCCTCTGGGTTTATAGGTTCACCGACAGATCCGAGCACTCGAATGCTGGAAAGGTCGTAGTGGCTCACAACACCGTCGCCAAGCTTCATAAAGCTTCTGATTGCAGTGGGCGCGGTGTAGAAGATGCTGACGTGGTACTTCTGAATTATGTCCCACCAGCGACCCCAGTCTGGTGTGTCGGGAGTGCCCTCGTAAATAACCTGAGTTGCACCATTTGCAAGCGGTCCATAGGCCACATAGGAGTGGCCTGTGATCCAACCAACATCCGCTGTGCACCAGTAGACATCCTGCCCCTCATGAAGGTCGAAGACATTCTTATGGGTGAAAGCTGCTTGAGTGAGGTAGCCACCGGTGGTGTGCAGAATGCCTTTTGGCTTACCGGTGGTTCCGGAGGTGTAAAGAATAAATAGAGGATGTTCAGCGTTGAAACCCCTGGCTTCATGTTCGGTGTCAACTGACTGCAGCTGCTCTTGCCACCAAAGATCTCTGGCTGAGTCCCAAGAAACATCTTGGCCAGTTCGTTTCACAACAAGTACGTGCTCGACACTTGGACATTTATCACCTTCGAGAGCGCTGTCCACCGCTGGCTTCAGCGCGCTGGCCTTGCCCTTTCGATAACCACCGTCAGCGGTTATCACAACCTTGGCTCCGGCATCTTGAATTCTGGATGCCAGCGAATCTGCACTGAATCCGCCGAACACAACCGAGTGCACGGCTCCGATTCTGGCCACGGCTTGCATAGCTATGATCGCCTCAGGAATCATGGGCAGATAAATTGCAACCCTGTCTCCGGGTTCAACGCCCATCTTTATTAGAACATTTGCAGCCTTCTTGACCGCCTGTAGCAGATCTAGATAGGTGTAAACCTTTGTGTCACCCGGTTCACCCTCAAAAAATAGAGCAACTCTCTTACCCCAGCCTGACTCAACATGACGGTCGAGGCAGTTATAGCTGATGTTTAGTTCACCGTCTGAAAACCACTTGGCAAATGGAGCGTTGCTGAAGTCGAGCACCTCAGTGAAGGGCTTGTGCCAATGCAGCTCGTTGGCTCGATCTGCCCAGAACTGAAGCCTGTCCTTTTTGGCGTGGTCGTAGATGCCTGGCTGCGCGATGGCATGACTTGAAAACTCTTTAGTTGGGGCAAAGGTGCGCGTTTCGTTCAGTAGGTTTTCTATCTCTTGATGCTCAGACAACTTTGTCCTCCAGTTAGTTCTTTTTCTAGCTCATCGTTTGACTTTGGGCGTTTAGCTCCGCCTTAGTCCCTTTAACACGTTACTCTTTATTTGAAATTGACTTCAATACTGGCTATCTGTATTGGCATTCTTGGGCCCTCCAAGCTCTCTTTCAGAGCAATATTCTGTGAATTCCCCGTAATGGGGGACAAAATATCAAATATCTTTGTAGGATTAGGGCGCTGACTAGATCAGTTGTGGTGTCTCACATCCCCCATGTGGGCATCGCCGGCGGCAGGTTTCCCCAAATCTGCCGCCACCCTAGTTTTCCCCAGATGCCATTTTGCGTCTTATAAATTTCTCTCTCTGCCGAAGTATTTGCAAGATGAGGACTACCGCGCAAGACATCTGGCAAATAATTCAAACGCCTGGAGTCACGGACCTGGTCATCGATGGTTTCGATTTCCCAAGAGCTGATTTTGGGAATGGCTTTCAGCATCTTCCCGCTCTATATGCGAGCGACGAAGAAATGTGCAGTGAGATCATTTCCTTGGCGCTCGAGGCTGGATCTCGAATCGACATCGCAAAACCGGTTGCTGACTTTGTTTATCGTGGCGCAAGATTCCATGCAGTTCTGCCATTTGGGCTAAGCACCAAGCCGCTATTGAGCATTCGCGTCCATCCGGAGGATCCTCACACTCTGGAGACGCTTCAGCTTTCTGGGATGTTGTCAACTGGCATGTTGAACTGGCTTCGGGAGCAGATCTCGAAAGGCAAGAACATTGTCTTCAGTGGCCCAACTGGGGTTGGTAAGACAACACTGGTGCGCGCTGCGCTAAAGGGCTCGACAGAGCGCATTATCTGCATTGAGCAAACCCCCGAACTGCTGCTTGAGGCTCCAGCCATCGCTCTTACTGAGCGCGACGCCAACCAAGAGGGCGTAGGTCAAATAGAACTTGATGAATTGATTATTCACGCACTTCGAATGCGTCCAGATCGGATTGTTGTCGGAGAGGTGCGCTCAAAAGAGTTCAGAGTGTTACTCCAGGCAATTAATAACGGACACCGTGGCACGCTAACGACCTTGCATGCAAACAATTTGGGAAGTGTTGCAGATCGGTTTCTAGTGCTTGGACTACTCGGTGGTTTCAGTACCGAGTTGACCTCAAGGCTGGTGTCCCAGTCAATTGACTATGTTGTTCAGCTGAATCGGATAGGCAACCAAAGAGCCGTCTCTGGAATTGGAATCCCAAAACTTGTCGAAGGCGTATTACGGGTCGATGAGGTTGTTATCTGATGCGCCCGGCAATGCTGTCTGGCCTTTTGTCCGCGGGGGTTCCCTTTCCCAAGGCTGTGGAGCTGGCGGACCCGAGTGTCTTGCCCGAAAAGTTCAAAAACTTTATTGCTCTGGCTTTTGAGCTCGGAGCACCACTGGTTCCAACGCTGAGTCAGCTGGAGACTCAGCTAAGACATGACGAGAGAACCTCGCAGGAAATAGCCCAGGCTCAGGCAGTGCCGCAGGCAACAAGAACATTGCTGATCTGGCTGCCGGTTGTCAGCTTCGTACTTGCAGAAATCATGGGACTTGGGACCTTTAGAGGCATCTTTCACCCGCTTGGAGCAGTTGCGGCGGCGCTCGCGGCAGGGTTGTTGTTTCTCGGGTACAAGTTATCGGGCAAAATGCTTGCCAGCTTTATGGCAGAGCGTGAAGATCCGACACTGTCGTTGATGGTGCTTCGGATATCTCTTTCAGCTGGAGAATCGCTGGCCCAAATAAAATCGCGGCTTTCGAGTTATCCAGATGGCGGTGCTTTGTCTTTGATCGAAATCTCAATGGGAACTGGCGCCAGGCTCACGAGTCTGATCGAATCAGAACTCGGGCAATTGAATCAAAAACTGCTCTCCGAGCGCATCGAACAGGCCAGAAAGCTTTCGGTTCGGTTACTAATTCCGGTATCTCTGACGACGCTCCCTGCATTTTTGCTACTCACCCTGCCGCCGATAATCATCGGCTTCACACAATAAAGAAAGGAAAAAAATGCAACTAATCAAATCCGAGGACGGCGCCATAACCGCTGAATACGCAATCGCAACGCTTGCCGGCGTCGCCTTTGCCGGCCTGATGCTGCTGGTTCTCAAATCTGAGGGAGTCAGGTCACTACTATTCAATTTGATCGCCAGTGCTATTGGTATTGGATAGCGACCGAGGCGCGGTAACAGCAGAATTCATGCTGCTGTTACCGGCCCTGATCATGCTGTTCACATTTGCGCTTGGCTCGGTGACTTTTGCCACCGAAAGAATTTCCATCGAATCCAAACTCTTTGAAGCAACCAGAGCCATTTCTCTGGGTATGGAGCCGGAAACCTATCCCAACTATCGGATAACAGAGTCGACCGAGGGGAGAAAAATATGCGTCACCCTTTCAAGGCAATTGATATTTCCAATCCAGAGCAAGCTGTGCATGCTCCCAGTTGGAAAGTAGATGACGGCTCGGCGGCAGCGATGTCACTGATCTTCATTGGAGCCATTACTTTTCTGCTTTTTGCGGTTACGATTGCCACTGATTTGTCTCACACCAAGGTCAGGCTGCAGCTGGTTGCAGATGCTGCTTCCTTGACGGCCGCAGACACAATTAGGGGACTTGTTTCTGGAATTCCTTGTGAAAATGCGGAGCAGATTGCAGTTTCAAATGGTGCTTTCACAAAAAAGTGTCGTATTGTCGGAACCGATGCGAGCGTCACACTGACCAAGCAATCGGGTTTTGCGAGCATTTCTGCTGACTCGGTAGCGGGCTCGCCAACATAGATAACTAGGAGCATTTTGGCTAAGAAACTCGTGATTGTTGAGTCGCCTGCAAAGGCTAAAACAATTTCCAAATACCTAGGAAACGATTACGAGGTCTTGGCCTCGGTTGGTCACATTCGAGACTTGGCTGAGCCGAGAGACGTTCCAGCAGACAAGAAAAAGGGCCCACTGGGCAAGTTTTCAATCGACATCGACAAAGACTTCCAACCTCTATATGTGGTTTCTCCCGGCAAAACCAAAACCGTTACCGATTTGAAGAAGGCACTAAAGGACTGCGACGAACTGTTCCTGGCAACTGATGAGGACCGCGAGGGCGAGGCTATTGCTTGGCATCTACTCGAGGTTCTAAAGCCGAAGGTCCCGGTTAGAAGAATGGTTTTTAACGAGATCACAAAAGATGCAATAGCCGAGGCTGCAAATAACACTCGTGCACTGGATGACAATCTTGTCGAAGCGCAGGAAACCAGAAGAGTTGTGGATCGCCTCGTGGGCTATGAAATTTCGCCGGTGCTATGGCGAAAAATCAACCGCGGTCTCTCTGCCGGCCGAGTGCAATCACCGGCGATGAGAATGATTGTTCAGCGTGAACGCGAGCGAATGGCTTTTTCCTCAGCGTCATATTCTTCGGTTACTGCCAAGCTCGAAAAAGACTCGATTGAGTTTGAAGCAAAATTAACTGTTCTAGGCGGGCAAAAACTAGCTGGCGGCAAGAGCTTTGACTCGGACGGAAAACTAGTGCAGGAAGTTCTTGTGCTTTCAAGCGCAGAGGCGACAGAGCTTGCTGCCAACCTGGCAAACCAAACTCTTTCGGTCACCGGCGTTGAAGCAAAACCTTCCACCAGAAAGCCATACGCGCCTTTCACAACCTCAACCCTTCAACAAGAAGCGTCCAAGAAACTTGGCATGAGCGCCAAGCAGACTATGGACACCGCTCAAATGCTTTATCAAGAGGGCCACATTACGTACATGAGGACCGACTCACCAAATCTTTCTGGGCAGGCAATTACCGCTGCAATCGCCTCGGCAAAGCAGCTTTTTGGTCCGGACAGTGTTGCTGCGTCGCCAAGAACCTACGGTGCCAAGTCCAAAAACGCTCAGGAGGCTCACGAGGCAATTCGCCCCTCTGGCGAAAGCTTCGCTCATCCTGATGAGCTGAAGAAAGTACTTCAGGGAAGATCACACCTTCTATATGACTTGATTTGGCGAAGAACAGTTGCCTCTCAGATGGCCGATGCAAAGCTTTCGACGACCACGGTCAAGTTCCAAACCACCGTTGATTCAAAGACGGCCGAGTTTTCGGCGTCTGGAACAACGGTCTTGTTTCCAGGGTTCATGGCTGTTTATCAAGAGGCTCAAGAGGATGGCAAAGAAACCCAAAGTGCCAAGATGCCAGTTTTGGAAGTCGGCAACGAGCTAAGCGTTTCTGATATTGAAGCAAAGGATCACTCAACCTCTCCACCTGCAAGATATACCGAAGCATCCCTAGTGAAGGCGCTTGAAGAGCAGGGAATCGGTCGACCATCGACATATGCCGCAATTATCTCGACGATTATCTCCAAGGGTTATGTCATCAAGAAGGGCAGTGCACTGGTTCCGGAGTGGATTGCGTTTACGGTGACCAGATTCTTAGAGGAGAACTTCGGCGACCTAGTGGATTATGCATTCACCGCAAAAATGGAATCAGATCTTGACCGAATTGCGCTTGGCGAGTTAGACAGGTCCACCTGGCTAAAGAGCTTCTACTTCGGCGATAAAGGACTTCAGTCAACGGTCGAGAGTCTTGGAGAAAGTGATCCAAGGGCGATTAACACCTTCGAAATTTCAGAGGGCATTAATCTCAGAACCGGTAAGTATGGTCCTTACCTAGAGATCATGGAAAACGATGAGCGAAGGATTGTAAACATCCCGGTTGACCTAAGCCCGGACGAATTGACCCACGAAAAGGCGATCGAGCTGGTCAACGCTCCTCCTGCCAGCGATCGTGTTTTAGGTCAGGAGCCCGAGACGGGCCTCGATATCATCGTGAAGGACGGTCGCTACGGCCCCTACATAACACTGGTTGATGAGAGTAACCCGAAGCCAAAAACCGCCTCACTTTTCAAGACCATGGCCGTGGACACGGTGAGCTACGAAGATGCATTGAAGCTGTTGTCATTGCCTCGAGTTATTGGAATAGATCCTGAAAACGAAACCGAAATCACAGCTCAAAACGGAAAATTCGGTCCCTATCTGAAGCGTGGAACTGACTCTCGTTCTCTTGAAACCGAAGAACAAATTTTTGAGCTGGACCTTGAAGGTGCCCTGGAGATATATAAGCAACCGAAGTATGGTGGCCGCCGAACTGCGGCAACCCCACTTCGTGAATTTGGCGAAGATCCAGCCTCGAAACTAAACGTTGTTGCTAAGACGGGGCAGTTTGGAACCTATGTTTCAGACGGTGTCGTGAACGCGACGGTTCCCAAAGACGAGCCGCTAGATGAAATAAGCAATGATCGCGCTTACGAGCTCTTGGCGATTCGACGTGAGAAACTAGGGGTGGAGCCCGGTGAGGCCCCGAAGACCCAGAAAAAGACGACCAGAAAAAAGCGGTAGAAGATGTTTATAACCTTTGAGGGAATCGACGGAGTTGGTAAATCCACTCAGTTGGACCTTCTAGAGGTTTGGCTTGTGGATAACGGCCACCAAGTTCTTCGCACAATGGAACCAGGTGGCACGGAGCTGGGTCAAGAAATACGCCACCTGCTGTTGCACAGAAAAGGTGATGTCGCTCCCAGAGCCGAGGCCCTTCTATATGCAGCCGATCGTGCTCACCACGTTGCCACAAAGATTTTGCCCGCTCTAGAAAAGGGTGTTGTGGTGCTGTCTGACCGCTACTACGATTCCTCGGTGGCTTACCAGGGAGCAGCCAGAGAGCTATCAGTTACTGAAGTGCAAGAGATTTCACTGTGGGCGGTGGCTGGGCTTGAGCCAGACCTAACCTTCCTGCTTGACCTTCCAGCCGAACAGGCACTGGCACGTCGCGATGACACTGGCACTGAGCCAGATCGATTAGAGAGCGAGAAAGTTGATTTCTTTGCTCGTGCTAGGCAGCAGTATTTGGAGCTGTCCACAGAGCCCCGCTTCGAGGTCATAGACGCCTCCTTAAGTGTTGATCAAATACACGAAGCGGTGATTGCCCGAGTAAAAGCTTTTGGGTTGAAATAAATGTCCTCCGCTGTTTTTGACGAATTGCTTGGGCAGCCAGAGGCCATAGAACAGCTGCAACGAGCTGCCTTAGCAAAAGCCACTGGCGTTCACCATGCCTGGCTGTTTACCGGTCCGGCAGGATCTGGCAGGTCGCTACTTGCAAGATCATTTTCCGCAGCTCTGCAATGTGATTCAAACGGTTGTGGCAGCTGCCAGCAGTGCTCACTGGTGATGGCAGGAGCACACCCGGATGTCTTAACTTTGGCAACTGAGCGAGTGGTCATAAGCATCGATGAGGTGCGTGACCTGGTTCAAAAGTCAGCGATGAACAGCACAATCGGTGAATACCGGATTGTGATTATCGAAGACAGTGATCGCATGGCTGAGCGCACCTCGAACGTTTTACTTAAAGCGCTAGAAGAGCCCCAAGACAAGACCATCTGGATTCTTTGTGCACCGAGTGTCTCTGACCTGCTTCCCACCATTCGCTCCAGAACCAGAAACCTGCTGCTGCGCCTGCCAAGTGTTGATGAAGTGGCTGAGTTGCTGGTCCAGCGGGACAAGGTTGACCGTGAGCTCGCTCTAAAGAGTGCCAGGCAGGCCCAGAACCACGTTGGAATGGCAAGAAGACTCGCTATCTCTCAGGATGCTAGGTCTAGGAGGGCAGAAACCCTTAGAGAAATTGCTGGGATTACTAATCTGAGCAAGGCGATGCTCGCAGCTGAAAAACTACTCGGTGTCGCCAAGCGTGATGCTGAGGCTTTAGCTCTTGAGAGAGACAAGAGTGAAAAAGAGCGCCTCATGCTTGCCTACGGTTTAGCTGTGGATGAAAGAATTCCACCAAACTTGCGCTCTGCATTCAAGGATTTAGAAGAAAACCAAAAGCGACGGAACACCAGAGCCCTGCGTGATGGAATCGATCGAATCTTCACTGATGCCGAGAGCTTTTATCGTGACGTTTTGTCCTTGCAGCTGGAAGCCAATAGCCCGCTAATTAATGAGGAAATGGCTCAAGAACTTCAATTGCGCCAGCTTGGCACATCTGCCACCGCGAGCATTGCTGTGTTGGATGCAATTGCCCTGTCAAGAAAGCGTTTAGCATCCAACGCGAGAGACCTGCTGGTTCTTGAATCTCTCTGCACCACAATGATTTTGAGACAAGATGTTGCGGCTTAGAGCTTTATTGCTCGTTGCCGCACTTGCCCTTACCGGCTGCACCGAAGTGGTTGAAAATGACCCAGTTGAAAATGTCGCAAGCGGTTCGGTGCCTCTTTTTGACCAAGTATTGGCTTGGGAGAGTTGCTATCAAGGCTTTGAGTGCACAGAGGTTGCTGTGCCAATTGACTGGGAGGATCCAGAAGGCGAGTTGCTTTCAATTGCCCTCATGCGAGCCGAGGGGACTGCTGGTCTTAGACCCATGCTTGCAAACCCCGGTGGGCCAGGCTCCTCTGCGATTGAGTGGATGCTGGGCTCTTATGAGTCTTTAGGAAGTGAATACCTTAGAAAGAACTTCCAGGTGATTGCTTTTGACCCCCGAGGTGTGGGCAATAGCTCTCCAGTGACATGCAGCAACTTGGGGCTCAAGGACCAGTTATTGTATGGCGGATCTCCTTATAGATTTGGCACCGATGAAGACATCGCCTACTCAGCAAACCTTGCAAAAAAGTTTGGTGAATCCTGCCAAGGAGAGATCAGCACCGGTTATTTCAATACTCAGCAAACTGCCAACGACATGGAATTCCTTCGGGTTATTACTGACAGCGAACTCTTGGATTTTCTTGGCTTTAGCTACGGAACTGAACTTGGCGCGACTTATGCCGTGCTGTATCCGGAAAACGTCGGTTTGTTTGTCTTCGATGGAGCGGTAGACCCGACAATTGATCCAGACCTTGCACTGCTTGGGCAAATCAGGGGTTTTGATAAAGCCCTAGATGCTTACCTCTTGGATTGTTTTGAACAAATCTCTTGCCCGCTTCCCAGGGATTTGAGCGAGGCCAAAGACACCATCGCGGGAATCCTTGCAAACCTTGAAAACGGAACACTCCCAACCGATTACAACAGAGACCTTGCCCTATCGTCAGCAATTGCAGGAATCATTGTCACTCTTTACTCCGAAGATAGCTGGGAGTACTTGTCAGGGGGCATCGAGGATGCCCTCAGTGGCGATGGCACGATGCTGCTGCTGCTGGCAGATTTGTATAACGACCGAAGTTCAGATGATGGCTACCTCACAAACCTGGTTGAAGCCAACTATGCAATCGCTTGCGCCGATGAAAAGACTTACCCATTATCTGAAAAAGACCTGACCGCAGAAATAACTGACGCAAGCCAAGTTTTTGGAAAGTACTTTGCCTACGGGGAAAGTTCCTGCGAAGGTTGGCCGGCCGGAATTGGTAACCAAGTATTGAATTTCGAGGTCACACCAAAAACTGGCCCGCTAATCATCGGCACCACCGGTGATCCAGCAACTCCCTATGAGCAGGCAGTAACGTTGAATTCGCTGATTGGCGGGTCGAATCTATTGACCTATCAGGGCGAGGGGCACACCGTCTACGGCTCTAATGCTTGCGTTGGGGGAATAGTTGACCGCTATCTGTCAGGTGAAGACCTATCAGGCCAAGACCTGAACTGCTAGCTGATCTTTTCTAGAGATAAAGACCCGCAAGAATAAGCACGAAGATGCCGATGAAAATAGCAGGGGTCACAAACTTCACTACTTCTAGCCAGGGCCTGAAGCTAATTAGCCTCGACCGCAAAGCAGACTCACCGGGGAGCTTCTTAAGATCATCTAGCGCCGCTTGGGCCTGAGATGCGGCTGAGTATTCGGCCAAGGCACCAAGAATCCCAGAGGCCAGCAGGATTAGAGCAAAGGCGTGGACAATTGCCATCTCGTAGGTTGCAATCGTTGGGGTCGCAAAGGCTGCAAATGCCAGAAGAGCCGTTGGCGCGAGCTGTGCCAAAATTATGTGCAGACGGTTTTTTTCAAACTCGCGGATTAGTTCGGCTTCTGTCATTGTTGTGTCCTTTGATCGCTTTAGACAAGGTTAGACAAGGTTAGGCAACACGTTGGCAAATAATGCACTCCAGGAGAGCCTGTCGCGCAGATTCCGCAGACTTCTTTCAGGGGCGAAAGATGGAATTCCACCATGGCTAGAGGTTGTTGCCGCAGGTGACGAGCCCGGCTTTTACCTTCCAACTGATGCCCCGTGGGTCGTCCACGGTGACTTCTCAACCCTGGTCGGAGGCGTTAGAGCGCTGCTCATGCAAACACTTCACCCCGGCTCTCTTACTGGAGTGTCAGAGCACTCCAGGTACGAAGCAGATCCGCTCGGGAGACTTTCTGGAACCATCAGGTGGTTGACGGTAACAACGTTCGGTTCAATTGAGGCCGTAAAGGGCGAAGCAGGCAGAGTAAACCGCATGCATAAGTCTGTTAGCGGGGAGTATGAAACTGCCAAGAAAGAACTCAAGCCATACCGGGCAGCCGATAAGGACTTGCTGCTCTGGGTGCATGTAGCGTTCATGGACTCGTTCCTGCGCGCTCATCAGAACTATTCGAAACGACCTATTCCAGGTGGAGCTGATTCCTACGTGGCGCTGTGGTCAAAATCCGTTGGACCGCTTGGGCTAAAGACTGCGCCAATGAGCGAGGCCGAGCTTTTGGAAACATTGGACGGGTTCAAGCCAGAGCTGACGGTTACCGAGGAAACCAGGGCGGTTATCAAGTGGATCCGGAAAGCACCACTGCCGCTTCTTGCAAAGCCTGTCTATGCGCTGCTGTTTCACTCGGCGCTCGCATCTATGCCAAAGCAGTATCAGGACATGATTGGGATGAAGGGGATGCCGCTTTGGCTTCTGAGACCGGTAACTACCAACCTGTTGAGATTCATGCGCTTTGCAATTGGACCAGATTCTCCAATTGAAGATGCAGCGCTAGACCGGCTCAAACGAGCCGGGGTCATTAACCACTAAACTTTTTTACTTCGCCACCTTAGCTCAGTCGGTAGAGCAGCTCCCTCGTAAAGAGCAGGTCAGCGGTTCGATTCCGCTAGGTGGCTCTGCACAAAATTCTCGTCGCTGGACAGGTCAAGAGCCCCTACTTTATCGAGGCAATGATTTCATCGATTCTTTGTTTCATCGTCTCTGCCAGCTCAGGATCGTAATTTTCTAGATAGTGATCCCAGCGATCTACTTTCCCTGTTGTGGCTCTCAACTTTCTGATCACAGATTCATACTCAGCCCTGGTTTT
>OBQO01000020.1_pt1 | contig 20964 bp, 19 predicted proteins | sample 1494361 | NCBI WGS metagenome assembly OBQO01 (sample SAMEA3340641, study PRJEB22092) | marine metagenome | biome: ENVO:00000447; feature: ENVO:00002042; material: ENVO:00002010 | collected 2014-06-13T10:00:00+00 | depth 2 m
TACAAGAGCAACAAGGGTGTTTAAAACCGCTGACCAGAGAACCTTTCCGTTTTGCTTTGCTGCATCGCGCTTGACCTTTGTTCTTAGGGCTATCAGTGACCGCTCTTCAGAGTCCTCAATCTTGAAGTTCACCGCGCACTCACCTCCGCCCAGGGAGTAAATACTCGTCCGAGGATCCCGAAGAACCAATAGCCCAGCCCTGCAAGAAGACCTGATATCAGCGCGACACCCCAAACCCGAGCGACCTCGAGAGACTGCTGGGCATTGACCATTGCGGGGCCAAACCCAACGTCCGTTCCCCCCACATACTCACCAAGAATTGCACCCAGAAATGCAGCGGGCGCTGCAATTTTGAAGGCGGCAAACACTGAAGGCAAAGCGGATAGCAACTGCACTTTGAACAACTTGTCGATGCTGTTTCCTCCATAGGCAGTAACAACATCAAGAATCTTTCGGTCTGTTGACCGAACACCTGTTACGGCGCCGATGTAGGTGGTGAACAGCACGCTGAGCGATGCCAGAACGACCGCAGCTCCCGCTGGCTCACCAGGTGATGGCGAACCTACTACCAGCCGCACAATAGGACCAATTGCCACAATCGGTATCAGGTAACTGATAATTGCCATTTGAGATGCTAGCGAGTCCAACTTTGGCACCGTGAGTGCAATTGCTGCGAGCACCAGTGCAATAAGGTTTCCCCACAAAAAACCAAGCCCCGCTTCCATCACAGTCACTATGCCGTTTCGATAGTAAAACCCGAAGCCGTCCTCCGTAAATTGCTGAATAACTTGCAGGGGTGTCGGAATAGCACCTCCAGACCCGTCAGGCCTAGCGCCAACAGAAGCAAAAACAGTCGCTGCCAACAACCACCAAATAGCTATCGTGAGACCTATGCCTGCAAGGCCAGTGAGCCTACCTCGAAGCTTTGAGCGCTGACTAGTCATCGCCGCCAGATTCTGCGGAACCAAAAAGTAAGTCAGAGGCGTGATCATGCAGAGCATGAAACTCTGGGGTTCGCATCATCTCTTTAGTTCGAGGCCTAGGGAGGTTGACTTCCAATACCTCTTTGATTCGACCAGGCCGCTTAGTCATCACCGCAACCTGGTCACTCAAAAAGATGGCTTCAGAAATGCCGTGCGTGACCATAAGAGTGGTCGCAGGTTTTTCCGTCCAAATTCTCAACAGTTCAAGATTTAGGCGCTGCCGAGTCATATCATCTAGGGCACCAAATGGCTCATCTAAAAGGAGCACGCTTGGTTGCACAACAAGCGCTCTGGCAATTGAGACTCGCTGCTTCATGCCTCCGGAGAGCTGCGCCGGTTTAGCATTTTCAAAGCCCTTGAGCCCAACCAGGGTAATCAGGTCCTGAATCATCGCATCATCGGCCGTAAGCCTTGCTAACTCGAACGGGAGCTTGATGTTCTGATACACGCTGCGCCAAGGCATAAGTGCAGAGTCCTGAAAGGCGATCCCAAGACGGTGATCTCTTCTAAGTTCAAGCGGCTCCATGCCGTCCACGGTGACCCTGCCCGAAGTTGGAGTCTCAAGCCCGGCGAGGATTCTAAGGATTGTTGACTTGCCGCAGCCAGAGGGCCCGAGAAGGCTCAGGAAGCTGCCCCGATTGGAGTGAAGGGTGGCATTGTCTAAAGCGGTGACCGTTTCTTTGCCCAGCGAAAAGTTTTTGGTCAGTTCAGAGATAGTGATGCCGCTGCCCAGAACATCGTCCTGGGCAGCGGCTTTACTTGATTCCATTTATGAAGATTAGTCCAGAAGCTCTGGATTTTCCTCGTAAACCTCGGCAAGCAGGCTCATGTCGAAGAGCTGCTCGGCGGTAATTGTGAAACCAGCAGTGGCCAGCGTCGCAATGTTCTGAGCCTGTAGCTCAGATGAAATGGTTAGCAGACCGTTGGCTGCGGTTTCAGCTGTCAAAACCAGAAGATCGTTCTGGGAGGTTGACTGCTGAATTTCCTTGGCAATGTCCAGTCCAAGTTCCTTGCCGTAGACATCGACTGCCAATCGAGCACCCTCTTCAGGATTAGCAAGTGCGTCTTTCCAGCCGCGGATTGTTGCCTTTAGGAAGCTCTTGAGTGCTTCACGGTTGTTGTCAATAGAGTCCTGGGTGACGATGAACGCCTCAGCGACAAACGGCAGGCCGTTGTCTGCAAACAATAGGTTTGTGGTCTCGAAACCAAGGTTTGCAACGGTGATGGACTCGTTGGTTATGTAGGCCAAGAAACCGTCAACTTCTCCGTTTACAAGTGGTGATGGATCGTATTCAACCGGAACCTTGGTTACTAGAGAAGCGTCGATGCCGTTTGCAGCAAGAAGCGCGTCAAACAGAGTCTCGTTACCGCCGGCTTGAACGCCAATGCGCTTTCCAATTAGGTCCTGTGCGGTCTGAATGTCGGCACCGTCCTTCAGAGAAAGAATGGTGAATGGGCTCTTCTGGTAGGTGGCACCAATAATTTTTAGCGGAGCGTCTTCCTCAAGAATTACCGGTGTAACTGCCACGGCATCTGAAAGTCCGACGAGTGCGCCGCCAGAAAGCACGACCGCAGCGGTTGCCGTTGGGCCCGCAATGAAGTTGGTTGAGCTGAAGCCCTCTTCGGCGTAATAGCCGTTGGAGTCGGCGAAGTACTCACCTGCAAACTCAGCGTTCTTGATCCAGCTGAACTGGATGTCTAGAGCACCAAGTTCTTGGTCCTCTGCTGCTGGGGCACAGCCCACCAGTGCGATTGATGCTGCTGTTGCAGCAGCGAGAAGGGTAACTCTGCGAGTTATAGATAACTTTGCCATTATGGCCTTTCGGATTTTTGGGTGAGTGAAATAAGAAGACTTCGCCTTTGAGTTCCCCTGAGACAATTAAAGCACGACTCTTACGAAAATCCTGTTGCTACTGGATATTGCGCACGATTTTCCATCCACAAGTCTTTACTCGAACATCCCTTGTCAAGGGGTGGCGCTTGTAACTGACGGTGGTCCCAATTCCGCTAAAGCTTCGTATCTGGGAAACCTAATTGTTTATGCGCATCTCACAGCTGAGGTCGTGCTGTACTAAGGAATTCGCAGCTTCATCAAATTGGCTTGGGGTCAAGCCATAGTTCAGCAGTTTTCGCTACTTGTCTTTCTTGAGCTTTTTGAACCAAGACTTGATCTTGGCCACCAGTTTTTCAAGCCCCTGCACACCCTGCTTGTTGATTTCCCTGGCCCACTCGAGCTCTAGTGCCAGGATCGAAAGGCCAAAGAAGATCAGGAGTAGTCCGGGTCCCGGTGTCACAAGCATTATCAAACCAACTAGTAGCAGTGCGAAGCCCACGAGCATTGCCAAGGCCCAGCGGACTGGGTGTGGCATTTTTGCCAACAGCCTCTTTAGCTTTTCCAACTGAACCTCACCGAACTCGACTTTCTAAAATCCTAACTCAACCAGATTACGTCTGGATTTCTTACGGGGTTTCCACAGACAACTCATGGTGTTGGAGCTAGGTTTTGAAAAAAATCTAAGGACCACGCACGACTTCCAAATAAAGAATCAGACAGAAACACAGACTTGCTCGATTTGAATGTCAAAGTCTTGAATCTACAACCCAATCAAGCCCAAGATTCAGAAGCTTTTGGTCTGAGGTAACGAGCTTTGCCCTTTGGTGACTCGCGCTGGCTAGAAGCATTCTGTCAAAGGGGTCATGTTTAGCAAGGCTTGTAAAACGAGAGATTTCTTGAGAAGCCTCTGCGAAGAACGGCAACTCTTCAAACCCAGTCCGTAGTGACAAATCAAGAAAGTCCAGATCTAAGTTCAATTTACCCAACATCGCCTTTATCTGAATCTCGACCAGGGAGATTGAGCTAAAGAGCACCGTGGATTCGTGCTGCAGGATTCGCTTGGTCTTCGAACCTAAGTTTTCAGGTGAAACCAGAGCAGTAATCAGAGCGTTCGTGTCGAGTAAAAACATCAGGAATCTCTAAAAATTGATTCGGCCTTTTCATCCAGTGAATCCCAAAGTGTCCAGTCGAAGTTTTTTGCCTGCGCTTTTCCAAGCCCCAGTGGCCTGTTAACCTCTCGCGAAACCAGTGGCACCAGCTTCATAAAGGGCTTTCCGGAACGCGCCACAGTGATCTCGTTTCCGGCTTCGACTTCAATGGCGAGCTTGGAGAAATGAGTCTTGGCTTCATGCATGTTTACGATTTTGGACATGTGAAAAGGATAACTTAGTCCACTTAGTCCACACAAGAGCTGAAAGCCCCATGTTGATAACTCATCTCTTAAGAGACCTAGGACGCAAAATCCAAGGTAATCAACTTTCTGAGTCCGACTCGCTTTGCTGCCTGATCAGCTCCAACAGGCCCTGCTCTGCTCCCAGAGTAATTTGCCTGGTTTGAATCAATAGTTCCTCGGAGCTCTCAGATTTGAGCATGTCCATTTGATCAAGATAACCAACCGGAAGGACGCCTGCTAACTGCCAGCAGGCTTCTATCGGGTCATCACTGATGTCTATGTCTGGACCATATTGCAAATCTGCAAACTCACTTGCGAAAGCCAGAAGCTTTCTAACACTTTGTTCCAGCTCGTCTTTCAAGCCCTCAAGCCCCTTATCCCAGGTAAGCTCTGGCAGAAAATCCACATCCGCGAGTGGATAAGGGTCATCGGGCAACCACGCCTTCACGACAAAACGCTGGGTGCCAATCGACTCAAGCCCATAAAACTCTTCTGTGGTCCCAATGTCTGTGACACTGGCAATTGTTCCGACCATCAGTAGATCTTCAGAACCTCTTTGGTCATCACCTCGACCATTGTGTACAACACCAAATTCTGGTTTGTCTGAAGTCATAAGGTCCCCAAGTAACTTCAGATACCGCTCTTCAAAAATCCGCAAATCAAGTGGCATGCTTGGAAACAGCACTAAGCCCAATGGAAACATCGGCATCGCAGCCATAAACCAACCTCCAACCCTTACTGCCCTCAAGCTGGGGCAAGTAAGACAAGTCAACCAGAGGAGCTCAAATAAATTTCGGCGAGGAATCAACCAAAACCTCACTACAGTTCATAGGGAGGCGGGTAATAATGAGCGATTTGAATCAAATAGGCGAGCAAGACAACTGGATTTGTTGGCTCTGTGATACCAAGGTTGATCCAGACGCCTCAGTCAATTCAGACCGCGGTCCAAGTGCAGATAGCTACTCTGCGTCAAAAGCCAAAAAAGGTGTTGCAACTGTCGAACGCCTTGCTCACAGAGACTGCAACACAATGCGTGGCAAGATTTCTCCTGTCGTTCCCTGGTCCAAGGACCACCTTGTATTTGACCCAGCACCGATATTTGAAACAGTAGAGCGCCTAGCCAAAAAAGGCGGCCGCGAAGCCGTTGGTAGATGTGCCACGGACCAAGAGGCTCAAGAAGCCTCTGAATGGCTTCTAGACAGACTTGCAAGGCTCTCGCCTGGAACAAGTTTCAGAACCGACATCACTGCTGGTGCCGGGCAGTTCTTAATCAAGCTTGTTGCTGGCTAAGAAACCAGTTCGGACTTCTAAACGCAAAAAGAGCTGGTTTTCACCAACCATTGGTTCCAGGTGCTCCCTTGAAGGGGCCGGTGATATTCGAAGTAATCCAACCACCATAAAAATCGCCCTCTTGTGCCATTACAACTTCGTCGCCGACCTTGCACTGGTCTACTGCCGATGCATAAATGGCTACTTTGCCAAGAAGGTTTTCAAACCCCTTGGTTGGGTTTTTGTAGGTCCAGGCCGCTCCTCTGATGACAGCTCCTCCAACCTGCAAATCAAAATAACTCGCGGCACCCTTGAACTCGCAATAGGTCTGCTTACCATTTGGCACCAAAATTCCAGCTGCAAAATCAGCTATCGGCAGGTAGTAAGTGGGTGGATGGGATGTTTCTAGGACCCTTACTGCACCGTTGGTTGAAACCAGCTGCTGCCCGGCATGACTCACAGAAATATGCTGGGATACATTTTCTAATCGAGGAGGTCTCGGGTAATCCCAGACGGATTCTGTTTCAAGCTTCTTTCCCATGAGTCCTCACTTTGTAAAAGGGTACCTAGCTAAACCGTGCCCTCGCTTAATCCTTCCAAGACCTGCTTTGCCCTGTCTCTTAACTCTGGAAGATCAGACAGGCGAGTTAGACCATTAACCTGTTGGCTCATGCGATGGTTTTTCTTGAATTCTTCGCTGTGCCGATCAAGGAAGTCCCAGTACAAAGTAGTGAATGGACAGGCATTCTCACCAGCGCGTTTCTTGGGATCATAGACACACCCCTTGCAGTGTTCCGTCATGCGGTTGATGTATGCACCACCTGCGGCGTAGGGCTTTGTCATAAGCCTGCCGCTGTCGGCATGAACCCCCATTCCGATGATGTTCGGCACCATCACCCATTCAGCCGCGTCAATGAACTGGGTTCGCATCCACTCCAGGAACTGCTGGGGGTTGGTGCCGGTAATAAGCGCCAAGTTACTGAGAATCATGAGCCTTGGAATGTGGTGGGTCCAAGCTCTTTTTTCAACATCCTGAACAGCACTTTTCACGCAGGCCATCTGGGTCTTGGCCGAATCAGTGAATAGCGGCAGCAGTTTTCGTGTCGCCTGCAGACCGTTGAGCTCACGGTAATCCTCACCCAAGAACCAATACATACCGTTGATGTATTCGCGCCAACCAATTACTTGCCTCACGAATGCTTCAACTGAGCCAATCGGCGCTAAGCCCTGTTCGTAGCGGTCAATAACTGCTGCCACCACCTCGGATGCGTGAAGCAAACCGTTGTTCAAATATGGACTTAGCAGGGAGTGATGCAAAGACCAGTCGTCTTTACTGACGGCATCTTCGTATGGACCAAAGCCAGCCAAGTGATTGTCCAAGAAGTGTTCGAGTTGCTTGAGAGCCCCGGCCCTAGTGGTGGCCCAGGTGCTGGAAGGTTCATGGCCCAGCTCTTCTATAACCTCAAGGTCCAGTCCGTCTCTTTGGTGCTCAAGGCGTTCGGGCCATGTGTAGTTCTTAGGCGGGGGTAAACGATTATCGTGATCAAAATTCCACTGACCCCCGGAAGGTTTATCGCCCTCCATCAATAGTCCAAGGCGCTTTCGCTGCAGCCGGTAGAAGTTCTCCATTACGAATGTCTTTTGGCTGCCGGCCCAGTCGGCAAAGAGCTCTCGTGGAGTGAGGAAAAAGTCGTTTTCAATAAACTCAACGCCGAACTTGGCAAGCTGTGACCGCTGCATAGAAGAAGAAGGCTCCGCACACACAACCGGTAATTCGCCAATGGACTCTCGGGCCTCAGCAATTCCCGCAGTTGTAGTCTCGGCTTCAATAAACAAAACGGTGAAACCAGACTTTTCAAGCTCCATCGCGAAGTGCTTGGCAGAAGAGATCAGGAAAAATAGTCGCTCCTTGTGAAAAGAGCGACCGGTGATCATTCGCTCGCTCTGAACAAGCAGCACGACATCCGTTGCCGGATCAGCGTTTTTTAGAACTCCGCGGTCAACATTTAGATGATCGAAGGGAACCAAAAGTAAACGCTTGAATTTTGTCAGCTCATCTAAGCTGCGCGGCGCTACGGAGGTATTCATTGGTTAAGGCTAATCAAAAAATTCTTAACGGAGACTGGTTTCTAGCAATAAGCGAAGTGCTTTAACCAAATTGAAACCTACTTGGTCGAGGTGCCTAATCAAAAGGGACTTTTGGTTATTAGATTCGCATCCCCGGAGCTCGTTTCCTAGCTAAAGCATCCACGGTGGCAGCCAGTGCAAGCACCACTCCGGTCACGATGAAGCTCACTCCCGCGGGGAAGCCCATGAGGCCCAGGCCATTATCGATTATCGAAATTACGACGGCACCGATAGCGGCATTGAAGAGTTTTCCTCGACCGCCAAAGAGGCTCACGCCACCAACCACAGCTGCCGCAACAGCTGAGAGAACAATAATTTTTCCGGCAGCCGCTTCAACAGCGCCGACGCGGCTTATGTGCATTAGGCCACCCATTGTGGCGAGTGTCGATGTGATCATAAATGCGTAAATGCGAATGCGAGCAACATTGATTCCTGCGCGCCTTGCAGCCTCCGGGTTCCCACCCACCGCATACAAAAATCGACCAAAGCTCGTTCGGTTCAATACGAATGTTCCCACAAACATGAGGACAAGCACTATCGGCACAACAATTGGAACGCCTTGAATCGGATTAGTTGCCACCAAGCTCCGCGGCAAGTTCAGCAAGAAAACTATCCCGCCACCCACTAGTAAGTAAGCCGCAATTTTGGCAACCAAGAAAATCATTGGTCGAACCGGGAGGTCGACATTGAGCCTACGGGACCTATCCCAAACTGATAGTGCGAGCGCGACTAAGACAGTGACCGCAAGAACGGCCCAACCGCCCCAAACTGGAAGGTTCACGTTCATAATCGCTTTGATGGGCTCGACCTCTAGCCGAAGAATTCCACCGGAACCCAAGATGATCAACATCACGCCCGGAAAACCAAGGTAGAAAGCCAATGAAATAACAAAAGACGGCACACCGATCTTGGCGACGAACATACCTAGCACCCAGCCAGTTACAAGCCCAACCAAGAACCCAAGCGCGAGCGCGACTGGCCAATCCCAGCCAGTGTTGGTTAGCTTCACAAAAAGAGCCATACCAGTTGCCGCGGTGACACCGGCACTGAGGTCAATTTCCCCAAGCAAAAGAACAAACACTAAAGCCATTGCGGTAACCATCAGCACTGCTGACTGAACAAATAGGTTGGCGATGTTTATCTCGGTGAGGAAATAAGGCGAAAGATTAGCGAATAGTGCCAACAAAACGATGACCGCAGCCATCGCTGGCAGTGCGCCCATGTCGCCACCTTTGAGCCTGGAAAAATAGGCCGAAACCTGACCTTTCACCCCACCCTCGTGGCCGGTTTGCAATGTTACTTTTTCAGCCACGATTAGCCCTCCTTGACATCTGTTGCAATGCCGGTGATGTAACCGATGACCTCATTGCTTGTGGTCTTTGACGTTTCCAGCTGCGCAACCATGTTTCCCAGGTACAGCACGGCAATGTCGTCCGCCACTTTGAAGACATCGTAAAGATTGTGGCTGATCATCAGAACGCCATAACCCTGATCTGCCAAGCGGCGGACCAAGTTCAAAACCTGTTCAGTTTGAGCGACACCGAGAGCGGCTGTTGGCTCGTCGAGAATCACTAGCTTCGCATCGCGCAAGACGGTTCTTGCGATCGCCACGGTTTGGCGTTGACCACCTGATAGCGAAGAGACTGTCTGCCTGACAGATCTAACGGTCTTTACTGAAAGTGACTGCAGGGCTCTTGCGGCAGCGGCTTCCATTTCCGCTTCGCTTAGAGTTCCAGACTTGAGGGTCTCACGACCCAAAAACATATTTTGAACGATATCAAGATTTTCACAGAGAGCGAGGTCCTGATAAACGACTTCAATACCCAGAGCCGATGCTTGCCGAGGCGAGTGAAGCTCCTGCAGCTCTCCATCAAATCTAACTTCTCCCGCGTCATAGGGCTGCACTCCAGCCAGACCCTTGATGAGAGTTGACTTTCCAGCTCCGTTGTCTCCGACAAGGGCCGTTACTTTTCCTGCAAAAACTTCTAGGTCAACGCCCTTAAGGACGTCTACTGGACCAAAACTCTTTTTTACGTTCTTGAGCTGAACGAGTGCCTGCGTCATTGTGGGGCCTCTTGCTCTTATTAGAAGCTCATCCCCGGACGGAAACCGCCCGGGGATGAGCTGGTGACTATTTTCTAATTACTCTACGCCGTAGGTGGCACAAGCTGCTGCCACCTCTGGGGTGCAAAGATCTGCTGCGGTGGCCTGGCCGTCGGCTACGACGTCCTTGACCAACTCAGCAGTTGTGATGATTGGATCGATAGCAATGAACGGGGTTCCATCGTCAAGAGTCTTGTTGGCTGCAACAGTCTCGCCCGCAAGAATTGCACTGATTACCTCTAGAGCAGCTGCAACCTGAAGCTGGAATGGCTTGTAAACCGTTCCGTACTGCTTGCCAAGAAGAACGTTCTGAAGACCAGCTGTTGATGCATCCTGACCTGAGACTGGAACGGTTAGGCCGTTCTTGTCCAGAATCGAAATGATGGAAGCTGCGTTGTTGTCATTTGGAGCTAGAACTGCGTCAACATCTCCACCAACTGCGGTGAAAGCCTGCTCGAACAAGGTTCCAGCCTTTGCGCCATCCCAAGTTCCCTCCATGGTGAACGCTGCTGATGCTCCAGCGGCGTCAAGAATGCTCTTGGCACCATCGAAGAACATTGCTGCGTTACCGTCTGATGGGTCACCCGATGAGTAAATGATGCTCGCGGTTGCTGGGTCTTTTCCAGCAGCTTTAAGTCCATCAACGATCATTTGTCCCTGAAGGGCACCAACAGTGAAGTTGTCAAATGATACGTAGTAATCCGCTCCAGGGATTGGACGGTCATAGGCGATAACTGGAACTCCAGCAGCCTTTGCCTTTTCAGCAACTGCTGCACCGGCACCCTGGTAGTCAACTAGAAGCATTACGTTGCAACCCTTGGTTAGCTGAGCGTCAGCAATGGTTGCGTACTTTGCGGTGTCTGACTGCGCATTCTGGATGTCAGCCTCGAAACCAGCAGCGGTTAGTCCGGTCTCAAGCGCTGGACGGTCGCCCGGCTCCCAACGAGTTCCGGCGTCAGCATCTGGAAGGATAACGCAAGCGCGAAGCACTTCAGCTACGGTCTCCCCAGCAGCAGGAGCCGCGGAGGTCTCCTCGGTTGCGGTGTCTGCTGCACAACCAGCCAGCACCAAAGATGCGGCTGCAACTGCAGCTAGAGAAGCAATTTTGAATTTCTTCATTTTTCCTCTTATTTTCTAATTAGTGGTTCGTATCCCGGCTTGAGCCAAGTCGGCAGAAGTAGGTGGGTAAATGTTCGCACATGAAACAAATAGAAAATACCTCTTTTTATCAAGATTCGGTAACAATTCCGTTATTAGAGCAGCTTTAATCCACTTTTTGGCAATTGCTGCTGCTCTTATAGCCAGATAGGAGGCTTTTTTTGTAGTGTGACTAGACAAAATGCATGAAAACATTAGTTCGCAGGGCTATTGAAATGAAGATCTTGTTTGTAGACTTGAGAAACAAACTAGCTGAAAGTATTGAGCGGATAAATGCCCTCCAAAACTACCCCGATGTTTGAGGCTCGAGCCTCCGGGCAGTCGAGTCTGTCAACTGTCCTTGGTTTGATACACGGGCACCGAGCGATTACCCGTTCTGAAATTTGCAGCATTACCGGCCTGAGTCGATCTACCGTTGCGAAGCTGGTAACCGCCTTGGTTGATTTAGGGTTTGCCCTCGAAACTGGATCCGAACAAATTGATCGCGTTGGCCGACCCAGCATGGGTGTGGAAGCCTCTAAAGAGGTTCTCGCAATTTCCGTTCACCCTGAGGTCGACTATCTAGAGGTCAAGGCCGTTGCGTTCGACGGAAGCATAGTGCGCTCCGAAAAGCTCCTTTACGACGAACCGATCGATACCCACCAAGCAGTCGGGGATATGGTTCACGTAATAGAAAACCTGGTTGCAGAACTTCAAGCCAGCGACACCTCCTACCGAATTCTCGGAATTGGTGTCATTGTTCCTGGCCAAATCAACTCCTCGACAGGCATCGTAAGACAGGCTCCTCATTTGCAATGGTATGAGTTCCCAATCCGCGACCTGCTGACCCAGCGAGTGCCAATGCCAGTGTTTGTTGCAAATGATGCCTCATTGGGTTGCAAGGCCGAGATGGCCTACGGGGCTGCCAAAGGCGCTACTGACGTCGTATACATGCACGGCACTTCCGGCATCGGAGGCGGAGTGTTCATGAATGGCACCGAGCTAAAAGGTTTTCGGGGCTATGCGGCAGAGCTTGGCCACATGAGAATTAGCTCAGGAAATGACATCGACTACTCCGGAATTCCGGGGACTCTTGAGGCCTTGGTGCGCAGAGATGATCTAGAAGTTGTACTGGGGTTGAAGAATGTCTCAGACGAAGAACTTGAAGAGGCCTTACTCAATAACCGAACTCCAGCTTCAACTGCACTTGCAAGAAAACAGCTCGAAGCCCTCGGTATAGCAACAGCAAACTTGGCAAACATCTTCAATCCTGAAGTCTTCGTGCTGGCAGGATTCCTTCGGTTCTTGTACCGATTTGATCAGAACTATTTCCACCGCGTAGTCAAAAAGCATGCGATACCAGCGGTTCTTGAGGGCATGCAGGTTTTCGTAAATGAGCTCGGGGCTAATTCTCTTGCAATTGGAGCCTCTGAGTTGGTATTTCAAGAGGTAATTGCCGACCCGACAAAATATGGAACTCGCGCGAACTAATCTCCAGATTCATGGGTCCGCAAATAATCCCCGCTGGCTTCAACAAGCCAACGGGGATTATTCGTGAAATTACTCGCTAGCTAACAAGGGCCGGGATGATCGCCCCGGAGAAGATCTGCCAAGCCAACACGGTCTTAGCAACAAGGCTCAGAGTGATGTAGGTCTTCTCACCAAATAGGTAGTCCTTCCAAGGACCAATCTTCTTGTACTGGAAGGCCTGGTTGAAACCGAAGGTGTTGAAGAACAAGAACAGCGCCACGACGATGCCGTAGACAAATCCTGGGATGTCAGAAGCATTTGTTGCACCCGGCTGCCAGATGTAAAGAATCAGAATCAGCCAGGGAACGATTCCAGTCATTGAACCGAAGATGAATGGCAAGCCCTTGCCATTTCCTGGCGTCTCGTACTTTTCCTGCAGCGCACCAAACAAGATCATCGAGGCGTTGACAGCAAAGATTGCGGACAGGGCGGCGATATCTGTGATGCCGTTTAGAAGAGCAATGCAGAAAATCATTACTGAAGAGCTGAGTGAATACTCAACCCAGCGGAAGTAGTTGTGGTTGAGCTTTAGGCCGCCCTTATATCTCTCAAAGAACATCGGTGAAGAGATGATGAAATGAAACAGTGCCGAAAGCGCCAAGAAGCCAACGATTCCAGCTCCAATGTTGATGTCAAATAGCACCACTACGTCTGCTGGGGATGCTACTCCTGGAGGGCCGGTTGGATATTCAATCTTTACTGGGAAAAGAATCTGATAGTCGAGCATCGTCAGAACGAATGAGAACCCAATCGCCTGGATTAGGTGCAATAAACCAGCACCAATGTTGTATCTGCGCAGGCCGGCGATTTGCTGGTCTTGGGTTTTTGCTACCTTTGTGGCTTTTGCCATTATGAGAACTCCTTAGTTCTTGGTTAGAAATAGCTTATGCGCGATTGCGGTGTCTTTCTAGCTTCCCGCTCTCCACGTCAATATTTTGCAAAATCTTGTCAAGTCACTTTGGAAGCTGCCATCTGGATTTACCGCGAACAAAGCTGAGTATCCGGTGGGAACTCTCAAGACGATTAGAACCATCCACCTCCTGATTTTCATACGCGGTCTGGAGGTAGTGTTGTCCGTAGAAGGTTATTTGGAGATAGACATGGCTGATTCAAAGGCTAAAACTGATGGTTTCACCGTCGAAGAACGCAAAGCCATGCGCGAGAGAGCCAAAGAACTCAAGATGCAAAACAATAAAGAGCTCGCCGAAAAAGAGCTGCTGATCAAAATTGCCGAGATGCCAGAAAACGATAGAGAAATGGCCACCACTATTCACTCACTTGTTCTCTCTCACTCCCCAAACTTAGAAGCAAAAACCTGGTACGGAATGCCGGCTTGGGCTAGAGACGGCAAGACCGTGATTTTTTTCCAAAGCGCCGATAAATTCAAGGTCAGGTTTGCAACTTTAGGATTCAGTGAACATGCGAATCTGGACCAGGGCAAAATGTGGCCTACCTCCTACGCACTCGAGGCCATCACCCCTGAAAACGAACCAGAGATTATTCGACTAATTACAAAAGCAGACAGCTAAACAAGGCCACCAAAGGATAAAAAAATGAAGACAATTTCCCATTACTTCAACGGCCAGGAGCACGCATCAAATTCGAGCAGACTCGCTCCAGTTTTTGACCCTGCCCTTGGAAAGCAAACCGCTAGCGTGGTGCTGGCCGATCAGGCTGACATCGCTGCCGCAGTTGATTCTGCAGCAAAGGCATTCCCGGCTTGGCGCGATTCTTCACTTGCTAAACGACAGCAGGTGATTTTCAGATTTCGTGAACTTCTGAATGACCGGAAGCACGAGCTTGCTGAGATCATCACCGCAGAACACGGCAAGGTTGTCTCTGATGCTCTGGGAGAAATCACCAGGGGTCAAGAAGTTGTTGAATTTGCCTGCGGCATGCCGCATCTTCTGAAGGGCGAATACTCTGAGAATGCATCAACCAACGTTGATGTTTACTCGACCAAACAACCCCTTGGCGTGGTTGGAATCATCAGCCCATTTAACTTTCCCGCCATGGTTCCAATGTGGTTCTTCCCGGTTGCGCTGGCCGCTGGTAACGCTGTGATTCTCAAGCCAAGCGAGAAAGACCCGAGCGCCGCACTGTGGATTGCCCGACTGCTCACCGAGGCGGGCCTTCCGGATGGCGTGTTCAACGTCCTTCAGGGAGACAAAGAGGCCGTAGACGGGTTGATTGAGCACGAAGCTGTCCAATCCATCAGCTTCGTTGGCTCCACTCCCATTGCCAAGTACATATATGAGAACTGCGCCAAGAATGGCAAGCGGGTGCAGGCATTAGGTGGAGCAAAGAACCACATGCTGGTCTTGCCGGACGCTGACCTCGATCTGGTCGCAGACTCCGCTGTAAACGCAGGCTTTGGCTCTGCCGGTGAAAGGTGCATGGCAATCTCTGTGGTTGTTGCGGTAGAACCAATCGCCGACGAGATGATCCAGAAAATTTCCGAGCGGATGGCGAAGATTAAAGTTGGCGACGGCAGAAGATCATGCGACATGGGACCACTGGTAACCAAAGAGCACCGCGACAAAGTTGCCGGCTACATCGCAATTGCTTCGGAAGATGGCGCGAAGGTAGTTGTTGATGGCCGGAACATCGAAGTTGACGGTGACAAGGACGGCTACTGGTTAGGGCCCACCTTGCTAGACCAGGTGCCAACGACATCGCGCGCCTACACCGAAGAAATCTTTGGGCCTGTTCTGTCAGTGATTCGAGTAGCAAGCTACGAAGAAGGTCTGGAGCTTATTAACTCCGGTGAATTCGGCAATGGCACGGCGGTGTTCACCAACGACGGCGGCGCAGCTAGAAGATTCCAGAATGAAGTCGAAGCAGGCATGATCGGAATCAATGTCCCAATTCCAGTACCAGTGGCTTACTTCTCATTCGGCGGCTGGAAGAACTCCCTGTTTGGTGACAGCAGAGCACACGGCGAAGAAGGCTTTAGGTTCTTCACTAGAACCAAAGTAATTACTTCCAGGTGGTTGGACCCAAGCCACGGTGGCCTGAACCTAGGATTCCCTCAGAACTAACTGAGCAACTTTTGGATTCGCTTGAAAGAGACCGCGTCCTGGGTGCCAAGGTTTTGAGCAAACAGGCTGACCCGGAACTCCTCGAGCAACCATCTGGTGGCTACTAGTTTTTCTGGCGCTTTTTCGGGTAAAGGTATTTTGCCGCCGGCAGCTTCGAATAGGTCTTCCGCCTTGCGCAATTCGATTGCACTTATTCGATCTCGCTCCGGATTATCTTGCAGTTTCTGGACCCGCAAAGCCACTGCCTTGAGATAGACCTCGAGCCTGGAAAGCCTTGCCAAACCAGTGGCCGAAACTATGTTCCCGGAAGTGAGGCCTTGGATGTGCAGCTTCTCGCTTGCCAAGACCGTCAAGAAGTCGATGGCCTTAGCGTTAGAGATGGACTTATTTGCCTCACTGGCCGCCCTTGAAATCTTTAGCAGCACTTTAGAGACATCAAAGGCGAGCTCAATAGAAATTGCCTCAACGAGATTTCTAAGTTTTTCAAATTCAGCAGCCCTGGTCAAAAGCTGCTCGGAGTGAGACTCTTCCAACTGCTGATTTGCTGCTGCCCGAATCACGTCGGTTACAAACCCGCCGACTCCCTGGTAGCCGAGACTTGCTATCGCCAATTTTTCCGGTTGGGTTAGATGGGAATCGATGTACTTTACGGGGCTTGGAATACTTTTCACCACAAGTTCGACAACGCCTCTTGGATGCTCGGACAACTGCTGAGCCCTGGATGAAAGAAGCTTGAGGTCGACCTGATTCGTGGCCCCATTCCATACTAAAGAAGGGAAGGCACTGATCTTATTCTTGCCATGACTAGCATCCAGCTGAACTGGGACATCCTCGAAGGTCCAGGCATCCAGATCACTTTCTTCAATTGAATCGCCTTCAATTTCAATCACTTCTGACACAGCTGCGATGACGTGGTCGGCAAGCTCTCGCTGCAATTTGGCAAGATCGGTTCCAATGGCAATTTCGGTTGCATCGGCCTCCAGAATTTTGTAGCTCACCTGAAGTGAAGTTGCAAGAGAGGCCAAATTGAAGTCAGATTCTTGAACCCTGAGCCCACTAAGTTGCTTGAGTTCATGGGCAACCGCAGAAGTGATATCACCGTTTGGTTCTTCCGGAAGTGAAGAAAGGACTTTGGCCGCGAAATCTTTAGCTGGGACCACATGTTTTCTGATTGGCTTTGGTAGTCCACGAATCAGCTCGGTGATCAACTCCATCCTCATTGAAGGAACCAGCCATTCAAAGCCAGCTTGCGTTACTCCCGCCAACAGAGTCACTGGAATCTCCACCACCACACCATCGTGGGGACTTCCCGGATCGAAAACGTAACTCAGGTTGAATTCTTGACCGTCAACCACCATCGATCCTGGGTGATCTTCCAGGCTCGCTGCCGAAGTGTCCGCTCCAAGCAACTCTGCCTTGGTCATAGTCATAAAGTCAGGGCTATCCAGACGTACCTTTTTCCACCAGCCCTCGAATGACCTGGTGGAAAAAACATCCAGTGGAATTCGGTTGTTGTAAAACCTGAAGACATCGTCTTCGTTTGCTGCCAATTGCGGAGAGCGTGCCCTATCGGCATCTGCTTCCATTTCCTGAAGCAACTCTTTGTTCTTTTTATCAAAGACCTGGTTTGAATCCCACTCGCCGTAGACAAGCGCGTGCCTAATAAACAGCTCGCGGCAGAAAAGTGGGTCTATCTTGGCGTATTGGACTTTTCTGCCTTGAACAATCGGCACCCCAAATAGGTTGACTTTCTCGAAGCCAATCACAGCTCCTAGTTTTTTCTCCCAGTGCGGCTCGGTGACGCTTCTCTTGCAAAGATCCCCCGCGAGCTCTTCAGCCCAAGCAGAATCTATGGAGGCATTCACCCTTGCAAAGAGCCTGCTGGTTTCAACAAGTTCAGCACTCATCATGGCCTCTGGTTGCTTTTTAGCTACGGCAGAACCGGGAAACACAAAGTATTTTTTGTTATTTGCACCCAGATAGACCTTGGGCTGCCTAACCGGTTTCCCGTTTTTCGTGACAGGTTTATCAACCACCTGCTGGATACCGATCTGACTCAGTAGCCCAGCGAGAATCGCTCGGTGAATACCGTCTGGATCTTTTTGTCTCCCGGCAGCAACCAGACCCAGAGGTTTCGTAACTGACTTCAACTGCCGAACCAGATCCTGCCACTCCCTGATGCGCATATAGTTGAGAAACTCTGTCTTGCAGAGCCTTCTGAAGGCAGAAGATGAAAGTTTTGCCTGTTGGTCTTCGATGTGATTCCAGAGATTTAGAAGCGTCAAGAAGTCACTCGCCTCATCGTTGAACCTTGTATGTAGACGGTCAGCCGCTTCGCGTTTTTCAAGCGGGCGCTCTCTGGGGTCCTGGATCGTAAGGCCCGCAACAATTGCCATTACCTCGCGCACCAACCCTGGCTTCTTAGAAGCGATTAGCATTCTGGCAAAACGGGGTTCGATTGGAAGTTGAGACAGCTGTTTTCCAATTTCGGTCAGTGCTATGGCTCCTGATTCCTCTTCTGTAATGCCACCCAGTTCCTTCAGAAGGCCAACTCCGTCTTTCACGCCCCTTGCGTCAGGTGGTTGCAAGAATGGAAACTTGCGAATATCCCCGAGGCCGCTGGCGGCAGCCTGCAATATGACCGCGGCAAGATTTGTCCTGAGGATTTCAGGGTCAGTGAATTCAGGCCGTGAGTCAAAGTCCTCTTTGGAATAGAGCCTGATGACTGTTCCGGCACTTGTTCGGCCTGCTCGGCCTGCCCTTTGATTCGCACTGGCTTGAGAAATTGCTTCGATTGGCAGTCGCTGGACCTTAGCCTTCGGGCTATAGCGTGAGATTCTGGCAGTGCCAGAATCGATGACGTATTTGATGTTTGGGATGGTCAGGCTGGTTTCGGCAACGTTGGTTGCAAGAATCACCCTTCTGGTGACCCCGGGTTGCTTAGAAGTCTCAAAGACCCGGTGCTGTTCTGCAGAGCTAAGGCGCCCATAAAGCGGCAATACCTCGGTGGTTTTTGGAAGCAATCCACTGGAGATCTTGCCTGCGATGACATCCTGAGCATCCCGAATCTCCGACTCACCAGAAAGAAACACCAGAGTGTCACCCTGCGGCTTGTCTGCAAGCTCGACCAGTGCCTGAACCACACCGTCGAGGTAATCATTGGCAAGCAGATCCTCATCAACATCCGAATTTCTAGAATCATCGCTGGCAACCTCGCGATAGAGAACTTCGATCGGATAGGTTCTGCCGCTAACTTCGATAATCGGTGCATCGTTGAAATGTTTTGAAAACGAACCCGGATCGATTGTGGCTGAGGTGATTATGAGCTTTAGATCCGGACGCTTTGGCAAAAGTTGCTTTAGATAACCCAAAAGAAAGTCAATGTTTAGTGATCGCTCATGAGCCTCATCGATGATGATCGTGTCATACCTGCGAAGTTCAATATCTCGCTGCAGTGCATTTAGCAAAATGCCGTCAGTCATGACCTTGATCTTGGTTTGCTTGCTGGACTGATCAGTGAATCTGACTTGGTAACCAACAACCGCTCCCAATTCAACCTCAAGCTCCTCGGCAATGCGCTCGGCAACGGACCTGGCGGCGATTCGTCTTGGTTGTGTATGAGCGATGGACTTTCGGCCGATTTCCAGGCACATCTTCGGAAGCTGAGTGGTCTTTCCAGATCCGGTCGCGCCGGCCAAAATAACAACCTGGTTTGCCTCAAGTGCCGCAAGTATCTCCGGTCGTTTTTCAACGACAGGAAGGTCCTCTGGGTAGTTAAAGCTCAAGTTGCTCATTCATCCAATGTTAGATGAGCGCGCTAACAACTTTTGTCCCTGAATAGCTCAACTTCAGACATCAAAGCCGAGCAGGCGAAGTGAGGAAAGAAATTAGTTCCGAGCGTTTCGAGAATCTTCAGTCGCGACCGCTTCCGGCACTTCGGATTCTGCGCCTAAGAGCGAAGAGCTTTGGCTAGCTCTTCGGTGCTCCGAACCATTTTGTCCATATCCTTCTGAGTGTGGGCAAGTGAGACCAGCCACTGCTCGTCAAGACCAGGAGGGGTGAGAACCCCACGGTTTAGACCCCAGAGCCACGCAAGCTCAGCTGTTTCGAAATCAGTCGCTTTATAGTCACGATAATTTCTAACTGCTTCCGGTGACCAAATCAATGCGCCCTTTACTCCGAGCCCGATGGTGTGGGCCGGAAGGTCATACTTGACAATAATCTCATCCAATTTCGCAAGCGTTGCATTGTTAATCGCCTCTGCAGAAGCCAGTGCCTCCGGTGTGCAAATTTCATCAACGGCCTCTGCCGCAGCCATCACCAAGGGGTTACCGTTATAGGTTCCAAAGTGAGCCATCCGATTGTCGACTACAGCATCCATGTATTCCTGCTTGCCGCCAAAGGCAGCCAATGGAAAACCGCCACCAATGCTCTTTGCAAGCGTAATCAGATCGGGAGTGACACCAATTCTGGCAGCAGCCCCTGCAACACCGGCGGTCAAACCAGTCTTTACTTCGTCAAAAATTAGGGCGACATCATATTCATCGCAGAGTTCTCTGACTGCTTTGAGGTAACCCTCGTCCGGCAGGATAATTGACAGGTTCTCAATCACCGGCTCGATCATAAAGCAAGCGATTTTCTCGCTGTGGTCCCTCATGATTTCTTCGAGTCGCTCCAAGTTGTTATAAGGGACGACCCAGACATCTCCAGCCTCAACATCAGGTGGAACCTGTGCGGTTGGTGCTTCAGCATGTCCCGCATCATCCAGGTGAGGCTTAACAGAGACCTGAAGCGGGTCATAGCCACCGTGGTAGCCACCTTCAATCTTGATAACGCCGTTCTTTTTTTTGACGGCTCTTGCTGTCCTGATCGCATACATCGTCGACTCGGTTCCGGAGTTTGTGAACCGGAGCATGTCCAGCTTGAAACGTCGCTGGAATTTCGCGGCCACGTCTGTGGCGGTTGGAGAAGGTGTCACAAACAGCGTGCCAGTGGAACGAATCGCCTTCTTTACCTTTCGCATCACCTTCGGGTTTAGGTGGCCAACGAGCATGGCTCCAAAGCCCATGGACATATCCAGAAGCTTTCGACCATCTACGTCCGTGAGGTATGCGCCCTTAGCCGAGACTATTGAAATGGGGTATGGGTCCCAGTGTTGAAAGCTTGAGGTAACTCCCAGCGGAAGCACCTTGCTAGCTTTCAAGTTATGTTCACCCGAAGCTTTGGTAGTTGCCTCGAACATTGCCCACTCTTGGGCTAGTAGCTCTGCAACTCGCTTTGGATCAACTGGTTTTGATGTTTTCGGTATATTTCGCCATCCGGCAGAATCATGCTTTGACGTCAATGTCGCGGGCACGGGTATCACTCCTTTTTGATCCTTGGAAGAGTTTCCAAGGAATGTGACTGCCCTCAGCCTATGACATTGTCCGGAAAATTTCTTATGAATACGAGCTCGGCTAGTTGCCCCATTCGGTTGGAGAGCCCAGAGACAAGAGAACCGAAAAAAGCGCTATCACAAAAACAATTAGTGACAGCACGAATAGTTTT
>OBQO01000021.1_pt1 | contig 20831 bp, 18 predicted proteins | sample 1494361 | NCBI WGS metagenome assembly OBQO01 (sample SAMEA3340641, study PRJEB22092) | marine metagenome | biome: ENVO:00000447; feature: ENVO:00002042; material: ENVO:00002010 | collected 2014-06-13T10:00:00+00 | depth 2 m
TGCTGTTGTGTTTCTCTCAGCAACATCTAGCTATATTGTCTGGTTTGGATTGGCGGAAGGGCTATTTAGGACACTCGCAACCGCTGCACTTATTTACGTGGCGATCAAACTTGGCGGCTTGATTCCCGCCAAGTCAGTCGGAATCAAGCGGTTGCGCTTTGTTCTGGTCAGTTTCTTTGGTCCCATATTGGCGGCGGCAACTTTGTCCCAGCTGCTCGGATCAATTCCGGGTGATTCCATCACCCAAATCTGGCTGCTCGGGCCCTGGTATTTCGGTTCAGCAATTGTGATGAGCATGGTTGGCATTGCTTTGGAACGCTCATCCGAAAACCGCGAAGATTTGCTTCGCATCCTCGAGGTGGGAGAAGCTGAAATAGATGCGGAAGTCAGTCGGCACTCGAGAGAGCGTAAACTCCGAGCAAACCAGTTACACGGCGAGGTGCAGTCCAGGCTGATGTCGATTGTCCTTCAGGAACAATCAATTGGGGAGGTTAGGCGGGACGCAGCTTTGAAAGAGCTGGGTTTGGTGCTGGAGCTTATTGAGACTCCACCTCCAGTTTCATCGGACCTCAACGAAAAATTAGAAAAGCTAAGGCAGGTATGGTCCGGATTTGCAAAAATCGATACCGATATCGATTCTGTAGCTGCGAGCAAAATAGAGCAATCCGCCTTAGTTGAGATAATTGAAGAGGCACTGTCCAATGCTTTCCGCCACGGTTTGGCCACCGAAGTTTTTGCGAAGGTGTCAATGCTTAAAGAATCGGTGGTCGTGAGAGTGATCGATAACGGTCTTGGCCCCGTGAAGGGCGTCGCGGGTGCCGGGACTTCTCTGTTTGACCAAAGCTGCGACTCCTGGCACCTGACCACATTAGAAAACGGCGGTAGTGAATTCGTTTGTTTCCCGAAGCGGTCTCAAATATCTTTCAAAAACCTCTAGCACTCCATGGCTCATCTGGTGGGGTGGGTAAATCTCCATATGCTCTCGTGCCCAATACGTGCCCAAACTTGTTGTTATTGCTTGTTACTCAATGATATCTGAATCATAGGACAAAATGAAAAAATCCCTTGAAATACAAGGGAGAGAGGGGGTTTTTGTTGGTGCGCCCCCCGGGACTTGAACCCGGAACCCACTGATTAAGAGTCAGTTGCTCTGCCAATTGAGCTAGAGGCGCATCAGCGCAAAAGCCTACCATCTAGGCTCGAGATTAGTCCAAGCTTTCGCGGAAACCCGACAGAGAGTTCCGCTCATGCCACAATGGTGCAGTGCCCATTGAATTAGTGCTCTCGGTAGCAACCTTTGGTTTTGTGACCTCGGTCACTCCAGGGCCCAACAACACGATTCTTTTTGCCACGGGCGCCAACTATGGAGTCAAAAAAGCAATGCCATTTCTCCTTGGCATAATGCTTGGTCTGACAATTATCCTGAGCGCAATTGGCTTGGGTTTGGGTGCCATTTTCGCAACGGTCCCGGCTGTTTACCAAGTTTTGAAGTACCTGGGATTTGCCTACATCCTATTTTTGGCCTACTCGATAATTCGTTCCGGCTATAAGCCCATCGAAGCCAACAGCAAACTCTTTGGAATCCGCGAGGCAACTCTGTTTCAATTCATCAACCCCAAGGTCTGGGTCGTGATGCCCAGCTTTATGGCCTCCTTTATCCCGATTGGCTCTTCGTTAGGGGTCACCATCGGTTTGGTAGCAGTATTTTTGCTTCTCACCTTTCCTGGCGCTCTTGCCTGGGCGGTCTTTGGTGGCTTATTGAAGCAACTGATGTCGGAACCAAAAAAGCGTCGTGTATTCAACTGGGCTGCCGGCCTGCTTTTGGTGGCCAGCATGATCCCCGTGCTATTCAGCATCTGACTCAAAACAGTCCTTAAACGCTTTGGGCGAAATCAAGAGAATCACCTAAAAACGTGAGTTAACATTTAGTAAATCACTTGTGGGAGGTTCTATGACCGAGAGCGCTGTTCGCTTAGAGGCAGGAAATCTTGCGCCTAAGTTTGCGCTCCTCGATCAAGACGGCAACTCGATCAATTCAGAAAAGCTGTTCGATTCGCCGACGATATTTTTCTTTTTTCCGGCAGCGGGTAGCCCTGGGTGTAGCAAGGAGGCCGCTGATTTTCAAGATAACCTCAAGGTTTTTGCTGAAAAGGGCTTCAAAATTGTGGGCATCTCTCCCGACGAGCCAGATCGACTTAAAGAATTCTCGCGATCACATGATTTAGAGTTTCAACTACTCTCGGATCCCGACGTATTGGTTCACAAAGCCTTTGGTGCTCACGGCGAAAAATCTCTCTACGGGAGAATTTATAGGGGCGTGCTGCGCTCAACAATAATTCTTGGAGCCGGCGGAGTAATTCAGCAGGCAATGTATAACGTGAAGGCCACCGGTCACACAAACATGCTGAAAAAGAGGCTTGGCTTCTAGGAATACCTGAACAAAAGCCGAACACTCTTTGAAAACATTGCGATGAAAACAAAGCTGGATGGCACCAAAAGTACAAGGCCTATAACCACCACCCCGTAGTCCCCGCCGAAGCTTGCAACCCCTATCGAGACAATGAGCAACTGCATTACAAACGATGGCGTGTAGGCCCAACGTTTGAGCCTAAACATTCCAAGGGCCACGTTAGAAAGAAATAGCGCACCGGCAATAACCATCCCAGTCAAAAATGACGCGCTCACCAGTGACAGCGAGTCACCCTGAAAAATTGAAATTAGCGACCAGACGGCAACAGCCCAAAGCGCGAGCGCCTGCAAAGCGGTGATTAATACCGCTAAGAGCAAAATTTTTGGCCTTTTAGACAATTGGGTATTGATTTCTTGGGTCGGCTGTGAAAGCATTTTGGGGTCGCAATAAGGACTCTACCTTTTCTCAGACACAATTTTCTACCTTAGGAATAACAGAACATATGGATATGAATTGGCTAAATCAGGCTCGTTGTCTCAACGAAGATCCGGAGCTGTTTTTCCCGGTGGGAAACACCGGACCTGCTCTAGATCAAATCGAGCAGGCCAAGACGATTTGCCGCCAGTGTGATGTTTCTGCTCAATGCCTCGAATACGCAATCAAAGAAAACCAGGACACCGGAGTTTGGGGTGGCTTGAGTGAAGACGAGCGAAGGTCTTTGAAGCGCCGTTACGCCAGGGCGCGCAGGGCAGGTTAGAGCGGAATTTCCAGTACTACTCTGGTTCCGCCCCTGATTGGAGAAGTCCAATTTATTTTGCCTCGAAGTTCTGATTCAACCAGAGTCTTTACGATTTGAGTTCCTAGCCCAGAACCAAGCTTGCCTTCTGGCAGCCCGACACCATCGTCTTCAACCTCTACCCGCAGCAGTTTCTTTGTGCGCTCAGCAACCACCTTTACCGTGCCTGGTTTTTCTCCAAGCCCGTGCTCAATCGCGTTAGAGACAACTTCGGTAAGAACTAGTGCCAGTGCAGTGCTGCGCTCGGCCGGCAATTCTCCGAAACTGCCTTCAAATTCGGTCTTGACGGTTGAGTGGAAAGAAACGGCAGTTTCAGGCACCAACACCAGAATTCTCCTGAAAATCTGATCAAAAGAAACTTCTTGGTCAACACCTTCTGAAAGCACGTCATGCACAACCGCAATAGCGCTTACCCTCCTCATTGCCTGGGCTAAGGAATCCTTTACCTCTTCGGAGCTGGTTTGTCTTGTTTGAATACGAAGCAGGCTCGCAACGGTTTGAAGGTTATTTTTCACGCGGTGATGAATTTCGCGGATGGTTGCGTCTTTGGTTATCAACTCGCGGTCGCGCACTCGTAACTGAGTGACATCGCGGCAAAGCACAATTGCGCCGTGTCTGGTCTTCTCGCTGATCATCGGAATCGACCGGAGCGAAACAGTCTGACCCTCAAACTCGACATCGCTTCTCCAAGCGCCTTTACCGGTGAGAATTAGCGGGAGTCCCTCGTCAACCTGAGCAAAGCCGCTTGGCAGCGCTTTCACAGTCTCTGCGAGCAGCCTGCCCTCCAACTCACCTTCTACTCCGGCAGCATTGAACACTGACAGAGCACTCGGGCTAGCAAATAGCACCCTGCCAGCGGCATCGAGTCTGATCAGACCATCCTGCGCTCTTGGAGCACCCCTCTTAGGCGCTGTGCCGGCTTCTACGGTTGGAAAACAGCCTTCTGCGATCATGTTCAGCAACTCGTCGCCGATCGCCACGAAATTGAGCTGAAGCTTATTTGGCATTCTTGATTCACCAAGGTTTGTGTGCCTAGTGATTACAGCTATTGGTGACGAATCAGCTGTCTTAACAGGTGAAAAAACCGGGTAGGCAGAAATCCGACTGGCACTACCCTCATGCCGCTCCAGCCCCGTGCCAACCGATGGTTTTTTAGTTTTCCACGCTTTTGCTATCTGCTTGGCCCAGTCGCTTCTGGGAGCACTGCCGGTAATGTCCCTGTAAAAAAGTGTTGGAGCACCGGCTGGCCTGGCATGAGATATCGCCTCGAATGAGGACTTGATTGGCACCCAAAGAACTAGATCCGAAAACGCAGAGTCAGCTACCAATTGCCAATCTGCAAGCACGGCAGAGATCCATGACTCACCTTCAAAAGCTTTGATTCCCACAATTGGCGAGTTTATCGCTACAACTGTTCATCAAGTAGGTCAAGCGCTAATAGCCTGATCGACTCTCGGGCCTTTGAGCTCTTAGCTCCCATGCAGAGCGGCTCAGCCTTCAGAAGAGAGAGGTCAGTCGCTGCTGCGTCTTCGGGGATGCAGGCCCTTAGCTCGGCACGCAGGAGCCTGTGCATGGTGTCACGCAATTGCCTTTCGGCATTTTTCCCAAGCGTTGACGATCTCACTCGATTGGCAATCGGCCAAAAGGCAAAATCCGCGTCTCTGCAGTCCCAGAGGAACCGATTGATGCCAACCGAGTCTGCGCTAAATAGACCGAGAGCTATATCCGAACAGGCTATTAGGGCCCTAACCGGTCAAAGCATTCGACCAATAATTTTGATCAGAAACAGCAAAGTTTTTCCCACCGACTCAGACGCTTATCAAGCAGTCGTGCTGCTGGATATTTCCGGAGCTATTCGCGCAGTTTCGATAAGGGCTGAACAAATACATGGCCGGTTTCGAATTACTGAAATAGTGCTGATTAGCCCCTAAAGAACGAGCTTCCCGGACCACTCTGTTCAGGTTTCTTCGGTGGCACGACCGGCCTAGGGGAGACCTTCTGAACGCCAGCAGCCTTAGGGTTTGCCTCTTTGCGGACATCAACCTGACCCTGCTCGGTAGGTGCCGAATAGGTTAGTTGTGCCGGCTGTTCTGTCTTGACCTCTGGAACAGATTGCTTAATCTCAACGTTAAACAGGAATTGCACTGCCTCTTCTCGAATGCCGGCCATCATCTCAGTGAACATGGCAAAGCCCTCGCGCTGGTACTCAATCAGAGGATCACGTTGGGCCATGGCCCTAAGTCCGATTCCTTCTTTTAGGTAGTCCATCTCGTAGAGGTGATCCCGCCACTTTCGGTCAACAACTGAAAGCATGACTCGTCGTTCGAGTTCACGCATCACCGGCTCCGTGATCTCATCGGTGCGCTTTTGATATGCCAGTCGAGCATCACTAAGTATTTCTTCGATTAGCCAGGCCGAACTCATTTTGGTTCTTGAACCAGATTCCGCCAGTACTTCGCTGATTTCTAGGCCGATTGGGTAGACAGTTTTTAGCTCTGCCCAAAGAGACTCCAAGTCCCAATCCGAAACATTGGTTTCCAGTTGGGCCCGAAGAACAATCTGAGCGATGACATCTCCCAGGAACTCTTCGAAGGTGCCAGAGATGTCCCCGCCCTGCAAAATTTGACGGCGGTCGGTATAGATCGCCTCACGTTGGCGATTCATCACGTCGTCATATTTCAGAATGTTCTTGCGAATTTCGGCGTTTCTGCCCTCAACCTGGGACTGTGCCGAGGCAATGGCCCTGGAAACAACCCCAGATTCAATTGCCTGGTCATCTGGAACCGAGGATCGGTTCATTAGTGCAGCTGCAGCACCGGAGTTGAACAACCGCATCAGGTCGTCGGTGAGGGAAAGATAGAACCGAGATTCGCCAGGGTCTCCCTGGCGACCTGATCTTCCTCGAAGCTGATTGTCGATGCGCCTTGATTCGTGGCGCTCGGTCCCGAGTACGTATAGCCCGCCAACCTCGACAACTCGTTCACCCTCAGCGGCAGCCTCCTGCTTTAGCGAATCAAAAACCGCATCCCATTTGGCCTCATACTCCTCAGGCTGCTCGTCTGGATCCAGTCCTAGCTTTGACATTTGCTGCACCGCCAAGAATTCAGCGTTACCACCGAGCATGATGTCAGTACCGCGGCCAGCCATGTTTGTTGCAACCGTCACAGCACCGAAACGGCCAGCTTGGGCCACAATTACGGCCTCTCGAGCGTTGTTCTTGGCGTTTAGGACTTCATGCTTGACGCCTCGCTTTGCCAATAGCTTTGAAACATATTCGCTTTTTTCGACGCTGGTCGTTCCAACCAAAACCGGCTGGCCCTTCTCGTGACGCTCAAAAATATCCTCAACGGCCATCCGAAACTTGACCTCTTCGTTTTTGAAAATGAGGTCAGACTTATCTTTTCGAATCATCTTTCGGTTTGTAGGGATGGAAACCACGCCCAATTTATAGGTGGACATAAATTCAGCGGCTTCAGTTTCTGCCGTACCGGTCATTCCAGCGATCTTGTCGTAGAGGCGGAAGTAGTTCTGCAGCGTAACAGTTGCCAGGGTCTGGTTCTCAGCCTTGATCTCAACGCCTTCTTTGGCTTCAATGGCCTGGTGCATACCTTCGCTGTAACGACGACCGGCAAGAACCCTGCCAGTGTGTTCGTCAACAATGCGAACCTCCCCGTCAACGACCACGTAATCACGGTCGCGCTTGAACAGTTCCTTGGCTCTAATGGAGTTGTTTAGAAAAGAAATCAACGGTGTATTGGCTGTCTCATAAAGGTTGGTGATGCCGAGGTAGTCCTCAACCTTGTCGATGCCATCCTCGGAGATGCCAATGGTGCGCTTTTTCTCATCCACCTCGTAGTCCTCATCAGCCTGAAGAGTCAAAGACAGCTTGGCAAATACTCCAAACCAACGGTTCACGTCGGCAGCTGCAGGCCCAGAAATAATAAGCGGGGTCCTGGCTTCGTCAATCAGAATTGAGTCAACCTCATCAACAATTGTGTAGAAGTGGCCACGTTGGACTAGATCAGCTTTCCCCAGAGCCATGTTGTCTCTCAGGTAGTCAAAACCAAATTCATTATTTGTACCGTAGGTAATGTCGCAGTCATACTGCGCCTTGCGCTGAACTGGGTCCTGCCCGCTGATGATGCAGCCGGTTGTCATGCCCAGGGCTCGGAAGATTCTGCCCATCAGCTCGGATTGGTAGCTCGCAAGAAAGTCGTTCACAGTGACCACGTGGACACCTCGACCAGGAATGGCGTTCAGGTATGCCGCCAGAGTCGCAGTCAGTGTTTTTCCCTCACCGGTCTTCATCTCAGCAATGTTGCCAAGGTGGAGAGCCGCGCCACCCATCAACTGCACGTCAAAGGCACGCAATCCCAAGGTTCTAACTGAAGCCTCTCGGACAGCGGCAAATGCCTCTGGAAGAATTTCATCCAGCGATTCGCCGGCTGCATAGCGCTCCCTCAGAGTGCTGGTCTCTTCCTTTAGCTCTTCACTGGTGAGCTCGTTGTAATTGGTCTCTAGAGCGTTAACTTCCTTGGCGATACTTTCGAGCTTACGGAGCAATCGGCCCTCGCCTGCGCGCAGCAGTTTGTCAATCGAAAATGCCAAGATTCACTCCTTGATGGTCGAATTCAAGTCTAGCCCGAGAGCGGTGCTACTTGCTAAGCGAAATAACCCCGTAGCTGTATGCCTTGCGCCGGTAGACCACGGCGGATTGGTCTGACTCAAGGTCGTGGTACAGATAGAAATCATGTCCGACCAGTTCCATAAGGCTGACAGCCTCTTCCTTGGTCATCGGCTCACGTTCAAATTCTTTTGATCGAATCACCAATTCGATTTGCTCTTGGGCATCTTGACTTTCGCCGGCATCGATTACCGGAATTTCGCCGGTTAGAAGCCTTGGGTCGGCCGGAGTTATATCCAAATCACTGAATCCAGAGGCGGTTAGTTCGCTGGTTCCCAGTGTCTTGTGACCAACAGTGCGGTGGCCTTTTTTCTTGTCCGAATACCTTCGTAGCCGCTCTAACAGCTTGCCGAAGGCAACATCAAAAGCTGCAAACTTGTCTGAGGCTTGAGCTTCGGATCGGACAACATGTCCTGGCTCATAAACGGTCAGCTCTACTTTGTCCTCTTGGCCCGAATTCTTTCTGTGGTCAAAGCGAGTCACTTTAATGTTTAGCTCTTCGGGATGATGAGCAAATTGCTCAACCTTGCTCGCTTTTTCCGAAACGTAATCTCGGAACCGGTCCGAGACTGTGAGGTTCTTGCCTGAAATTCTAAGTTCCATTTTCTTCTACCTCCTAGTCGACCCGATGGTCGTAAAACCAAACTACGCCTATTTGCCATACCGTTGCCTCGGTTTACAAGATTCTCTTGGCTAATACACAGATTCCGATAACTTCATACCCCGCGGATTGAAGTGCGCGAATACACTCGGCAACAGTGGCGCCAGTTGTCATCACATCATCTATCAGCAGTACCGATCCGCTTCCCGGCTTGGAGTGCATTGAACCTGCAACGTTTTTCTGTCTCTCGGAAGCACTAAGTTTTCGCTGATCTTTGATCTTTCTCTCAAACCGAATCAGCCTCAAATCTTTCTTGGCTCCGGGCATTTTGGTAGCCGAAAATAATCTGCCAACCGGATCGAAGCCGCGGCGTATGTAGTTCTGCCGATTTCTAGCGGGTGCAGTAATAAGGTCTGGACTAAGCGTTGAAACCGCCGCGGTCAACGCCGGACTCCAAAGCCCGCCGAGGCAAGGTAATAATGACAGTCGGGCCTGATCCTTATAGGCCTTGAGTATCGCCGCAATGTCCGCCTGGTATTCAAGGCAATACCAAACCGGTAGGCCTTGAAAAGAGGAACGATAGATTCCAGCACTTGGCACGCAGCGATGGCAAATTGGGCTCGGAGCTTCGCCGCACACCGCACACTGCGTGGGGAACACGAAATCCAATACATCGCTAAGCATGAGGCCGATGATGCCTTGCTGATTTGGCGCCTGGATAACAACCCTGAAAACTGTGTAAAGGCCGCTCTTGGCTGCGCCTGTTAGCGGATTGCGGTTATCGCTGCAACCCCGGTTGCCAATCTTCGCCAGCTGCCGCCGGTGAACAACCAAAGTTCATCAAAGCGAGTGAGCATATATGTGCTCGAAGTAGATACTGCTCCTTGAATTCTCGTGCCAACAACCGGTGGCATTGCTAACTGAATGCGCGGGCCCGTAACCGGGTACTCGCTGAAAGCAGTAAGCCCGCTCGCCGTGGATTCTAAAACCCTCAGATTTGCAGGTCCTTGCCACGCTAATGACACTGGCACCCCGAGTACCGGAGTAACCGATAGCCCAGGATTCACCTTCAGCGGAATGAAATTTGAGTCTCTAGTGATAATTCCAATATCGATTCGCGGCTCCGAATCTGGAGCCTGGATAGCTTGAGCGATTCTGACTCCCTCTGCCGAAATTGTGGCGGCTAAACGGACCCCAGCAGATTCACTGGCGAATTTCCGGATTACCGTTGACCGGTCATAAACCTCGACCGCGGCAGCAGCATCGCTGGGGAAAACCCAAAGCGATCCAAAGCTGTCATATTCAAGTGCTGCGACCTCCGAAACCGAATTCAACTGAACTATTTGAGTGCTAAAAGTTTGGGGCCTGATTTCAAAAACACCAGCACTGGTTGCGAAGGCGACTCGCTCGCCATCTTCTGTGAGCGCTATCAGTGTTGGCTCATAGGAGGACACTAAGGCTGCTGTGCCGGGAATTCCAGCAGCACCAGTGCTATTGAGGGGGCCTATGCCATTATCGGTCAGCACAAAAATCGGCGACACAGTCGCAGTTGGTTCTAATGCACCAGTAAGGATCTCCTGTATCGATCCATTCACCGACAGCGCCACGTCGGTGATACCGGCAATTTGCGAAAGGGTTGATTTGAGCTGCCCAAGCATAATTCTGCGGTCCTGAGTGCCAGCTGCCAAAGCATCGGCATCAAAATCAACCTGTGCAACTCCTTCCAGAGTTCGCACAGCATTTATAGTCAATTGAGTGCCCTCTGGAATTGCAGATTTCACACCCGGTGCCAACCAAGAACTGGGTCCATCAAGCAGTGCGTTGACTAATCGAGTGGCCGTTGACGTCCTTGATGGGAACCAGCGCAGGTCAGGCACCAAGGTTTGAGAGTTTGAGTCAACGAAATAAAGCGGGAAGGCATTGAAGACCACACTGAAAACCGGAGGGGTCACCACCGTTAGGTTTGGAGCGCTAGAAATTCGCAGCTGTCCATCTTGCTCAATTAACTGGAACCTAAGGCTTGTCGCATCCCCAGCTTCTGAATCAATATATCGACCCTGCTCGTCGACCCTTGCGCCGCTGTTTACTTCAACGACCATTAGGGTTTGGCCGGCCTGACGAAACACCGGGGCACCGACACGAATTATGGTCTGGTTGTTTGGATTCCAGCGCTGAGCAAAATCCTCACTCAGAAACTCCCTGGCAACCCCGTAGTCGTTTAGGGGGCTGGTGCCGGCGCCTAAAAAGCCTGAGACAATCTCTTGCGCCGTAGCATTCGGGGAGGGTCCAGAAGGTGTGTAAAAAGCAAACTCCTGCTGGGTCTCCGGTGCAATCTCAGGACCCTGCTGAATATTAAATTCGGTGGGCAAAGTCGCACAGCCGGTAAGCGCGATCAAGCTGAGAAGCGCGACGATTTTACGAATCATAGCTTCACCTGCTTTGGAGGAAGTGGGATGGGAGAGTTTCCAATCACAGAATCTGAGTGACGCGGAAGCGTAAGCCTAAAACTTGTGCCCTGGCTGGGCTTAGACCAAACCTGGAGCCAACCACGGTGAAGAGTTGCGTCTTCTTTGGAAATAGCGAGGCCGAGGCCAGTGCCACCAACCGAACGCTGTCTCGCAGGGTCTGCTCGCCAGAATCGATCAAACACCCTATCGAGCTGAATCCTTGTCATCCCTACACCCGAGTCAGTCACGCAAACCGCGACTGAATTATTGTTTTGACCGACCTGAACAACTATCGCTTTCCCCTCACCATGCTCGACTGCGTTGGAAAGCAGGTTCCTCAACAGGCGCTCAATGCGCTTGGCATCAAATTCAGCTTCGACCGCACCAGATGGAAGCTCCACTCGAATTTCTGTTTTCTTGGCCTGAGCCAACGGTTCGATGGAAGCAATCGATGCGCCTACTACTTGATTCAAGTCGTTAGTTTCTAGTTCTGCCTTCACAGCACCGGCGTCATATCTAGAAATTTCCAGGAGGTCTGCGAGCAACGATTCAAATCGATCTATCTGATTTTGCATGAGCTCAGCCGATCTGGCCAGCGCAGGGTCAAGCTTCTCTCGATTGCCGAAAATAACTTCGCCTGCCAGCTTGATGGTGGTCAATGGAGTGCGAAGCTCGTGGGAAACATCTGACACAAATCTTCGTTGCATGCGGGAAAGCGAATCAAGCTGTTGAATCTGCTGTTGCAAGCTGGCCGCCATCTTATTAAAGGATTGGGCCAGTTGTGCCAAGACGTCCTGGCCTCGCTCTGGAAGCCTTTGATCAAGCTTTCCGGCTGAAAGCGTCTGTGCTGCCAATGCCGCCTGTTCAACGGGCCTAACTACGCTTCTGGTAACCAGGTAGCTGACTAGGGCGATCAGAAACAAAAGTATGATTCCGGCAACCGTTATCGCGTTTTGCACCAGTGCGAGAGATTGCGCCTCAGCGCTGAGATCGAAGACCAAAAACAGTTCGAAGTTGCCGGCAAGTGGAATCGTCAAAGGCGCGCCGACTGTGATTCCAGCAACCTGCAACCCATCTTTTTCCAAGCTAACCGGAGTGTAAGTGAGAATGCCAACAGATTTTCGCACTTGCTCGCGAAGCTCATCGGGAATCGTAGCCAAATCCAAGTCCCGCGAAATAGGAGACTGAAACAGCTGGAGCTGAGGCTGACCGGGGCTGCGCAGTAGCGCCACCTGCCTGGACCCCGATCCTCCGTTTATTTCCAGCGATGGCACAACGGCATTGATAAGTGTTTGGAGGGTTGTTTCATCTGTCACGGCAGCAGCCGCAACAGTTCCTTGGACACTACTTACTGCTCTCTCGGTCTCACTCAGCACCTGTTCAAGGCGATTTTGATAGAAGCCATTGGCAAGCGAGTAAGAAAGGAAACCACCGAGCGCTACTAGAGCCAGCGCGCTAAGTAAAACGGTTGCGAATACAGTTCTGGCCGTTAGTGAACGCCTAAAGAGTGAAATCACAGATTCTCGGAGCCAGCCCTATAACCATGACCCCGGACTGTCATCACAATCGTTGGATTCTCAGGGTCGCGCTCTACTTTGGCGCGAAGCCGCTGGACGTGAACGTTGACCAGTCTGGTGTCAGCCTTGTACTGGTAACCCCAAACCTGCTCCAGCAACATTTCACGACTAAACACCTGCTGCGGCTTGGCAGCGAGAGTGTGGAGCAACTTGAACTCGAGTGGAGTCAGCGAAAGACTCACACCTTCACGGTTGACCTCAAAAGTCTTAGGGTCTAGAAATAGGCCCGCGACCTGAAGCACCTCTGAGTCCTCGGGCAGAGGCCTCAGCCTCGCCTTTACGCGTGCCAATAGCTCGGCACCCTTGTGGGGCTTCACGACGTAGTCGTCAGCTCCAGCTTCCAGGCCTAGAACAACGTCCTCGGTGTCACCCTTGGCAGTGAGCATGACTATTGGTACACCTGAGATTGCTCTGATCTGCTTGCAGACCTCAATTCCAGACTGCCCGGGGAGCATCACGTCTAAGAGAACAAGGTCGGGGCTTCTTTGAGTAAAAACCTCGACAGCAGAGATGCCATCAGCCGCAAACATCGGTTCGTAGCCAGCACCGGCTAGAACTAGACCGACCATCTCTCGAAGCGCGTCGTCGTCGTCAACGACCAATACCGTTTGGATCACTGCGCCCTCCGTTTTCCTGGCGAATTCACTTCAACCATAACTGGCGAAACCTTCGTTACACCAATGTAACCAAATCCGGCTCGGTAAGCACGTGTATATATTTATGGTCCGGCTATCGCTGCTAAAGCTCGAGCAGTGACCGACTGCATTACTTCGCTCGAATTTGACTCCACATTCAACCGAAGCAGCGGCTCGGTATTTGACTCACGTATGTTGCACCACCACCAAACTTCCTGGTCTTCAAAGCTAAATGTGAGACCGTCAAAGATCTCTGAAGACGCTTCGCCAAGCTCTAGGTCAACCCGCTTTGTTGCCGCCTTAGCGTCTGTGACTTTCGAGTTAATTTCACCGGATGCAAAATAGGGCGTGTAGCTGGCGGCTATCTCGGACATCGGCCGGCTCGTGTGTCCGAGCTCACTAATCAAATGCATTGCAGCGAGCATTCCATTATCTGCCCCCCAGAATTCCCGGAAGTAATAGTGAGCCGAGTGTTCACCGCCAAAAACAGCTGAGGTCTCTGCCATTTGGTCCTTGATCAAAGAATGGCCGACCTTGGTCTTTACTGGAACAGCTCCGACCGCCAAGATCGTCTCTGCGACAAAGCGAGAGGTGAGCAGGTTGTGCAATACCGTTGGTGATTTTTCTCCTAGGCCCTGCACTCGGCTAATTTCTCTTTTTGAAACAATTGCGGCAAGGGCTGAAGGTGTCACGGCCTGACCCATTTCGTCAATTGCGAAGCACCTGTCAGCATCGCCGTCAAACGCTAGGCCCAAATCCGCTGAGACCTCCAGGACTTTTTGCTGCAGATCTGCCAAGTTCTTCGGATCCAGGGGGTTCGCCTCGTGGTTTGGGAAAGAGCCATCCAGTTCAAAATACAGGGGCACAATTTCAAGTGGTGCTAAGTTCCCCAGCACCGCAGGGACTGTTAGTCCCCCCATGCCGTTGGCGGCATCCACCACGATTTTCAGAGGCCGGAGCGTATCGAGCGGAACTAAATCCCGGAGGTAGTCAACATACCCAGACATGACATCAACTTCCTCGACCTGACCTGATGTCCGCAATTTCGCGATGCCACTTGCCAGGAAGATTTCTGCCCGGTCCCGAATTGCAATCAGTCCAGTGTCGGCACTTATGCCGCGTGCACCGGCCCTGGAAAATTTGATGCCGTTATAGCTTGCTGGGTTGTGGCTGGCGGTAAACATTGCCGAAGGAATATTCAAAGATCCGGAGGCAAAGTAATTCATGTCTGTTGAACACAGTCCGACCATCACAACATTCGCGCCGCGTTTGGTTGCACCCGCGGCAAAGGCTTTGGCGAAGCCCGGAGACGAATCTCTCATGTCATGGCCAACAGCCAGTTTTTTGCCAGACAACTCAAGTTCATCTGCAAATGCGGCGCCAAAGCACTCAACCACCTGTTCGGTCAGCTGACTGCCAACAAGGCCTCTGACGTCGTAAGTTTTTACAAAATCTTGAAAATTGGTCAAATGAGCATCTTCCGGCTAGCTAGATTTCCAAGAATACAATGGTCCCATGACCGTCGGTTCAGATAAGCGAGATCGCCATGGCAGAGGCATGCGTCGGCCAATTGCCTCCAAGCTCTTTCGGCACGGACTTAGTAGAGCAAACCTGTTCGAAGAAGCAGTCAGTGACACCGTCTCTTACCTGATTGCAAAGTTCCCCGATGAGCTTGGAACGCTGAACTGGAGGATCGAAGAGGTTCCGATGGAGGAGCGGCCGGAATCCACGAACCGCTGGCACGCCAAACCTTCAACAATGACGATCGTGCTCTACCGAATTCCCATCGAGCGAAGTGCGAACACATCTCCGTCCGACCGGAGAATTCAGATCGAGCGCGCAGTCATCTTTGCTGCTGCAAGCTTGATAGACAAAGATCCCTGGGAACTGCTCGATCAAAGCTGGTGACCTGCGCCTACCGGACGATAACTAAAATCTCATCTCCGAAGTTTTCATTCTCCGAAGGATTGATAACGGCATAACCTGGCAAGTCAAGAATTTCTAGTGCCGCAAAGAATTCCGCAGCTGAGACTATCTTCAACTTATCTCCCAGCACCGGCACCTCAACCTGTGACATTGGTTCGATCTGAAAACTCTGATACTCGACCCGGCCACCAGATGTGATTTCGAGATTCACCGCAATGGTGGAAGAGCCAAAGTTCGCTACGAAAAGCGCAGATTGGTAAAGCGGTATAGGCATAGTCAATTCAGTGAAAGAAGAAGAGGGTGTCAGCCATGCAAAATCCAACGCCGGTTGAAGCTGGAGGTTGCGCGCGCCAGCCAAAAGAGGTTGCGAGCTTTGAATTTCAAGAATATAACTGCCATCCACAAGGTCAAGCGGTGTTTCGCTCAAGCCGGCTGATCCCACCATCACTCGAAACACCGCTGTGTTGGCCTTGGAGGAGGCAGTGATGATGGCCTCGGTTGGTATCTCACCCGGATTAAAAAGTCGCAGCACCGGTTTTTCGAAGCCCTCCGAGGCAATCCTCAACCCCGCGATTCGATTCTGCTGTTGAGGCCCTGCGCCGGGAACCTGCAGGTCTACTCCCCTAGGACTTAGCCCTGCGGTTGCCCTTTGCTGCAGCGCCACCGATACCGGTGCTCCTTTGGAATTGAATTCAAGGGCAAACATGGGCTCTTGGAATATAAAGTTGGAAACGGGCAAGATTTTGCTCTGGCCTGCCGCCACAGATATTTGCTCTGTAACAATTCCCCCGGGCAACTTGAACTCAAGTTCGACCTGAGTATCTGTCTGAGTTGGGTTTGCAATAAGTATTACTGTTTCCTGGCCAAGGGCTGCTGCCCCGGAGATAAACCAGCCACCAAAGGCAGGTTGCGCACAGTCGCTCGCCAGGAACCCGCTAGCTCGCTCACGAGAGAGGCCCTGCGCCTGAATTGCAGTCAGTAGTGAAGTGGACTGCCGCTGACCGCTTACGGTCACCAGAGCCCCTTCCGCTGTGCTTAGTTTCGGCGCGACAAGAACTGTACCTTCACCTACAGCCGAGTAAATCGAAGCTTCGCCGACTCTTTCAAGTAGCCCGATATCTACACCTGATTCACCACCGACTTCCACAAACGCCCCCGGGCAATAGACCGAGAGCGGCAAAGGTTCAACTCCCACCTGCCTACTTTCAAGCTCGGCGTCAGGCACACTTAATGACGGCAGCAGGGTTATCGCGTAGGTGGCCAAAAAAGAGCCACCAAGCAACAAAATCAAACTGAACTTCGCCCACATTTTCACTTCAGCACCTCCGTCCTGCGAGACCCCCTAATTGATGCCGGCGTAGGAATTGCCAGAAGCAAGAACGAGGCCAGTATCGCCAGCTGGATGTTTTTGGCTGGGGATGACTCCGGGGGCTCAGGGTAATTCGCTCTAGCCGACTGCACTTGCCAGAGCTGGCCAAAGTTTGTGTCACCAGCATTCTGCAGAATTGTCATGGAGTCAATTGCCACTGTTGCAGATGCAACCATTTCAGCCTGCACGCCATCAAGTAGGACAAAGTCAATTCCTAGAGCACTGAGATATTCTTCAACACCCTCGGGGTTTCCCGCTACTAAGGATCCGGTCAACTGGGCTAGTTGGTCGTCAATTCCGCTGTTCGGGCGAAATAAGTTATAGCCCAGGTTTTTTTGCTCAAGGCTCTGGCCAGCGCCCCAGATCAAACCCGCCTCAACAAAATCTGTGGCAACCTGAATTTTCAAAGTCCTGATACCACTGTCCACTTCGGAGGCAGCGACTACCAAAGCAGGAGCCTGCCTTGCAGCACCAAAATATGCCTGGGTCTGAGTGAAAGGACCGAATAACAACGCCGAGGCCGAGATTGAAATTGCCCCTAGAGCGCTGGCCGCAGCAATCAAGGATTTCTTTTCCAGTTGAGACATTGCAAGCCCTGAGGCAATCAACAGTGCTCCCAATGTCAGCGCTTGCGCTGCAGTGCTCGCTGAGATCGGCTGGTACCAGGCGGCGGCCGCGAATGCTATCGCCAGCAACCAGGCGACTGCGGCGGCGGCAACCTTCTTATGTAAAAGCGCTGCCAGTGCTCCAAGGAAGGCGAGGCCAATAACTGCCAGTGAAGCTGGGCTATCTAGCAACCCAACCGGGGTCAAATATGCCGAGCTAGTGACCGACATCAGAGCCAGGCTCGCCTTGGAGCCAGCAAAGACTATCCAAGGGTAAATCAGGGCAATACCAGGGATTGGAAACCAAATAATTATGGGCAGCCTTTGCAGGTTGTAGCCTCCAAGGCTCAAGCCAAAGACCACAAAAACAATAAACAGAACTGGGTTGCTAACAGCCACTAAAGCGCCCGCAAGGCCCGAAAGCCCAACCCAGCGCCATCCTCTAGCCGAGGTGTGGCTACTTGCGGCCTTAATCAGGAAATAAGCGAGCCAAGGGCAGAATACTATCGCCACGAGATCTGCAACTCCTGCCTGAGATTGGGCGGTAAGCAGCTGGGGGCTGACGGCAAAGACCATGGCAATTAAGTTCCTCGCCCAAACCTTTGATATCAACAAGCTCGAGAGGTGCCAAAAACCCATGAATGCAAACGCGGGTGCAATAAATACGAAAATTGCTAATGCCGCACTCGGGTTGGAAGAAAGGGCAAAGCCGAAAAGCGACAACACCCAGTTGAAGGGTTCGCTAGGAATCATCGCACCGGTCAAATAAGAAATCGTATTTTGGCCGGCTGCCTCCCAGATAGCTGCGGCCGAAGCTCCTAAAGGAACCAAACGCTCACTGTAAAGACTGCCAGTCGGAAATAGTTGCCAGCCAATGATCAGCGGAATCATCAAAAGCCATGCGGCACCACTGGAAAAGAAATTGGCACGTGGCTGGTTGTCGGTCGTCGGCTCATGCTCAAGTTTTGACTCTCGCCTTTTTTTCCGCTGCGCCCGTGAAGCGAAGAAGTCGGAGAGCGGCGCTGTCTTGCCCAGTACGCGCAGTCCCCTTCTGGCTCGCAATCTGCTTGCGATCGTGAACCATGCCCACAGCCAAGCCGAAAACTGCCCAAAAATCCGGCTGGGTCTTTTGGACAAGAGATTCTGAGGAATCGAAGCAAGCGCGACGAGCGGCATTGCTAAATAGAGAAACGGCAGCAGCAAAGTCGGCAGTAGCAGTCCTGAGAGGTGAACATGCGCCCTAGAAAGTGCCTGAATCCGATTGCCCCCGAGCCACTTCCTAGTCCGCTGCTGGGCCATTGAAAGACCCGCGTGGGAAACCCTTGCTTTTGGCTCCACGCTGACGCGATAGCCAGCCGTTCTGGCCCTGGCGCAAAACTCAATGTCCTGAGCCAACACCGGAGTGGCATCATTAAGGCCACCGAGTCGATTCCAAAGATCGACGCTGAGGAGCATTCCAGCGGTGGAAACTGCTAAAACGTCAGCCGACCGGTCGTGTTGACCTTGATCATATTGGTTTTGAACCAATAAGAACGGCTTGCCAGTTGGCGTAACAGTGATACCCATTTGTTGGATTTCAATGTCTGAGCCCCATGACAATAACTTTGGACCGACAATGGCCACCGATGGTGACAACTCAGCCGCGCTAGCGAGCATCTGCAATGCGGTTTTTTCTGGGGCTGAATCATCATGCAGCACCCAAAGCCAACCGGGTTGTGAGCGAAGTGACTGAATTCCAGCTTCGATTGCGGCACCGAGCCTTATGTCTCCCGGTTCAACTATCGAGAACTGGTGATTTTTGGCTAGCTCCATGCAGTCTTGGTTGGAGCTGGTCTCAACTACCACGACCTGCTCTGATGGCTTTGTTTGCTCACTCAAAGCTTGGAGCGTTGCGGCTAGGTAGTCAGCCTGTCCGTGGGATACAACGATTGTCGCAACGGAGAGCGTTGACACAAGAGACTAGGCGCGCTTGCGCAGACGACGACGCTCGCGCTCTGAAAGTCCGCCCCAAATGCCGAAGCGTTCATCGTTCTTGAGCGCATACTCGAGGCACTCGGTATTTACCGAGCACTGAGAACAAATTTTCTTGGCGTCCCTGGTGGATCCGCCCTTTTCAGGGAAGAAGGCTTCGGGGTCTGTCTGGGAGCAGAGGGCATCTTCTTGCCAAGCAAGCGGGTTGGTCTCCGAATCCCCATAGGACCCGGCTACTCCAAGCCGAAGCACATCAATGAACCAATTGCCTGGCACTTGACCGCGCTGTTCCATGCCTATCCCCTAACTAAAGAAATCTAATGGTGTAATTACACTGGTGTAAGTATGCCCGTGTCAAGTCCGAGTATCAACTAGAGCCAAAATTCGTGGGCAATCCCTCAATGTAGTCTTTAGCCATGAAACTTCTAATAACCGGTGGTCTGGGCTACATAGGATCACATGTAGTTTTGCACGCCCAACGTGCTGGGTACGAAGTGGTTGTAGTTGACGACCTCTCAACCGGACTTCCAAGTCGAGTTGATTGCCAGGTCGTGGATGTTGATCTGGCGAGTGAAAAAGCGCTGCCTGCGCTCCAAAATCTTATGCATGAGCACCGGTTTGACGCTGTAATTCATCTTGCGGCAAGAAAGCAAGTGGGACAGTCGGTTGAGCAACCTGAGCGCTACTTCAAAGACAACATTGGTGGACTTGCAAACCTGCTATTGGCAATGAAAGAAGCTGGCATAACAAAGCTTGTTTTCTCTTCATCCGCAGCCACATACGGAATACCCGACGTTGAGCTTGTGCCGGAGGACTACCAAGGTGTGCCAATCAATCCCTATGGTGAAACCAAACTAATCGGAGAGTGGATGGTTCAGAATGCTTCGGTTTGGGGACTCAAGGGCGTTAATCTTCGCTACTTCAACGTTGCAGGATGCGAAGCACCGGAACTGGCAGACACTGCTGAATTTAACCTGATTCCGATTGCCATCGGAATGCTAAAGCGTGGCGAAAAACCAAAAGTTTTTGGCACCGACTACCCAACCAAAGACGGAAGCTGCGTCAGGGACTATGTCCACGTCGGTGATCTTGCAGCCGCTCACCTAATGGCTGTCGATTACCTGGCGGCAGAAAGACAAGAATTCAAAACCTTTAATGTGGGGACAGGAACTGGCGCATCAGTTTTCGAAGTTTTAGCTGAAATAAAAAAAGCGTCGTCGATTGATTTTGAAATAGAGATTGCTTCGCGGCGTGCCGGAGACCCGCCAAAGCTTGTTGCAGACACCTCAAGAATTGAGAAAATTCTCGGCTTCAAGGCTAACCACGGCTTGGAAGAAATCGTTCGTTCGGCTTGGAGTGCAGCTAGTTAGGAACCTTTAGGATCTGGCCTACTCGAATGAAGTTCGCATTATTGATTCCATTTAGAGAAGCCAACTCTGATGATTTGACTCCGAGCTTTCTGGCAATCCCCCAGAATGTATCACCGGCGACAACTTTGTAGGTTTCAGCAACAGTTGGCTGCTCTGGCTCTGGCTCAGCCTGAGCAACGTTTGTGTTACTAGTTGCCGTTGGAATCTTCAACAACTGGCCGATTGAAATGCGATTTGGATTTGTAATTCCGTTAAATTCTTGAAGTGCCTTGCTAGAAACTCCAAACTTGGCACCGATTCTAAGAAGTGTGTCACCGGATTGAACCCGATATTCAACGACCGTGGGGCTCTCCTCTGGCTCTGGAGTTGGTTCCGGTTCTGGCTCAGCAACGTTTGTGTTACTAGTTGCCGTTGGAATCTTCAACAACTGGCCGATTGAA
>OBQO01000028.1_pt1 | contig 16615 bp, 13 predicted proteins | sample 1494361 | NCBI WGS metagenome assembly OBQO01 (sample SAMEA3340641, study PRJEB22092) | marine metagenome | biome: ENVO:00000447; feature: ENVO:00002042; material: ENVO:00002010 | collected 2014-06-13T10:00:00+00 | depth 2 m
CGACTACTTGAATTGGGCGTTGCGCCTTATTTGATAAAAGCAACGGTTTTGGGCGTGATGGCACAACGTCTGGTGCGTACGCTTTGCCCGCATTGTAAAACTCCGGGCGATAGTGACCCGGATGTTTGGAAGACATTAACGACACCGTGGAAAATGAAGATACCTAACAAGGTCTACCAGCCTGTCGGCTGCTTGGACCATGCAATTTTTAGTCGACAGAACCCCGACGAGACGTGGCGCAACGTCAAAGCGGTGGATTTCCTAAACGAGGTCAAGTCATTAGCCAAGGGCCTCATAAGTGCTGGCATCAAACCGGGCGATGCCATCTGCATTATGTCAAGAACTCGTTACGAGTGGACGATGATCGACTTCGCGATCTGGTTCGCCGGTGCAGTCAGTGTCCCAATCTATGAAACCTCGTCGGCAAGTCAGATGGAATGGATCCTCTCAGATTCTGATGCTGTCGCTCTGTTTATCGAGGACCAGGAGCATCTAGATAGATTCAATTCAATCAAAGCTAACCTCAAGAATGTCAGGCAGGCTTGGACAATTGATTCCAAAGACTTCTCAGACCTCCACGTTGCCGGAGAAAAAATTGGTGATGACCAGCTGGAAACCGCGCGCACCAATGCCGAGCTAAGTGACCTTGCAACAATCGTCTACACCTCAGGTACAACCGGTAACCCAAAGGGTTGTGCGCTGACCCACAAGAGCTTTGTTGACCACGCCAAGAATGCTGCCGCGGAGATCCCTGAACTTGCCAACGACAGGCAGTCTTCCCTGTTGTTCCTGCCACTGGCCCACATCTTCGCAAGGTATGTCTCAGTGCTTTGCATCCATTCGGGAATCCGAGTAGGTCACCTTGGAGACTCAAAGCAGGTAGCGAAGTATCTCCCTGTCTACCAGCCAACATTCCTGCTTGCAGTCCCGAGGGTTTTCGAAAAGGTTTACAACGGTGCTGAGCTAAGGGCTGAGACCGGCGGTAGAGGAAAAATCTTCCGTGCAGCTGCTGAAGTTGCCATTGACTACTCCAAAGCATTGGACTCAAAGTCTGGACCATCCTTCGCGCTCAAAGCAAAGCACAAAATTTTCGATCGCCTAGTCTTTGGAAAGCTTCGCGGCGCAATGGGAGGCAAAGTCAAATACGCAATCAGCGGCGGAGCGCCGCTTGGGGCGAGACTCGGCCACTTCTACCGTGGAATTGGGCTGGTTGTGCTCGAAGGTTATGGCCTCACCGAGACGGCTGCCGCAGCTGTTATCGGGCGGGTCTCCTGGCAGAAAATCGGCAAGGTAGGTCGGGCACTGCCCGGCACTGGAATCAAAATTGCCGAAGACGGTGAAATCTGGCTTCGGGGTATTAACTGCATGCGCGGGTATTGGCGCAATGAAGCAGCCACCCGTGAAGCATTCGATGAGGACTGGTTTAGAACCGGCGACCTGGGCGAACTTGATGAGGACGGCTTCTTGACTATTACCGGTCGTAAAAAGGAAATCCTTGTGACCGCAGCTGGTAAAAATGTTGCACCGGCACCAATTGAAGACCCACTCAGGGCTCACCCGCTAATTGGGCAGGTGGTGGTGGTTGGTGACGCTAAACCGTTTATTGGAGCCCTTATTTCACTGGATCCAGAGATGGTTCCGGTTTGGGCAAAGAATAACGGTATCGAAGAGCAGTTAACTCTTGCGGAAGCCACTAAGCACCCGGTAATCATTGCTGAAATGCAGCAAGCGGTTGACGAAGTGAACAAGCTTTTCTCGCAGGCCGAGCAGATAAGGGCTTTCGAAATCGTAGATATTGAACTGACTGAAGCCTCAGGTCACCTAACGCCATCGCTGAAAATTAAGCGCTCGAAGGTGATGGAGGACTTCGACCTTCAGGTCGGAAGAATCTACGTTAACGCATAAACCAGGGCTGCTCTCGAAGGGATTTGAAGGCTAGCTTTCGCTCTTCGGGTAGCAGGCGATCTAGGTAAAGCAGTCCCTCTAGGTGGTCTATCTCGTGCTGCAAAACTTGCGCCATGAGGCCCTCACCGGTGATTTTAATTTCGGAGCCATCAAGCTGGAACCCTGCTGCCGTTGCTCTTTCATAACGCGGCACCTGCTGCCAGAGACCGGGAACCGATAAGCAGCCTTCTTCCATGAGCTTTTCTTCGCCCTCTAGGTTGGTGATTTTTGGGTTAATCAAATATCCAGCCTTGCCGTCCACGTTATAGGCAAAAGCGCTGAGGCCAACTCCGATTTGGGTAGCCGCTACACCGGCTCTACCGGATAGAGCAGAGGTATCGAGCAGGTCTTGAATTAGCCTTGAAACCTGCGAGAAGTTATCAATTGGAGTGGTTTCAGACTTGAGAATCGGATCCCCAAAAAGTCTGATTTCTCTGACACTCAAATAACCAGTCCGTCGGCGACCAACGCCGCTAGATCTCTTGCGGCTTGACGCGTAGCGGGGTGAAGTTGATCAAAGTTAACTACGGCACCGGCAGCCAACTGTGGGTCGTAGGGAACCCTCACAACTGCACGCACTCGAGACTTGAAGTGGGCCTCAATCTCGTCTAGCTTCACCAGTTCGGTACCAAAAGTGGCAGTGTTTAAAGCCACCACGCTCCTCTTGACAAGATCTGTATAGCCGTTCGCCTCGAGCCATGTCAAAGTCTCCGAAGCAAGCTTGGCTTCATCAATTGACCCGCCGGATACAATTACTACCCCATCTGCTCGCTGCAAAATTGCACGCATCACGCTATGAACAATTCCAGTTCCACAGTCTGTCAAGCAGATGCTGTAATAACGCGCTGCAATGTCTGCAACCACGTTGTAGTCACCCTCGTTGAAAGCCTCTGAAACCAGCGGATCGGTGTCTGAAGCCATCACATCTAGCCTAGATTTGTCTCTGGATACAAAGTCGCTAAAGGTACTGAAGCTATTGATCGACCCAGCACGGTTCACGACATCACGCACGGTTCTTTCGGTATGTCTTGTGACTCTTTCCGCAAGAGTTCCGCGGTCGGGGTTGGCATCGATTGCAAGGATTCTGTCTTCACGGACTTTAGCCATGGCCATACCAATCAAGACTGTGATTGTGGTTTTTCCAACTCCGCCCTTGCGCGTGAGAACTGGCACAAACTTAGTTTCGCCCTCAAGGTTCGCCATTATTCTTCGGTCCAACGCTCTTCGAGCTCTGACCTTGGCGTTGTCGCCCAAGTTGATAACACCAAAACTTAGACGGTAAAGAAATCTTCTCCAGAAGGTTTCGGGAATGAAATTCGGCTTAGCCTTGTCAAGTAGTAAGCGATCTGCCGTTAGCAGGTTTGCTGGCTCTGGTTCCTCAAAAATGCTCTGTTCCTCAGAGATCTCGATGGGGATTGAGATTGATTCCGCCTTAACTTCTATAATCCGACCCGTTTCCGGATCGAGTTCGAGATCGCTGAAATCCGCTCCCTCGCCTGAGGAAAAATCATCATTCGGTATTTTTGCCAAGCCCTGCTCCTATTCAATTACCGCTATTAAATCGCCACCCTCAACAGGTGTCGGACCGGTAACTCCAAGTCTGACAATTTTGCCAGAAATCGGAGCTGTGATATTGGCTTCCATTTTCATGGCTTCAATCGTCGCAATCGGATCGCCAGCCTGAACGCTATCACCGACTTGAACTTTTGGTGTGACCACTCCCGTAAATGGGGATGCCGAGTGTCCAGGGTTGGTCGCATCGGCTTTTTCAGCTGAAGAAACCGTCACGAAGATGCTGTGGTCCTTCACTAAGACCGGTCGAAGCTGGCCGTTAAGCTTTGCCATAACAGTCCTGAAGCCCTTTGCGTCAGCTTCGCCGATTGCCTCAAGCCCAACAAAAAGCTGCAGGCCCTTCCGAAGCTCTACTACCCGCTCATGGTCTTGCTCCAGGCCGTATAGGTAATCCAGGGTTTCAACGTTATCCAACTCCCCGTAGGCGGCCTGAACTCGCTCGAACTCTTTTGTTGGAGCGGGGAACAACAGCCTATTGAGCGTGGACCTAATTAGGTTATGGTCGTGGCTTGCAAGCCCGGCCAGCTCTTCACTCGAGAGCGGAGTCACTTCAATCTTTGGAGTTTTCCCCTTCAGCACTTTTGTTCTAAAAGGTTCGGGCCAGCCACCTGGAAGGTCACCAAGCTCGCCTGCCATAAATCCAACAACTGAGTCTGGGATGTCATAGTTCTGCGGGTTTTCTTCGAAATCCTCTGGGTCGGCATCCACTGCCACTAAGTGCAGGGCAAGATCACCCACCACCTTCGAAGATGGAGTTACCTTGGGGGGTCTGCCAAGAATCTTATTGGCGACGGCGTACATGTCTTCCACAAGTTCAAACCTGTCAGCGAGCCCCAGAGCAATCGCCTGCTGTCTAAGGTTTGAGAGTTGTCCCCCTGGAATCTCGTGGGTGTATACCCGTCCGGTAGGGCCTGCGAGCCCGGACTCGAAGGGTGAATAGACCCTGCGAACACTCTCCCAGTAGGGCTCTAGATCAGTGACTGATGCCAGAGAAATACCAGTATCTCGGTCTGTGTTCTTCAGGGCTGCCACTAGCGAACTAAAAGAGGGTTGGCTTGTAGTTCCAGCCATCGGAGCACTGGCAACATCAACGGCATCAACACCGGCCTCGGCTGCCGCCAGCAGTGTGGCTAGCTGGCCACCAGCGGTGTCATGAGTGTGAAGGTGAACCGGTAGGTCAAACCTTTCGCGCAAAGCCTTCACCAGTTCGCTCGCAGCCCTGGGCCGCAACAATCCAGCCATGTCCTTAATTGCCAGCACGTGAGCTCCAGCGTCAACCATTTTTTGGGCCAAATCAAGGTAGTAATCGAGAGTGTAAAGATCTTCTTCCGGGTCTAGGAAGTTCCCGGTGAAACAGATTCCCACCTCTGCAATCGCAGCGGTGTGCTTGCGAACAGCCTCAATGGCAGGGGTCATCTGATCGACATCGTTCAGGGCATCAAAAATCCTGAATATATCCACTCCGGTTTCGGCAGCCTCTTTTACGAAAGCTTCGGTGACCTCCACCGGATATGGAGTGTAGCCAACTGTGTTTCGGCCTCGAAGCAGCATTTGAATGCAAATATTTGGCATTTCCTGGCGCAATTTGGCAAGTCGTGTCCACGGGTCTTCCCCAAGGAACCTCAGAGCGACGTCGTAGGTTGCACCGCCCCAAGCTTCGACCGAGAGCAACTGCGGTGTCATTCTTGCCACGTAAGGTGCCGCAGCTACCAAATCCCGTCCCCTGACCCTGGTGGCCAAGAGTGACTGATGTGCATCCCTAAAGGTTGTGTCAGTTACCAAGAGTGCCTGCTGGTTTCGCATCCAAGCCGCAAAACCCTCTGGGCCAAGTTCCTGAAGAAGCTGCCGAGAGCCCTTAGGCGGAGCAAGCTCACGATCTAGATTAGGAAGTTTCAGCTGCGGATCCAGTTTTCCGTCGCGTTCGCCATATGGCTTGTTTACGGTAACCTCAGCCAACCACTGCAGAACCTTGGTACCGCGGTCTTGAGATATGCGCGCTTGCATAAGCTCAGGGCGCTCGTCAATGAAGTGGGTGGAGAGCTCCCCGGAGGCAAAAGTTTCATCGTCTAGGACGGCCTGCAGAAAATTAATATTTGTGGCTACTCCACGGATTCTGAATTCAGCCAGTGCTCTTTTTCCTCGCTCAACGGCCGAATGGAAATCACGACCCTTGGTGATCAGTTTCACCAGCAGTGAATCAAAGTGGGGAGAAACCTCAGCTCCGGTTGTAACAGTTCCTCCGTCTAGACGTATTCCTGCACCCCCGGGAGAGCGATAGGTCGTGATTCTCCCGGTGTCTGGCCGGAAGCCAGCTGACGGATCTTCGGTGGTAATTCTGCACTGCAAAGCAAAGCCATGGGGCTTAATATTTTCTTGGCTGAGGCCAATTTCTTGAAGCGTTGCACCGGCTGCAATTCGAAGCTGGGACTGAACCAAATCGACGTCGGTGACCTCTTCAGTCACCGTGTGTTCCACTTGAATTCGAGGATTCATTTCGATGAAGACGTGCTTGCCAGTGTTTGGACCTGAAGTTTCAATCAAGAACTCGACTGTTCCGGCATTCTGGTAGCCAATTTCCTTGGCGAACGCTACAGCGTCGACAAAAAGCTGTTGCCTGAGCTTGTCATCGAGCAGCGGTGCTGGCGCAATTTCAATCACTTTTTGGTTTCTGCGCTGGATCGAGCAGTCGCGTTCGTGAAGGTGAATTATGTTGCCGTGGTTGTCTGCGAGAATTTGGACTTCTATGTGTCGCGGCCTAATTACAGCCTGCTCGAGAAACACTCTGGCGTCACCAAAAGCACTTTCTGCTTCACTCATCGCCTGTGAAAGGGCTTCTGGCAAATCAGATTCTTGGTCTACTTTGCGCATGCCCCTGCCGCCGCCACCGGCCACCGCCTTTACGAAAAGCGGGAAGCCAATTTCTTTAGCCTGATTCAGTAGAGCCTTTGAGTCATCAGAAGAGGCCGTTGATGCCAGCACAGGAACGTTTGCCCGAATGGCTGCGGCCTTGGCATTTACCTTGTCACCGGCAAGCTCGAGAATCTCTGGTGCAGGACCGACGAATGCAATTCCATTCCGAACCGCTTCTCTTGCTAGATCAGGGTTTTCACTCATGAATCCATAGCCCGGGTAAATTGCATCAGCTCCAGATTCCTTTGCAATTCGAATCATCTCGGAAACCGACAGGTAGGCACGCACCGGTGAACCCTCGGCATTTATTTCATACGCCTCGTCTGCCTTCAGCCGGTGAACCGAATTGCGGTCCTCATAGGGAAACACAGCCACAGTCTTTGCGCCGATCTCGAATGCGGCGCGAAAGGCTCGAACTGCAATTTCACCGCGGTTGGCTACCAAAATCTTTTTAAACATCAAACCTCACTGAACCGATGTGGCGCTGCAAGTGCAGGCCTAATAAAAGGTAGCCTATTGCAGTGCATGTACTTAGCGTAAGTTCTCTAAAAGGTGGTGTCGGGAAGACGACAGTAGCCCTGGGTTTGGCTTCCGCTGCGCTGAATAAGGGAATCAACACCCTAGTTATTGACCTTGACCCGCAATGTGATGCGACCAGCGGCTTGGCCGCCCCTGCAGATTTAGTGGCATCAATTGCAGAAGTATTGCAAAATCCAAAATTACCGGTCATTAGAAAAGCGCTTGTATCATCGCCCTGGTCACGAGGGTCAAAAATGGATGTTCTCGTTGGGAGTCCAAGGTCACTCCTACTTGATAATCCTGCCCCGACAGTCTCCGACGTCTGGAAGCTGGAAGAAATTCTGGCACTCATAGAAGATGAGTATGAACTTGTAATTATCGATACTCCCCCTTCGATCAATGCCCTCACCAGAACCGCCTGGGTAGCAAGCGACCGGGTGATTCTAGTTACCGAACCAGCTCTTTACTCGGTGATTGCAGCAGACCGGGCAAGACGAGCAATTTCAGAAATCAGTGCCAAGCTTTCACCGCGACTCAGTCTCTACGGATTCGTAGTCAATCGCCTTAGACAGCAGTCCCACGAGCACGAGTTTCGCCTGAATGAGCTTCGAGAAATGTTTGGAGATCTTCTGCTGCAACCATACTTCGAAGAGCGAGCGGCCGTTCAACAGTCAACCGGCGCAGCCAGGCCAATCCACTCCTGGCCAGCCGAAGGAGCTGCCGAAATTGCTAAAGGCTTTGATTGGCTATTGGCAGGCGTTATGGCAGATTTTGAACACGAGGTAGAAAAGCGCGAAAGAGTAAATGTCTTGGGAAGAACCCTGAGGGGTCAATCAAGTTCACTCAGTCAGATAAACGTCCCAGACGAGCCGATAGTTTTTGAGGCGCAAGAAACAAGAAGGTCTCAGAAGAAGAAGAGATGGTTTTCTAGGCGCTAGGAAATTTTTAGAGCTCGCCTTGCGGCTAGTTCGTCATGAACTTTTGCCTCTTCAGCTGCAAAATCAACCAGGGTCGCCTCAACTTCGCGAAGCACTCTTCCGATGGCGATTCCAAACACCCCTTGACCTTGGCCAAGCAGGTCAATAACTTCATCCTGCGAGGTGCATAGGTAAACCCTTGCGCCATCTGACATAAGCGTGGTGTTTGATAGGTCTGAAATGCCGGCAACAGCGAGCTGCTCAACTGCGACCCGGATCTGCTGCAGCGACACACCAGTGTCCAACAGACGCTTCACTAACTTCAAAACCAAAATGTCTCGGAAAGAATAAAGTCGCTGGGATCCGGAGCCAGTTGCACCCTGAATGGAAGGAACAGCAAGGCCGGTGCGATCCCAATAATCTAGCTGGCGATAGGTGATGCCGGCTGCTGCGGCTGCCGATGCCCCGCGGTAGCCAATGTCCTTATTCGGCAGTCCATCGGTGAACAGCAGGTTTGACTCAAACTCCACGGGTTACTCCTAAAACTTCACAGACCCATAAGTCTGCCTTCAAGTAGAGGTTTAGGGTTGTTAGTGGTGCTTGGGCGTGTCGCATCTAACCCTCGATTTCTTCGATGGTCTCAGAAATCAAATGAGAGCGGATTGCTCCGAAGCGCTCAGCAATCTCTCTGGAGACGTGCCCAGCTTTAGCGGCACTGTCGGGCGCCTTCCTTCGTAAAATCGGCTCAGTGACCCCGGTGATAATTCCAATTTCTCGCTCTGCTGCGGCCTTTAGCCCCCTGAGGTGGCGCGGATTAATGCCAAACTCTTCCAACCCAACCAATGCAAATGCAATCTCAACCTCATGGGAAGAATGCGGTTGAGCGCCAAACAAACCAAGCTCTGCACCTTCTTTGAATCCAATATCTGAAAGCCCGGTTTCAATCTTTAGCTGGGCAGTAGAGAAACGTTGCCCCTTTCGCAATGACGACGGGTTTGCGGCCGGAAGCAAAGGTTGACGACCCGCATCAAGCTCATCTAAGTGCTCGCGAATTACTTTCAGCGGCAGATACTGATCTCGCTGCAAGGTCAAGATAATGCGAAGTCGCTCAATTTGAGCCTCTGAAAACTTTCGGTAGCCAGCCTCGGTGCGCTCCGGAGTCACAAGACCTTGATCTTCAAGAAAACGCAATTTAGACGGACTAAGGTCTCCAAAGTCAGCCTTCAGAACCGCGAGCACCTGCCCGATTGTGTAGAGCTTTCGGTGATCCTGAATCCGACTGAGCGCATTTTCCATGGTCACGCTTCTTTCGTTGAAGCGTAGAAAGTTAGTCGGAATTTACCAATCATTAGTTCGGAGCCTGTTCCAAGCTCTGCTCGCTCTACTCGGGCACCGTCAAGGTAGGTACCGTTCATGGAACCAAGATCCTCTAAGAAAAACTTTGCGCCTTCACGTTCGAGCTTTACGTGCTTTCTGGACACTGTCACATCATCAAGAAAGACATCAGCGTCAGGGTGTCTTCCGGCGATGCTTATTTCTTGGTCCAGTAAAAATCGAGAACCAGCTCCAGGCCCTCGGTGAGAGATTAACAAGGCAGAACGTGGTGGAAGCGAAGAAACCGCAATTGCCTCTTCGTCTGAAAGAACCGGTGCACTCTTGGTCACAAGGTCCTCCGAGAAACTAGCTGTCTCGTCGTTTCCTTGTTCTTCCTTGGACAATTTATGCCTCCCCTAGATACTCCACTTTAGAGGATTATTTGTTGCGTGGAAACACAAGTTCTTGAACTTGCTTCACGTAAAACAAACCAGAAATCCAATAAAGCGCAATTCCCCAGTATGCGAAGCCCCAAGCCAGTGGCAATAGCACGAAATCGGCGGCTGGCCAGATGTCCGCCAATAAAAGCAGTGGAAGTGCGTAAAGAAGGGCAAAGGTGCCAGATTTACCCAGGAAATGGGCCGGTAGTGGACCGTAACCGTGGGTTGCAAGTATCGGGTAGACCGCGAGCAGCATGAGATCTCTGGTCGCGACAATAACTGCGAACCAAAGCGGTATGTTGCCGATGATCGTCAGTCCGATGAGAGCTGCAAAAATAAAGAGGCGATCGGCTGCGGGGTCAAGAACTTGCCCGAGACTGGTTATCTGGTTGAATTTTCTAGCAATTTGCCCATCAAGCCAGTCGGTGGCGCTAGCCAAAGCGATAACTGCAAAACTCCAGCCGTAATGCCCGTTAAGAATTAGAACTAAAAACAACGGCACTAGCAGTAGCCTCAGGATGCTGAGCATGTTTGGAACCGTTCTGAGTTCTTGCATCATGCCCATAGCCAGATTCTACCTATCAACCCTCGAATCCCGCCAAGCCTCGCCCTTCCAATTCCGCTCTGGTTTCCTGGCCCGAAAACCGGCCCACGAGGTAGACTTTTGTCGCCAACTACTTATGGCAACAACCCTTTGGAGAATTTTTAGATGATTGGCGTGCGCGACCTTGAAATTCGCATCGGCCCCAGGGTTTTGATGCACGGGGTTAACTTCCGCGTGGACAAAGGTGACAAAGTAGGGCTGGTTGGTAGAAACGGCGCCGGAAAAACAACTCTGACAAAAATCCTCGCCGGAGACGGGCAACCGTCTCAGGGCGCTGTGGATACCCACGGTGAAATTGGTTACCTCCCCCAAGATCCCAGAACCGGAGACCCGGAGCAGCTTGCGAGAACGCGCATTTTGAACGCCAGAAACCTTGGAAGCAGTCTGGAGGGCATGAATAAGGCTGGGCTTGAAATGGGAAGTGGAAATGCGGCAATTTCGGCAGCAGCTATGGATGCCTATGCCAAATTCGAAGAGCGCTTTCAGGCAGCCGGTGGCTATGCAGCCGAAGCGGAAGCCAGTGCGATTGCTGGCAACCTTGGACTCAAGGGAGCGGTTTTAGACCAGCCACTAAAGACCCTTTCCGGTGGGCAGCGCAGGCGAATTGAACTTGCAAGAATTCTCTTCAGTAGTGCCCAGACAATGATCCTGGACGAACCAACAAACCACTTGGATGCCGACTCGGTTGTTTGGCTAAGAGAATTTCTGAAGTCCTATAAGGGCGGGCTCATAATTATCAGCCACGATGTTGCACTGGTTGACGAGACTGTGAACAGAGTTTTCTACCTTGATGCCAACAGAACAGTCATCGACATTTACAACATGGGCTGGAACCAATACAAAAAAGCCAGAGAAACCGACGAAGAGCGCAGAAAGCGTGAGCGATCAATCGCCCAGAAAAAGGCAAGCACCTTGCAGCTTCAGGCCGCAAAATTTGGGGCGAAGGCCAGCAAAGCCGTTGCTGCCAAGCAAATGGTGCGTCGAGCAGAATCTTTGCTTACGAACTTGGATGACGTGAGAGAAGTAGAACGCGTTGCCAAAATTAAGTTTCCTGATCCCGCTCCCTGCGGTAAAACGCCACTGATGGCTGAAAACTTGAGCAGAAGCTATGGCTCTCTTGAGATTTTCACCGCTGTTGACCTTGCGATTGACCGCGGATCAAAGGTAGTAATTATTGGTCTAAATGGTGCTGGTAAAACAACATTGCTTCGAATTCTGGCAGGAATCGACAAACCTGACACCGGGACGCTAATTGCAGGTCACGGACTCAAGGTCGGCTACTTCGCTCAGGAGCATGAAACTTTGGATGTTAACAAAACAGTCTTGCAAAACATGCAGGATGCAGCCCCTGGGCTTCCTGATACCGACGCAAGAAAAGTACTTGGTTCTTTCCTGTTCTCAGGCGACGATGTTTCAAAGCCCGCGGGAGTGCTTTCTGGAGGCGAAAAGACCAGACTTGCGCTTGCATCACTTGTGGTGTCATCTGCAAATGTGCTGCTGCTTGACGAGCCAACCAACAACTTGGACCCAGCAAGTCGCGAAGAGATTCTTGGCGCTCTGGCTGGTTTCAAGGGCGCCGTTGTATTGGTGTCCCACGATGTCGGAGCCGTTGAAGCATTGAACCCGGAACGAGTGTTGATTCTCCCAGATGGCGATGAAGATCACTGGAATGAGGGTTACGCCGAGCTGATAGCTCTGTCTTGAGCTGCACTAGCTCCGCAGCAAAGAGTGCCGGACTACCAGGGCATTGGAATGTCACGTATTGGATGAGCATCCGAAGGAATAGCCTCTAGTTCACCTAAGCCTGCACGAATGCATAACCAACGCAGCTGACCATTGCTTTCTGGCTTGCATCTCCACGTCCTCATAACGCCAATTCCAACATGAACAACCGTTCCAGCTTGGACATCAACAACATGGTCATCCAGCCCCATCTGCCCCTCTCCTTCAAGGAAGATGTAGATCTCCTCGAGTTCACTGTGGCTATGCCAGTAGCCGGCTTCTTCACCAGGTTCGTATGCCGTGGCAGTGAACCCGATGATTTTGCTATCGAGTTCATGGTCCACAACTCTTCGGCCCTGCTTATTGGTGGCTTCAACAAACCCGCCGAAATAGTCTCTCCAGCTAGATAAGGGCCCTATGTTGGTGACGCTGAAATTACTCATGCCATGAACCTAACAGAGCCAATAAATTTGGACTGGAGGATTTTGAGCCTGCCAATTCACAAAGCAGTGCATTCGAATAAAGATCAGGCCGAGCTGATTGCATTTTCATGAAAGAAAATATGCCTCCGACAGCTCTCTAGCTTCAACCAGGCTGCTAGGCGGCAAGATTCAGGCTGGTCGTTCGCACAGTGGTACAGTTCGACTACCCCCTAAGAATGGACCTCATTGTCTACTAAAAGACCGGTATTTACTTCAATCTCGTTGCTGGTTGCTGGGTCCATGTTGCTTGTTTCCTGTGGAACCGTGTCCGAGGAGAGTTCAGCGAATTTGCCATTCGAGATGTGTCTATCTGATGCGGATGCTTGTTTTTCTTGGTCGGCGGATGCCAGCCAGGAATGCATTGATAATTACCCGTTACTTCTAACCGAGGAAAACCGACTTGCTCGAGGACCATTTGAAGAGTGCGTCTACGAACTGGACTTTTTGGGGATAGAACATCTAACCCCTGATAGGTTCATGGGTCCAGTGTCTGAAATAGCCAAGGACAATGCGAAGAGGCTCCAAGCGCTCGGGTGGGATCGGCCACAATTGAATGCAGTTCAGATGCTAGCCACGCCAGATGTTCCGCAGTACATTCTTGATGCCACCTCGGAGTCCTTGCAGGCTGCCACAGACTACTTAGGAAATTACGGTCCACTCAAGTTTTATACAGTAGGCAATGAACCCGCAGTTGTTGAGCCAATAATCAAAGACTTCTGCTCTTGGGGCAACTCCGACATCAGTTTCGAACAGTGCTCGCAAGATCAAGGCGAATCAATGCGAGAAATGTCAGCAATCTATCCGGGCGGAAACGCATTCGCCGGAGCCTCCTGGTACTTAGATGATCCAGTTTTCTATTTCGTAAACAACCCTTGTGCCAACGAGCAAAACGAATTTTGTGCCCTGAAGTATCCCGAGGAACTAATCGGACTGCAGAAAGTGACTGCTCATGAATATTTTCATGTTTACCAAGGGTCCCAGCAGATCTTCAGGCCGCATTACGAGGGAGGCTTTCCAATGCCTCGATGGTTTGAGGAGGGAGCTGCAGAGTATTTTGCTGTGTTTCTAACCCAACAGGAGGGCTGGAATCCGAACATTCGACTGGACATGACTCGAGAGAACATAGGTGACGTGCAACGTGGCCTGGAAACTTGGCCGAGCTTACGCCTGATTGACATCGAGACGGAAGCTGCCACCACCAGAACCAAGAGTTACTGTCAGAGCGAACTGTGCATTGGGTTCCTTCAGTATGGAATGGGTTACCTGGCCATGGCGTTCTTGGCTGATATAACTTCAGACGAGGCGATCTTTTTTGACTTCTACGAGGCCAATAAAACTGATGGCTTCTACAAAGCATTCGCAGATGTTTTCGGCAGAGACATAGACGCCTTTTATGAGGAATTTGATGTTTTCCTCAAGCTGTCTCCGGAGCAGCAACTAGAAGCACTCTCCTAACTTCAAGGGCCTCAACCAGACAGGGCCGCAGATGTTACTGAGTCAGTGCGGTTTCGGAAAACCTAAAACCCCCTCCCCTACTAACTTCTGAGTAATCGAACCAATAATCTTTCGCAACCTGAATGTTTTGTGGGCTAAAGGCCTCTGGTTGTCCTCCGCAGTTCTGGTACAAAGACCCGTCCATAACCTCGGATGTTTTTAGCTGCCCTCGCTCAGCAAGCAACCGCAACGCTATAGCGCCCTTTTCGGCGATGCCGGGATCCGCAAGCTCAGAGCCAAATTGTTGATTCGCCAGCAAATCGGAAATAGTATCCATGTGGTCCCACCACACCGCGTCGGAATTCAAGTTCCCAAGTTCGGCAGCCATCTCCAGTCCGAAGAACGTTGCACCAGCCTCATGAATCCAAAATTGATCATCATATGCTGGCGCACCGGAATAATTACAGGGCTGTGAGGGACGGGCTTGAACTGTGTGGAACACCTCGTGAAAAAAAGTTGTCACTAGCTCTCTGGAGGGGCCTGCTCTGGAGGGATCAATGCTCAAAATTACCCATGCCTTCTTCGTACACTCTTCCGAACCGCCCCCACGTGCTTGAACCTGCTGCCCTCCGCCCAGTTCAGCAAAGCGTGATACTTGGCGAGCCTGCAATATCGCCTCCTCCTTGCCGCAGGCGGGTTCCAAATATCTCTCCATCGAGCTAGCCATCGAGTCCACTTGGTTCGCTGTCATTACCGGCTCAAAACCAGCACCCTTGTAAAAGGTGCCGTTATTCTTCACCTCACCGGGGGGCAAGAGTAGCGGCCCCACTGGGTACATAATCAGCATTACGTCAGTTTGCACCTCGGCAATTTTATTCACCGCAAAATTAAAGCAATTTATGATTTCGTCGTCTGGATAATCCGAAAAGTTAACCAGGCTCACTTGGCTTTCTGGGATCGGAGATTTTGGACATTCGAGCGCCGTTGGAATCCCGCGACGGGAAGAGACTTCTTCCTCACTAGCAGCCATTTCCTCCTCGGTCGGCGATGGAAGAGCTTGGTCTGCAGCAGGCTCGTCGCTAACAGTCGCGCAGGAGGTCAGCAGTAAGAGCCCCGCAGTTATTAAGTAGATGTACGTAGATGTCAGTGATCCAGTTTTAATGGAGTTCCAATTGTTGAAGTGAAGAGAATCCTACTCCTGTTAATCTAAGGGGTTATTGCCCTCAATATGCTTCACACGCCGTCGGGCTGGGGGGATTTGAACCCGCGACCCCTTGTCCCCAAGTTAAGTGCAGGTTGTTCGTGAGCGTTCGTAGCTGTTGGGAAATAGCGCCAATTCGGGTGTGCGAACATTAGCGAACACAGGCGAACATCAGCAGGTAGTGCGTTAGCGGTGGAATGCCTGGAGCATGACTAAGAACTCAGCGGGCTATGTTTTTCTATCGCCTAGGGGCGAGGCAGCATAGCCAGCTTTTCACTCTCAGATGCTGTCACGATAAAGTCCATGAACTCGTCATCAAACTCTTCAAGTGACATTCCAAATGCCTGCTCGAAAGCTTCCTCGAAGCCCAGTGATTCAACCACTGGGTGGAAGTCATTCAGAAGAACATCAGGGGAAGTCTGCGAAACAAGGTAAGCGACCCCCCAAGCACCGAGCCCATAACCCAGACCGGAACATTCATCCGAATAATCCATAATTGATGTCAGAGTTCGGCCAGCACACTCACCGGATAGCGAATTGTCTATGTCAAATAATTTGTTTTTCATCTGGCTCTCGTAGGTGATTTCCCAGTCCCCTGCTGGCACCTCAGGCATAGTGCCCTGTTCCATTATTTGGCCGGTTGCATATTGAGCCATAAACTCCGCTGAGCCCTCAACAAACCAAACTGGGCCCATTGCATCGTCCCGAGCATCCCGGTCCAACGCTGTAATGAATGAATGCTGCACGGCATGCCAGTACTCATGAAAAACCGTTTTTACATCTTCAGCGCCAGGGATCCCCATCATTCCAGCTAACCCCCATGGCAGCGTTGTCGCAAATCGATGAATTCCCCAATCCGCGGTTCCGTTTCGACCTGCCGTGCCAAAAGCGGACCCTTCTGCAAATGCTTGAGCTCCAAGCTGTTGGTACTCAATCATTGAATGCTGCTCGTCACCGGCTTCACGTTGCATGCATTCGTCATAATTCCATTCGCCACGGGTATCACGGCGTTGGCAGAACTGAGCCACGAGATCTAGGCCTGCATCTGGATCTAGGCCAAGAACCCAGTACTCAACAGGCCAGTAAAGTCCCCACATTTCTGCGGCAAGATCCAGTGACTCCTCGATCGCTTTGGTAACTGAGTCGTCTACGTCATTTGCAGAGAGCACTTCGATAATCACTGGCTCTGAAATCGAAACCATTCCATTTGTGGTGTTTGAGCCATTTGAATTTTCATCTGTTGATGAGCCTGTTGATGTTTGTGTTGAAGAACCATCAACCCCCGCCCCACCTGCGCATCCGGTGAGTATCAGAATTCCAGTCATGGCGAGACCAAGTTTCGAGGTCATTCCAAGCTTTTTCATGCCTAAAAGGATAAGGCATATTTCGAATAGAGATGCTGGCGTTGGGTCGCAAAGGGCTGAGAGGATTTGCCGAAGCCCACAATCGCTTGATCCCACTGGAAGTATCGTTTTGTAATTCGAGTCGCACTGTCAGGATTTGAACCCACGACCCCTTGTCCCCCAGTTAAGTGCAGGTTGTTCGTGAGTGTTCGT
>OBQO01000030.1_pt1 | contig 15874 bp, 14 predicted proteins | sample 1494361 | NCBI WGS metagenome assembly OBQO01 (sample SAMEA3340641, study PRJEB22092) | marine metagenome | biome: ENVO:00000447; feature: ENVO:00002042; material: ENVO:00002010 | collected 2014-06-13T10:00:00+00 | depth 2 m
CAACATAGCCCAAGAATGAACCGGCGTTTACCTTGCCTGTTGCAACAACGGGCTCTACTTCAGGCTCAGCTACGGGCTCAGCTACGGGCACCACCTTCTCAGTTACGGTGATGGCACCTTTATTAGGGGGTTGTGCTGCCGTGGAGGGTTCTAGTGACGATGAGGCTGGGACTTCTGACTCTCAGAAGAATCAAGACAGCTCATCGACAACTTCGGATGTTGTTCGAATACCCGAGGGTGACATCACAGTCGAAGTGTTCACAGCAAGCGATTTGGATCAGAGCGTTGGCCCAACAATCAAGGACACGTTGCTGGCCGCTGGCGAGCTTTGGGGTCTTTACTGGCCGGTTGAATATTGGGTTATGGGGCTTGACCCGGAAGCTGGACAAGAGCTTGTGGAGCAATATTGCCAGCGTCGTGATGAGGCCGGGCAATTTGATTACTCCGATTGCATGGACCGGGAGGCTGGGGACGAACAGCACTCAATGATCAGCTACCAGCGACAGGGCGCAGAGGCACTTGCAAGCGGCCAAGCCTATGGAACAGCTGGTAGGAACGGTGACGCCAACTGGGGAATCCATAGATTTGCATCCACGATCCCCTGGGGGTTGACCGGTTACTTTGACTTACCCGGTGAGGAGGACATAAAGACTGTCTTCCACGAGTACTGGCATGCGGTGCAGCACTCGTTTATCCAGACTCTAGATTGGGACAAACGTGATGAACTCATGGGGCCGGTCTGGTTTGTTGAAGGTGGCGCTGAGTATATGGCTCAAATTGGCAGAGCAGCCCTTCGGGCCGAAGGTAAGCTTCCGGAAGTTCCGGCTGGATCTTGGCCATTTGAGTTTGAGTGATTTATTTCCAAAGTTTTGTTCCATTGTTTGCCTGGGCGTAACGAAGAGGCATGAGTCTTAGTTACCTATAGACGTAAGCAGTTGAAACCAAGCCTTCTGCGAATGAAAAAAACTAAAGAATAAGCTTCGAGACCAAATGAATTCATGGCCTCGGGGCTTTTTCTTTTGTTTGGATCACTAGACCGCTCTAGTCGCCTCTAATGAGATCTCACATTCCACCTACTGCAGAGTCGGGTGTGAAAAGATTGGGCATGGTTTCTTCAACCGCAACTACTCCGCAGCAGTATCTGGCATCGCTGCCTGAAGACAGACGCAAGGTAATCGCGGGAGTTAGAAAGCTGTTACTTGATAATCTTCCGGCGGGTATTGAAGAGAACATGAACTTTGGGATGCTCTCCTATGAAATCCCATTTTCCACCTACCCCGACACCTATAACAAACAGCCTCTGATGTTTGCTGCCCTCGCTGCTCAAAAACACTACTTCTCGCTCTATTTGAATTCGATCTATGGATTCGATGATGTTCGTGACAGATTCGAAGCTGAGTTCCTAGCAACCGGCAAGAAACTGGACATTGGCAAAGTTTGCATCAGGTTCAAACGCCTGGAGGATTTGCCGCTTGAAATTGTAGGCCGCGCTATTAGCGCAATTACCGTGAAAGATTTCATCGCAAATTACGAAAAGGTCAGGGTGAGTCGAAAGTAACTATTCGTAACAAAGAAATGCTTTCTTAGGTCCCGTGTTCTCCTAGGTGTAACAAAGCAAAGAGCACCTGCTGTCGCAGGTGCTCTCATAAAACTACCTAAGGAACTAAATGTCATTCACCGATGAACTTCTTGAAAACAACAAGGCTTATGCTGCGTCGTTCTCTGGACAATTGCCATTACCGCCTGCCAAGAATATTGCCGTGCTGGCCTGCATGGATGCGCGCATCAACGTTTATGGCGTGCTGGGCCTTGAAGAAGGTGAGTCTCACGTTATTCGCAACGCCGGAGGCGTCGTGACAGCAGATGAGATCAGGTCTTTGGCTATTAGCCAGCGATTACTTGGCACCAAAGAGATAGTTCTTATTCACCACACCGACTGCGGCATGCTCACCTTCACAGACGATGAGTTCAAAGCTGGCATCCAAAAAGAGACCGGTCTCAAGCCAGAGTGGGCTGCTGAAGCATTCAGTGATCTTGCAGAAGACGTCAGGCAGTCAATCCACAGGATCAAATCATCTAAGTTCATCCCACACACCGACCAGGTTCGTGGATTCATCTTTGATGTTGCAACTGGGCTCTTGGAAGAAGTTCAGTAAAGCCCCAAAGGGGCACCTGCAAAAAACACGGAAACGCTGCTGTGGAACTGACCAATTGCCTTGCTAGTTGAGGTTCTGCTGGAATCAGCTTTGTTGTTACCGGAACCGTGCTCGCGCTTGCTGCGACCGTAGACGCTGTTTCAAGAAAGCGCGGCTGCTAATTTGCGTCTAGGGCATTTTTCGAGCGATCACTTCTGCGCTTGGCCTGCTGTTCAGGATCGGGGACTGGAACCGCTGCAATGAGACGCTTGGTGTAATCCTGAGTTGGGTTTCTCAGAATCTCATCCTTCGGACCCTGCTCCACGATCACACCGTGCTGCATCACCGCGATTCTGTCACTCAGTAGGTCAACCACAGCGAGGTCGTGGGAAATAAACAGCGTCGCGAACTGCTGTTCCTTTTGAATCTCTTGCAGTAGCTCTAGGACCCTTGCTTGAACCGAAACGTCAAGCGCGCTGGTGGGTTCATCTGCGACCAGCAATTTGGGGCTCAATGCCAGTGCCCGAGCGATGCCGATTCGCTGCCGCTGTCCCCCGGAGAGCTCATGTGGGTAGCGGTTTCTGTAGGAACGTGGCAGTTCCACCATATCCAGCAGTTCACTTACTCGGTCGGTTAGCTCCTTTTGGCTCCAACCAGCCAGCAATAGCGGCTCTGCAATGGACTGACCAACCGGCCAACGCGGGTTAAGCGAGCTGCCCGGATCCTGAAACACGATTCCGATCTCACGTCGAATTGCCATCAATTCTTTTTGCTTGCGTCCGGTGAGTGGCTTTTCATTGATTGTCAGATCGCCGCTCTTGATTGGAAGGAGGCCAACCACGGCTCGGCCGATGGTGGTCTTTCCCGAGCCTGACTCACCTACCAGGCCTAAAACTTCACCCGGGTAAATCTCCAGATTGATGTCGCTTGCCGCCTTGAAGGCAGGGACCCTGCCCCGCTTTGGATATTCGATGTTGACGTTTTTCAAACTCAGGGTTGGCCTCTGGCCAGTTCGGTCGATGACCGGTTTGAGGTCGGCGGATCCCAGGTGTGGGACGGCGGCCAGGAGGTCTTTGGTGTACTGGTGGCTGGGTTTGTTGAACACCTGCTTGGTGCTGCCTGACTCAACAACAATGCCGTCCTTCATCACGATCATGTGATCGCTGAGATCGGCCACGACACCCATGTCGTGGGTGATCAGAATTACTGCCGAGTTGAGACGCTTGTTTAGATCTCGAATAAGGTCCAAGATTTCTGCTTGAACCGTTACGTCTAAGGCGGTGGTTGGCTCGTCGGCCACCAGCAACAGCGGGTCACAGGAGATTGATTGAGCAATCATGGCTCGCTGTCGTTGCCCACCCGACAGCTCATGAGGGTAGGAATTGAAAGCCTTTTGAGGGTCTGGCAATTCCACCATTGTCAGCAGCTCTAGGGCACGTTCCCGAGCCTTCGCCTTCGTCATCGACTGGTGGTGGACCTGAAGAGTCTCTACGATTTGGAATCCGACCGTGTAGACCGGGTTCAGCGCTGTCATTGGCTCTTGGAAAATAACCGCTATTTCTTTTCCTCGAACTTGGCGCAATCGCTTCTTGTCTGCACCGATTAACTCTTCACCCTGCAGCTTGACCGAACCCGAGGCTCTGCCGTTCACAGGAAGTAGCCCGAGCAAGCTCATGGCCGAGGTTGACTTACCGGATCCAGACTCGCCCACAATCGCCAACACTTCACCGGGGCGAACCTTGAAATTCACACCTGAGGCCGCCATGATCCACTCGCCATCGACCCAGAAGTCTATGGAAAGCTCATTGGTCTCAATGATTGGCTTAGATTCCAACGCGAGCCCCCTGAATTGATGCCAAAGTATTCACATGGAAGTTTTTCACTCTCGGTTTTCCCGAGTTCTGGCCGGGGTTAGCGTCGGCATTCTGGCGCTGTCCTGGTTTGTTGGCAGCATCGGCCAAGGCGTTAGCGCTGCCCTTGGGACGCTTCCAATCGTGATGCTTTTTAGCTACCTGGCGATTATTGTGTTCTGGCTTCCAAAGGTTCAAGTCGAAGCAGACCTGGTTCGCATCAACAACATCTTCCGCGAGCACACCGTGAGCTTCAGTGCAATTAAGCGAATCGACACGCGCTTCGCGCTGACCATCTTCACTGCTACCAAAAAATACAGCGCCTGGGGGGCTCCAGCGCCGGGTCGTCACGCCAGCATTTTCGCCTCCAAGGATGAGGGCTCTCACCTGCCGGAAAGTACCTACCTTGCCGGAACGGTTAGGCCCGGTGATTTGATCAACACTGATTCTGGTGCTGCCGCCGCCCACATTAGAAGACTTTGGGAACGCAGGTCCAGCGTTGAGGAGCTTGAGACCAGCAGAATTTACTGGCCCAGGGTTGCGACCCTGGCCATTCTGCTGGTGGTTAATGCATTTATTTAGGGTCATTAGTTACCCCTGCGCTTAGCAATTAGCTGCTTTAGGTCGTGAAGTGCGCCTTCATTCCTTGGCAGTCGGCGCTGACGTGGGTCGAAGGCATCGCGCAGGCCGTCACCGATGAAGTTGATCGCCAGAGCAATAATCACAATGAATAGACCTGGATACCAGAACAACCATGGCCTTGTCTTAAAAGCCTCGTTGTATTCGCTGATGATTTGACCAAGTGAAATATCCGGCGCCACAATTCCAAACCCAAGGAAGCTCAGCGAAGTTTCAATCAGGATTGCAGCAGCCATTAGCAGGGTTGCGTTTACGACAATCACGCCGATTGTGTTTGGAAGAATATGCCTAAAGATGATTCGGAAATTTGAGGCGCCGGCAACCCTCGCGGCATCCACGAATTCGCGCTCCCTGAGAGCCAGGAACTCGGCTCGCACCAGCCTGGCAAGACCGGTCCAAGCCAGCGCGCCAAGCAACAGGGCCAAGCTAATGGCATCGCCACCAAAGTTTCTGCTGAGCACGGCACCGACCACCAAAAGCGGGAGAATGATTACAACATCGGTGGCACGCATTAGGAAAGTGTCAATCTTGCCACGGAAGAAGCCGGCTATTGATCCAACCACTGTTCCGATCAGGGTCGAAATTATCCCAACAATCAACACAACGGTGAGTGACTGCTGAATTCCGCGCATGACCCGGGCAAAAATGTCCTTGCCGAGGGTGTCCTGACCGAATGGGTGCTGGCCCGGGTCAAACGGCCAGAGCTGCATCGTTGGAGCTCCCCCGGGGTTCTGCACATCGTAGTTTTCATACCAGTTGTATTGCCACCAGCCGGGGACTCTCAGACCGTCAACGGTCAGCCTGCCAGTCGCGGCATCGGCCACCAGGTTGCCACTTCCACCAATCACGGTTCCAACCGAGGTAAAGGCAAGCAGGGTAATGGCAAGCAAAACAATTAGGGAGGTGACGGCCGCCTTGTGTCGCAGGAACCTGCGACGAACAATCGTGCCGAGCGAAAGACCCTCGGTTTCGCGCTGCTCGATAGTGATTTCCCGATTTAGCTGGGTCTCATCAACTGGTTTCTTCTTGGCCATTAGCTGATCCTGATCCTCGGGTCTAGCGCGCTATAAAGCAGGTCGGCAATCAAGTTACCGATCACTGCCATGAGCCCAACAATCATTACGTAACCCATCACCAGGTTCACGTCAACAGCATTCAGGCCCCGAATGAATAGCGCGCCCATACCGTTCCAGGCGAAAACCTTTTCCGTGATTACCGCACCACCAATCAAAGCTGTGATGTCAACCGGAACAATGGTGGCAATCGGAAGCAGCGCGTTGCGCATAGCGTGACGAACCACCACCGTTCTCTCATTCAAACCCTTAGCCCTGGCGGTCCGGACGTAATCCTGGTTCATGACCTCCAACAGCGAGGCCCTTGCATACCGGGTGTAGCCAGCAACTGAGATGATCAGTAGCGCAGCTGTTGGAAGAATCAGGTGGGCATAGCTGTCAAGCATGTCCAGCCACATGTTGTCCTGACGCTTCACCGATGGCGTCACCGCACCTATTGTCGAGATGTAACCGTTGTTCAGGGGAATCAGGTCCAGATATGTGGTCCAGTACTGCAGCGCCTCGTCGATCACGAGCACCAGTCCAGCCAGGCCACCGGTGATTCCGGCGGCCCTGGCGATCTCGCGCCTGCCGTCGCCGCCAAAAATTAGCCCCAGCCCCACGCCAATTGCAACCATAATCAAAATCGCTAGTGCAATACCCAAGAAGCCCTCTACATAGAAGAAGAGGTACTGGCCGGGCAACCACATCGCTGCAGCAACCAGCGCCATGCCTGCCACGATTATCACGCCGCGCTTTTGGCCGAAGCCGATTGACAGAAGCAGCACAACACCTGCAAACATCAGCGTCACCAAAACAATGCCGACAACACCAAGCGATGGGTACTTCAGCCACTGGGTGGCATTTAGGAAAATCATTACGATAACTGAAAGGCCAATGGCCCCTACGAAGCTTTGAGTCTTGGCCCGCAGGCCGCCGCCGATTACTCCGGTCACCGCAACAGCCACCAGCAGCGCTATGGCGGTCATGGCCGCCGGGGGAATTACCGGCTCCTCCAAGAACCGGTTGAACTGGATGGCACCGAACTCCTTTAGAAGTACTGCCACCCAAAAAATTGGAAGTGAGTAGAAAATAAAAGCGAAGAAGGTCACGGTGTAGTCGTAACCGGAATACTGTCGCAGGGCAGTGGTCATACCGATGGCGATACCAATGATGATCGACAGAATCGTTGCCAATGTAATCAACTGCACAGTCGCCGCAATCGCACCTGCCAACGCTTCAGTAACCGGTATTTCTGCCCTTGACACTGCAATCCCAAGATCACACTGACCAATCAGGCAACCGGCGGTACCGCCGAGCCAGTAGAAGTACCGCACAGCTGGCGGGGTGTCCAGCATCAGCAGGTCACTAAGGTATTGAATCTTGAATTGAACATCGGGGTCGCGCGAGCCTCTTAGCTCAAGCAGCGGGTCCCCGGAAATGGCTGTCAGCTGATAAACAATAAAGGACGCGACCAGCAACACCAATAGTGTTGCCGCAGCGCGACGAACAATAAAACTCAGCATCTTTGCCCTGTATCTATCCAGCAGAGAACGGGGGCCGCCACCAAAGGTGGCGACCCCCGAACTGCTATGTGACTAGATTAGCCCGCGGTTGGGGTCCAGTCCCAGAAGTTCCAGAAGTAATAAGGAACCAATAGGTTTGGATCGACCTCCGAGACTGACTTGTCCCACCAGGTTAGACCTGGGAACTGGAAGATGGTGATGTTGTAAGCATCCTTGGCCAGCTCTGCCTCAATTGCGAGGCGGATTCGTAGCTGGTCTTCCGTCTTAACGGCAACGTTCAGCTCTTCGAGCAGACCGTCAACGGTCTCGTTGTCGTAACCGGTCCAGTTGGATGGACCTTCCAGGGTTAGGTACTGGTCGTCACCGGACACTGCCAATGACGTAGCTGCCCACGCGAAGATAGTTGCATCGTGAGGGTTGATTTGTGGGTAGACGTTCTCCGTGAATGCCCAGTTTGGCTCTGATTCTGAGACCACGTTGAATCCGGTCTGAGAAGCAGAAAGAGCAATCAGTTCAAACTCCTGTCCACGACGAACGTTGCCCTCTGGGAACCAGAACTCAACATCGATTGGAGTAGAGACGCCAGCCTCTGCAAGCAGTGACTTAGCCAGTTCGCGGTTTTCTTCGTCAGTACCTAGGTACTGTGCGTAGTTAGCCTCAGCTTCGTCGTAGCCATTAGAACCAGGAACGAAGAGCACCGAGGTGCGCAGCTTCGCTGATGGGTTTAGTGGCTTGATTAGCTTCTCGATAATCTCGTTTCGAGGAACCGATAGTAGGAACGCCTGGCGAACCTTCAGGGCCTTTGCCTCGTCGCCACCATAACTAGCTGGGTCGAATGGACCGCCGTTGTTCACAGATAGGTCAACGTGCTCGTAAGCAGCTTCCTCAGAAGATGAGTACTCAGCGTTGGTAAGACCCTGCACCAGCTGCAACACGTCAGCGGTTGGCTGACCGGATGCAATCTGAACCTCACCGTTGTCAACTGCCTGAATTGCAGCAGTTGAGTCATCAATCTGACGGATGGTGATTCGCTCGTACTTTGGCTTTGGTCCCCAGTTGTATAGCGGGTTCACCACGTGTGTGGAGTACTGCTCTTCAACTAGCTCTTCTAGAACGTAGGGTCCTGAAGATAGGTAAGCAAGTGGGTTGTCTGGGGTATTGGTGAAGGAGTATCCCTCGTTCCAGACAGTTGCAACCTCAGCCATGAAAGCGTCATCGCCATTCACTACCGCGTCGATAAGAGCCTGCTTGGCGGTGGCTGCATCAGTGATGTCTGAGTGTGCCATCATCACGGTTCCGTGCGCTGAAACACCAATACCGAACTGCAGCTCCCAGTCAACATACTGAACGTCGTACTCGAAAGTGATCGAGTTGCCGTCAATTGTTGGCAGCTTCGAAGCAAGCGTGTCCTTGGGTGCTGCGTGAGCAAAGACGTATGAGCCGTCTTCATTTTTGTAGTAACCGAAGGTTGTTACCCATGCAAGCATCATGTCTGCGCCGTCAATGGCAGTTCCGTCAGACCATACAACGCCGTCGTTGATGGTGTACTTAACTGTCAATGGGTCTTCAACAACAATTTCATAGCTACCGAACTCGGTGTTCTTAACCAGAGCTGGAGCGCTGTCGTAGTAGTTGAAACCAGAGCTTGTTAGGTAGTCCGTTAGCGAGTTACCAACGTTGTTACCGGCAGCACTACTGGTGTTGAAAGTATCGATGATATCGTTCCAGCCGACAGTTATTTGAGGTGCTAGATCCTCATACCATTCGGCTGTAGCGGCACTTTCGGAGGGGCTCGCTGTTGGGGTTAGCTCCTCTGTAGCTGCACATCCTGAGATGGTCAGCGCAAAAGCAGCAGCACTTGCAACAAGAGCTGTTCCGCGGAATTTTTTCATGTTTCTCCTTTTTAATGCGGGTCTGACGCAAGGCGGACGCAGTGCGCAGACCTTTACTTTATTCCTCTAAAAAGCAGAAAACACAGCTTCGTGTTCCAATTGCGTAACAAATGGAATCGCCCAAAAAATTACCGTCACTACAATCTTTAGATCCTTCTAAGGTTTGGTACTTTTCCCGTTATCAGCAGGCCGCAGCACCTACCGCTACGCAGTGCTCTGATCGTTGATCAATGAGCTCCCATCACGGGATGAATTCGCTGCAGCCCGATAACTACCTAGTGGTTATGACATCTTCTTTTGAGCTCTACCTGCCGTTGCTTTCACTTGCTCTCTATGTCCAAAAGAGCTAACGGGAAGGTATTGTTCAAGCACACAGTTCGAGAGCTGAGGGTTTGTTGAAATGACCACAAAGATCGCCGTAATCGGATCTGGTTGGAGAGCCCACTTCTTTTTGAAGTTAGCGCTTTTGATGCCAGAGCGATTCCAAATTGTCGGATGGGTGGTGAGGTCAAGCTCTGAGCAAGATTTTCCCGTGAAGCGCTACCAGAGCCTCAGTGACCTAATTGCAAGTGAGGCACCCGATTACATAATCAGCGCGGTGAGTTGGGAGTCAAGCCCAGAGGTGCTCTCAGCTGCTGCTGCAGCCAAAATCCCCGTTTTGTCAGAAACCCCGCCAGCGCCAGATCTTGCTGGACTCGAGAAGCTCTGGCAGGCGGTTGGCAGCTCACATTTGGTTCAGGTTGCTGAGCAATATCCAAAGCTGCCAATGCATGCCGCAAGGCTTGCAATTGCGAGCGCCGGAGAAATAGGTGAGGTCACTCAAGTTCAGGTCTCCTCAACCCACGGCTACCACGCGGTGGCACTGATGCGGGCATTCCTAAATGCAGGCTTTGGTCCGGTGACTGTTCAAGCGCAGGCCTTCAGCGCACCCTTGGTTGACCCGCTTTCTAGGGCTGGGTGGAATAACGACCTGTCAGAACAAACAGCAGGAAATGTTTTGGCGACAATTGACTTTGGTGATGGCAAGTCTGGGCTCTATGACTTCACCGATAACCAATGGCACAACCAACTTCGACACCGAAGGCTTACTGTTAGAGGCTCCAGGGGTGAGATTTCAGATCTTGATTGCATCAGGCTGGTTGATGGGCCTGCTATCACCAGTTCCACGCTCAATCGCTATCAGTTGGGTCATGACCTGAACCTGGACGGTCATGACACCGAACACATTTCCTTTGATGGCCAAGTTGTTTTTAGAAACCCTTTTGTTGGGCTTCGACTGATGGATGAAGAGATAGCCATTGCAAGCCTGATGGTTGAAATGGCTGACTGGGTTTTAGGTTCAGCTCCTGCGCCATACCCCTTGGCTCAAGCCTCCCAGGACCACCTGGTGTCGCTTGCAATCGATGAGTCGGTCAGCACCGACAAGCCCGTGAAGACACCTCTAATGCCCTGGGGCAAATAGAGTCCGCACAAACCCAACGTCCTGCGCTGAGCTAGCTTGCCTCAGCTACAAAAAAAGGTTTTCCAAAACGGGAAGAAAGCTGCCCACTGTAGGATTCTAGAGAGATGGAAATCGAATCTGAAATAGCGAAAAAGAGCCTGGTTCCTCCTCGACTAATTGAGGTCATGGAAGAGGTCTTCCACGTAGTGCTGGGCATTTTCCTTTTCGGTATTGCTGTCACGGCACTTATTTACTCTGTGATTCGGGTCTTTACAACCACGCCCTTTTTCCCAACCGGCATGATCCAGTCCATCAATGACATTCTGTTCATAATCATTATTTTGGAGATTTTGCGCACGGTCATTGCCCGTTACACCGATGGTGTTTTCCAACTTCAGAACTTCTTGATTATCGGCATCATTGCTGCGGTGAGGCACATCCTCACCGTTGGTGCCTACATGACCCTGGGTTCAGGAAAGAGCAGAGAAGAATTTGACCGAGCGGTCATAGAGCTAGCGATTAGCTCCGGGATAGTTGTGGCACTGGTACTCGCGATATTCTTAGCCAAAGCCGCTGACTCACTCGCTACCAAGGCTGTGGCTCAGAAGAGCTAGTTCCCAATCGGGATTAGCCGTTCCAGTTTCACGTTCCCACCTAAGAGAATGCCCAAGAATTTCGCCGCAACGTTGAAGTAGGCTTCACTGATGAGCATGCATGGTGGTCCCGGAAGTTTCATGGTTGACCCTGCAAAAAGAAGAGCTGAGAATGCTGCTGCTCCAAAAGTTGAAAATCTCCTCGGTCGAATATCTGAGCTGTTTGTAAATCACAGGGTGACCCTTGCCGGGACAATCATTCTGGTTTTAATTGGTGCTGGCTTAAGTGTGATCCCTCCGCTTCTGATTGAGCGCACATTCAATGAGGGCCTCTTTCCTTTAGGTGGTGCGCCAAACATGAGCGTGCTGATTCAGCTGGTGAGCATCATGATTGCGATCTTTGTGCTGGCAGCAGTAATTGGTGTTTGGCAAACCTACCTAACCGCCAGGGTTGGCAACGAGGTGATGGGTCAGCTTCGAGAGCGGCTCTTTAGCCACCTCCAGGCAATGGAACTTGCCTTTTTCACAAAAACTAAAACAGGAACCATCCAGTCCAGACTGCAAAACGATGTCGGTGGTGTTGCAAATGTATTGAGCAACACTGTTTCTAGCATCCTTGGCAACACCGTGACTGTGATTGCGGCCTTTATTGCAATGCTGCTGCTGAGCTGGCAGTTGACTTTGATTGCCGTTGTAATGATGCCGCTGATGGTTATCGCCCAGCGCAGGGTTGGCCAAGTAAGGGCAAAGATTGCCGGCAAGACCCAGGAGTCACTCAGTGAGATGACAGCCATCACCCAAGAATCTCTTGGAGTGAGCGGCATCTTGCTTGCAAAGAGCTTCGGCAGGCAGCAAATTGAAGTTGACAGGTATGCCGCAGAGAACAAGATCCAGATTGGTCTTCAGGTTCGCCAAACCATGAGCGGCCAATGGTTTTTTGCAATGGTTCAGGTTTTCTTTTCTGCAATCCCAGCGATCATCTACCTGTTCGCCGGCTGGCTTATTACCGGTGGCAACGAGGTATCGATCGGAACCGTTGTTGCCTTCACCACAGTTCAGGCAAGGCTGCTGTTTCCACTGATGGGCCTAATGCGAGTTGTTTTGGACCTTCAAACCAGCCAGGCACTTTTTGCAAGAATCTTTGAATACCTCGACCTAACGCCTGCGATCAACGACCCAGAAAAACCAGAAGAATTAAACCCAGCTCAATTGGGTTCCGTTGAGCTGCGGAATGTCACCTTCAGCTACCCGGGGGCTGAGGCTGAAACACTTAAAAATGTCAGCATCAAAGTTGAAAAAGGTCAGTACGCGGCTCTTGTCGGGCCATCGGGTTCAGGGAAGACAACCATCAGCTATCTCATTCCAAGACTCTATGAGGCAACTGCGGGCCAGGTGTTATTCGCCGGCAGTGACGTGAAAGAAATTGCACAGGCTGATTTGATTGACAATGTCGGCATCGTGAACCAAGAGACCTACCTCTTTCACGCCACCATCAAAGAGAACTTGGCATATGCAAAGCCGGGCGCGACCGATGAAGAAATCACTGCCGCTGCAAAGGCCGCCAACATCCACGAAACAATTTCCAGCTTCCCCGAGGGCTATGACACCATGGTTGGTGAGCGTGGTTACCGGCTCAGTGGTGGTGAGAAACAGCGCATTGCAATTGCAAGGGTGCTGCTCAAGGACCCACCGGTATTGATTTTGGATGAGGCCACCAGCTCGATGGACACTCAGTCTGAGCGCATCGTGCAGGAAACACTTGATGCGGTAACCAGAAACCGAACCACCATCGCAATTGCTCACAGGCTTTCAACCGTTATTAATGCCGATGTGATCTTTGTCATTAGCGCAGGCGAAGTGGTTGAGAGCGGCACTCATAAAGAACTTTTGAAATCCAATGGGCTCTACTCCAAGCTAGTGAACGAGCAATTCAAGGGCGCCTAGTAACTAGGGCTGCAGCCGCTGCACTTTCCACTCACTTGGCTCACCAGCACCATCAAGATTTCTTGTGAATGCAATTCGATCGTGCATTCTGTTTGACCGGCCCTTCCAGAATTCGATCCTGCTTGGCACTATTCGATAGCCACCCCAGTAATCAGGCCTTATAACATCCTTGCCCTCAAAACGATCAAGAGCTACTTGGAACTGAAGGTCCAATGCCTCGCGGTTCTGAATCGGCTGTGACTGGTTGGAAGACCAGGCTGCAACCTTTGACTCATGAGGCCTGGAATTGAAATACTCATCAGAATCCGATTCTGGAACATTTTCAACAACGCCTTCTACCAACACCTGCCGATACATCGAGTACCAGCCAAAGACTGCACTCACCGCCGGATTTTGCGCTATCGCCTGACCCTTGCGAGATTCGAAATTGGTTGCGAAAAAGAAGCCGTGCTCATCAACCCCCTTCAGCAACACTGTTCTGGAGCTGGGGGCATTCAGGTCTGTCACTGTGCTCAACACAAAAGCATTTGGCTCATAGATCTTTTCTTCATCAGCTTCTTGCAGCCAGATCTTGAATTGCTCGATTGGGTCTTGGAGCAGGTGAGTCTCATCAAGGGAAGCCTGCCCGTAATCTTCGTGACGATTGAGTGAATCCATAAAACAACCTTAAGTGCATCTGGCGCAGAACATTGAGACAACGTCACATCGTGCGCTTAGGCTTAAGTTCAACCACCAAACAGGAGTAAGCACTTGCAGCAGATCGAAATCCATAATGACCCAGAAAAGATCCTGGCTGAAGTTTTTGATGGCTTGCATTCAGGTGGTGGCAGAAGCTCGATAAAGGGCGGCCAAACTGCTGCCAACAAAGCATTGGCAGCACTTGATATCCGTGGCTATGCCAAGCAGCGCTCAGAGGTGCTCCCGGTAACTGCACGGGGAGCCAGTGTGCTGTCACCTTATATCCGCCATAACATCCTGTCTCTTCAGGACGTTTGGGACAGAGTTAGCAGTGCCCCTTCTTACGACAAAGAGAAATACCGCGATGAGCTTTTGTGGCAGGAGTACTCAAGACATTTATATGCACGTCTCGGCACCAGGCTGTTTGAAAACTTGCGATTCAATCAATCCTGGGACACAGAAGGCAACGGTTGGCCAGCAGGCATGGCTTGCACGGACTTCGTGCTTGATGAGCTAAACCAAGACGGCTGGCTCGTAAACCAAACCAGAATGTGGCTTGCCTCTCACTGGAGCGTTAGAAATGGAAAAGGTTGGCTTCACGGTCAAGAGCAAATGCACCGCGAGCTAATAGATGGTTCGAGAGCGGCTAATTTGCTCGGCTGGCAGTGGACCGTTGGCTCTGGAAGCGGAAAGCCCTACGGCTTTGCTCGCTGGCAAGTGCAAAAGCGAGCGCCGACACTCTGCGGCAGCTGCCCTTTGAAATCAAACTGCCCAATTGAAAACTTCCCAGCAGATCAAAGCCTTGAAGCTCTGCCCACAGAACCCCTATTGGCTTTTGACCCAGACACCAAAAAGACTTCTGGGCCGCTAACGACCATTAGAAACTCAGCCCCAGAAAAGGTCTTGCTAACTATTGATTCGCTGGGTGATGACGACCCTGCGCTGGCCGCCAATCCAGACCTTCCGGCAATCTTCGTTTTCAACCAGAAGGCTCTAGCCAAGCTGCAGCTTTCTTCAAAGCGAATTTTCTTCTATTTGGAAACACTGCAGGATCTGTCTTTACGCAGAGATCTTTCGGTGCTCCTTGGAGACCCCGTCGAATTCGCCAAGGACAATAAGGTGGCCGTTACTCATGCGCCAGTTCCAAGCTTTGAGAAATACCACAATCTGGCCGAGATCCACCCCTACCCCTGGCTAAAACTCCCTCACGCTAGCTCGGTTAGGTCATTTAGTGCTTGGCGAGGCAAGCTTCGCTAGGTTCCCTAGACTTGCAACCATGTCCGAAAAGCCCAGGCGCAAGAGCCCTAGTCCTCAGGGGAAAAAGGGCGATGATTTATACGAAGCGCTTGACGGTGACTGGCGAAAGCTCGGGCTCCCGACGCCTGCCAGACAAGCCCTGGTGGATGCAAAACTTTATCGAGTGTCAGACCTTAGAAACTTGAGTGTTGCCGAGCTTTCAGCTCTCGATGGCATGAGTAAGTCCTCGGTTGCGAGGCTTAGGAACATTATGGAGGCGAAGGGCATTCAATTCCGTCTATAGGGCATTAGCGCCAAAAATAAAGAAACCCAAGAAGTCGTGAAGCCTTCTTGGGTCTCAGTGCGCTTAAAAGGAATCGGGATTCCGACTCTTTTGGGGCGCGGACTATCTGCGGAGGCTAGCTACCTAGTAAGCACCGTCTTTGCTAGCAGTCTCTTTCCGTCAATAAATAGGTCGACTTTGACTTCCAATCCAACTGCGATTGTCTTCCTTTGGAACACCTGGTAGTCCTTGGTGAGAATAGTCTTGAACCATTTACCGGCGATCTTCCAAGACAGACGTTGCCCTTTGTAGCCCTTGGCATAAACAGCAACATAGGTATTGAAAGATCCTGCATTTACTTTTTGGTTTGTAGCGGCCTTGACCTCACCGGCAACCACTTGGGCAAAACCTCCGGCCAGCACAGCCGCATCATCCGTTGTAAGCGTAATCGAGTAGGTTCCAACGGCTAGGCCCGCAGGCACGGTTACCGTGATGGAGGTTGTGGTCCTTGCAGTAATCGGAACGACTGTGCCTCCAATTTTTACTTCAGTAATTCGATCCATGTTCGTACCGTTAATCACGAGAGTTGCACCTGCATTGGTGTC
>OBQO01000031.1_pt1 | contig 15746 bp, 15 predicted proteins | sample 1494361 | NCBI WGS metagenome assembly OBQO01 (sample SAMEA3340641, study PRJEB22092) | marine metagenome | biome: ENVO:00000447; feature: ENVO:00002042; material: ENVO:00002010 | collected 2014-06-13T10:00:00+00 | depth 2 m
AAAACGGAACCGTTGCGATCAAAAGACCAGCCAGTCCGGAAGAAATATGCTTCTCGGCCTCGGTAATCAGATACCAGGGCCCGACCATTTCAATGGCTGCAAACAGCACAACGTATGGCCACGCCTTCAAAGCCGGCTTGAGTGAGCCAGTTATCGCGGCATAAGGGATAAGCACTAAAGCGCCTAAAAAGGTTCTTGCGAACACAATTGAGGGTGTGGAGAAGCTCTCAAGCGCTAGAGCTATGAAAAAATACGGCAGCCCCCAAAAAAGGCCAGCCATCGAGAACAAAACCAAACCTCTTTTAGACACTGAGTAAGCGTACCGCTCGGCGGACTTTTTTGCGCGAGTTAACGGTTGCAAGAAATCATGACAAGTGAGCTAATCCAGAAACCTGCCGATACTCCCGCAAAACTCCACCCACTGATAGGTGAGAGATGGAGTCCGAGAATTTTCGATCCCGGGTTCAAATTAGATGATGACCATGTGTCAAGTCTTCTTGAAGCTTTTCGATGGAGCGCCTCATCCAGTAACGAGCAGCCATGGCACGCAGTGCTGCTTAGATCAGGCACCAAGCTTTTTGATGAAATTTCCAGAACAGGCTTGGGGGGCTTCAATGCCTCATGGGCCCCAGCTTCATCTGCCTACGCAATCGTGCTTGCCGACCAACTTTTCGAAGGAAAACAGCGTGACATGGCTGGAACCTATTTCGATGCTGGCCTAGCCTCCTCTCAGCTTGTAACTCAGGCCGAGGCAATGAAGCTCAAGGCCCACTACATGGGCGGCATCAACCCCGATGAAATCCTGCGGACAATCAAAGCGCAGGATCGTGAGGTTATTTGTGTCATTGCAATCGGCAAGCAGGGAAGCCTAGCGGGTCATAGCGATGAGCTAGTTGCCAGAGAGAGTGCTCCCAGGCTAAGAAAAGACCCCGCCGATGTTTACACAATCGACGGGGTGCTTAGCTAAAAACTTTTCTACTTCTTGCTCGCGTTCTTACGAGCTGAGAGATTACGGGCTCTGATGTTTGCGTCGAGCTCAAGTTTGCGAATTCGAATTGCTTCTGGGGTTACCTCAACGCACTCGTCTTCCCGGGCAAATTCCAAAGACTCTTCAAGTGAGAGCCTCTTTGGAGGAGTTAGGCCCACAAAGTTATCCGCAGAGGCAGCTCTCATGTTCGTGAGCTGCTTCTCCTTGGTGATGTTGATGTCCATGTCCTCCTGGCGGGAGTTCTCACCCACAACCATTCCGGCATAAACCTCTGAGGTTGGCTCAACAAAGAATGCCCCGCGCTCCTGCAGAGCGATCATGGCAAAAGGTGTTGCCACTCCGGCACGGTCTGAGACTAATGAACCGTTAAGCCTGGTGATGATATCTCCAGCCCATGGCTCATAGCCGGCAGCGAGCGCGTTGGCGATTCCTGATCCCTTGGTGGTGGTTAGGAACTCGGTCCTAAAGCCGATTAGCCCCCTGGAGGGAACTTTGAATTCCATGCGAACCCAGCCGGTTCCATTATTGGTCATGTTAAACATGCGTCCCTTGCGAGAAGCAAGCAGCTGAGTAACGGCTCCGAGGAACTCCTCCGGCACGTCGATAGTCAACTCTTCTACTGGCTCGTGAACCTTGCCATCAACCTTCTTGGTAACAACCTGAGGCTTACCAACGGTGAGCTCATAGCCCTCACGTCGCATCTGCTCGACAAGAATTGCAAGTGCCAGTTCTCCACGGCCCTGAACTTCCCAGGCATCTGGACGCTCGGTTGGAAGCACTCGAATTGAGACGTTACCTATCAGCTCGCGATCCAGACGATCTTTCACCAGTCTGGCTGTCATCTTTGATCCCTTTACACGACCTGCCATTGGAGAGGTGTTGATACCCATCGTCATGGAAATCGCTGGCTCGTCAACTGTGATCGCTGGCAATGGCTTTGGGTCATTGAGGTCGCATAGCGAGTCGCCAATAGTAATTTCATCAATTCCCGCAACAGCAACGATGTCGCCTGCGGAAGCTTTTTCAATGCTTATTCGCTCGAGAGCTTTGGTGCCAAGCAGTTCGGTTATTTTCACGGTTTGCTGGGAGCCGTCTTGACGAATCCAAGCAACCTGCTGGCCTTTCCTGATTTCTCCGTTATAGATTCGAAGCAGCGCCAGCCTTCCAAGAAATGGTGATGCATCCAAGTTCGTTACGTGAGCCTGGAGAGGCGCTCCCTCTTGGTATTCAGGGGCTGGAATATTGCTCAAGATTGCCTTGAAAAGAGGTTCTAGGTTTTCTGAGTTTGGAAGAGTTCCATTCTCTGGCTTTTCTAGCGAAGCGATCCCGGCACGACCAGAGGCATAGATCACGGGGAGGTCCAAAATTGCGTCGACATCCAAGTCCGGCATTGTGTCATGAAGATCAGATGCCAAACCAAGTAGCAGGTCATGGCTTTCTCCCACAACCTCATTGATTCGCGCATCCGGGCGGTCTGTCTTATTTACCACCAGGATTACCGGAAGCCTGGCTTCCATTGCCTTCCTCAGCACAAACCGGGTTTGTGGCAACGGACCCTCAGATGCATCCACCAATAGCACAACGCCATCAACCATGGACAACCCTCGCTCGACCTCGCCACCAAAGTCAGCGTGTCCTGGAGTGTCAATAACGTTCAAAATAATCGTTTCACCATTAGCCGCAGGGCCTTTATAGCTAATTGCAGTGTTCTTGGCCAGAATTGTGATTCCCTTTTCACGCTCTAGGTCTCCAGAGTCCATGACGCGCTCATCCATCGCTCCATGCGCCGAAAAAGAGTCGGTTTGCTTGAGCATGGCGTCGACCAGCGTGGTCTTGCCATGGTCTACGTGTGCGACGATTGCTAAGTTTCTGAGCGCGTTGTTTTGCTTTGTCATAAAAAACCTTGGGTAGAAAATGTTGGGCCGAACGGCCAGAGGCTAGTCTATTGCTATTCCGCCTAAACTCTAGGGATATGTCTGGAAATTCTCTGCCCTACTCAGCGGCCCTGGAGCGATCAATTTCTAAGATTGAAGAGCTACTAAACAAGAAATCTACCCCTATTGTGCTCATAGACGGCCGGGCTGGCGCCGGCAAATCGACGTTTGCCGCGGATCTACTTGAGGCCTATTTTCAGCTGGAAACCAGGCTTCCGAAGCTTGTACACATGGACCAGCTTTATCCCGGCTGGGAGGGCTTGCGCGCCGGCTCTCTGTACCTAAACCAAACAATTCTGGCCCCGGTATCACTGGGGAAAGATGCCAATTGGCAGGTTTGGGACTGGAGCAAAGGTGAGCGCGGTAATCCAGAAGAATCTTCAAACGGTTGGAGAAGTTTCGATGGAGGCAACCTTTTGCTGATTGAAGGCTGCGGATCAGTCTCTAGCTACTCTGCCGAAGTCGCAGACTTGAGAATTTGGATCGAAAGCGACCAGGACACTCGCCGCGAGAGGTTTAACACCCGTGATGATGGGCAGTTCAATGACTACTGGCATTCTTGGGCGATTCAGGAAGATGAATTTTTAGCGGCTGAAAAATCAAGAGATCTGTGTGACCTGTGGGTGAAGAATTAGACCCGGTTTGATCTCCATGTTCTAATTCCTGCGATCACGCTCAGTAAAATAACCACAATTGCTATCACGTAAACAGCTGACTTGACAGCCGGGATTGTGTAGGTGAAATAACCTGCCAGCGTGAGCCCACAGCCCCATAACGTCGCCCCAACAGCGTTTGCGCTGAAAAACTTGTAGTAATTCATCTTGCTAATGCCGGCGAGCGCCGGAATTATGACCCTGCCCCAGGGAACGAACCTCGCCACCACAATCGACCACCAGCCATATCGCTGATAGAACTGCTCGGACCGGGCAATGGCTTTTTGAAGCCAGCTACCCTTGCGTTTGTCCAAGTAAGGGCGGCCATAGTGACGACCAAGTGTGTAGCCGACCTGGTCACCAAGCCAAGCGGCAATACCAACGCCCAAAACCATCACAGCGATGTTAATGCTGTCCGCGTTGGCTGCCGCAACAAGACCCGCTGCAAAAACTAGAGAGTCACCGGTAATGAATGGAATGAACGCGCCAATAAACAGCCCAGTCCCGGCAAAAACTAGGCCAAAGACAGCGCCGTAAAAAAGGTAGGGACCGATTACATCGAACCACGACACAATGTCGTCGGTTACAGAAAGGCGTATGGCAGGCGAGAGCACGTAGTTAATTCTAGCTCGCTTTATTGGCGGCTTCCTTTCCATGAATGACGCTTAAGCTAATGGCGTGGAACTAACTGATTTCTTGATGGTAATCGCCGGTCTAGGGCTACTGATCGCCGGAGGTGAAGCTCTGGTTCGTGGTGCTTCTAGGGTGGCAACAAAACTAGGCCTATCCCCCTTAATAATTGGCCTTGTCGTTGTTTCGGCAGCAACCTCGGCTCCAGAACTGGCAGTAACGCTCGATGCCGTTGCCAAAGGCGAATCAGATTTGGCAATTGGAAACGTTGTTGGGAGCAACATCATCAACGTATTGGTGATTCTTGGAATCTCTGCTCTAATCAGCCCACTGTTTATCAAGCGGCGGGTAGTGAGTTTTGACATTCCAGTGATGGTTGGGCTCACCGTTTTACTCCTTGCCTTGAGCCTGGATGGCAACATCGGTGCTTTAGATGGAGCTTTACTACTTGTCGGGCTAGTTTTCCATATTGTGATGAGCATCACAGTTGGAAGAAAACGTGCACCCGAGGCTGACGAGGTGCCCAGCTCGATGCCCCTAAACAGCAAACCTGTCTCAATTTGGCTTGCACTGTTATTGCTGGCGGTTGGGGTCGGACTCTTGGTTTTAGGAGCGCAGCTCTTGGTCGCCGGTGCCACTGCCATTGCAACCGCTGTCGGCGTAAGCGATCTTGTCATTGGGCTCACAGTTGTGGCGATTGGAACATCGCTACCTGAGTTAGCCACTTCAATAGTTGCGCTCCGAAGAGGTGAGCGGGACATGGCAGTGGGGAATATCGTCGGAAGCAACCTGTTCAACATTGGCTTAGTGCTTGGTTTGCCAGCCGTGATATTCAGTGGTGGTATTCCAGTTCCGACGGCAGCAATTGCCCTCGACATGCCATTGATGCTTGCAACCGCGATAGCTCTTTTACCAGTGGCATTTACCGGCTTTGTTATTAGACGCTGGGAGGGTGGTATTTTTGTGTCCCTCTACCTGGCCTACACGCTTTATGTGGTTTTAGCATCTACCGAGCACGACGCAGCCCAAGGCTTCACCGCAATCATGCTTTGGTTTGTGCTACCGCTTGTTAGCGCGACACTGGTTGCTTTGACTGCCTATGAAATAGGTCTCATCAGAGGTAAGAAACAAAATACCGCCGGAAAAAAAGACAAGCACTTCTAAACGTTAAAGCGGAACTCCACAACATCACCGTCTTGCATGGTGTAATCCTTACCTTCGATGCGCGCCTTACCAAGGGCCTTGGCCTGAGCCATTGAGCCTGCACTATCGAGGTCCGTGAAGGAAACTACCTCCGCTTTGATGAAGCCTTTTTCAAAGTCCGTGTGGATTACACCGGCTGCTTGAGGTGCCTTAGCGCCCTTGGGTATTGTCCACGCTCTAGATTCTTTCGGGCCGGCAGTTAGATAGGTCTGAAGACCCAAGGTCTCAAAACCAATGCGAGCAAGTTGGTCTAGGCCAGACTCGTTTTGACCAAGCGATGCCAGTAGCTCTCCAGCATCTTCTGGGTCCAGGTCAATCAACTCTGACTCAACCTTGGCGTCCAAGAACACTGCCTCTGCTGGCTGTACGAGCTTTTTGAGTTCCTCAAGTTTTACAGGATCAGTCAGTACACCCTCGTCAACGTTGAACACGAAAAGAATTGGCTTCGCGGTTAACAGGCCCAATTCATGAATGGGTGCGATGTCAACGTCTGCAAGAGAAAGAGGCTTGCCGTCGTTCAGAACAGCCATCGCCTCATCGATCGTCACAAGAACTGAAGGGTCAGCCTTCTTACCCTTGACTTCTTTTTCAATTCTCCGCCTTGCCTTTTCCAGCGTCTGCAGATCGGCCAGGATCAACTCAGTGTTGATGGTTTCAATGTCACCGCCAGCATCGACCTTGCCGTCGACATGGATGACATCTCCGTCTGAAAAGCCGCGGACCACTTGAGCAATGGCATCGGCTTCTCTGATGTTGGCTAGAAACTGGTTGCCCAACCCCTCGCCCTCAGATGCCCCTCTAACAATTCCAGCGATGTCTACAAACGACACTGCAGCTGGCAGAATCCGCTCTGAACTGAAAATCTCAGCCAAGCGCGAGAGTCTGACATCTGGAAGGTTGACTACTCCGATGTTTGGCTCAATTGTTGCGAATGGGTAATTGGCCGCCAGGACATTGTTTTTTGTCAAAGCGTTGAACAGGGTGGACTTACCAACATTGGGTAAGCCGACGATTCCGATAGTTAGGGCCACCGCGAAAGTTTATTGCCTCATAATTGGTCTGTGGCCATGGAATTTGTAAGTATTGACTTTGAGACTGCAAATTCCGCTGCTGCTTCTCCGTGTGCAGTCGGTCTGGTCCGAGTTATAGACGGGCAGAGAGCGGAAACGCTATCAATGCTTTTTCGCCCCCCTGCGCCAAATAACTGGTTTCATGAGGGAAACATCAGAATTCACGGAATTAGGCCCGAGGACGTGGCAGAGGCACCCACCTTCGAAGACGTGCTTCCGGAATTATTGCTCTTTACCGACGGGCTGCCGCTGCTGGCACACAACGCCTCCTTTGACATGGGAGTTTTAAGAGCCTCCGCTGCGGCTATCAATTTTGACTTGCCCTCGTTGGGCTACGGCTGCACTTTGCTGATGGCTCGCAAGACCTACAATCTCGAAAGCTACCGCCTCAATGCCATCGCGTATGCCATTGGTCACGAGGAGTTTAACCACCACGACGCTCTTGCTGATGCCGATGCCTGCGCAAGAATAGCCATCCACATGGCCGAGCGTCACGAGGTTGAGAGCCTTGAGGAGTTACTAAACAAGACGAAGCAGCGATTGAAACCGCTTGTTGTCTAACCCCACTGCAATACTTGCCCAATGGAAGATTCAGCACTCAGCATCAATGCAGTAGTTTGGCTTTCCCTCAACGCCCTCATCATTGGAATGGTGATTGGTGCTCTAATTGGCGCCAGGATCCAAAAGCGCCGAGCTGTTTCGGCTGACCCAAACCTGACAGGGGCATTAGCAGGATTGCAGGCCACGGAGAAAGAGCTCCGTGTTCAACTGGAAAAAGCTGAGGCCGCCCTGGCTAATCAGGTTGCACAGCAGGACAAAGAGAACAAAGTGCTAATTCAGTTGGGCCCGGTCAAAGAGCAGCTTCAGCAAATGCATGACGTTGTGCAACGTCTGGAAAAAGAACGCACCGAGCAATTCAGCTCGATTTCCGAGCAGCTTCGCGCGTCAATCGAGACTGATGAAAATTTGCGAAAACAAACCCAGCAACTTTCCCAAGCGTTGAGCTCGAATAGCCTGCGTGGTGTCTGGGGAGAAACTCAGCTTAGAAAACTTGTTGAACTTGCTGGCCTTATAAAACATGCAGATTTCTCAGAGCAAGCCACCATCAAAACTGACACTGGAACTGGCCGCGCTGACATGGTCATAAACCTGCCAGGTGGCAAGTCGCTTGCAATCGATTCGAAGGTTCCCTTCAATTCCTATCAAGAGGCCAGCTCAATTTCAGAGCTTGCCAGCGGCGAGGAAGCCAGCAGGCGTGAGCGACTCATCAAAGAGCACGTCACTGCAGTTCGAAAGCATATTGATGACCTTGGTAGCAAGGCCTACTGGAGCGGTTTGGCCTCATCCCCGGATTTCGTGATCTGCTTTGTGCCAAGCGAGTCATTATTGTCAGCAGCGCTAGACGCGGATCCCTCGCTAATGGAGTACGCGTTCAAGAAAAATGTTGCACTCTCTTCTCCGGTTTCGCTGTTTTCTGTTCTCAAGACCATCAACTACATATGGCGCCAAAATGCCGACGAGTCTCAAGTCAAGTCGATGATCAAGCTCGGCAGAGAACTATACGAAAGAGTGGGCAAGCTGGCTGCGCTGGCCACAGACCTCGGTAATAAGCTGACATCCACGGTCAAGTCTTACAACTCCTTTGTATCTAGCTTGGAATCTCGAATGCTCGTTACAGCGAGGAAGCTAAATGACCTTGACGAGAATGAGCTTGGAACCGAAAGCATTGTTGAACCCAAGCAACTAGAAGACGCTCCAACGACGATGACCTCTAAAGAGCTTTCCGAGGACTGAGCGTCAAATACTTATTCGTTATAGTGTTTCTATCACGCCTACAAAGATGTGAGTGTTCATAACAGACATCTCAGCCTCACATTCAAGGAGTAACCATGACTAGCAAAAACGCATCGATAGTCACGCTAACCCCCGCGCCAACTCTTGATAGAACCTACTTCGTTGACCACCTTGAACAAGGTGGTGTCAACCGTGCAGAGCGCGTGGGCGAAGAACTCGCTGGTAAGGGGATAAATGTCTCCAGGGCTCTGCGCCTAGCTGACATTGAGGCTGCTGGAATCGTCCCGATTGGAAATGCCGACCCAGGCGTTCTAGAGCGCACAGGGTCAGAATTTCTAACTCCACTGTGGGTCGAAGGAACTTTGCGCGTATCAACAACCGTGGTTGAGAAAAATGGACCGACCACAAAAATCAATGAGAACCCAAGGCCTTTGAAGCAGGCGGACTGGGACCAAGTCCTCGCGCTTACTGAAAAGACCATATTGGAAAATGACGCCAAGTGGCTTGTTATCGCTGGCGCTCACCCTGAGATAGTTGAAACTGGCAAGATAATCAATTTGGAGCCACTTTTTGACATCACTGAAAAGCTAGGCGTGCGGGTTGTGCTCGACACCTCGGGACCAGCTCTGAGACGCTGGGCTAAAAGCGGTGCCGCAACAATTATGAAACCAAACGCCCACGAACTAGCGGAATGCGTAGATCGCGAACTAAAAACTTTAGGTGATGTGATTGATGCTGCACGCGAGTTAAACGGCTGGGGAGTCAACTGCGTAATAGCTTCGCTTGGAGTCGACGGGATAATCGCAGTTACTAAGTCTCACGCCATTCATGCCCATACCCCTCCGGTCAAGGTAATCAACACCGTGGGTGCAGGAGATTCGACCATTGCAGGTTTTCTTTCCGCAGTTACTAAGCACCCTTCAGACAAAGACGCCTTTGGTGTCGGGTTCGATGTTGCTGAAGGAATCGCATCCGCAGTTCAATGGGGCGCGGCCAAGGTGCAGCAGCCGACAAGTGGCCTACAAAGTATAGAAAACTTAGTTGAAGCAACCGTAGAACTAATTCCAAACCGCGATCACCTCCTCGGTGAAGACGCCAAGCCCTAGGGAGAGTAAGAAAAATGGCAGTTGTATCCTCAAGCGAATATCAAGAAATGCTGGACCGTGCAAAAGCTGGTGGCTTTGCCTATCCGGCCTTGAACGTTTCTAGCTCGCAAACTCTGAACGCGGCCCTTGCAGGTCTTCAGGCGGCCGGTTCCGACGGAATTATTCAGGTTTCAACCGGAGGAGCAGACTACTGGTCCGGCCCAACCATCAAGAATCGCGTTTCAGGGGCTTTGGGGTTCGCGGCTTTGGCACGCGAGGTTGCAAAGAACTATGACATCAAAGTTGCACTCCACACCGACCACTGTGCCGAGGATCAGCTTGATGGCTTTGTGAGGCCGCTCTTGGAGCTTTCCGCCGAGGCAGTCAAAGCTGGCGGTGAGGCGCTGTTCAACTCGCACATGTGGGACGGATCAGCAATCGACCTGGACAAGAACCTAGAAATAGCAAAAGAGCTTCTTGCAAAAACTCACAACATCGGTGCGGTTTTGGAAATCGAAGTTGGCGCTGTCGGCGGTGAAGAAGATGGTGTCGAGGGCGCAATTGACGAACACCTCTACACCACAGTAGATGATGGGATTAAGACCGTGGAAGCTCTAGGCCTAGGTGAAAATGGTCGCTATCTTTCAGCTCTGACCTTTGGAAACGTTCACGGCGTTTATAAGCCAGGCAATGTCCACCTCAGACCAGAACTGTTAGAAGAGATTCAAAGAGAAATCGGCGCTAAGTATGGCAAAGACAACCCGTTTGACCTGGTATTCCATGGAGGTTCGGGTTCCACTGAGAAGGAAATCGCAGACGCTGTTTCTTTCGGTGTTATCAAAATGAATGTTGACACCGATACTCAGTATGCATTTACTCGTCCGATTGTGAACCACATGTTGAAAAACTACGACGGGGTTCTTCGTATCGACGGTGAAGTCGGCAACAAGAAACTCTACGACCCCAGAAACTGGGGAGCGGCGGCGGAAGCCGGCATGGCCGAGCGCGTTGTGCAGGCTGCCACTCAACTGGGTTCTGCAGGAAAATCCAACTGGTAATAACTTGACTGGCGAGTTAAGCCCGTTTTATGAAAATGGTCTGCCGCGCCATAAAGGCGATTACTTAGGCGGCCAAATGCACGGCTACTGGGAGTTTTACAGAAAAGACGGCTCCTTGATGCGAAGCGGAAGCTTCGATAAGGGACAACAAATCGGGCTTTGGAAAACTTATGCTCGAGATGGTTCAGAGGTCAGCTCGAAGTCGATGGGTTAGCGCTTCTTATTTGAAGTGTCATGACCTGCTTGTTTTAGGTCTTTGCGCAATTCCTTGGGGAGTGAGAACTGAATGTCCTCCTCAGCGGTAGTCACGGTGGATACGTTGCCAAAGCCTTTGGAATCTAGGTAGTCAAGCACCTCCGAGACCAAATCCTCCGGCACTGATGCGCCGGAGCTGACACCAACGGTCTTAACTCCTTCAAACCAGCTCTCCTGAATCTCAGTGGCATCGTCAACTCGGTATGCAGACTTGGCACCGGCGTCCAGTGCCACCTCTACCAGTCTGACGGTGTTTGAAGAGTTCGAGGATCCAACCACAATCACAAGATCCGAATCGACTCCGATTTTCTTGATGGCAACCTGTCTGTTCTGAGTCGCATAACAAATGTCATCGCTAGGTGGGTTTTGCAGGGTTGGGAACTTCTCCCTGAGTTTCAGAACCGTCTCCATGGTTTCATCAACCGACAGAGTCGTCTGAGATAGCCAAACGACTTTCTTGGGGTCCCTGACCTTTGCCGTCGCGATATCTTTGTCGCCATCAATCAGTTGCACAACATCCGGGGCCTCACCTGCGGTGCCCTCAACTTCTTCATGACCTTCGTGGCCGACTAGCAGGATGTCATAACCTTCTTTTTCAAACCTTTGAACCTCGCGGTGAACTTTGGTAACTAGAGGGCAGGTAGCGTCAATTGTTTGCTGATTACGCGCCTCTGCGGCAGCCACCACGGCCGGAGAGACTCCGTGAGCACTGAAGACCATGATGCAGCCCTCTGGCGCCTCGTCAACCTCCTCAACGAAGATTGCCCCGCGACGTTCTAGCGATCGCACCACGTGCTTATTGTGGACAATTTGCTTCCGGACGTAAACAGGGGCACCGTAATGGTCAAGTGCTTTTTCAACCGCAATCACGGCTCTGTCAACCCCTGCGCAGTAGCCTCTCGGCGCTGCGAGCAGGACTTTCTTGGTGGAGTCAATGTCGTTTGAGTCAGTATTGTTGATTAGGGTCACCTGTCAATTCTACAAACCCCTGCAAGGAGGTTCTTTCATGGAACAAGCAGTGGGAGTAGATAGTCAATCAAAAGTGAGCTCTGAGCATTCCCCATGGCAGGTTTCTGCGCTCTCGAAATCACTCAAGGATTGGATTGAACGGCTTGGAAAAGTCTGGGTAGAAGGTGAGCTTCAGTCCTATACCGAACGTGGCTCTGGGACATTTGGATCAATCCGAGATCTTGACGTCGAAACAGCCGTGGAAATACATGCTTTCAATAATTCTGGTTCCGAAATAGCGCCAGGCCTTGCCCAGGGCGACAGAGTGGTTGCGCTGCTGCAGCCAGTTTTTTGGCCCAAAAATGGCAAGCTAACGATGCGAATTATCCAGATGCACAAGGTCGGACTTGGGGAATTGCTTGAAAGAATCGAAAAACTCAAGTCTCAAATCATCTCGGAAGGCTTGGCTGATGCCTCGAGAAAGCTAACTCTGCCATTCTTGCCAAACAAAATAGGGTTGATTACTGGAGCAAGCTCCGACGCCGAGAAGGACGTTCTCCAAAATTCGAAGCTCAGATGGCCGGGCGTTCAATTTGAAGTGATAAACACCTTGGTGCAAGGAGATAAGGCTGCGGCCGAGATTATTCTTGCCCTTCAACAACTTGAGTCAATGGAAGATGTTGACGTAATTATCATCGCTCGCGGTGGCGGAAGTTTTCAAGACCTACTGCCCTTCAGTGATGAGCGTCTAGTCCGTGCAGTGGCCGATGCAAAGACACCGGTGGTTAGTGCTATCGGGCACGAGAATGACCAACCGTTGCTTGATCTTGTGGCGGACCTAAGAGCCTCGACTCCGACGGACGCCGCAAAACGTGTGGTGCCCGATGTCGCAGACGAATTAGACAGGGTGCAAAGCGCAACGCAACGGATATGGTTTCGCCTCTCAACGTTGATTGATACTCAGATTCAGAATCTCTTGGCATTGAAGACCAGGCCTGTTCTAGCATCGCCCTTTGGTTTCGTCGATGCCCAGCAAGAATCTCTTGACCAGCAAATTCGCAGACTGGGCGAAATTCTCGATTTTAGGGTTCAACGTGCGAGTTCCGAAGTGTCTCAACTTCATGCAACCGGGAGGGCCCTATCGCCGCAGAACACCCTCGATCGAGGCTATGCAGTTTTGTTGTCCCAAGCCGGAAAGCCATTCAAGAGTGCTAAGCAAGGCGAGAAGTTTCAAGTTATTTCTGCAGCACAGGAAATTTCAGCAACGGTAGATCTGGTTAAGGAGAGAGATGTCAAAAGAAACTAACCCCATGAGTTACGAGCAAGCGCGAGATGAGCTTCAAGAGGTTGTGCAGCAGCTCGAACAGCAAAACGTGAGCCTTGAAGCTTCTATGTTGCTCTGGGAGCGCGGCGAAGAACTGGCCAAAATCTGCGAAGAATGGCTCTCGGGCGCCCGCAAGAAGCTCGACAAAGCCGCAAAAGAAAGACAGGCTAAGTGAGCACATCCGCTGCGGAGCGCAGAGCCAAACAAACAGTCAGGAATTTAGTTCTTTCGTTACTGGTGACCCTTGGCCTAGTCGCTGCTATTTACCTGGGTGTTCCGAGGGACGACACAAACAGAATTGTCCCGATTGATTACCAAACCATTGCGATAGCCGCAACCAGTTCGCTCGGTCAAGATGCACTAAGCCCTGAGGTTCCTTCTGAATGGTGGGCAAACGCCGCAAGATTAGAGACGAGGCTTGGAGTTGTCAGTTGGTATGTCGGCTTTGTCACTGAGAGCAATCAGTTCATCGGCCTTTCTCAAGCCGTCGAATCTAATCCCTCCTGGGAAAGTGACGTGCTTTCAGGAAACTACCAAGATGGCGAAGTGATTTTTTCAGGTCTTACTTGGGAGGTATGGCCGACTATAAACCCGAGCTCCCCTCCCGGTACCAAGGAGTACGCCCTGCTTCACAGGGAAAACGGCTCCGTGGTTGTAATCTATGGAACGGCGCCCCTTAGTGACTTCGAGCTTCTCGCGAGGTCGATCTCTTCGCAACTTAAGTAGGTACTTCATGAACCAACCTTGGACAACCGACCAGGCCTGGCAGCAGCTGCTGACCGGAAACAAGAACTTCGTTTCTGGGGACCTATCTCATGAGCATCAGGACGCAGCAAAAAGAAAAGAGCTAGTCGCGGAGCAAACACCATTTGCGGCCCTTTTTGGTTGCTCAGATTCGCGGTTGGCAGCTGAAATGATTTTTGATGTCGGACTTGGAGACCTTTTTGTGGTGAGGAATGCGGGTCAGGTCATAGCAGAGACAATTCTGGGCTCACTTGAGTTTGCAGTTGAAGTCCTGAAGGTTCCACTAATCGTAATTCTGGGGCATGACCAGTGCGGCGCAATCACAGCAGGTGTGGCAGCTCAAAAAAGTTCTGTGAAGTTCGAGGGCGAGTTCATACATAATTTGGTGAATCGCATCACACCGACCATTGAACAAGGTCTAAGCGTTGGAGAAACCACCATCGAAGAATTCACCAGGCGACACATCAAAGAGACAGTTTCGGAACTGGTCCAGCGCTCGGAAATCATTCGTGACGCGGTCAAGGCCGGCAGGCTTGGTATCGTCGGCGCAGAATATAAACTTGGGATAGGCGAGGTTCGACTCGTTGAATCTCTCGGGATAAAAGCATAACTGGATAGGAAATCATGGAATACCGCATTGAGCACGACACTATGGGCGAAGTCAAAGTTCCCAAGGACGCTCTTTACGGGGCCCAGACTCAACGTGCGGTAGAGAACTTCCCGATCTCTGGATCAGCACTTGAGACTGAGCAAATTATTGCTCTAGCGAGAATCAAAAAAGCTGCTGCCTCCGCGAATGAGCAGCTTGGGATTATGGAAAAACCAATTTCTGAAGCTATCCAGTGGGCTGCTGACCAAATTATTTCCGGCAGGCACTTGGACCAGTTCCCGGTAGATGTTTTCCAGACCGGTAGTGGAACCAGCTCTAACATGAACATGAATGAAGTGCTCGCAACTTTGGCAACCACCAAGCTCGGCGCAGCTGTTCATCCGAACGACCACGTAAACATGTCGCAGTCCTCAAATGATGTCTTTCCCACTTCGGTTCACGTGGCAATCACCGGTGCGCTGATTCAGAACCTGCTGCCCTCGCTTGATTACCTAGCCTCTCACTTAGAGAAAAAAGCCGAAGCCTGGAAACAACTGGTTAAGCCGGGTCGAACACATCTAATGGATGCCACCCCTGTGACTTTTGGCCAGGAGTTTGCAGGTTACGCAGCTCAGATACGCTATGCCATCGAAAGAGTGGAGGCGAGCCTGCCACGCGTAAGTGAAGTCCCGCAGGGCGGAACCGCTACAGGAACCGGCATCAACACACCAAAAGGTTTTCCGCAGGAAATCATTAGCCACCTAGCAAAAGAGACAGGGTTACCGATAACGGAGGCAAGAGATCACTTTGAAGCCCAGGGAGCTCGAGATGCACTGGTTGAAGCTTCTGGTGCACTGAAGGTCTTGGCTGTCAGTCTCACAAAAATTAGCAACGACATCCGCTGGATGGGTTCAGGTCCAAACACCGGCTTAGGGGAGCTTCAGATTCCAGACCTGCAACCGGGCAGCTCGATAATGCCTGGAAAAGTCAACCCGGTGGTGCCTGAGGCAGTCCTAATGGTTTGTGCCAGAGTGATTGGCAATGATGCGACCATCACCTGGGCTGGAGCAAGCGGCAGTTTTGAACTGAACGTTGCGATACCGGTGATGGGTTCGGCACTGCTGGAGTCCATCCGATTGATATCAAATTCCATGAGGGTTTTAGCAGATAAAACTATTGATGGACTGGTTGTGAACCAAGACCACGCCAAAGCCTTGGCTGAGTCGAGTCCTTCCATAGTCACACCCTTGAATAAAGTCATCGGTTATGAGGCTGCCGCAAAGATAGCTAAATATGCCGTTGCCAACAACCTAACCATCAAGCAAGCCACTCAAGATCTTGGTTATGTGGACGGCGAGAAGCTAACCATCGAACTGCTTGACCAATTACTTGACGTGTTGCCTATGACAAGGCCTCTGTTTGGAGAAGCTCTAAGAAGGGTAAACAATGAAGAAAGTGTAAGCAGTTTATT
>OBQO01000034.1_pt1 | contig 12790 bp, 10 predicted proteins | sample 1494361 | NCBI WGS metagenome assembly OBQO01 (sample SAMEA3340641, study PRJEB22092) | marine metagenome | biome: ENVO:00000447; feature: ENVO:00002042; material: ENVO:00002010 | collected 2014-06-13T10:00:00+00 | depth 2 m
GGCTATTCACTAATGACAAAACGACTTGAAAAATCTCCGACCGCCGCCGTTGGTGGTTATTGCTTTGTGGCAGGAGTCTTGGCGATTCTGATGCACTTCATTTTTGAACAGCCCACTCTCATCGATGGAAACCAGTGGGTCTGGTTGTTGGCTCTTGGCCTTGGTCCACTGGGAGCATCTTTTTATCTTTGGGACTATGCGTTAAAAAATGGACCCGCCCAGCGAGTCGGGACCATTGCGTTTTTCACTCCTGTGATTTCCAGTGCTCTGTTACTGCTAACCACTGGTCAACAGTTGAGTATCACCCTTGCCGCGGCTGCAGTATTGATTTTGGTGGCGGCAGTGTTTGGTTCAAGGGTGAATAATTAGCTACATGACTACTGGAGAATTTAGAAAGCGACAGCTAGTCACATCGATCTACCTGCCGTCACTGCTTATAACCGCTGCCGAAGGGGCACTGCTGCCAATCCTCCCGGTTTCTGCAGTTGGATTCGGGTTCAGTTTGGCTGAGGCGAGCATCGTAACGACCGTGCTTATGGTTTCAACCATGGTCTTTGAAGTTCCAGCCTCGTGGATAAACGCAAAAATTGGCGAGCGGAACGCAATGCTCGTTAGCACGGTTCTCGGTTTCGCCATGACACTGCTGGCATTTTTCCAGCTTGGTTATCCAGCCCTTATTCTGAGCGCCCTTGGTTTTGGCGCGGCGCACTCGATATTTGGCTTGGCAAGACACAGCCTGCTGGCAGAGATTGTTCCGGAACAACACCGGCCCAAGTCCATGTCACTTTTGGGTGGCATGTTTCGAGGAGGAATGGCAATCGGGCCGGTGGTCGGCTCAGCATTCATTGTTTTATACGGTGTCGAATTTGGTTACCTGGCTGCGGCTTTACTCAGCCTTGCGGCAGGAGCTTCAGTACTGACAGTCCCGGCAGGAAGGTTAAAAGCCACTCCTTCTGGGCAAAATGGAAACATGTGGGCCGTGGCAAGAAGAGAGGCTCCGAAGCTCGCCACACTAGGTGTGGCCTCAGCGATCATTTCTGCAGGCAGAACCATACGTCTAATTGGACTTCCGCTATTGGCCATTCAACTCGGTATTTCTCCGGGAGAGGCTTCTTTCATCTTTGGAATCACCGGGTTTATTGACTTCACCCTGTTTTATCTGTCTGGAATTATCATGCATAAGTACGGCAAGTTTTGGTCCTCTGTTCCGACCTTGCTGGCCCTTGGCTTCACCTATCTGTTCTCATTTTTGGTCACCGATATCATTACCTTCTGGGTTCTGGCTTCAGTGACAGCGCTGGCGAATGCTTTATCAGCTGGGATAAACATGATTCTCGGTGCAGACCTAGCTCCCAAGGGTTCAAGAGGAGAGTTCCTGGCAGCCTTCAGGATGTTGACTTCGGGAGGCGTTGCGTTAGCTCCAGCAATGATTACAGTGCTAACTGCAAGCATTGGCCTGGCAGGAGCGCTGGCATCGACAGGTTTGTTGAACTTCGTGGGTGCCTACCTATTTTGGAAGTATTTACCAATTTATGCCCCCGATTACAAAGCACCGGAGCAGCCGAAAACCTAACTGAAGTTATCTTCTTCTGTCCGCTCGAAATAGCTCAAGTGCCCCCGGTAATCAGAAAACTTTCTGCCCTCGAGCTGCGACAAATAACCGCACTATTAATCCCGACGCCAAGCGGATTTTGGTATCTTGCACACAACTCCAAACTTGATTCTGCGGATTCAACAGCGGCAGAAATAGCCACAATCTCCAAGCGCTTAGCGCTTTCGGCCGATCGCAAGAATTCACCGACACCTGCCACCAGTAAGTTTTTGTTGGGCATACCGTTAGTCACAGCACCGAAAACCCATTATGCTTGTGTGCTGTTGCGGGTGTGGCGAAATTGGCAGACGCACCAGATTTAGGTTCTGGCGCCGCAAGGCGTGGGGGTTCAAGTCCCTTCACCCGCACAAAGAAAAAGGGATCCGAGAAATCGGATCCCTTTTTCATTTAGCTGCAGTTAGCTTTTACTCACCTTGACAGTGTTTGCAGCATGGTCAATTTCGATCTGGTATGGACCCCGCCTAATGAGTTCCCTTGATTCAGAGCCTGTGGCGGAAAGCCCGAGGGTTTTGGCCAGCGAACTGAAGAATTCCCGTTGCGACTTTTCTGTCAGCTGCGTCCCCTGGTACCAGGCGGTCGATGAGCCAAGACTACGTTTGGCTATCGCCACGCTTCCTGCTCCCTGTCCGTCTTTAAACTCTGCAACCATCTCGGCACCATTCAGCCTGGAAAGCTCAGCCCACAGCGTTGCCTCCATGCCATTAGAGAGCGAAACTGATTTTTCTCGCATTGGATAGAACTCCTCGATGTAAACACCAATGACGTCTTTCACAAGCTTGCCACCGTAACCATTGAGCTTGACCCGCAGTGTGCGATCCGCGATGTTTGAGAAGTAGCCCACAACGAGGTTTCCACCCTGCGTTGCGTAATCAGTGAAGGTCTTTTCTTCAGCGTCCGAGAGCATGTGAAGCATTGGCATCAAAACCAACTTGTAGTGCTTGAGGGTTTCTGCATCAACGTCTGCCGGCACAAAGTCAACCTGGATGCCTTCTTTGTATAGGGCTCGATACCATGCGGCAACTGTTTCCGGGTAGCTCAAGTCCTCGGTTGGCAGGTTGGCTTGCATCATTGCCCACATCTGCTCGTAGTCAAAGACCATTGCAACTTCAGCCCTATCGGTTGGATAGTTGGCTAGATCTTGATTCTCACTGAGTAGCTTGCCAAGCTCCGCCACTTCGCGATAGACGCGGGTGTCTTCGCCGGCATGAGGAACCATCGAAGAGTGGAACCTTTCGGACCCGGCTTGGGACTGACGCCATTGAAAATACATCGATCCCTGAGAGCCCCTGGCCACAAAACTCATGACGTTGCGCTTTTCCTGCCCTGGAGTCTTCGCGTAGTTTCTCGGCTGCCAGTTAACAGCTGAGCTGCTGTGCTCCATCAAGAGCCACTGCTTGCCATTTGCAAAGCCACGGGTCAAATCGCCCATCTGAGCCAAGTCAATGTGGTTTTCGATATCGTGCTGAGCCAAATAGTGGTCGGTGGACACAAAGTCCACTTCCTTTGACCAGGCAAAGTAGTCCATGGCGTGAGTGAACTTCATGGACATGAAGTTTGTCGTTACCGGGTTTACGCTGTCGTAGTTCTTGATTATGTCGCGCTCTTGCCTGAACAGGTCAAGCGTGATTTCAGAGGTGAATCTCCTGAAATCAATCTGAGCCCCGGGGTTTGGGTGGGTTCCATCTGGCGTTCGCTTTGGCGCTGGGATCTCATCCCAAGCGTGGTAACGCTGGGACCAAAAATCCGTTCCCCAGGATGCGTTTAGTTCATCGAGTGATGAATACCTGTTCTTGAGCCATTTTACGAAGGCATTTTTTGAAACATCGCAGTAGCAATATGCGTGATGGCAACCGTATTCGTTATTCACGTGCCACATCACAACAGCTGGGTGTTTGGCATACCTGGAAGCCAGCTGTTCTGTGATTTCTGCGGCCTTCTTAATGTAAACGGGGCTTGCTGCACAATATGCCTGACGGCCTCCGAATTCCATACGGACACCGTCAAAATTTACCGGCAAGATCTCCGGGTATTTTGCGGACATCCAAGCCGGTGGCGATGCAGTCGCTGTTGCCAGATCCACTGAAATGCCGCCTGCATGTAAAAGGTCCATAATCTCATCGAGCCACCCGAATTCGTACTGACCTTCTGTTGGCTCTAGATTTACCCACGAAAAAATGCCTAGCGACACCAGGTTCACGTTCGCCTTTTGCATCAGCTCAATGTCTTGTTTCCAAACCTCTTTTGACCACTGCTCGGGGTTGTAGTCGCCGCCGAAGTAGAGTTTTTGACTGTTCAGCATTAAGTTGCCTCGATTTCTATTAGTAGGGCTGATTCTGGAAACAAAATTGGGGGCCGGAGGCCAATTTGACTTAGAGCTTTTCCGGTTAGCACGACGCCGTCCAGCCAACCAGGTGCTGTCCGCTGCTGGAAAACAGGCTGACCAGCTGGAAACACTGCTTTCACCGAATAGCTCTTTTCCGGGTCAAGGCCGTCAATAACGATTGAGTTGGGACGAGAACCTGCCTGTGCCTGGAGAGTGACATATGCAAACAGTGCGGTTGCTTTGTCTTTTGAAACGACCCCGTGAACAAATGTTGAATCCAGATCGGTTTCCATCCTGACAACGTCACCTGAGTGAAGCAGTCCGCGATTTGTCTTGTAGTAATCGGCCCAAGATTTCAGGGCCACTTTTTCCTCCGGGGTAGTTTTTGTTATGTCCCACTCCAGCCCGGCATGACCGAAAAGCGCTGTTACTGCCCTGAAGGCTAGGTTGTGTGTCCTACCGGTGGTGTGAGAGGTTGTCGGCCCGATATGACTGCCTAACATTTCAGGAGGAATGCCAATCTGGGTGTAACGCTGGATGTATTGACGCTCCAGGGCATCATTGCAATCAGAAACCCAAAAACGATCCACGACCTGAGCAATTCCCAAATCGATTCTTCCGCCCCCCGAGGCGCAGCTTTCGATCTCAAGGGCTGGGTGCTTTTTCTTTAGCTCCGCAAAAAGCCTGTAAATCGCCTCGGTTTGAGTTCGAACCGCGGCCTTTGACCGGTGCCCTGGATCAACCAGTGGCCTATTGTGATCCCACTTGATATAGGAGATGTCGTTATCCCGAAGGACTGCGTCTGTTTGATCAAAAACATGCTTATAGCAGTCTGGGTTAGAAAGATCGAGAACCAATTGACCTCGGCTCACAGCTGGAACTCGCTCTCCAACGTTCAGAATCCAGTCTGGATGCTGTCGATATAAGTCAGAATCTGGATTCACCATTTCACCTTCAAACCAAAGGCCAAATTCCATTCCACTGGCTTTCACAATCTCAATCAACGGGCCTAAGCCATCTGGCCAGACGTCCTTCGAGATGACCCAATCACCCAGTCCAGTAGTGTCATCGCGCCTAGACCCAAACCAGCCGTCATCAAGCACAAATCTTTCAACACCTATCTGCTTGGCCACTTGGGCAAGCTCGGTGAGTTTTTCAAGGTTGTGATCGAAGTAGACTGCCTCCCAAACATTCAAGGTCAGCGGACGTGGGCGAATGTTAGTCGGATGATTCTTTCTCGCACGCAACCAGCCATAAGACCTAGCAGAAATTCCATCTATTCCAGCTGCAGAATAGATAGCAACCACCGGGGCGTTCTGGTGTGATTGCAAGGGCGCAAGAATCACCTCACCTGGCAGCAGCAGCTCAGAGGCGGAGATTGCTTTGCGGCCCGATTGGAGTTGCTCAATGGTGTGCTTAGAATTCCCAGAGAACAGAAGGCCAAACGACCAGATTTCTCCCGATCGGAAATTTGCACCTTTGGACATTGCCAGCTGCAGAATTGTGTAGTCGTGACCGGTCCTGCCCTCGCGCACTTCTCGAGAAACAATGCCCGGCTGGATTTCCCTGCTAACCGGCTGGCGCTCTTTAACCCAACGCCCCGCAAAATCCATAGACTGCTGAGCCCGATCCGGAAGCGGCATGTAATTGGCAAGGTCATTCAAAACATATTCAGTTGCGCCAAGGTTTAAAAGTTTGGTTGATATCTCAAGAACTCCAGATCCCAGAAATGAAAATCTTGTTTCAATCTCTAGACCAGCAGCGGCATCCTGACCTGTAACCAAGAGTTCGGTTTCACTGAAGCTGTAATCCTTGAGAGAAAAAAGTGGCGCGAAGTCTTCTCCACTCCTATGACCGACCACAACTGGAGCTCCAGTAAAGGCTCTGGCATGCTCTCGCCAGATACCCGGCTCGACGGGAAAGTCTGTTTCAGCGTGAGCACTTGGCTCTCTGGTGGAGAGCAGGTAATCCTGGTAATCAGCCTGCGGACCAAGATCCTCTCCCCAGTGCAATACCTGAGTGAGATCTTCAGTGATGCTCACCAGCACGGAGACACCACTTTGTCGAAGGTGAACGAAGTTCGGAGTTTTCAAATCGCATCCAAGTCTCTTTGTTGGTGACAACTTTAGTTTGACGATAACTGGGTGCAGCCTAAGCTGCACCCAGTTATCTACTCAATTGCTACTTCAGTTTTTCACTCCAGCATGAGCTTTCACTCATTCTGCTTGTCAGCTCGCCCCAGATCGGTTTCTAAAGCTTTGGCCCAAACTTAGGCCAAAAAGAAACAGATAAAAACGAACTAGACCAATAATCCCAAACTTTTCGAGCAAAAAACGACAAAAGTAATCATTCCGTTAGTAAATATTCGAAGAATAGTGAAATTTGCCAATACTCTGTAGAGATGTTTTTGGGAGGGAATCATGCTAGCTGCGCAGCGTAAAGCACTTATCTTGGATGAGGTCTCACTGGCTGGTGCCAGGAAAATCACCGATCTGGCCATTAGCCTCGGCGTCTCCGAGGTGACAGTGCGGCGCGATGTTGAGGCACTTGCCGAACAGGGTCTAGTTGACAAGGTGCACGGGGGCGTCACGGCCAATTCGCTTTCATCCACGGTTGAGCCGCCGTTCGCTTTTAATTCACTGAAGGAACAGAACGCCAAAGACTCAATGGCTCAGCTGGCTGCCGTAATGGTTCGGCCCGGAAATGCAATCGCACTTATGGGTGGAAGCTCTGTTTACGCACTGGCAAAGAGGATTCGTGATGTTCCATCGATAACAATTGTTACAAATTCAGTTCCGGTTTCAGACTTCTTTGCTCAGCACCCTCGAGCTGACCAAACGGTGGTGCTAACCGGCGGAGTGAGAACACCCACCGACTCGCTAGTTGGAAACATATCGACCGAAGTCTTCTCAAGGTTCAATCTTGATTTGGTTTTCATGGGGACCCACGGCATGGACACAGATTTCGGATTCAGTTCACCAAACCTCGTTGAAGCTGACACCAACCGCGAGGTGATTCGCAGGGCCACGAAGCTCGTGGTTTTAGCTGACCACACCAAGTGGGGAACCCGAGGCTTCACTTCATTTGCTGAATTGGCGGAGGCCGACACCGTTATTACCACGGGCGGAATTGACTCAGAGGCGCTTGCAAAATTGAGAACCCATGTTGGTGAAGTTCTGTTAGCTAGTGATTAGTCATTTTTAGCGAAAGCATGTGGCTGCCGATTGGCTTGCCAAATCTAACCGCAACATTTGCCAGGTGACCCTGCTGGACAAAGCCAAATTTCTCGTGCAACGCGATAGAGGCCTGGGCGCCGCGATCAGCAATCACCGCAATTACTTCCTTGATGTCCTTCGCCTTGCAGCTATCGAGCAGCGCCTCTAGCAGTTGGCTGCCGTGACCTTTACCCGTTGCCGGCGCCGACAGGTAGATGGAGTTCTCAACCACTTTTAGGTAGCCAGATTTTTGACGCCATGGCGACACCTCGGCAAACCCGATCACTTCGCTTCCCCTTACTAAAACCAAAAACGGAAGTTCAAACTTCTTTGCCATGTCGTACTTGTCCTGCCAGTATGCAAGCTTTAGCGGCGCATCGTCGAAAGTTATTGCTGTGTTCCGGATGAAGTAGTTATAGATATCCTTGATTGCAGGCAGGTCGCCGGATTCAACTTCCCTAATCAAAACAGCTTTGGCCTGAGGAGCAGGTTTTTGCCGAAGCCTCCTCACCATCGCCCATCTGGTTTCGCTATCAACCACTAGCAACTCCAATCGATTAGCTCTAAGCCTGATTCGGCTAAAAGCACATTGGTGCGAGAAAACGGCTTAGATCCGAAAAAGCCCCGATAACTTGAAAGCGGCGAAGGGTGTGGGCTTTCTATGATTTTTGATTCAGCCAGCTGTTCTTTTATTGAGATGGCCCGCTGGCCCCACAAAATTGCAACGAGCCTTCCTTTGTGGAGCGTCTGAAGCGAGGCAATAGCTGCTGCCGTGAAGTCTTCCCAGCCGATATCAAAGTGCGCCGCCGTTCGACCCTTCAGAGTTGTCAGGTTGCGGTTAAGCATCATCACTCCTCTGTCTGCCCACACCGAGATGTCTGCATTCCGGACTTGATCGTGACCGAGGTCGTCCCTTAGTTCTCGAATTATGTTTCTTAGAGTCGGTGGCAGCGGGTCAGTATTTGGTGGAACACAAAATGACAGCCCGGTGGCATGGCCTTCTGATGGATATGGGTCCTGACCAACAATCAATACTCGGTAATGTTCAGGTGGGTAGGCAAAAGCTCTGAGAATGTTTTCTTTGGCAGGGACAACGTTTTCTAAACCATGCAGCTTTTCAGCGATGGCCTCGAGGGCCTCGGACTGGTCGGCTAGCAGCTCTTGCCACCGCGGGTGAAGTTGTTCAAACATTGATTACATTAAACAGTGAGATGATTGAATGAGCAAAGGAGCAACCATGCCAAAACCTCAAGAACTGCTGTCTGCGGCGCAGGAAATCTCAAGCGAGCTGGTTGCTTTTCGCAGGTTATTGCACGAAAACCCAGAGTTCGCACTCAATCTTCCTGTCACTCAGAAAATTCTCCTGGAGCGCCTAGAGGGTTTGGGGGAAATCTCGCTCGGCAAAGCTCTTACGTCTATCGCACTTGTAATCAAAGGTGGCAAGCCCGGGCCAACAGTTTTGCTACGGGCAGACATGGATGCCCTGCATGTAACTGAAGAAACAAATCTCCCCTTCGCTTCTAAAAATGGTCACATGCACGCATGCGGGCACGATCTTCACATGGCTTCGGCAGTCGGGGCGGCAAGGCTGCTCTTCGAGAGCAAGCAGGATCTCGCAGGTGATGTCCTGATTTGGTTCCAGCCCGGTGAAGAAGGCCACCATGGAGCGGACATCATGATTGAGGAAGGGATGTTGGATCTCACGGGCAGTCGCCCAGTGGTGGCCTACGGGCTGCACGTATTCACATCACTGCCAGTTGGAATGATTGCCTGCAAGCCAGGACCGATGATGGCCAGTGCCGGTGACCTGAATGTGACATTCCACGGTTCAGGCGGTCACGGCTCTATGCCATGGCTATCCAAAGATCCAGTGGCGCCGATGGTTGAAGCGATTTCCGCACTTCAGACCATGCTCAATAAACAGTTTGACCAGTTTGATCCGGTAATTTTGAATGTGAGCTGGATCAGGGCTGGTGATGACGCCACGAATAATGTCATAGCTGACACCGCAAGTTTCGGTGCGACGGTTAGAACTTTTTCCGAAGTAAATACCAATAAACTGCATGACCTTGCACCAAAGTTGATTCATTCAATAGCCGAAGGTTTTGGTCTAACGGCGACAGTTGAGTTCAGTCAAGCCACCCGAGTTTTGATCAACGACAAGGCTGCAGCTGAAAGCGTTGCCAGAATAGCCAAAGAGCTAGTTGGAGATACCGGCTACATGCCAATGGAAAATCCAATTGCAGGCGGTGAGGACTTCGCGTCAATCGTGTTTGAAGTTCCAGGTGCATTTGTGTTTGTTGGGGCATGCCCAAGCGACATCGATCACACAACTGCCCCGACAAATCACTCAGCCAGAGCGATGTTTGATGACTCGGTGATACCGCTGGGGGCAGCGCTTTTGGCATCCCTTGCCATCTCGCATTTGAGCTAAAGTTACCTTTGATTACGAAGGCATTTGCTTGCTGGGCCGTTGCGCCCGATAGTAGAGATCAAGAGCCACCCAACCTAACTGGAGATACTAAATGACTGATGCAGCAACCTGGGGTTTTGAGACCCAGCAGATTCACGCAGGTGCAGTAAGTGATCCTGCAACCAACGCAAGAGCAGTGCCTATTTACAAGACAACTGCATACACGTTTAATTCTGCCGAGCACGCCAGAAGCCTTTTCGGCCTGGCGGAGTTTGGAAACATTTACACCCGCATCATGAATCCGACCCAGGATGTTGCAGAAAAGCGAATCGCGGCACTTGAAGGTGGCACTGCGGCCCTCTTGCTGTCTTCAGGACAGTCTGCAACCACCTTTGCAATTCTTAACATTGCCGAAGCCGGCGACCATGTGGTCGCAAGCTCTTCGCTCTACGGCGGGACCTTCAATCTGCTGAAATACACACTCGCGAAGTTGGGCATAGAAACTACCTTTGTCGCAGATCAGGACGATGAGGCTCAATGGGAAGCGGCAATCCGTCCAAATACCAAATTGTTTTTTGCTGAAACGATTGGAAACCCAGCGGTGAATATTCTAGACATTCGCAAGGTGGCTTCGGTGGCCCATGCGGCTGGCGTCCCGTTGATTGTGGACAATACGGTTGCAACCCCGTATCTGATCAAACCATTTGAGCACGGCGCGGACATCATCATTCACTCTGCGACCAAGTTCCTAGGTGGCCACGGAACAGTTGTTGCTGGAGCGATTGTGGACGGCGGAAAGTTTGAATGGTCTAAGTCAGATAAGTTCCCCGGTCTAACCAAGCCAGATCCGAGCTACCACGGCGTTGTCTACACCGAGGCATTGGGCGATGGCATTGCCTTCATAATCAAAGCTAGAGTCCAATTGCTGCGTGACATTGGAGCTGCAATTTCACCGGACAGCGCATTCTCTTTGATTCAAGGAATCGAAACACTGAGCCTGCGCATGGAGCGTCACGTTGAGAATGCTTCGAAGGTTGCTAAGTGGTTAGAAGCACACCCGCAGGTTAAAAGTGTGAACTACGCGGGACTAGATTCCAGCCCGCACAACCAAGCACATAAGCACTACTGTCCAAAAGGCGCTGGAGCTATTGTTTCTTTTGAAATCGTTGGTGGACTGGATTCAGGCGTGAAGTTGGTGGATGGCGTTGAACTGTTTAGCCACGTTGCCAACATTGGAGATGTCAGATCGCTTATTATTCACCCGGCATCGACCACCCACTCACAGCTGGATGAAGCTGACCTAGCTGCCGCTGGAGTAACTCCAGGGCTCATCAGGCTGTCAGTTGGTCTAGAAAGCTACGAAGACATCATTGCCGACCTGCAGAAAGGTTTTGCAGCGGCAAAATAAATGGACTTTCAAATATCTGAAGACTCTGCTCCCTCGGAATTCATTTCCGAGGAGCAGCGTCGTCAGTTAGTGGGAAGACCTCCTGCAACCGGAGCCTGGAGAACCGGTGACGATCCAGGTAGTAGAAAGTTCACCGCACCGTTCTCGCTCGAGCTGGAATCGGGCGAATTACTAACCCAGGCAGTTCTGGCTTTTGAAAGCTGGGGGTCTCTGAATAGTCAACGCAGCAATGCGGTCCTAATTCTTCATGCCCTAACAGGAGACAGTCACACATCCGGCTCCTCGGGGTCAGGCCATCAAACCGCTGGCTGGTGGAATGGGCTGATCGGATCGGGCTTAGCACTGGATACCGATAAGTACTTCGTAATCACCCCTAATGTTCTTGGTGGCTGTCAAGGTTCAACTGGGCCAGCATCTCTGAACCCCCAGGGCCAAGAGTATGGTTCTAAATTTCCGCCGCTGACAATAAGAGACCAGGCGGCTGCCTTCGACAAACTAAGTGAAGAACTGCAGATTGGCAGTTGGCACAGCGTAATCGGTGGCTCCATGGCCGGCATGCACGCACTCGAAATGGCAATTAGTAGCCCTGAAAAAGTTGGGAAACTGGCAATTCTTGCAGCGCCACCTTACGCCACCGCGGATCAGATCGCTCTGAACACAGTTCAGCTGGAGGCAATCCGGTCAGATTCTAATTTTCTGAACGGTGAGTACTACGAAGCTAAGCCTGGTTTTGGGCCACATCGAGGTTTGGCGCTCGCCAGGAGAATGGCACTGCTGAACTATCGATCTCCCAAAGAGCTCAACGAAAGGTTCGGCAGGGCCTGGCAGTCCCAGGTAAGCCCACTATCCAAATCTGGGAAATTTGCCGTTGAAAGTTACCTCGATTTTCACGGTAATAAGTTTGTCAGACGCTTTGACGCCAACAGCTACATCACCTTGGTGAATTCCATGAATTCACATGACGTTGGAAGGGATCGCGGGTCTGTGGAGAAGGCGCTCGCTCTAATCACTGCACCGACTCTTGTAATTGGGGTTGACAGTGACCGGCTCTTCCCGGTTGCCGGCCAACAGCTGATCGCCGACAACGTTTCAGGCACGGTTCATGGCGGTGGGTTGCAAGTGATCACATCTGAATTTGGTCACGACGGATTTCTGATTGAAATCGAAGAGGTAGGGAAGCTCCTGTCCGACTTCTTGACCTAGAGTGTCAATTGTGAATTTACTAAAATCTAAGATCGCTGTCTGTTTCTTTTTCTTTTCTGGCGGTTCTTCACTTGCACTTTGGGCAGTGCACATTCCCCTTATCGAAGACGCCGTTGGCATTACCTATGCCACCCTTGGGGCGTTGCTAATGTTTTCTGGACTTGGTGGGTTTGCCGCGATGCAGGTTTACGGCTGGATTATCGATCACATTGGAGCCAAGACTGCAACCGGTCTTGGCGGAATAATAGTCGGGCTCTCGCTTCTTGGACCAGCCTTCGCGACCAATGTGTGGTCACTCGGTTTTGCTATTTTCCTGCTGGGTTTTGGTGTAGCCGGAGTAGATGTCGCGATGAACGCGGCAGCCTTACAGGTTGAAAAGGTCAATAAGAAAGCAATATTCACTTTCTTCCACCTGTTTTGGTCGGTCGGCGGATTGTTTGGCGCAACCTTTGGATTCGCGACAATCTCATCGGGATTTGTGCAGTCCCAAACTCTTAGCATTACCGGCATTGTCCTCAGCTTGACCGGAGCTTTGGCGGCATTCTGGCTTCTTCCAAACGAAGTTGTGGCAACCAGAGAGAACAAGACCGAGAACAAGCAGTCAGCGATAGCGAAT